>Ga0116226_10004675_pt1 | contig 12144 bp, 14 predicted proteins | sample S1TSphfallax_FD_89692 | JGI IMG/M metagenome (GOLD analysis project Ga0116226, IMG submission 89692) | Host-associated microbial communities from peat moss isolated from Minnesota, USA - S1T2_Fa - Sphagnum fallax MG | ecosystem: Host-associated > Plants > Peat moss > Unclassified | place: USA... | reverse complement strand
GTGCACGCGACCACGCAACGTCAACTGCGAGACGCCCACCTCGGTAACACGCGTCGATACGCTGCGGATTTTCAGTAACATCAAAACACAGGCACCGCAGACCCAAACAATACCCATGCCGTTGCCAAGCGCGCCCAGCCAAATACCAGCGGCGACCACAAGGGAGCCTAAAATTAGCGTTTCAAAAGCAAGAGCGTAGATGAGCTTCGGTGGGTCGGGCGGTGTCACTAGATGCTCCAGCAAAATCATTTTCTCCCAGCGTTGGCAGTCGCTGATTGCATCCTCGTGCCCCCGAAATCGATCGTCCGGGGGCATCCATTCTAGACGCAGAATGTCGGCTACCGCCAGATTAGTGATGCCCGGCCGACGACCGGTGTTGGCCGGTTTCAGCCGGATCAACCGCAGCGCCGGACAAGCTCATTTATGGGAACCACGGACTAGCCGGAAAGCTGGATCGACGCGATCCGAGAGAACTAGGGGCCGAGGGGAGAAGGCGCAAGCCGGAGCCGCGGTGCACTGACCGGTGCTGGAGCGCGCTAGGGGCATTGGCACCGCCTTGTGCGCGGCGCCATACAGTGTTCGCGCCGCGCCGATACTGGATGGACGCGCCGCCGCCCACTGGCAACAATTCGGGTCATGACCCGGATCCGCATCGAGCGCCTCAGCGACGAATTTGGTCAGTACTCCCTGGTGCTGACCTGCGGCGCCTGCCGCTATGAGCGCGAGGCGATGCCGCACACGCTCGGCCGCATTTGCGGCTGGGACGCGAAGCTCGAGGACGTCGCGCGTCGGCTGCGTTGCTCCAAGTGCGGTCGCAAGCAATGTGTCATTCGCGCCGTGCCGCCGCGCAAGCCGCGCGGCTATTCGTCCTTGCCGAAGTAGCCTTCGGCGCGCGCGGGCCGCGCGCTCAGGCTTCGGGGCGCCGTAGCCGGCGCTCGACGGCCGCGCAGGCGAGCGTGATCAGCCCTACGAGCACGACGTAAACGCAGGCCGCACCGAGGAGGGGTTCATCGACGCGCAGCGTCTCGAAGCGGAGGTTGTTGGCCGTGCCGAGCACGTCGAAGATGGTGATCGTCGAGACGAGCACGGTCGACTTGAGCAACAGGATCAGCTCGTTGGCGAGCATAGGGAAGACCGCACGCACGGCCTGCGGCAGAAGAATCCGGGTGAGCGTGCGGGTCCGCGACAATCCGAGTGCCTGGGCGGCTTCCTGTTGCCCGCGATCGATCCCGTCCAAGCCCGTTTTCAAGATCACGGCGACGTAAGCGGTCTCGTTCAGGGTCAGCGCCGTCAGTCCATACCAGAAGGCGTCGCGCAGCACCGGCGACGCCCAGCTGTGGCGCATCCACTCGCGCGGTACCAGGGAGCCTAGGCCGTAGTAAATGAGATAGATCTGTACGAGCATCGGCGTGCCGCGCAGGAGCAGCGAGTAGCTTTGCGCGGGCCAGCGCTGCCAGCGTGAGCGCGCACCCAGGCATAAGCTCAGCGGGATGCTCAAGATCGCGCTGCCCAAGGCCGCCAAGACCGTCAGGGTCAAGGTGATGGGTACGGCAGCGATCAGCGGCGGCAACACGCCGTGCCAGAAAAAATCCCAGGAGAAGCTCACGCGAGACGACTCAGGCTCAAGCGGCGCCGCAGCCATTCAAGTAGCGCCATGGAGACGAGCGTGAGCGCCAGGAAACACGCGCCCGCGACCATATAAAAGAACACGTAGCGTTTGGTCGCCGCCGCGGCGAGCGAACTCACCTTCAAGACATCTGAAAAGATGCCGAGCACGCTGATCAGCGAGGCGTCCTTGGTCGCGTTCAACCAGATGTTGCCCAAACCGCCGAGCGCATGGCGCAGCGCCTGGGGTGCGACGATCCGGCCGAGGTAGGTGAGCGGCGGCAGGTTCAGGGCCCGGGCCGCTTCCTGCTGGCCGCGCGGGATGGCGAGCACGGCGGCACGCAGGATTTCGGTGAGGTAAGCACCCTGTATGAAGCCGAGGGCCACAACTGCGACGACGAAGGGATTCAAGGAAAAATCCTCGCTCGCCAAGCGCAGGAACACCAGCAGCCGTTCGATCAGTCCCGCGCCGAGGAAGAAGGCAAGCAGCACCAACAGCAACTCCGGCAGCGCCCGCACCAAGGTCGTGTAGAGGCCCGCGGCCAGGCGCAATCCGCGCCGGCGCGACAACTTGGCGGCGGCACCGAGCACGCCGAACACCATGCCGATGGTGTACGAACAGAGGGCGACTTGCAGCGTGAAGATCAGCCCCAGCAACAATTGCGTGCCGTAACCCGCCAGCGGCGCATTCCAGGCGCTCACGGGCCGGCGCGTTCTCGGCCCAAGAAGCGTTGCAGTCGCGGCGACTGCGGCGCATCGAACACATCCGCCGGCGGACCGCTCTCGACGATGCGGCCTTGGTCCATGAACAGGACTTTCGTGGCGAGGCGCCGGGCAAAGCCCATTTCGTGCGTGACGCAGACCATGGTCATGCCGAGATCGGTCAGGCCGACGATGGTGTCGAGCACTTCCTGGACCATCTCCGGATCCAGCGCCGAGGTGGGCTCGTCCAACAGCAAGATGCGGGGCTGCATGCACAGCGCACGGGCAATGGCGACCCGTTGTTGCTGGCCGCCCGAGAGTTGCGCGGGGTAACGGTCCGCGTAGCCGGGCAGATCGACCCGCCGTAGCAACGTGCGGGCGCGACTCTCGGCCTCCTTGCGCGGCAGGCCCAGCACCGTCCGCGGGGCGATACAACAATTCTCGAGCACCGTCAGGTGCGGAAACAGATTGAAGCTTTGGAACACCATGCCGACCTGGGCGCGGATCTGGCGCAAGGAACGCGTCGCCTCGGTGAGGGTTTCGCCGCTGACCCGGATCGTTCCGCGTTGATGCTGTTCGAGACCGTTGATGCAGCGGATCAAGGTCGACTTGCCGGCGCCCGAGGGGCCGCAAACGACCGCGCGTTCGCCCGCGGCGATCGTCAAGCTGATGTCGCTGAGCACCGGGGTGGCGCCGAATGCCTTGCTGACCGAGACGAACTCGATCGCGGCTTGCGGGGGGGCGTTCGTCATCGGCGTGCGGCGCTCAGATTTCTGCGCCGAGCACGAGCGGCGAGCCGTCGCGAAAGCGCGCCAGCCGGAATGGCCGCGGATCGACGCAAGGCGTCTCGCCCAAGGCGAGTTCCGCGCTCAGCCGACCGGCGCCCGGCCCGATGCCGAAACCGTGACCGGAAAAGCCGGTGGCGAGGACCAATCCCGGCACGGCCGCGACTGCGTCGATACAGGGCGTGAGATCCGGAGTCACGTCGATGTAGCCCGCCCATTGCTGCAGCACCGACACGTCCTTGAAGCGCGGGTTCAGTATCGCCATCGCGCGCAAGGTCGCGGCATTCTGCGCGGGGTTCGTGGCAGGGTCGAGGATGCGCAGCTCCTCGAACAGCGCGGGCGCGTCGAGCGGCGTCGGCCGCCGGCTACGCCATTCGCGCCGTGCCTGATCGTTGATCAGGGGCCGAAAGCTTTTCCACTCCCGGCGCAGCAGCGGCAGAAAATCCCCCAGGAAACGGAACGAGTCCGGCACCAGCGGAAAGCCGAAGCCGGAGGCCGCGTTGATCGTATAGCCGCCGTCGAGACGCCGGCGGTAACCGAGATCCTTGAGCCAGGTGCAGGGTACGGGACCGTCCGGCACGGGCGCCGTGCGAAACAGCGGAATCAGTACTTTCAATTGCGGCAGAACGAGGCCGAGATCCGCGCAGAGCCGGCTAGACCACGCGCCGCCCGCAAGAATCGCGACGGCGCAACGGATCGTCCCTTGTTCGGTGACGACCCCGCTCACCCGACCGGCGGATCGTTCGATGCCGCGGACCGCGCAGTGTTCGACGATGACGGCGCCGCGCGCCTGCGCGGCGCGCGCGATGGCCGGCGCCGCCAGTTGCGGCTCGGCGCAACCGTCGCCGGCGACGTACATGCCGCAGGGAAACGTCGCCGATGCGCCCCCCATGAGACCGGCGAGTTCCTCGCCGCGGACGATTTTGGCGCCGATCTCGAACGGCGCGACCGAGGCTATCCAGGTTTGAAAACGCTGTTCGTCCGCGCCCGATGCACCGACGTACAAGACCCCGCACTCGCGAAAGCCGGTCTCGGCGCCGACGCGCGCGTTCATGTCGCGCCAGAGTCGCAGCGCCTCGACGATCAGCGGCAACTCGCGCAGGTCGCGCCCGGTTTGCCGGACCCAGCCCGAGTTGCGGCTGGATTGTTCGCCGGCGACGATGCCTTTCTCGCAGAGGGTGACGGACAGGCCGCGCTCCGCGATCGCGAGCGCGGCGCAGACCCCGATGATGCCGCCGCCGATGATGACGACGTCGGCGGCTTTCGGGAGCTCCGCTCCCGGCAGGATGCGATCGACGACAGGGCCGGTTGAGCCGGCGTGCAGGGCCGCAGCGCTCACGGCTTGATCAAGAACCGGCTGATGGCCGGATACTGCGCGGTGATCGCATCCCAGGTGCCGTCCGCGCTCAGTGCGAGAATGGCGGCGCTCAGTCGCGCCTTGAGTTCTTGATCGCCCTTGCGCAGGCCCGCGCCGATGCCGGCGCCGAAGCTCGGGTCCGCGGGACAGGTGCTCTTCGGCTCGAATCCCGGGTTGCTGTCCAGGAACATCGCCAAGGTGCTGCCGCCTTCGAGCGCGAAGTCGAGGCGGCCGATGGCGAGGTCTGCGAGCACGTTGTCCATGGTATCGTAAGTCTTGACCGTGACCGTCTTGGGTGCATTGATCAGCAGGTAGCGCGCGAGCGTTGATCCGGCCTGCGCACCGATGACGGTGCCGGCCAGGCTTCCCAAGGCATCGCAGCGGACGTGTAAGGCTTCGTCCCGCGGTCCGATGATGATGATCGGCGTGTCGTAGTAGGCATGACTGAAATCGATGAGCTTTGCGCGGTCCTCCGTGATCGACAAGGAGGCCCAAATGAGATCGATCTTCTTGCTTTCGAGCGCGGGAATGAGACCATCCCAGGCGAACTCCTTTTCGACGCAGCGGGTCTTGAGCCGCGCACAGGTGGCATGCAGCAGATCCATTTCCCAGCCGACCCAGCGGCCCTCGGCCGTCTTCCAGTAGAGCGGCGGGTAGGATTCGTTGTTGATGCCCACAGCCAAGGGCGCTGTGACTTCGGCCCGCCCGACTTGGGTACTCCCCAGCGCGATCAGGAGCACGAGCCCCGGCCAGGTGCGAAACATGGGCGGCTTCATCAAATTTTCATGCCGCGCGTATTGTCATTTTATCGAAGGTACTGAAGGATGATTCAAACGTCAAAGCGTGTTGCCATGATCTCCGGGGCGAATCGCGGCATCGGCGCCGCCATCGCCGCACACCTCGCCGCCGCCGGCTGGGACTTGTCGTTAGGCATGCGTAGCCCGACCGCGTCGACGGCTGCGCCGGGGGCGCTGGTCCATGCTTATGACGCCGAGCGAGACGGTGCGGAAAGCGCGTGGGTCGCGGCGACGCTGAGCCGCTACGGCCGCATCGATGCGATCGTCTGTAACGCCGGCCTCATGATCCCGAAGACCGCGATCGCGATCAGCGATGCCGAGACCGCCTCCATGTTCGCCGTCAACGTGTTCGGGCCGCAACGCCTCGCCCGCGCCGCCTGGTCCGCCCTCACGGCCTCAGGCTGCGGCCGCGTCGTGGTGATCGGCTCGCTGTCCGGTAAACGGGTGTCCTCCGCCGACTCCGGCGCCTATGCCATGACGAAGTTCGCGGCCGTCGCCCTCGCGCATGCGCTCCGGCACGCGGGCTGGGAGGTCGGTATCCGCGCGACGGCGGTTTGCCCCGGTTTCGTCGCCACCGACATGTCCGCCGCGCTCACCGACCTGGATCCGGCCGCGATGACCCAGCCTGCGGAGGTCGCGCGGCTGGTCGAACTGGCCTTGACCCTGCCGAACAACGCGAGCGTCGCCGAGATCGCCGTCAATGGCTTGCTCGATGGGAATTTCTGAGTTCCCTCCGATCACAAGGCGTCGATGGCTAGTTTCACGAGCCGGACCACCCGATCCACCTCGGCTGGCGTATGGAACCGAATCTCGATCCACGCTGACTTCTTCGACCGATTCGGGTGAGCGATCGAGCCCGGTGGATGCTGCAATCCTTCGCGACTGATAACCGTTTTTGTGAGGCGGATATCCAACTCGTTGTCGTGGTGAAAATGGGCAAACGGCGTGCCTCGATAGCAAAGGGCAGAAAATCCATCGTCGCGACCCGGCAATGGCCGATCTTCCACCCCGAACTCCTTCACCCGTTCGATCAGGCGCGCGCGCAACGTAGCCATGCTAGGTGCATCCTCAACGACACTTGAGACCCTTCGGCCAGGTTACCAGCTCGGGCGCGTACCTACGCCCGGCGGATCGATCGCGCTCAGTGGGGCGTCTGCAGGTACGCGAGCGTCAGCTGCGCGGCGTCGGTTTCGATTGCCACCGCCTGCGTCGCGGTGACCTGATAGATCGCAAAGCGGGCGGGGGTCTCGCCGAGTCCGACGTCGTTGGTGATGACCACGCTGAGCGCGACGCTGGCGTCAACCTGCAGGGAGGCCGGAGTCGGCGCGGCGAACGCCACCGTAATAGGGATCGGCGGGACGATCGTGATCGTCGCGGAATCGTGGATCGACGGATCCGCAACGGACGTGGCCGTGAGTGTCACGGTCGACCCCGACGGGATCGCCGCCGGTGCCTGATAAGTCAGTGCGCCCGCATCACTGTTCGGCGTGAGCGTTCCGCACTGGTTGGCGCTCGCACAGCTGACGGACCAGGAGACTGCCGTGTTGCCGGCGTTCACTGGCGAGGCGTAGATCGCCGCCGCGCTCACCGTTGCCGACGCGCTGACCGCCAGCGAAGCCGGTGGCGCGGACAGGAACACGACCCCGGTGGGGTTCTGAGTCCCGGATCCCACGCTCCCCCCATCCGAGCCGCCGCCACAGCCTGCGAGCAGCGCCGCTGACACGGCCAGGCCGGTCGCCAGGAGCGCGGGTTTCACAAAAGATCCCTCTTTCATGACTGCAGCGTAGCGCGCGCTCCTGACAAGTAGTGTCAACGCTCTGCAAATGAGTGCGCGGCGGTTCCGCCTCTTGGCATGAGTGCCAAAGGCCTCGGCGCAGAAGTCCTTCCAGGAATGAATCGAGTCATGAGGGACGTGCACGTCGAGCATAAGCGCTCGAATTCTCCGCGGTCGCTGCGGCCTTCGGGCTCAGGCCCGCTTCATGGGATCGCATCGGCTACCTGAAGCCCTCGGGCTGCGCTTCCGGACTCCTCGCGACCTGCGCCGCGCCGCGAACCCATGCTAAGTTGCACCCATGAACAGCGCCGCCGAACCGGAATCGCCCGTGACCCCCGCGATCACCATTGCCCCCTCGACCCCCGCGGACGCGCCGCCGCCGTCCGCCGCGGCACCGCCCCCCGCGAGCGCACCGCCGCTCGCGACGCGCTGGGCGACGCTCACGGCGCTCGGGGTCGTGTTCGGCGATCTCGGCACGAGTCCGCTCTATACGCTGCAAACCGTGGTTCAGGCGGCCGGCGGTCGCTTCACGCCGGAAAGCGCGCTCGGCATTCTGTCCTTGATCGTCTGGACGCTGCTGATCACGATTTCCCTCAAGTATTGTCTGTTCGTCATGCGCGCCGACAATCGGGGCGAGGGCGGCATCCTCGCGCTCATGTCGCTGATCGGTGCCAATGGGTTTGCGCCCAAGTTCAAGATCCTGACCTGCATGGGGCTGCTGGGCGCGGCGCTGATCTATGGGGACGGGGTGATCACGCCCGCGATCTCGGTCTTGAGCGCGCTCGAGGGCGTCAACCAGGTCACCGATGACTTCAAGCCCTATGTCATGCCGATGGCCTGCGTGATCCTGGGTGTGCTGTTCATCGCGCAGCGGATCGGCACGGAGAAGATCGGCCGGGCTTTCGGGCCCATCATGTTGCTCTGGTTCATCGTCATCGCGGTGCTCGGCGTCGTGGCGATCGCCCAGCATCCGCTCGTGCTCGATGCGCTGGATCCGCGCCATGCGATCCGCTTTCTCTCCGGCTCCGGCAAACAGGGGCTGCTGGTCTTGGGCGGCGTGTTCCTGTGCATCACGGGCGGCGAGGCGCTCTATGCGGACATGGGGCATTTCGGCAAGCGGCCGATCCGCTGGTCGTGGTACGTGATCGTGCTGCCGGCACTGCTCCTCAGCTATGCGGGACAAACCGCGTTCCTGCTCGACAAGGGCCAGGTCGCGGGCAATCCCTTCTTCTTGATCGTGCCCTCCTGGGGCATCTATCCGCTGGTCCTGCTCGCGACCGTCGCGACCATCATCGCCAGCCAGGCGATCATCACGGGCTCCTTCTCGATGACGCGCCAGGCCGTGCAATTGGGCTGGCTGCCGGGCGTCGTGATCCGCCAGACCTCGGACGACGTCTACGGCCAGATTTACGTGCCCATCGTCAACTGGGCGATGCTCGTGGGCACCGTGGGCGTGACGATCGCCTTCGGCAGCTCCGACCGGCTCGCCGGCGCCTATGGCACGGCCGTGGCGACGACGATGTTGCTGACCACTTGTTTGCTGTACGTGGCGATGCGCAAGGTCTGGCGCTGGTCCTTGGTCGCCGCCTTCGCCGTGGGCGGCGTGTTCTTGATCGTCGACGGCGGCTTCTTCGTCGCCAATCTCCTGAAGATCGCCGATGGCGGGTGGCTGCCGCTCACGTTCGCGGCCGTGCTGTTCCTGATCATGGTGACCTGGCGCAACGGCATCGACGCGATCCGCGCCGCGCTCGGCCAGCCGCCGCAGGCGGCCGAGAAATTCCTCCAGGATTTGGCCGCCGGCCGCATTCTGCGCACCCAGGGCACGATGGTCTTCCTCACGCGCAGCACGCAACAAGTCCCCCGCCTGATTCTCGATCATGCCCGCTTCATGGGTTCCTTGCCGAAGCACTTGATCACGCTGAACGTGGTGTTCGAGGAGACGCCGCGCTGCGGCGGTCCCGCCTGCCGCATCGTCCAGCACGTCGCCGATGGGTGGTGGCAGCTGGTCGCGCAGTTCGGTTTCGTCGAGATCCCGGATCTGCGCCGCGCGCTGCGCGAAGCCCGGGGACTCGATGCCTCGATCGATCTCGAGAATGCGATCTTCGTCGCCTCGCGCGATCTCGTGGTCCACAAGCCGGGCAGCAAGGTGCTGCGCCGGGGCCGGCTGGGCCTGTTCGCGTTTCTCTATCGCAACGCCGTCAAGGCCGTCGACCGCTTCAATCTGCCGCCGAAGAACGTCGTCGAGATCGCGCGCCAAGTGGAAATCTAAAGACTGCGCCTGCCGCCTCGGCGCGGCCGGCCCGATCCGACGGCGGGATGATCAGGGTGTCGTCGCGCGCGCCGCCGGCGCGGCGGGGACGAGCGCCGCCGCGGGTGCGGTCGGGAGCACCTGCCCGTTGAACGTCGCCTGGCCGTCGGCGTAGACGAACTTGCTCTGGAACTGGCCGTGATCGACGCTCGCGAGTCCTTGTCGCACGAAGGCTTGGAGTTGCGCCGTCAGGGCCTCGCCGTTCGGTAAGGAGGCGAGGAAGGGTTGGTCGACGGCCAAGTCGAACGCCACCTGCAGCTTCTGCAGCAGTGCCTTCGGGCTGGCATCGGATCGTAAATCCGCGGCAACGAAGCCGGGTAGGCGCAGGCTGCCAGTGATGAGCAGGGCACCGGCCGGATTGCGCAGGCGGATTCGATCCACGGTGAACACGGGATCTTGCTGCAATAGGGCGGGCGCCTTGTCGCGCAGCACCGCCGCAAGCTTCTCGCCGTGCTCGGCCGGCGCGATCGTCGTGTCGTGGTTGACGGCGACGAGGCCCGCGGTCAAGGACTCGAGCGCGTCGGCGTTCATATGCCCATAGGAGAAATCGAAGTCGGTGGAGGCAAGCGTCAGGGGCTTCGTCGCGATTTGACCGGTGCCGAACTGGATCGCCACCGTGACGAAGCCGGCCTCGGCGCTGGTCTTGGAAGTGACGTGTAGGTCGGTGACGCTGAGCGCGCCCTGCGGCAAGCCCTCGAGCGAGAACTTCGCCAACGTCAAGGCGCCGTCGCCGACGTAGAGCGAGCGCAGCAGGCGCTCGGCATGGCTCTCGAACGCGGCGCCGCTGAGTTCGACCCGGAGCGCGCCGCGCTCGTGCACGCTCAGGTGCGTGAGATTCCCGTGCATCGCGAGCCGATCGCCGTGCGCGCCCTGGTCGATCGAGAAGGACCCGCCGGAACTCGCGATGTGAGTGCCGTCATCCAAGGCCACGTCCGGCAGCGGCGCGCTCGTGACCGTCGTCGTGATCCCCCCCGATAGATGCAGCCGGGTTTCGATCGCCACGGGCTCGGCCTTGCCGAACAGGCTGACGATGCTCGCCTGGGTCGAGGGCGCGAACTCGATGTGCGTCTCGACGCGCGCCAACCCGATGCAGGTGAGGCCACAGACCGGCCCATGGTGGATCACGTTGTGGATCGTCAGCGAAGCGCCGGTGAGTCCCAGGGCCGGGGTCGCGCCGCCGATCGTGATGTCTTGTTCCGAGCTATACCAACCGCGCGTGAACCGGGTTTGGACGATGCTCACGTAGGGCAGCTGACGCTGCAGCTGGTCGGTGTATTCGCCGACGCGCTGCTCGATCGTGCGCCCCAAGACCCAGGGAACCACGGGATAGAGCAGCAACACCACCAACGCCGCAATCAGGACTTTCTTCAACAGCTCTCTCCCTGAGATCAATCGCTCATGCTAGCAAACTGCGACGGGTGGGGGTCGCGAAGAACGAAGCGAGGTCAGGAGAGGACATGCGGGATCGATTCATCGGCGCGGCGGGCATGCTCTGGGGCGGGTTCCTGTTGCGTCAGGCGTATCTGCAACGCGGACAGACTCCGCTCGGCGTCGCGCAGGCCGTGAGCCTCGTGTTCGCGGCCCTGTCCGAGCCGAGCCTGGGCAATCCGAGCAAGGCCGAAGCCAAGGACTGAAGCGGACGGGCCCGCCTGCCCACGCTGCGCGCCTGGGCCCACGCTGCGCGGCCGGGTCAACGCTGCGCGCCTGGGCACTCCTGGTTTATCATCGGGGCATGAAAACGCGCCTCCTCGCTGGTCTCCTGCTCGGTCTCACGGGCTGCGCCATCACCTCGCTGCAGCCCCTGAGCGTGCCGCTCGCGTATGCACCGTCCTCGGATCACGTGCCTCCGACGCCGGCGCACCGCTGCCCGGTCTTAGGAGCGGTCGAAGTCAAAGAGGCGCGCAAGGACCTGCTGCTCGGCGTGCGCAGCCTGGAAGGCAAACCGGTGCAGGCCGACGTCAGCTCGAGCAATGATCCGGCCGCCTGGGTACGCGACGGCGTGCAGGCGCTGCTCGGGCGCGAGGGTTATAGCATCGGGGGAGCGGGGCCCGTGCTCGCGATCGAGCTGCGCAATCTCAAGACCACGGAGAGCGTCTGGCATCGGGCCGGCTACGACGCACGCATCGATTTGCACGCGACTTTAAGTACGCCGACGGGCCGGGTGTGCTGGTCGGCTTCGCTCGCCGGACAGGGCGGCAACTACGGTTACGCGGGCAGCATCGAGAATTATCGCGAGACGCTCAATGAGGCGCTCGATCACGCCACGCAGTCGCTCGTCGATGCGCCGAGTTTCAGCAGCGCGATTTGCCAGTGCAGCGACTGAGGGCTCTCGAGTCGCGCTGAGCGGACCTTCAGGGTCCCAGGCGCCGCGGGGCGGCGTCTGATGGAACACCGAATGCGTGACCGAAGCCCGCTCCATGGTGAGCCCTCGCCGAACCACGACGGTATACTGCTACTGGGCTTACGCCCCCAGGTCTTGGTTCCCTCGTGGTGGTTGCCTGGACAATTGCCGTCGCTGCCGAGCCCGGTTTAGGATTCGGGGCGATGCCTCGCACGGAAATGCACTGCCCGCGGTGCCTCAGGAAGCCGCCGCCCGATGCCCGCTGGGTTTGCAGCCCCGAGATCGGCGGCTGTGGCAAGATTTGGGACACGTTTGCGACGGGCGGCGTTTGTCCGCGATGTTCCTGGCACTGGATCATCACGAGCTGCCACCTTTGCCGACAGTACTCGGCGCATGCCGATTGGTATCACGAACCCGAGGCGGTGCCGACGCAGACGACGCGCGCCGACGCGGAGGAAGACGCTTGAGACTCATT
>Ga0116226_10004674_pt1 | contig 12145 bp, 5 predicted proteins | sample S1TSphfallax_FD_89692 | JGI IMG/M metagenome (GOLD analysis project Ga0116226, IMG submission 89692) | Host-associated microbial communities from peat moss isolated from Minnesota, USA - S1T2_Fa - Sphagnum fallax MG | ecosystem: Host-associated > Plants > Peat moss > Unclassified | place: USA... | reverse complement strand
TCACCCTTTCATTCAAAAGCCCAGAAATAATTAATTTTCACCAAAATTTGGTTTGGAAAATTGCTAAGTGATCATGTAGCTCGGCAACAAACAAACAAACCCCTACGATAGGGGCCGGAAGCCCATAGTTGCCATCTTAGGCACCTGCTTGGTGAGATATTAAGCGACCAAGGGGTCCTCCTCATTGGAGGTAGTACAAAGGTACTCCCTGCTTCGTTTTTTTCCTTGTCTGCCCTTGGCCCAATAGCCTGACCCATTGGAGATCAAATACATTGTGCGGGTACTCAAATATATATATATATTTTTTTTTATTTTTTTTTCTGGTCAAATAAGTTTGTGAGGATCGGGATTTCTATTTTATTTTATTTCCTGCATTAACCATCCACGAGAGGAAAGAGCCAAATTTAGTTAGAGATCATAGAGGATACCTAGTAGCCATTTTCCTAAAATCCTGGTATGTTTTGGTGACCTACAAGAACTAAGTATCTAAATATGGCAAACTTTCTTTCATACTTTTTCTCGCCTTAGAATGTGGCTAACTGAAAAGGAGTCTCAAAATGAATGAATCGTGCAACAATCCCCCCAAAACAAAAAGGTGTCGAGTAGATGCGAAATTCTGAACAGAAAAAAAAAACTTGGCAGGTGACGACATCCAAAACAAATTTCAGAGTCTGACCAATTGTACTATGAGTTGACCTCCAAAAGGTTCCAAAAAGCCCTTTTATTATTGACACCCTCTTCATGGCACCTTTCAATGCACCTCAAGGGTACCCTTTCATTTCCTTCACTAACTACTAGTATGAGTACTACCCACCTTTACCGCGACCTTTTTCCTTGTGTATTCCCCTTGTTGTTCAAGCTCTCCAAACCTGTTAGTTCCGAATTGCCAATTGCTCCACCCACATCACATATTGTTGATTACAAATATAATTGACATTAAATACTTAAGACTCGGTTACGGAAGCTTTTAGAAAATAAGAATTCAATTAATCATGCACATGCCTATCAATAAAAGTAGTTATATATTAATTAATATCACACACTTATGCAGATTTTTAACCTTGTGGTGATACTCCTTTTCTCCTTCTTAGGGTTTAGGGTTATGGGTTATGTGTACCCCTTGGCAACAACCTTGGCAACTTGGACACATGTCTGTCAAATAATTAAGTTAGTTTTGGAAAATATTTCATTATTTTCCACATAAGGAATATAATTCCTGATGAGTCAATACTTTCTTCAGGGGGAAAAAAAAATCTTCAAAAAAAATTTAACATTTCTAAAACTTAATATAATTTACTAGGTTTCAAGTTGCTGCCAAGCAAGGTACACACACACATGACCATGATGCAAACCTGGTGAAATGATGTACCTACCGACCTGAAAAACTAAACAAGAGAAGTTAGCATGCTCAGAGTCATGGGATCCACATTGGAATTAGAAAAATGCTTAAAATGGGTATGTGAGCCTTCATGATTTTGTAGTGTAGCTGTAGTTAAAATTTGTGCTTGGATCGAGGTGGGTGGGAAGGAAGAATGTATGCCATGTTCATGTTGCCGTTATCACTGACCTCAACATGCTCAGTGTCGGTGCACATGGTGAAGTTCTTAGGGGGATGTTTTAGCCTCCTCCTCACCACTTCACTTTCTTCTTACCCATCTTCTGAGCTAAAACAACTTGAGAAGGAATGATAAGGAATGTAAAACATTTAATAACCTGTTGATAACCTGTTGATAACCTTGATTTTTCACAGTGTTTTTTTCCCCCTCAATTTTGTCATGTTGCATGTTGCCACACCCATGATCATCTCCACATCCACATGGAGAGTTAGTCACCTTTGGCTGTAGACCAGCTATGAAAGTAAAAATTTATTAAAAAGCCTGTTATATATATCCTGGCTACTTTTGAACATGCTTTTCAACAATGTGTACAAACATGCCAATTTTTTTTAAAAGAAGAATATTTGACAAAATATTATTTTTTGAAAAGAACAATTCACCAACTAACAAAAATTTGATACAAATCGTTGAATTTTGAATGAATTTGAATGGTCTTCTTTGTCATTCAAATTGAACACTTGCTGGAACTTGTCCTTCATGATATGGTGTGACAGTTTTTTTTTTAAATTGTTTTTTGAAAAAGTCATAAGCTTATCAAATAGATGGTGAATTTCTCTTTTTTTCGGTTCACTTTGGAAAGTCACAAGCTTAAACAAATTTGGTGAATTTTTACAAAGCATTGAACATTGTGACCATTTTTTCTACCTTTTTACAAGTATCCCTCATTAAATCTAGAGCCTAGGGGGACACTAGTTTTTAAATGTATAAAATATATGAATAAAAATATAGGGTGTAATATATTGACTATTAGGTAAAAATTATAAGTTTATTATTTTATAAAATGGTACATTTTATTTTAATTATTTAATTAATTATAATATAAGGTATGTAAGAAATAATGGATTATACTTAATAGAGGATGACATTAATATGTATATCTTAAATAATTAAATAATAATAGGGTGATAAAAAATAAGTTGGACAATTATGTAATGCCCCTAAATATGGTCATTTGATGCACATAGATCCCAAACTTTACAATAAATGTCCCCCCAAATCTATAGGAAAATTGTTGAGAAATATGACTTATTGTGCATTAGTAGATTAGCACCCAATATCGATGAGTGTTACAAGTCATACAAATATTAAAGCATGCACACAAGTTGAAACCTTCAAGCATCACAACCCCATATGATTTAAAGGCTAATTCTCATATCAAACTTGGATTAAATCTTTGTGTTCCAAAATCAAACGCACTCACAATGCTTACAAAAATCTAGACCCAATATGAAGATGTAGAGAAACATGAAATCAAATCAATGTTCAACCACATTCTCTTGCTTGTGATTTTGTTTTAAAGTGAAACATCAAAACATGCAAACCAAAGATATTTCCAATGCCATCCTCTAAAACTAACCTTAAGTAACAAAAACATATTCTTACTAAATCAAATTTCAAGAAAAACAATAATCCTACCCTCACCCCACCATTCCCTTCAAACAAGAAAAACCCCTCTCAAATGTAAATTATCTAACATGCCTTTTAGAACATCTCCTAGTGAGAACAATAAAATGGTTGATACATCAAATTTTTATCATATAACCAACATCACAATGACGTTAAAAAAAGAGGTTCAACAATTACTAAAAATTCATGTAGGATATCATGGGTGTCAAAAGACTCAAAAAAAAAAAAAATTTATTATTTTGGGTTGGTTGACCACAGTGATTGGTCTCTGTGTGACATCTGAATGTTACCTCAACAAATATTTTTATTTGTGGGGATAAGAAAAAACACTTCACATCAAATTTGGATACAATAATTAATGACATTGCCTCAAACAAAGTCCTAATATAGTGCATTGTTAGAGGTCCTACTCCAGTAAGCTTATTATAGTAAAACTACTCAATCCCTTTCTTTCTCACACAAGCGTTAGGGGGAAAAACTTCTTTGTAATGGAGATCCAAGTTTTGTGTTACATAAGGATCCAAGCCTTATCACCTTGGGCTACATCCAATTCCACCCATTAAATATCCAATATTTTGACTTTGATAGTACCCCAACATCCTAAAACCTTGGTGAAATACTTGGCAAAGCTCTACTTGCAACTTTTCTATTGTGCTTATCCTTAATTCCTAAGAGTAGCTCCTAAGAGGTAGCTCTAAAATGCATGTTTGTGCCTTTTCCAAACTTTTGACGGAATTTTTGACATATTTTAACATGGATTTTCTTAATTGCATTTGAAAATACACACCCAATGACACCAAAAAACAAAGGGTATTTATGCTAGGTAATAGTTATATGAAATTGTCCCTAGAAGGTGGCTTGCAAAAGTGCATCGTTTGGGCCTCCAACTAGTGAACTAAATTGCTTGCGCTCTAATGAAGAGGTAGTTTGGGGTTCACTCTTATAATTAATTCTTGAGCTTGACTCAAGGGTTTCAGCAATAAGATTAGTTGAACCTCCCTTTGAGGTTGTTTCCTATTATCAACATTCAAGGTCACATTTTGAAATTGTTTCATTCTTAGTTGAAAAATCACATTTTGGCATTACTTTCTTTTCCCAAGTACCTAAGATCGTCATTGTGACTATCACATTATGATGCCTTCATGACTATCATGTTAAAAGTCACTTTTGGCCAACCTCAACCTCAAGGTTTCAAATGGGTATAGAAAATGGGCTTCAACTCTTGAGATTCTAAAATATTGTAAATGTGTTCAAGATTGGATCTTAGTTTCAAACCTAGTTCACAAAGTTTGTAATTCCATTTGCTACCAAGCAAGGTCATAGAGTTTTAAGTCATTCATTTAGATGGGTGTGGTTCTAAATGCATTGATTCTTCATTGATCATGATCATGTGGTTTAATCTCAATGTATTTTGTTTTTGCCATTGAATTGAACTAATATACTTGAACTGATGATCGATTGTAAAAATCAACTTTGCAACATACATGGAGATTAGCAATGATGCAACTAAGATTAGATTACATATCTTTTTGTTTCGTTCTCTAGTCCTAACTCCTTTTGTGGGCCACAATTTTCTTTTCTTTTCATTTATGGTCCTAGATCATGCCTACAACATTTCTTAGTTGTTCATGAGGCTATAGCCCAATAGTAATTCAAATCATCATCCTTTTTGCTTTCATTTCAATCGAACATCATCTAAGTTTGTTGGTACAATATGACATCAATTCAGATATTGTCCCAGTAAGTAAAAATGTTTTTGGTAAACCCAAATTGGATTTTTATAATGAGTTGCAAAATTATTCGTGATTAGAAACACCTTAGCTTGAAGATGTTGGCTTATCTATAAGCTAACAATTTGGAAACTTTTAGCAACTTCTCCATTGCTTCTCTGGCCATTTATGCTATGACTTGATTTGTCAACCATCCAAGAGTACTATAATTCAACTTTTAGTCTTTTGTCTATTTCACACAAGGATCGTGAGCTCAAGAACATGACAATTTCATTCTAATTTGTCACTCTCATCATGATTGATTTCCCATGAGAATCATTCAAGAAATATTGAAACCCCATGGTCAATTTTGAATTGGTCATCTGCTAAATCTATGATGTTTTTGTGCACACACACACACACATGGATCTAGTTGTACTTGCATTAGTAGTGGTCACCATCGATGTTTTATGCATTTTTTTTCGAGAGTTGATCACTGCAAGTTTTGGTTTTTGTTTTCAGATTTATAGATGATGGAAACCAGTGTAGCTGGGGGGAAAATAAAAACTAATAATAAAAAAATTAAATTAAATTCAAGCACCCATCTATCTATAAATTGCCCGAAAAGAAAACCGCAAGTGTGGATTTGGCTAATCTCAACATTAGAGATTTGCGTGATTTAGAATGGGAACTAACTACAAAATTTGCAACTACAATAACTTGATTTAACTCTTAGTGTGAAAAGTTTTGTTTCAAAGAACTAAGATTAGATAAATGTCATTTATTGTGATTGATTTGGCTATGCTTGATGTTGTTATTGCTCTCTACACCTAACATTTTAAGATTTATATTGCAATCATCTTTTGTTGTATACTAACTCAAGGTGATGAGCTTCTTGAATGTCAAACTTGGATCTTTTTTCCTTCCATGTCTTTAGTTACAAGTGGATTCAAAGTTCATATATATATCCAGGCTGCAACATCTCCCACATTGTTTCTGAAAGTACCTAGCTATAAAATACTTGAGGTTTGCAAAGTTGTTTCTATATATACCAAAATAAAATTGGGAAAAACTAGTAGTAGTAATATTTGAGGCTGTGTCCAACAAATCCTCCCCACTGCACAACTTTGATTCTCAGATTAATAAATATGGTTAGTATTCAATAATTATAAAGTGACCATTTGCTCAATTTCAACAAGATTTTTCGATGGTTGAATCTTTCTTAAGAAGAAAATTCAACATTTCTAAATTCAAAAGGGTTCAATGACGCGCTCCCAACTCTTTAAAGGATTCAAATGTGAGTCCCAAACAAAAAACAATGGAAGAGTAAGGAGTCGAGGCATGTTCCCTGGCTTGCAGCACTTTGGAAGGGTAAAGGGGCGCGTTGGAACTCCGGGATGGGACTAGGAAGAATTGACAAGCTTCACTTATTCATACGGGTCTGCACAAAACCAACACAAGGTGGTTAGTGCACAGTTGGAACACTTTTGGTGCTAGGACGAACCACGGGCAACTCATATTAACAAGACTCACCATAGTTTGGACTTGGGGGAAGCCACCACCTTCCCCCTTATAGTATATTTTATGCCTTTCCATGAGGCCCACATCCAAATGGCATTTTGTCCTAGGATTCCCAAGAGGGAGTCCCCAAATTGCCAAAGTTGGGACTCTTGCAACTTTGGGTGCCCATAACTTCGCGTGCAAACCTTGGATTGAGGTGAGGTCTAAAGCAAACTTGTAGCCCGCATCAAGAGCTTTCCAATGGTATGTCACACGCCACCTACATGCAAGTAAATCGGGTCAATTCCTGACTTTTAGTGGTCGAGAGTCAAACTACCAATTTGACTCCCGGCCTTTCTTTTGGCCATAACTTGTGTTTCAGATGTCCAAATGGGTCATGCAAGCCCATTTTAAACATCTATGTTTCAATATCTTTTCAATGATATAAAGAATTTTTCAATCCATTGGGTTTTGACCCCTGCAATCCTTCTCTGAACATTCGCCTATTCCCTCACCTTCTCTTGCACTCCTAGGAGCATGCAGCATGACTCTCGAGCTTCCTTCTTGGCCCGCAACTTTGTAACCCATTGCCTTGGTCGCGAACCCAAGGCTAGGGTTGCGACATTCAACATCATTAAATTATAGTTTCAACAAGTTTTTAAAAAAGTGATACAACTTCAAAAACTCATATTAAATTTGAGAGAATGGTTGATTTAACTGCTGAGAAATTATATTTATTTATTAATCCCAAAAATCAAAGTCGTTCACTGGGGAGGAAATTATGTTGGATAGACCCAAAGACTAAACTTCTTATTTTTGATCTAGTGTTTATCATTAAAAAAATTTGAAACCACAATTTCAAGCTTTGAAAAAAAATCAATGTGGAAGAAGAAGAACAACAATAACAAGTTGGGTATTAGATTGAATCTTACAAGGAGGCCATTTTCACCCACTTCTTGCTTGATATTTTCTTTGAGCCTTAGAACATGAGTATGTGGATTTTCTTCTTGAAGATTTTCACATTGGGTTGAATATTGGGCAACTTTTTTTTTCTTGTTTTCTTATCTAAACGAATAAAACTATAGTAGGGTAATTATATTATGATCCAAACAATGAATTATATTACCATTAGTCGCATGATCCACATTTTGGAAAGAAAACTTGTATAATTGTACAAGCATTGAAGGTGAAGAAGGGGGGTAAAAGAAGCTCAAGTTCCTTCCAAGCTCTGTTTATCTCAACATATCCATATCAATGATTTTTTCAACAAAAAATTTGGGAAAAATTTGGGAAAATAATCTGTAAATTTTTCTAATGAAAATTCGACTAACTTTGTTGGTTGATTGGAAAAAATTTCCAATTTTTATTATATTATTGCAAATTTTTAAAAACATTTAAAGAAAAAAAAAACCAAATTCATTCACTGTTTAAAAAAATATAAAACTAACCTAAGCACTTCTTCCCACATTTACTCCATGAAATCCACAATCTGAATATTAAGAGTATTATATTTTGTTTCTTTGTTTCTTTATTTATTTTATAGGTTTCAGTTTACATAAAGTTCATGTCTTTTTGCCCTTGGAAATGAAACTTTTTTCTTGTACATATTATGCCAAAGTTGATGATGCAAATTCAAAATGGTCCCTCTCATTGGGGGATTTATTTTTATTAAGCATTTTCCTTTTTTTTTAGTAAAATATTCACCAAGAGTACAACAAAATGGGTACACCCTATGAACCATAGAATGAACGCTATGAATTGATGGGTCAACACTAATGTGGGGGCGGGTTTTTTTTTTGCACTAGGTATTAATTGGGTATCATACAAGGTATATGCATGTATGCTCGTTGGGTCTTACATTTTCCAAAACCCAAACCCCTTCCTATTAAACATTTTTCCAAAATCAACACCTGGCCCCACTTCACAATCCATAATTTTAAAACTTTAAGTATCCATAACTGGACGTTACTTAGGGATAATAACAATGTAGTGTCTTTCAAAAATCCGGATCAGTAACCATTTCATATTTAGATTGTGTGAAAAGAAAAAAAACTCTTCAAGTTCTCTTGGCTATTACAAATAATCAATATGCATTCTCAATTGTGATTGATGCTTGTACATTGAACACATGTGTTCAATAATCAATATGCATCCTTAGTTGTTTTTGGTGTTTGTACATTGAAATAACACGTGTTCAAACTTGCAAAACAATAGCATTGTTTTAGGTTGTTAAGAACTTGCCTTGTAAATTTAAAAGATTTAAGTCTATTTGTTAAAGCTTGAAAGACTTGGCAAAAACTTGGCTTTGTAAGCCATTATTAAAGATTTAGCATTGTGTTCTGAAGGGGTCTCCCAAAAACTTTGATAAAAAAATCTTTTTACATGCTTGGATGTTTGTTAAAAAATTGAGCGTTATACCCAATTAATCACATACCTTATCTCATAACTACCCCTCCTTAGGTTTCCAAACTTGGGTGGTTTTTAGAATCTCTTAAAGATAAAAGAATCGAACCCAAGCGATTCTTTGAATTTTTTATTTTCAAATACCCAAACTTGACTACTATTATAAAAAAAACAACTACCCAGCCCACACTAATCAACACATACATAATTTATACCTTTCCTTAGCAAACAAGTTAAGGCCAATTCCAAAATTATTATTAGGTAGGAGCAACAAGAAGAAGAAGCAATAGGAAGTGGGACTCCTTGGAATCATCCATTCCTTAGGTTCACCCTATGGTTCATGAGGTGAAGTTGTGAACCCACATGGCCAGATTTTTGCTGTACATTTGGGACTTTTCTTTAAATAAAAAAATAATTATTGAAGACCTTTCTTTTTATTAAAAGAAATTATTATGTAGTACTAATTATGAGATGGCTATTGTATTTTATTACCTTACATAAAAAGAAGCCACCATCCAACCTTGATATTTTCTCACCACCACCATTGTGTTTTGTGGGTGGTGTTGTTGTTGTGAACGAAGACAACACTCACAATAACATGCATTCCTTGGTGTCAAAGTTCCTTGCTAGTATATGGTTTTTGATGTGACATTCATGGTAGTAAGCAGTGTGCCCAACCAAGCCGTGTGTGGGGAAGTTTATCAACACATCCAAAAGGCTCATCGCTGACCTTATAGGCTTGCAACAAACTCTTTAGGTCCAACAACAATAAGGTAAACCAATTATCCTTTTGGGGTGGAGAAAGAGAGGGAAGAGAAGGGTGACTTCTTCATCAATTGTGATGAGAATGAGCTATTATCATATCATATGAAAGGGAAAAAGTTTTTAAGTGATGCATGCACAAAACTTGACAAAGTATTTTGTGCACAAACAAAGGGAACTTGTCAGGCCATTGTTGTAAGTCATTAGTTATGCTCAAATAAAAGGCTTTGTTGTTGCCTTGAGTCTCTATGAAAGAATACTACTTAACACTCTCTTGCTAGTAAACAAGCTTATTATTGTGTCAAGCTTTCTTGCATGTTACATGTTAAAGGCTATTAGAAAGAAGGAATTTTTTAACAAGCCATAGAGGAGGGACAATACATAGGGGGTCAAAAAATACCTTTTTTCTTCCCCACAATTTTAATTTATTTTCAAACAAAGTTTGGTTGGGGGTCCAAAGAATGTATGTATGTGTGTGTCAGAAGCATAATGGAATGGGCATTTATTTATGCCCTTCATTAAGGGAAGGGAAGTGAAGTGAAGAATGAGTCACCCAATGTCCCCTACTTTCCTTCTTTGTTGCTTGGATGATGATCAGATCATCTTCAACACTGTTAACTAGTTCCTTCTTCAAGAATCGAACACACTCTCCCCTAAAAATTTCCTTTCATTCAAGCCATGTCTGTCATGCCCATCCAACAAGTTATAACCAACATTACTGCTTACTTCACTTCATTAAAGAAAACTTGCTTGCTAATGAATCTATTGGTCTTTCAAAATCACAATTGTTGTTGATTGACAAGTTTACGTAGATCCACTAACACAACCAAAAATAAATAAAATTCACCATTCCAAAAACATGGCCATGAAATTCCTCCCCTAATGCTTGCATAGAGGAAGGTATTGTTGCCAATGCCTTCCCCTACATAGTGATCGAAGGCCTAGATGCACTTACACAAACTTTCTCTGCATAACAACAATTGTCCAAATTAGCTTATGGAATTTTTTTGTTATTTCCTTCTAGAAAATCTTTTGTCCAAGATAACAAGCGAATTGCACCTTGTAAGGTACCCTAAGAAGCTAACAAGGGAATTGTGTCTTATAAGGTGCCCTAAAGGTATACTATTCATGTCCATCAAGGTTCATCAAAACACAAATTCATGTGTAATTTCATAGAATTCCTAACAAACTATTGATGATATACTTGATAAAATTCCAATATTGTTTTTTTGAGAAATAAATCACACTTTTAAAGGTTGAGGAAAATGCACCAAAAAATATGTAACTTGTATAACATATTCCAATTTTTAGTCCCAATGTTTTCTTTTTTGGGGACAAACTTTCACATTTTTGCAACTTTAAATATATTTCAAAATTTGAAAAAAAAAATCGCCATATTTTTACAACAAATTCCAACAAGTAGCCAAAATGCAAAAGGATTCTAAATTTTTTTTCTACTTTCATATTGGTCTATAACCAAATTTTGCTAAATCTTTTAGTGGATGATCACTAGTTTGGCTAAATCTAGAAAATCTAAAAAAAAAAAAAATTGAATTATTTTTTAAAACTCATGGTTTCAATATTTGAGCTTTGTTGTGTTTTTGACATTAATGGAACATAGAATGGGTTTAATTTAAATTCATGAACTCAAGTAATTCTAGTCTTTGAATGATATGTGGAACAGTTGGCAACTTTTTGGTTCCCAAATTATAGCTCAAACAAGATTTCACCATTAATCAATTTAAATTCCAATGCTTAAAAATACAAAAGCCAAAATTCATGATTTTCTTAAATGGTCCTCCCAACTTTAAACAACTCTAATACGTGCCTATGAAAGAAAGATGTAAAATAATTTTCAAGGAGTTTCAACATAATTATTGATCCAATTACACCTTTAAAACAATTGTTATTTTAATAAATGTCATTAATGTACATTTCAATTGACTTTGCTCAAATACATTACTACTTATTCCAATGATGATTCATCTAGTTTAGGTAAAATAGCTTGATGTTTCATAAGTTGTCACAAATTGAATAGTTTCAAATTGGAATGTGTTTAGCCCATATTCAAATGAAGAGGAATGGAAAGAAGTCCTTTTGAATTTTTGTTTTTTTATTAAAAAAATCTAACATCAAATCCACAAGAAGCTTTTGAGTATCTTTTCTACCCATTCACATTTCATTTTTCTTTAATTCGAATGAATCTTAATTATATTGTTGAATTCAATTCAATTGAATCAGAGTCTAAATGTTCGGGATAAAAAAACTTACAATGTTGAATTCAAATTCCATTCAATGTGCTTGCATTCAATTAAGTCTAAATTCAACTCAAAACCAATCCTTATTTCATTGCAATGCTATTCATGCTTCAATTTTATATAGGAATGAATTAGGGTTTCTCACTTCAAGAACATTCAAAAACAATTCTTTCTTCATAAGGATGTTTGCATTTTCTTTATTTTTTCAATGTTTTTAGTCTAGGTGCAAATAAGGAAAATTTATTGCATGTTACATGTTGCATCATATCATTATTATCTTTTGGTTTCCATTCATTTATATCAAGGTTATTTCAATATGTCATGTCATTGACATATGAACATGTGTTACTTAATTAAGTTTCATGTGAATATATTACATTGTTCAAAAGATTATTAACAAAGGAATGCCAAAGGTGATAATGCAAAAATGTCTTTTTACATTTAGTATGTGAAAGCAACCATGATGGAGTTATTTTGATATTATGAATGG
>Ga0116226_10004672_pt1 | contig 12147 bp, 11 predicted proteins | sample S1TSphfallax_FD_89692 | JGI IMG/M metagenome (GOLD analysis project Ga0116226, IMG submission 89692) | Host-associated microbial communities from peat moss isolated from Minnesota, USA - S1T2_Fa - Sphagnum fallax MG | ecosystem: Host-associated > Plants > Peat moss > Unclassified | place: USA... | reverse complement strand
GCACACCGTCGATCTGCAGTTCGACATCGGCCCCGGTCCGCGCGTCTATGTCGAGCGCATCGACATTTCCGGCAACTCGGTCACCCGCGACAAGGTCATCCGCCGCGAGTTCCGTTATGCCGAGGGCGATCCGCTCGACCCGACGCTCACCCGTATTTCGAAAGTCCGCTTGCAGGATCTGGGCTATTTCAGCGACGTGAAGGTCACCCCGCAGCCCGGCTCGGCGCCCGATCGCACCATCATCGACGCCGAGGTCGCCGAAAAGGCGACCGGCGAACTGTCGCTCGGCGGCGGCTACTCCACCACCAGCGGCATCCTGGGCCAGGCCGGCTTGCGCCAGCACAATCTTATCGGCAGCGGCATCGACGCCGGCATCAACGGCACCCTCGGCGCGTACGAAAAGCAGGTCGATATTTCCGCCACCGATCCGTATTTCCTCGACCGCAACCTGGTCGCCGGCGGCGATATCTTCACGCTGAGCAACAGCAATCCGTACATTACGGATTACGACGAAACGCGCATCGGCGCCACCTTCCGCCTCGGCTATGCCTTCAACGATCACGTAAGCCAGGCCTGGACCTATTCGCTGATCGACCGCGACGTGAGCAATATCCAGAATACCGCGAGCATTTACATCGAGGACGAGGCGGGCTGGTCGCTGCTGTCGCAGATCGGCCAGACCATGACGTTCGATTGGCGCGACAGCCGGGTGGCAACCACCAGCGGCTTTGTGCTCCGCGTCGGCACCGATTACGCCGGCCTCGGCGGCAGCTCGAATTTCTTCCGCGGCAAGATCGACGGCACCTACTACATCCCGCTGGAATATTTCACCGACAATCCGGCCTGGAACATTGCACTTTCAGGCGGCGGCGGGCATCTCTTCACGCTGTCCGGCCAGGAACGCATCGTCGACCGCTTCTTCCTCGGCGGCGACAATCTGCGCGGCTTCCTCGACCAGGGCGTCGGCCCGCACTCGGTCGCCTACTCGGTCTGCTATCAGACAATCTCCCCCGGCAATATCCACAACTGCGTCGCCGCCGACGGGCTGATCTATCACGGCAGCGACAGTCTCGGTGGCGACACGATCTGGACATCGAGCGCGGAACTGCGCTTTCCGCTGCCGGTCAGCCAGGATTTCGGCCTGTCCGGGCGCACCTTCGTCGATGCCGGCAGCCTGTATGACATCAAGGTGCCGGCCAACGCGCTGCTCAGTTGCCTGCCGACGTCGCTGCGCAACACGAAGGGACAGACGGTGGATGAGCATGGCGATGTCATTACGGCCTGCGACTACGATTCCAGTTCGCCCCGCATGTCGGCCGGCTTCGGCATATCCTGGAAGTCGCCGTTCGGCCTGATCAACATCGATATCGGCTTCCCGCTGCTCAAGAAGCCGTACGATCAGACGCAGGTTTTCCGTTTTGGTTTTGGTACGAGGTTCCAGTGATTTCTGCTATTTTCCGCAAACCTTCGGCCCCGGCCAGCAAGGCATCCGCCCCTGTGGCGGCTCTGCTGCTTTCGGCGGCCGCGGTTTCCTTCCTTGTCGCGGCACCTGGCGCGGGCCGCGCGCAGACCCCAGGCTGGTTCGTTCCGCAGGCAGCGCAGCCGCCGGCCGCTCCGGCCACCACGCACGGCCGCCTGCCGCGCGGCCAGCACGCGGCACCGGCCGCCGTGCCGGACGTTCTGCCGCCGCCCCCGCCGCCGGAGGATCAGGGCGCCGGCGGCGCCGAAATGACCGATGCCGAAATCCGGCAGCAGGCCGCCAATTTGCCGCAACCGCCGGCACCGCCCCTGCCGGACATCGTCTCGACCTTTTATAGCGAGACAGCCACCGGCGACGCCGTGAAAGTGACCGCGACCGGGGTAAACGCCGCCCTGCCGGCGCCCCTCACCGCCGACAGCACCTACTACATCATCAAGGGCGCGCAGAACGGGGTGCAATTGGCCGCCAGCGCCGCGGACGCGAGCGCCGGCACGGCTATTGCCCTGGAGAACGCCGGCGCCGGCACGCTGCGCCTGGTGGCACCGCTGATTCACACCGGTCAGAAAAACGTCACCAACGATTTCACCGTGGCGTTGCCGAACCAGTTGAAATTGCTGCCGGGCGGCATGGCACCGCCGGCCCCGCTGGTCGGCGTGCTGGGCGTGCCGGACGTGATGCGCGCCAGCAGCGCCGCCCAGGCGGTGGACAAGGTGATCGGCGCCCGCAAGGAGCGTCTGCAGGCCGAAGTGCAGCAGGCGCAGGCGCGCTGGCAGGCGATGAAGCAGCAACTGGAAACCGATGCACCGCATCTGACCCGCGACGTCGGCGTCGCGCGCGAGCGGCAATTGTATGACCGGGTCAAGACCGAGCAGAACCAGTTGCGAGAAAAGAACCGCATCATCCAGGAGGCGGCACAGGTCGCCCTGGGGCAGATCGAGCGGACGCTGATCGGTATCATCCGGCAAGTGGCCGAAGCGCGGGGCATGAACCTGGTGCTGCATCGCAGCCAGGTGGCGCTGAACGTGCAGGAATATGATATCACCGAGGCGGTAACGGAACAATTGAACCGCGCCTTGCCGACGGTGCAGATACCGCCCGACAATGTCGATCCGGCTACGTTACCAAAAGATTGGGGTAGCGTGACCCCGGTCGCGGCGCACTGAAGGAAGAAAGCAGTTCTTTTTTGAAACAAAGAACCAAAAAACTTTTGTCTGTTGGCTGCGCGCCCTGCCTCTTCTTAAGCGCCGGTAGGCTCAACATGATTAAGAGTTTTTTGGTTCTTTTTTTCAAAAAAGAACTGCTTTCTTCTTCCTGGATTGCCTGATGCCCACACTCGCCGATCCCCGCTTTTTCAATCGCGCCGGCCCCTTCACCTTGGCCGAGCTCGCGGCGGGTGCCGGCCTGAAGGCGCCGTCCGGAGCCGCGGGTCTGACGCTGACCGGCGTCGCGCCGCTGCAAAACGCGGGCCCCGGCGAGATCAGTTTTTTGCACAACAAGAAATATGCGCCCGAGTTGGAGCATACCGCGGCGGGCGCGGTGATTTTGACCCAGGATTTCGTCCCCCGCCTGCCGCCCGGCACGGCAGCACTGGTCACGTCCGACCCGCATGCCGCCTGGGCGCACATTGCCGCCATGTTCCATCCGGTCTCGCCTGGCATACCGGGCATTCATCCGAGTGCCGTGGTGCATCCGGCCGCCCTGGTAGATCCGGGCGCCGAAATCGGCCCGCTGGTGGTGGTGGGCGCCGGCGCGCAGGTCGGGCCGGGATGCCGCATCGAAGCCGGGGCGGTCATCGGGCCGGGCGTGGTGCTGGGGCGCGACTGCCGCATCGGGCCGCTCGCCAGCCTCACCCACGCCCTTCTCGGCGACCGCGTCTATGTCTATCCCGGCGCCCGGATCGGCCAGGAGGGGTTCGGCTTCGCCATCACCCCGGTCGGATTCCTCAGCGTGCCGCAGCTTGGCCGTGTCATCCTGGAGGACGACGTCGAAATCGGCGCCAACTGCACGGTGGACAGGGGGGCCGCGCATGACACGGTGATCGGCGCCGGGTCACGCCTGGATAACCTGATACAGATCGCCCACAATGTGCGAATGGGCCGCAACTGCGTCATCGCTTCGATGGCGGGGATTTCCGGCAGCACGGTGCTCGAGGATTTTGTTCAGGTCGCGGCCCAGGCGGGCCTCACCGGACACTTGAGGATTGGCGCGCGGGCGCGTATCGGCGCGCAGTGCGGCGTGATGTCGGACGTGCCGGCCGGCGCCGACGTGATCGGCAGCCCGGCGATGCCGGTGCGCGAGTTTTTTCGTAACGTCGCCGTGCTCCGGCGGCTGGCCCGCAAAAGGCCGATGGGACCGGATGACAGGCAAGGCGATGGACGGAACGACAGCTGAAAGCACGTCTCAGGGCCTTGGCAGCGGGAGCGGCCAGGTCGAAGGCGGGATCACGGTGCTGGATATCGGCCGCATCATGCACGCCATACCGCACCGCTACCCCTTCCTGCTGATCGACCGGATGGTCGATGTCGTGCGCAACCACTCCGCCGTCGGCATCAAGAACGTCTCGATCAACGAGCATTTCTTCGCCGGCCACTTTCCCAATCATCCGGTAATGCCCGGCGTGCTCATCATCGAGGCGATGGCGCAGACCTCCGCGGTGCTGGTGGTCGAAACGCTGGGGCCGCAGGCCGCCGGAAAACTGGTTTATTTCATGACGATTGAGGGTGCCAAGTTCCGCCGCCCGGTGGTGCCCGGCGACCAGTTGCGCATCCACGTCAGCAAGGAGCGGCAGCGCGGCAATGTGTGGAAGTTCTCCTCAATCGCCCGCGTGGACGGTGTCGCGGTGGCCGAAGCCAGCTACGCCGCCATGATACTGGACCGGGCGCAGCCACCGGCCGGCGCCGGGTCATAGACCGCACCGTAATCTGGCGACATGGCATGTGATTTGGTGGGCCAAGACCGTCGCCCTAGGGTTGCAGGCGCTGTGCGCTACCCCGCCGAGTCGGAGCCTGCGTTATGGATCATGCTGCCACCATGCTGGACGATGCGGCCTCGCTGCTGGACGATAATGTGCTGAATACCAAGCCTCTTGACGCCCCTCTGGCCAACCACCAGGGCATCGGGACGATCCATCCTACCGCCATCGTGGCGCCGGGCGCCGTGGTGGCGCATGACGCGGTCGTGGGTCCCTGGTGCAGCGTGGGCCCCGATGTGGTGCTGGAGTCCGGCGTGCGGCTGATCAGCCATGTGGTCGCCGACGGCCATACGGTGATCGGCGCCGGCACCGTGGTCTATCCGTTCTGCACCGTGGGGATGGCGCCGCAGGATCTGAAATACAAGGGCGAACCGACCCGCACAATCATCGGCCCGCGCACCCAGATCCGCGAGCACTGCACCATCCACCGCGGCACCGTCACCGGCAGCGGTGTCACCAGCGTCGGCGCCGATTGCCTGCTGATGGCGGTGGTGCACGTGGCGCATGATTGCGCGCTCGGCGACGGCGTCATTGTCGCCAACAACGTCGTCATGGGCGGCCATGTCACCATTGGCGACAATGCGGTGATCGGCGGCGCCTCGGCGCTGCACCAGTTCGTGCGCATCGGCCGCGGCGCCATGGTCGGCGGCGTCTCGGGCGTGGAGTCGGACGTGGTGCCGTTCGCCACCGTCATGGGCAACCGCGCCTATCTTTCGGGGCTCAATCTGGTGGGGCTGAAGCGCCGCGGCGTGGACCGCGCCGGTCTGCACCGGTTGCGCGCGGCCTTCAGGGCGCTTTTTGCGGCGGGCGGCGGCGAGGTGTTCGCCGAACGCGTGGCGCGCACGCGCGCGAGCGCCGAGGATCCTTACGTTATTGAAATGCTGGACTTCATCGAGGCGCCGAGCCGCCGAGGTCTCATTCGCCATATTGCGCGTAGGTTGCAGGATGATGAGATTGAATAAGGAAGGAAGGATTCTTCTTTGTTGAAAAAAAGCAGCGAAAAACTTTTGTCAAACGGTCGCGAGATCCGGTTCCAACTGCCTCCTTAATGCTTCGTTATAATACTCGCTTCGTCATCAGTCTCCCGCGCAATCGCCGCCAGCGCCTGTTCAATGGCAAATTGCGTGTGCGGCAAATTGAGGTTTGCCGCCTCTTCGGCGAGTTGGCGCAGGCAGAAAAAAAGCCCGCTGGCACTTGGCGTGACAGCTTCGTTCGACGGGATCATGGGTGGACCTCCACGGACGCGATAACCGTGATGCGCAGCGCTCTCCATGTATGCTCACGATTATGTGAGCACAAGGGAAAATTCGAAAACTTACTGAAAATACCGTGGCCGGTTGAAATATTCCTGGGCCGGTTCAACTACGTGGCGCGCGCCGGAAGGCGGGTGGCATGAGCGGCCCACTGGGAATTCTCGCGGGCGGCGGACCGTTTCCGGGCCAGGTCGCGGCGGCCGCGGCGGCCGGCGGGCGCGCCGTGTTCATTGTCGGTTTTCAGGATTTTGCCGACCCCGCGGTGATCGGCGACTATCCCCACGCGATGGCGCGCCTCGGTGCTGCCGGACAGATTTTGTCGCTCCTGCGCGCAAGCCAATGCCGCGACATTGTTCTTGTCGGGCCGGTGAAGCGGCCGAGCCTGTTCGATTTGCGGCCCGATGCCGAGGGCGTGAAAATCCTCGCCCGTATCGGGCGGGCCGCGTTCTCCGGTGACGACGGTTTCCTGGCCGCGATCGTGCGCGTGCTGGGCGAAGAAGGGTTCACCGTGCACGGCGCGCATGAATTCCTCGGCAACGCGGTGGCGCCGGACGGTGTCATGGGCCGTGTGGCGCCGGACGCGGCGGCGATGGCCGATATTGCCCGCGGCGTTGTCGTGGTGCGTGCCCTGGGCGAAGTGGATGTCGGCCAGGCCTGCGTGGTGCAGCAGGGCCATGTGCTGGCCGTGGAGGCCGCCGAAAACACCGACCGGATGCTGGCGCGTGTCCACGAACTCGCCCTGCCGGGCCCAGGCGGCGTGCTGGTCAAACTGGTGAAACCGGGGCAGGAGCGCCGCGCGGACATGCCCACGGTGGGTCCGCGCACGCTGGTGGGCGCCGCGGCCGCCGGGCTGCGCGGCGTGGCGATGGAGGCGGGCGGCACCTTGCTGACCGATCGGGACGCGTGCGTGAAAGAGGCCGACCGGCTGGGTCTTTTCCTGATCGGAGTCGATCCCGAGATGGTGACGATGATGAAGGCCGAAGGAGAGGCGAATGGGTAGTTTTCTGCATACGATGCTGCGGGTGCGCGATCTGGACCGCAGCATAGCGTTCTACGGCGACCTGCTCGGGATGCAGGAATTGCGCCGGCGGGATGTGCCGGCGGGCCGCTATACGCTCGTGTTCATGGGCTACGGCACCAACGCCGAGGGCCAGGCGGAAATCGAACTGACGCACAACTGGGACCATGACGGACCGTACTTGCTGGGCGACGCGTTCGGCCACCTCGCGGTCGGCGTGCCGGACGTGGCCGCGGCCTGCGCGCACGTGCGCGCCGGCGGCGGCCGGGTAACCCGCGAGGCCGGCCCGGTGAAATTCGGCACCACGGTCATCGCCTTCGTGGAGGATCCGGACGGCTACAAGGTGGAGCTGATCGAGCGCACGTGAGCTGGCTCGGGGATGTCGCCGGCGGCGTGCAGCGCTTTGTCGTCGGCGGTGCGCAGGTCCTCAGCCCCTGGAACCTGTTTTCCAACACCGTGCGGATTGGCGTCACCGGCCTGTCCCGGGCCGGCAAGACTGCGTTCCTGACCTCGGCGGCCGCGCTGCTGCTGGCCCGGACGCAGCCCCGCTTCGCGCTGGCACCGCTCGGCGCCGGCGACGTGCCGCGGTTCGACCAGGCACGCCATCTGGCAGCCCTTGCCGGCGATCCGCCGCACTGGCCGGAGCGGACCGATTCGGTATCCATGCTGGCGCTGACCGCCCAGGTCGATCAGTCGCCGCTGCCCTCGCGCACGGTGCGGCTGGAATTCCTCGACTACCCCGGCGAGTGGCTGCTTGACCTGCCCTTGCTCGCCCTGGCCTATTCCGACTGGTCGGAGCGGACATTGGCGCGCCTGGAGGCGCCGGCGATCGCGGCGATCACCAAGGAGTTTCTCGGTTTCACGCACGGCCTGCCGGCCAGGGCCCCAGCCGACGAGGCACTCGCGAAAGCCGGCACCGAACTCTACCGCCGCATGCTGGGCCGGCTGCGCGATGCCGGCTTTTCCTACCTGCAGCCCGGCCGCCACCTGATGCCGGCGCCGGGCCCGGAACCGCCATGGATTTTCTTCTTCCCCGCGCGCGGCCAGGGGCCTTTCGCGCAGCTGTTGGCCAAACGTTACGATGCCTATGTCGAGCAGGTCCGCCGCAGCCTGGCGAGCCCGCTGTTTGCCGAAGTGGACCGGCTGGTCGTCCTGGCCGACGTGCTCAGCGCGCTGCATGCGGGCGCTGCGGCGTTCGAGGATACGCGCGCCGCCCTCGCCGCCGCGGCCGGCGCGCTACGCTGGCGGTTCTCCTGGGCCGACGCGTTGGGCGCGCTGGTCGAATTGCGCATGCCGCCAAAAGTGATCGGCCGCGTCGCCTTCGTCGCCACCAAATGCGACCACGTGGCCGAGCGCCAGCGCGGCAACCTCGCGGCCCTCATGCGCAACCTCGCGCAAGTCCCCGGCGACGGTGTCACCACCGCCCACTTCGCCGCCGCCAGCGTCCGCTGCACCGAGGATTTCGTCTGGACCCTGGAGGGCAGGCCTGTGTCGGCGGTGCGCGGCCGCGTGCTGGGCCAGCAGGTGCTCACCCGCAGCTACCCCGGCGAGGTGCCCGACCAGCCGCCCGATGCGTCCTTCTGGACCCACCCCTTCCTCGCCCTGCCGCAATTCGAGCCGATGCGCCTCGCCGATGGCGGACGGCTCGGCGTGCCCAATATAGGCATGGACGCCGTGCTCAACTTCCTGCTGCAGGACGTGATGTGAGCCAGACACGTGATGTAAACCAGACTCCGGCCGCGCCACGCCCTGTGCGCCCCCGCATCGAGGCGGAGGAATTGCCGGCCCCGCGCCTCGAAGCCGCAATCGAGCTGCCCGACCTGCCAGACCGCGTGCCGCGCCAGCCCTTGGGCATGCCCGCCCTGGCGGGGTCCGGCGCCGCGGTCCTGATATTGGGCCTGGCCGGCATCGAAACCAGCAATCTGGTCGCCGACGAATTCGCCCGCGGCGCGGCACTGGGCTGGACCACCCTCACCATCGCGGCCGCCGGCTTCTCCCTCATCGGCGTGGGTTTCCTGCGCGAAGCCACCGCCCTGAGCGCGCTGCGCGGTGTGGACCGTCTGCGCGCCGACCTCGCCGGCACTGACGCCAGGCGCCTTGTGCGCGCCGCCCGCGCCTGGGTGCGCCATCTGCCCGAGGCGCCCACCCTGCTGCCCGCCATCGCCGCCATTAACGACCCGGACGCGGTCATCACCCTCCTGCGCGCCGGCCCCGCCGCGTCATTGCGCGCAAAATCCGAGGCGCTGGGGCGCACCGCCGCACTCCAGGCGGTGGCCGGCATTGCCGCCATGCCGAGCCCTGGTCTGGCGGCGCTGTACATCGCCTGGCGTGGGCTGCGCCTGGTGCGGCAGGTGGCGGCGTTGCATGGGTATCGGCCGGGGCTGTTCGGAACGCTGGCACTGATCCGCCGCACCGCGCTGTCGGCGGCCACCGTCGCCGGCACCGAAATGGCCGCCAATGCGGCGGCGCACGCGCTGGTGAGCAATCCGTTGCTGCAACATCTGGCCGGGGACATGGCGGGGGCGGGCATTGCGGCGCGGCGCATGATCGTGCTGGCGCGGGCGGCGGATGCGGCCTGTTCTCCAGTGCCGGAAGGATAGGCCGCAGGCCGTAGGGCGGATCAGCGCTTGCTCCATCCGCCGCAACGAGCGACCACGCGAACATGCCGATCCCGAAAGACCAACAGGAAACCGCCGCCTTCCTGTCTGAAACCACCGGCAGCGAGCCGGCGGAAACGCATATCTCCGCGGTCTTCGTCGGCCGGAACGACGTCTACAAGCTGAAAAAAGCCGTCCGCCTGTCCTTCCTCGATTTTTCCGACATCGCAACGCGCGGCGCCATGACGCGGCGCGAATTCGACCTGAATTACCTCGCCGCCCCGGCAATCTATCGCGGCGTCCTCGCCATCGTCCGCGACCAGCACGGGCGTTTGCACCTCGCACCCGAACAAACCCCAGGCGCCCTCGACTACGTAGTCCACATGGCACCCATTCCGCCTGATGATTTCCTCGATCGCATTGTCGCCCGCGGCGCGCTGACCCCGCCGCTGCTCGACGCCCTGGGCGACTGCGTCGCCACGTTGCACGCCCAGCTCAAACCATTAACGAAATGCAACAGCATCGCCCGCATGCGCCACATCATCGACGGCAACGCAGCCGCCGCCCATGCCGCCAAACTGGAACCCGCAACCATCAACCATTGGCACGAAGCCATCCTCCACGAGCTCGATCGCATCACGCCGGCGCTGCAAGTACGTGAAACTTCGGGCTTCGTCCGCCGCCTGCACGGCGATCTGCATCTCGGCAATATCTGCTTGTGGCAAGGCAAGCCCGCCGCCTTCGACATGCTCGAATTCGACGAGGATCTGGCGATCGCCGATGTCGGCTACGACCTCGCTTTCCTGCTCATGGATCTTTCGTTTCATGCCGGCCGGGCCGCGGCGAACCGGGTCATGAACCGCTACATTGCCCGCACCGGCGATGTCGGGCTGCTCACCGCCCTGCCCTGCTTCATTTCCGTGCGTGCGATCGTGCGCGCCCATGTGCAGGCGTCGCGCGGGCAATTGGCCGAGGCAGCCCGCTATGTGCAGGCCGCAACAGAGTCGTTACGGCCGGCGCCGGCGGTGATGGTAGCGGTGGGCGGCCTGCAGGGCACCGGAAAAACCACCCTGGCGCGCGCGTTGGCGCCCGACCTTGGCCGCCTGCCCGGTGCCTGCCTGCAGCGCAGCGACGAGACGCGCAAACGCCTGTTCAACGCGCGGCCGGAGCAAAAACTCGGCACCGAGGCATATGGTCCGGGGGCGAATGCGCGGGTGAATGCCGCCGTGATCGCGGACGCCGGCACTGCGTTGCAGGCGGGCCAGGCGGTGGTGGTGGACAGCACTTTCCTGCACGAACCGATGCGCAACGCAGTCGAGGCCGCGGCCCGCGCGCGGGGCATAAGGTTTGTCGGCCTCTGGCTGGAGGCCGATCTGGACGTTCTGCTCCATCGGGTCGCAGTCCGCACCGGCGACGCAAGCGATGCCGGGCCGGACATTGTGCGCCAGGCCGCGTCGGTCGATCCCGGCCACATCACCTGGCACCGGCTGCCGGCGGCGGACGGTGCCACGGCGCTCGCACAGGCGCGCCGCGAATTGCCGGTAGCGGAGCGGAGTGCGGCAACGCCGCCGGATCACCAGGATGATGCCAAGCAAGGGAGCTTCGGCGATGGACGGCATGATGGTGATGGATGAGAAAACCGCGGCGCGCATCGCCGTGGTGCGCGCGCGCGACGCCGCCGCCGACGGGATGTTTTTCTACGCGGTGCTGACCACCGGGGTGTTCTGCTACCCAAGTTGCAAGGCGCGGCCGGCGCGGCCGGAAAATCTGCGGTTTTTCGATACGCGGCACGATGCCGCCGCCGCCGGCTACCGGCCGTGCCAGCGATGCCGCCCCGACCTGCCCCCGCGCGCGCAACGACAGGCAGACACGGTCGCCGCCGCATGCCGCGCCATCGAGGCCGGCACGTTCGACGCCGCCAGCGCCGGGAAGGCGGCCGGCCTGGGCGCCGCCGCGTTCGCCCGCCTGTTCCGCCAGGTCACCGGTGTCACCCCCACCGCATACGCCGCCGCGCGCCGGCAGAATATTGCCCAAGCGTCGCTGCGCGCCGGCGGCCAGAGCATCACGGACACGATTTACGAAGCCGGCTTTTCGTCGTCGGGCCGGTTTTACGAGTCCGCCGACAGCATGCTCGGCATGATTCCCGGCCGCTTCCGCGCCGGCGGCGTGGGCGAAACAATAACCTACGCGTTCGGCAACAGTTTCCTCGGCACGATCCTGGTGGCCGCCAGCACCCGCGGCATTTGCGCCATCCTGATCGGCGATGACGAAGCCGCCCTTCGCGCCGACCTGCACGCCCGCTTCCCCCGCGCCACGCTGCACGCCGCCGCACCCGAATTTGCCGGCCGCGTCGCCGACGTGGTCCGCCTGATCGACGCACCCCGCGCCGGCCACACCCTGCCGCTGGACATCCGCGGCACCGCCTTCCAGCGCCGCGTCTGGCAGGCGCTGCGCGACATTCCCGCGGGCGGAACGGCAACCTACGCGGACATCGCGAGGACGATCGGCAAGCCGGGCGCAGCCCGCGCGGTGGGGGCCGCGTGCGCTGCCAACAACCTTGCCGTGGCGGTGCCGTGCCACCGCGTCGTCAATGCCGCCGGAAAGCTCGCCGGTTATCGCTGGGGCACAAGCCGGAAGGCGGCTTTGCTGGAAAAAGAAGGCAGGTAAGCAGTTCTTTTTTGAAAAAAAGAACCAAGAAACTTTTACCTATTAGAGCATTTTCAGCCTGACTGGAATCGGCCTTCATGAGCCGGCGGTTTGAGGCTGATACAAATGCTCTGCAAACAACTGGCTGGAGCGGCCCGCCGGATGCCGATGATTTTCCAGTC
>Ga0116226_10004671_pt1 | contig 12147 bp, 6 predicted proteins | sample S1TSphfallax_FD_89692 | JGI IMG/M metagenome (GOLD analysis project Ga0116226, IMG submission 89692) | Host-associated microbial communities from peat moss isolated from Minnesota, USA - S1T2_Fa - Sphagnum fallax MG | ecosystem: Host-associated > Plants > Peat moss > Unclassified | place: USA... | reverse complement strand
TGAAAGTGCTACAATTGATTGTCTTTTACTTGATCAGCTAATAGCACCATTAGCTAGCAGAAATAGAAACTTGGTAGTTGATATTTGACTATCAATGTCTACACCCCAATCCGTGTCACAATCCTGATCCAAAAATAATCACATCGGATTGCGACATCCAACAAGATCAAACTTGAATACTAAAACCGTAATTCTTATGTGTTTCAAGTAAGTACCTAAAAATTCTTCTTACAACTTTAGAATGTCACAATCATTATGATTTAGTGAATTTACTCACTACTCCTATTACAACAATAATGTCAAGCCTAGTTGCAATCGTAACATATGTTACACAACCTATTTCTTCTTCATAAGGAACTCCTTCCATTTTATTTGCCTCATCTATTGTCATGGGTTTGTCAATCTTGCAAAGCCTAGAAGTAACATCGAATGCAATGCTTACTAGTTTGCATTCTTCCATTCCAAAACATTTTAAAATATCTTCTATAAATTTTTCTTGACCTAAGCTAATGGTTTTATTCAAAGTTGTCAAAACCGATGTGACATTCCATTTTTGTGTCAATCATCATGTTAGTGTTAGTCTGGATGTGTCAGTTTTTGCATCAATCTTGACGCACATGACAACATTGTTGCAGTAAATAATTTTGAACTCATTTTTATTACCACTATTAATGACCACATATTTAATAACATCCTAACTAACACATGTCGAAATCATTTGTTATGTGGAATATATTGACAAACTATATTTGTTTAAACAGGTCACCTCTTGTCCAGATTACAACCAAAAATGGAAAGGTTTGGTCACAATTTGAATAGGTCACCCCTTGTCCAACTAATAAGCCAAAATGGAAAACTTTAGTAGCAAATTGGATAGGTCATCCCATTGTTTAGCTTGTAACCAAACATGGAGAATGGACGAGTCATCCATTTGTTCAACTTACAACTAAAGTACTCCATATTCAATTGTAAGCTAAACAAATGGGAGACTTGTTTAGCTTGCAATTGAAAATGGAAAAGTTTAGTTGCAAGTTGGACAAGTCACCCATTTGTCTAACAAGTGACCAAATATAAAGAACTTGGGTTGCACTAGGAAAAAAACCTCGATTTTCAATTATGTTTTCAACTATTTTTCAATTGTCATTTATAGTGGCAAATATCACTTTCAACTACAAAATGTTTTTTGCTAATGTTGAAGTGACAACATTTTAGTTGAAAACAACATACATTTTAACAGACATAACATTTCAATTATAAAGTGCTAACTAGATTTAATTATCTCCATGATAGCAAGTTAATGGATGAACTTCATCCACCTACATGTCATGTCATTTGGGGGTGTGGAATTGGAATTAAGACTATCTTTCAGATATATTACAACTAATGTAGCATTAGCATGTGTCATGTCATTGAGGAAGGGCATGGAATTTAAAAATTTTGATTATTATTTAATTAGATTATATAACCAATGGAAGATTGGCACATGTCACATGGGCATTCATGGTCCACCATCAAATTAAATTATTTGATGTGTTGCCATGTGTATGGTCTCAAAATCTTGAAATTATTGATTTATTGAAAATGTTAGCATATGATATTGTGCCATGTGGACACTTATGTTACACACTTGCATGACACATGGCATCTTGTTGTTTGTAGGTCATCCAACATATGTGAAGTCGAACCAAAGTAAAGATATCAATTACAAGGTAGTTGAAAGCAACTTGAAAAGAAGTTGACAATATGTTAAAAATAAGTCAAAATTTATGTAAATTAGTTGAAATGTAATTGAGATTACAAGTCTACACAAATCACAATCACAATTATAAAACTACAAAAGCTAGATTGTGGGGATAATACACCTAATTAAAATTAATTAAAGAAAATCAAACCATAATAAAAACATAGTCTACCTATACATTATCAACTAAGAATACAAAACCTATTATGCAAGGAAACATTATTCCCATGTAGAAAATGGTCCCATCTAAATCTTGAAGATGTTAATGTTATTAATCAAACATTTATTGGAACAATGAAATGACTCTCCTATAAGGTGGTTATCCTATGTTTATGCACTAATGGTGTGAACTCATTATTGGCATGCTTCATTGGATTGTTGCCTTGTTGGACCATGTCTTTTAACTTGTTCATAGCTACACCTTACATTTTTGAATTAAAGAAAATGAAAGTTGTTAGAAATGAGAAAACGTAATAGGAATCTAAGTTATAATGCATCAAGAAAAAGATTGTGCATTAGTTGTACACATTAAAAATCAATAAAACATCATCGTTGACTATTCAAAAATAAGGAAGATGACAAAGAAAAAACACTTTGAAATCTAGAAAATTTAGAATTAAATAATGAATAGAAATGGCACACATCATGGGTTTACCTTATACATAGTCAACAAGAATAGTTGAAGCCTAATTGAAATCTAGTTGAACCCAATCAAAATATAGGAAACATTATATAGTTGAAACTTAGTTGAAAGTAGGTCAATAAAACAAACATAATCAAAACCTTATTTGCATTTATCATTGAAAAGGTTCATAAGTTTAGCTCTCATTGCCCAAGTGTTTGTTTTGGAATTGGGAAAAAAGAAAAACACTTTCATACTTACAAAACACGTTTTTTTTTTTTCTTTTATTTGGACCCCTCCTACTTTCAAAGTTCATAACTTTAACATTGTTTCTTCATTTTAAATGATTTAAAGTGCTATAGGATCACCACCTTAAGTTCTATAAATTATTTTTGAACTATAATAACAAAAAAATAACATTAAAGGAAGTTCTATGTGTGTTCAAGAATTGGTTGTGGTTTGGTGTTTTGAGTTTTTGACCTTCCACTTTGGGGGGCCATAACTTTCTCATTTCTGATCCATTTTTGACAATTTTTAGTGCCTCAGATGTGCCAAGAGGAGGGGCTCAACATTTTCTTAAACACCAGAAACAAAAGAGCCCTCCCCTTGGATCTAGATTGCCCTAAACGTTTAAATGTACTAAATCTAACCTAGTTACCTTAATGAAAGTTCAAAGAAAAACATAGTTGAAAAAAAACCAACAATAGTTCAAAACAAAACTTAGCTAAAAAAGAATTTAACTAAAGGTAACATGGTGGAAAAATAAAAGAAGAAATATCTTAATAAAGGGGAAAAAAAAATTAAAAAAATGTTTTTAAACACTTGCAATTGTAAGAGGCATGTGTGGTGGTGGCTTATAAACTCCATAAGCTTGTTTCCTCATGTTATTCATGTTCACTTGCCTTGACACCATATGACCTTAATGTGTTTAATAAATTTTTTTTTTAAATGCAATGAAAAGAAGAAAAAAAAAACTTGAACATGATAAAAGAAAAAACTTAAGAATAACCCCAAAATGAAAAACTTGAAATTCTTCACATGTAAAAGGCACAATGCACTCACTTGAATAAATCCATGAATTGATATTAAACTACATGAATTAAACTTCTAAACACAAGTTGGGCCTAAAAAAACAAACAAACAAAATAAAACAAACTATAAAAAAGGAAAAAAAATCAAACTAAAGTGCAAAAAAAGCTCAAATGAATGACAATGTTATTTAGGGGCAATCCCTTCATCCATGGATGGATGAAATATGTGGTTATAGTTGGGATGTCAACTAATTTTCAACTATGCAAGTTGACATTGTTTTATATAAGTAGTTTTCAACTGTAATTCAACTTTTGAATTTCCTGCCAACACATTACCACCACTGTTATATGTCATACCATCCATTCCTAATTAATGATGGAATTATATATATTATATGACATTTAATGGCATAAATGGAATCATTTATAAATGAATGACATTTGATGATATAATTTAAAACATTATAAATGGTATAATTTTAATTTTGTGGCATTTTATGGCATTTTAATGAATATGTAAAATGCCATAAAATTATATACCACAAAATTGAACCCTTGTTAAGTTAAAGTAGTTTGCCTAGCCTAGTTAACTATCTTAACCTAGGTCTAATTAGCTTCCTTACCTAACTTAAAGCCTATGTAAACTTATATAGGTAGTAATAGGTTAAGGATAAGTAGGTTGTGAGTCATGACACCATGATTAAACAAAAATCAAGTAGGTACCTACCTAAAAACCTTGCCTAGTTACCTAGTTACTTAATACCTATCTACTTATACCTAATTAGCTTAAGTAACCTACTTACCTACATTTGACTTGACATATCTATCTATTACTTACTTAGGGACCTCTTATTGCATCTAGGTAGAAAATAAATAGGTAGGCAACCATAACTTGCTTTGCCTTGCCACCCCATTTAAATTTAACTTCATTAACTATCCAACCTAGCTATTTAGGTAGCTTACATGCCCCATTAGCTAACTAGGTAGGTTGTAGGTTAAGCAAGTACATTTGTTACAAATTACTTCTAGGTATTTGTAGGTAGGTAGGTATTTAATATGTAGGTATAAATTACGATAGTAAGTAACATGTAAGTAGGGTGTAAATAATGATAAGTGGGTAAGGTATAGGTAATGATAATTCAAGTTGAAGTTCAATTGAAAATGCATGCAATATTTCATCCATCAATATCCTTCTTTCATCCATTCCAAAACAAGGTTCACCAAAATAATCAAGCAATTGATTTGATGTAGCATAATGTCATGGCAAAATGGAATTTTCAACTACTCTTCAATTGGGTTATATTTTTTTTTCAAAAAAATATTTTGACGATCAACACTTGTTAATGGTCAATGTCGTACACTTACCAAACTAATCAACATATCAACTCATTTGAGATGCCATCCTATCCTTGTGGAATTTCTTTAAATAAATATTATTGTGTAGTCGAAACAAAGTTGAAGACAACATGGTGTCGAAAATTAGTTGGTTAGAAAATGCCCATTTTCTCCTAGTGTTGTAAGTTGGACAAGTTTTTATCTAACCTACAACTAAACATTTCCATTTTCGGTTGCTCACTAGATTGGTCCCCTATTTAGCTTGCGATTGAAAATGAGAAGTTTGGTTACAACCTCGATAGGTCATTGCCCTTCTAGTTAGTAACCTACAATGAAGAAGTTTGGTCGAACTAGACAAGTCACCAAATTGTTTAGCTTACGACCAAATATGGAAAACTTTGGTCGTAAGTCGAATAAGTCCCATGTCTAGCATATGACCGAACATCTCCATTTTCAATCATTTTTTGGAACAATCCCCTGTCTAGCTTGTGACCAAAAATGGAAAAGTTCAGTTGTAAACTCAATAGGTCACCCCCTTATCTAGCTTGTGACCAAAAATGGAAAAGTTCGATCGTAAACTAGATAGATCACGAGACCAAACTTGTCTATTTTCAATTGTAAGATACACAATGGCACCATGTAGCTTACAACCAAAAGTGGACAAGTTTAGTCACAATGTAGACAGGTTGCCAAACTTGTCCATTTTCAATCATATTTAATCACAAGCCTTAAGCCTAATTGCGAATGTGTAATTTTTTGACAAAGAGGCTAGTTCGAATTCAACATGTGTGTTAATTATCATAGAAGAGAAAAAATGAAGAAAGAGAATGTGGAACCTTTATGAAGGTGTCATTCCCACCCACTAACCTCACTTTCTTCTTCAATGTCTGAATAATCATTGACTTACATTTAGAAAAAAGTGATGGATTTTTGGGGGTTGATGAATTTTTTTAATTATTTGACAATTGCTACCAAATTTCATCAATTTGACCTCTTTAATTTTGACCATACCACTCCCAAAAGCACTTTAATTTACATATAAATATTTGAAATCAACCATAGGTTAGAAACCTTTCCCCTTAAGCCTTTAAAGCTAATAGGGTGTAGATGAACTCAAATGAACCAAAATTTATGTCAAAATGTAAATTTTTCTAGGTGAAAATCCTTTAAGGTGTACCACATAAGATGAAAAGGGCTTAGTCCTTATTGTAATCATTTTTTACCTTATATTTTGATACCCATAAAAAATAGTGAATCAAAAGTTGTCAAAATTTTCAAAAAGACAATATTTTAAACTATTAAAACTTTAGATTCCATCATAATCATTCATAAATGTGTTTTTACATGATAGAAAGGGACTAGGTAAGAAAGATAGAAAAGGGTGACATTGTGACAAGATTTTGGTACACCTTAAAAAAATTGCACTCTTTTGCAATTCTTGTTACATTTGTCTATGTGGTGCCACTTTAGTGGCAGGTGAATCATGGAAAGTTGTGTTTATTGAATAATATGGATATTGAAAAAATTTAAATGAATCAAAAATTCTTCTAATGTCAAAGTTTGGGTTGGACAAAAGATGTTGAACAACTTCATTTAATAACATTACTTTCATAAAGGGCCCCTTAATTTTTATAATACAATTTATTTCATCTTCAATTTTTTTGTAATATTAGTTGCTATTAGACACATCTTAAAAGTAATCAATTTTTCATATTTTTTCAATTTTGTGTTCAAAATTTAAAGTATTTAAAAGTTTCATGAATATTTTATGACATGTAAATGTGATGCAATGTATATGTTTAAAGAAAATTTGTAGCTTATAATTTAAAAAAATGAAATTTGAAAATGTTAACATGTTTTGATATGATTTGAAATTGTGAGAATTTTTCAATACAAAACACAAAATTTGATAAAATCTATGCCCAGATTTTTATTTATTCAAAATTGATTGTAAAAAAACATATGACATATTGAGGCAACTATAAATATAATAAATTCAAAATTTCAAAAAAAATCGTTTGAAAATTCCCAAAAAGGATAATAGTCCTAAATGCAAAGTAAACACACTAGTTCATTAAATGTTTTTTAGACCCAATAATAGGGACTATTGTAATTAGAAGGATATAATAATTAGAGTAGTTAGGCTTTTAAGGACGTGACAACATACTTGGGGGATGAACGCACCAACCCAATATCACTAACAATCAAGCTAAAGCCGCTCCCAAAAAAACAAGCGAAAGGCAAGAGGTGGAACCCAAATAGGGACAATGGATGGCAAAATGTACCCAACCCTTGGATGCATTATGTGAAAAGCCAATATGTCAATTAATGTTACATCAACAATTTTTAGCTAGTGTAAAGGCATGACACCCATGTCAAAAATAATGTAGCCCATTTTAATGGTTGTAAGGACCATCATATGAAATCATGATTAGTGGATGTCATTTTGGTTTTTTGGGGGACATGGGAATTCAAGTACTATGTGGTGCCATTGTACATGGCCCAAATGGTGTATGTGAAGGTGGTTTTAGGTGTTAATATGGATTGGCCAACCATCCCATTAAGCCCCCAAACACAATAATCGAACCTACATCATGGAATTCCATCGTTGATCGAAACTTGGCCCAACCCCCTTAATGGTCCATCTAAAGCATTTGGATCCAAGGGCTAAAGTTGTTCCATGACTTACAAAAGATTTTAGCCCAAAATTTTTAAACCACAACTTATCGTGTTCCAAGATGGTTAACTCTATAATGGAAGGAAGGTAGTAATATGGGCAATGAAAGTGAACAGCCATCACCATTAGAAGTAAACTTCCATTCAAAATAGGGTTGCATATGGGCTTAAGGTTATTCCATCACCACTACCCACATTCTATGGTTGTACATATCATTTTTCCATATGTCCAATTTTTTTGTATTGGGTTTCATTTTGTACTATTATTGATTTCCATTTTTCTTTATGAAAATGAAGAATTGGGAATTTAAATCTGTGTTCAGTTTTATTTTATTTTAAGCACTTCATTATGATGAAACCTAGGTAAATTTCATTAAACAAAACACCTAGTAAAAGGGCAAAGGAAGAACAAAGAGGACCCTAGTCCAAGTTAGAAGTGTAAAAACCCAAAGGGGGTCACAAAAGGCCAAAACAACAAATTATGTTCTAGAGTCCCAACCAACCGCAAGAAACATATCAGAGAAAGAAAGGGAAATGAAACCTTCATGGTTACCTATGGTTATTTGTTTTGGACAAAAACATAAAAATATACATTCAATTCACGAAATTCTAAGGCTTCACAAGGGTCTAATTCCAAGTTGGACAAGAGCCATGGCTAGAAATTTGGTCGCACCATTGACAAAGGCCATAGCCAAAAGGACTGAAGTCTATGATGTTGTTAGACATTTGTTGCACAATGGACAAGGAGAGTAGCCAAGTGGACCTAGGTCCAAGATGTGACCTAAATACAGTTTTAAGTTGGACCTAGGTCCTTTTGGTTGTAACCCCTCTTTAGATTATGACCAAAATTTGATCACAAGCTAGACCTTGTTTGTTTTGGCTATGACCTTTGTCCAAATAATGACCAAAATTTGGTTGTATTTTGGACAAGGATTATAATTAAAAGAACCTAGGTCAAACCTACAATTGAATTTCGGTCACTATCTAGAAAGAGGTCACAACAAAAATAAACAAGATCTAGCTTGTGTTTAATTTTTTGTTGCAATCTAAACAAAGGTCATAACCTACAACTAAATTTTGATCGCAATTTGAGTAAGGGTCATAGCCAAAAGGACCCAAATTTAGATTGCAATCGAATTTCGATCATCACAATTTGGGTAGGGGTTGGAACCAAAAGGATTCAAGTGTATCTTGTGATCTAATTTCAGTTACAATCTAGATAAGGGTTTGCAACCAAAAAAATGCAAGTCTAGTTGGCAATTTTATTTCGATCGCAATTTGGACAAGGGTCGTAGCCAAAAGGACCTAGGTCCAAACTATGACCAAATTTTGATCACAAGGTTGATAGGGGCAACAACCAAAAAGACCCAAGTCTAGCTTGTGATCAAATTTTTGTTAAACTATAATATATTTATGTGAAACAACTTATGGGTGTAGTCACAATAACAAGTACCATAACAAGTGTAATGTTTGCATGGTTCTTTCATGTTTTAAAGTTGTAATTTAATTTGATGTTGTAATTGTAAGATTTATTTATATAGTTGTATTTTTAACACATCATGGGAGCATGAGAATTAATTTGAATTTAATCCAATGAGTAAAAAATAAACAGCAACACTCATTAAGCACTACAACATTTACTTTTAAGCATTAAAAGGACTTGTAAATGGATTTGAATTTTTTTGAAAATGACATTTGTTGTCAAATGTATAACATTAACCTTAATAAAATAGTATGAAGAAAATTTTAATTTTTTTAAAAAACTTTTCAAAGAATTTTCAAAAATACTCCAAGAATATTTTAAGAATATTTCCCAAAAAGCAATCACAAAAACAAACATGTGTGGCTCATGTTATTCCCTTTACACCCTTATATGGGGATTTGTACAACCCTTGTGTGGATTCTTTGGAATCATTAGTCTACCCATACAAAATTCATAACTTTGATGCCTTAAACATTTTATTTGGATTTTGAAGAAGGTGATTGGAATGTTGAATTTTTAAGTTTGAACTTTGAAATAACATTGAAAGTTGTAAGATTTGAGCCCAAGTGTTGCCAACTTTTTTAAATCATATATTTCACCATTGATTTGTTGGTTCTTACCAAATATGGATTTTTTCCATGTGACCCATTAGTCAAGATGAATAGTTTCTAAATATTTGTGTTATGAATAATATATTTGATTGGGAATATTCATAATCAGGGTACCCAAAAGGATGGTCTAACAAAAAAAGGACTACAAAGGACTAATTTGGATTTTTATTTCATTTATTATTTCATGATTATAGTGGATTGGTATATGATTGTAACTAAAATGATGTCATGTTAATATAATAAAAAACTCCAAGAATAGATTGGATATAATATAAATGTCTTTTTGAATCCTCTTAAATAATTCAAGTCCTTATTTTAACTGTAATTTTCATCTTAAGGGTGCAGTCATACTAACATGTACCAAAAGTAATCATAACCACTACTTAATTTTTTGAACTTTGGATTGTAAAATAATAATAATAAATAGAATTTGTTTAATAAAATTTTATTATGAATATATTATGTATATATAATAAGAATTTGGAATCAATTTAATGAATGAAAAATACATATAAAGATTTTTAACCTCTTATAACTATTGCTTAAAAGTTACAAAAAAAAAGTTTTGACATTCAAAGCACAATTTGAAAATTATTTTTAATGACATATTTTGGGATATTATTTAATATACAGCTTAATATAATAGTATCAAGAATTATTTTTTTAAAATTAATGTTTTTTTGAAAGATGTATTAAAAAATTTCTAAAAATATTTTTAAAATAAAGCAATGGTCTAATGGGGCACGTGTGGCTCATAATAGCATGGTTGGACCCTTAAAGGAATCAAAAGGAATGTATTAAACAATGCAATTGATTTCAAAAAAAAATCATGGATAAGTAATGCATACATTGATGTTTGGCAATGTTCATATTATGGATTTAATTCAATAATATACAATATAAGAATTTTGAAAGTTACAAATTCCATTTTGAAAGGGCAACAAAGAAATGTTTCAAATCATTGGATATGTGTTTGCATAATGAAAGTAAACAAAACCACAAATATCTTGCACTCAAACATTATGACTCATTAATGTTAATTTGATTTGATATGTAAAAACACATTGCTCTATTTCTTAGGAATATTTATTATCATGGTCTAGTGAACCAATCCTTGGTTGTTACCATTAAGAACCACCTCAAAGAATGGTTAAGGAATAAAAAATAACCAAATCATTTATGTGGGTCCTTTTTGTTAAAATTTTTCACAATTATAAATTATTATTTTTTCATGTTTATCAAATGTGTGTTTTAATATATGGTTTGAAGTTTATTTGGGTATTTTAAAAGTTGGAAAATTTTGAAATTTTATTTTCCTAATTAAAATGGCCCCTTAAAAAATCAAACTCAATTTTGGAAACTCATAACTAAATCATATTTAATCAATTAATTTCCAAATAAAAAATAAAATAAAATGATTTCCAAATTACCTTAGGAAAATAATTCATAAAATAATTCATAAATCATGTTCCAAATTTGTGTTCCTAACCAAAAAGTTCAAGGGAAAAAACATGCGCTAGGAAAGGTTCAATATTCAACCTCTTTAACCTATATTAGCATTGGCCTACTCTTTTGTTGTCATGGTACCACTACAAGCAACATGTCAATGTATGGATGAAAGTGGATGGTTAGATGGTTTAAGCACTTTTGTGAATGAAGCGCATCATCATTAACATTGTTCATTGTGCTTGAGGCTTACAATACTCTATTTCGATTCTTATAAGTATCTTTGTGCAAGCCTTTGTGTAAGCTTAAATTGTTGATATTGTGTCCTTTCATGAGTGTAAATATATCATCATCATCATTGCTCATTGTGCTTGAGGCCTACAAAATACTCCTTGATTCTTTCAGGTATTTTTGCACAAGCCATTATGTCCACCTCATTCTTTCAAGAATTTGTTTTTTAATTCAATTGAGTTTAAACACTTTTGTTGATCATTTATTCTAATAAATTTAGTGTAAGTTATTATCATGATTTCTTTCTTTCAACAAACAACATACCATATGTGTTTCTCTCAAGCTATTATTATCAAATTCATGGTTTATTCGTGATTCTTCTTTGAGGTCCCTTTTTGTCAAGGATTTGTAATTGTTTCTTTTGGGAAGATCTTCTCCACATCAATGTGAAAAACTATAAATAAATCTGAGCAAAACGAAATAATAGAACTTTGGTGATTTTGAAAGCCAAGCAGTTCATTTCATCTTTCAAGTGCAATCAGGCAAAACCTTGACTTGACTTGACTTGACTAGTAAATGCATTATCATGAAACTTCTGTCAACCATTCATTGCAATATACAAACATAAATAGATAGCAAGTTCCAGGTTTATCACATTGGTAAGGAGGACTCAAAGCAAGATGTGACACAACAAGATGGTACACATAATTATTGCAATACTATTTGACATGTTACCATTTTGTTAACAATAACAACAGGTACAAGTTAAGGGGAACACATTTACATACATGAAATTGCAGGGAATCTCCAAAACAACAATTTGAAGGTAACATGGCAATGAGTGCAGTTTTAACCTTATGAGAATTGGGTCAGCCTGTCACCTTCATCACCAATAGCATCCATGAAAGGCACATGACTACTAACTGACTTCATCAGTGACTGTGCACTGACTTCATCAGCTTCTGCAAGTG
>Ga0116226_10004670_pt1 | contig 12148 bp, 7 predicted proteins | sample S1TSphfallax_FD_89692 | JGI IMG/M metagenome (GOLD analysis project Ga0116226, IMG submission 89692) | Host-associated microbial communities from peat moss isolated from Minnesota, USA - S1T2_Fa - Sphagnum fallax MG | ecosystem: Host-associated > Plants > Peat moss > Unclassified | place: USA... | reverse complement strand
CCAGATGGAAGGCCCCACCAATACCCAGACACTGGTCATGGTCGATTCGAAGTCGGCGCAAGCCCCAGCGATGGCCGATGTCAATTTGAAGGTCAACGGCCACCAGGAATCTCTCACCGGCTGGTCGCCGGTCCCCGCAAACGGCGTTCAGATCGCGATCCTCATCGACGACGGCCTGCGCGAGTCCGTCGGCCGCGAACTTGACTCGCTCAAGGCCTTCGTCAACAACCTCCCCGAGGGCACGCAGATCTTCGTTGGCTATATGCGGAACGGCGAGGTCTACAGCGCCCAGCCCTTCACCACGGACCACGCCGCCGCGGCGGCGCGCTTCCGCCTGCCGGAGGGCATGCCCGGCGCCAGCGCCAGCCCGTACTTCTGCCTCTCGGAGTTCGTCAAGCACTGGCCGTCAAACTCCGGCCAGCCCGGCGCCCGGTTCGTGCTGATGCTCACCAATGGCGTCGATCCGTATAACGGCAGCACCAGCGTCCTGAACCAGGACAGCCCATACGTCCAGACGGCCGTCACCGATGCCCAGCGCGCCGGCGTCTCCGTCTCCTCCATCTACTTTGGCGACGCTGGATTCCGCGGCAACCGCGGCAGCTTCAGCGGCCAGAGCTACCTCACCCAGGTCTCGGACGGCACCGGCGGCCGCGCCTACTACGAAGGCGTCGGCAGCCCCGTCTCGCTCGCTCCGTACCTCGGCCAGTTCCAGCACTCTATCTCGGAGACCTTCGTCGCCTCGTTCATGGCCAACGCCTCCGGCAATAAGCTCGTCGAGGTAAAGGCCGACACCAAGCTCCACGGCGTCAAACTTCGTGCACCCTCCGAGGTCCGCCCGGGCAACCAGGAAACGCCAACCTCCAACTAACCTCTTCAACTCGGCAAAAACCCCGGGTGCCCCACCACCGACACTCTCCGCGTGTCCGCCCATCACAGTCCCATCGTCATGGGCGGGACGTAACCTCCCCCATCCACACTCCATTCAAACTCTCGCTGTACCATGGAGTTTGAAGTGAGAGGTGTATGAGCGAAGGTCGTTGGGTGTTGTTGATTGCAAGTGAAGTTGGTGGCACGGATTCCGTCTCCGACCGCGCCATGGAGCGTCTGGTCGACGCGATAGGCGAAGAGGGCTACGAGGTCGTCCGCACCTCCACCCCGGATGACGGCCTCTCGCTCGTCACCTCCGATCCATCGCACTCCGCGATCCTTCTCGATTGGGACCTCGAAGGCGAAGACCAGTTCGACGAACGCGCCGCGCTGATGATCCTCCGCGCCGTCCGCCGCCGCAACAAGAAGATCCCCATCTTCCTCATCGCCGACCGCACCCTCGTCAGCGAACTCCCGCTCGAAGTCGTCCAGCAGGTACATGAGTACATCCACCTCTTCGGCGACACTCCAGCCTTCATCGCCAACCGCGTCGACTTCGCCGTCGAACGCTACCACGCGCAGCTTCTACCGCCCTACTTCCGCGAGCTGAAGAAGTACAACGACCAGGGCGCCTACTCCTGGGACGCGCCCGGCCACATGGGCGGCGTCGCGTTTTTGAAGCACCCCGTCGGCATGGAGTTCCACAAGTTCTTCGGTGAAAACATCATGCGGTCGGACCTCGGCATCTCCACCTCGCCGCTCGGCTCCTGGCTCGACCACCTCGGGCCTCCCGGCGAGAGCGAACGCAACGCCGCCCGCATCTTCGGCGCGGACTGGACCTTCTATGTCCTCGGCGGGTCGTCAACCTCCAACCAGATCGTCGGCCACGGCGTCATCGCGCAGGACGACATCGTCCTCGCCGACGCCAACTGCCATAAGTCCATCTGCCACTCGCTCACCGTCACCGGCGCGCGCCCTGTCTACTTCAAGCCGACGCGCAACGGCTACGGCATGATCGGCTTGGTTCCCATCAAGCGCTTCAGCCCGGAGAACATCCAGGCCCTCATCGAGAAGAGCCCCTTCAGCGCCGGTGCCCCCTCAAAGACGCCGACCTACGCCGTCGTCACCAACTCCACTTACGACGGTCTCTGCTACGACGTGAACCGCGTCGTCGAAGAGCTCGCCAAGTCCGTCCCGCGCATCCACTTCGACGAGGCCTGGTACGCCTACGCGAAGTTCCACCAGATCTACCGCGGACGCTTCGCGATGGACGTTCCGGACGACATGCCCGACCGCCCCACCATCTTCTCCGTGCAGTCCACGCACAAGATGCTCGCGGCCTTCTCCATGGCCTCGATGGTCCACATCAAGCTCAGCCCGCGCGCTCCGCTCGAATACGACCAGTTCAACGAGTCCTTTATGATGCACGGGACCACATCGCCCTTCTATCCTTTGATTGCCTCGCTCGACGTCGCGGCCGCGATGATGGACGAGCCCGCCGGCCCCACGCTCATGTCCGAGACGCTCCAGGACGCCATCAGCTTCCGCAAGGCCATGTCGTCGATCGCACACCGCCTGCGCGCCGCCGAGCAGGGATGGTTCTTCTCGCTCTATCAGCCGGAGTGGGTCACCGACCCGCTCGACGGCAAGCGCTACCTCATCGAAGAGGCCCCCGACGGCGCGCTCACCAACCGCTCCAGTTGCTGGACCCTGAAGCAGGGCGAGGACTGGCATGGCTTCCAGAACGAAGATATCGCCGACGGCTACTGCATGTTGGATCCCACGAAATGCACGATCCTCACCCCGGGCGTGAACGCTCAGGGAGTCGTCAGCGACTGGGGCGTGCCCGCGGCCATCCTCACAGAATTTCTCGACGGCCGCCGCGTGGAGATCGCCCGCACCGGCGACTACACCGTCCTCGTCCTCTTCTCCGTCGGCACCAGCAAGGGCAAGTGGGGCGCCCTGCTCGAAAACCTCTTCGAGTTCAAGCGCCTCTACGACTCCGAGGCATCGCTCGAAGAGGCCTTGCCGGAGCTCGTCCTCAAGTACCCGCACCGCTACCGCAATGTAACGCTCAAAGAACTCTCGGACGAGATGCACTCCGTCATGCAGCAGCTCAACCTCTCCGGGCTGGTCAACGCCGCCTGCGACGAGGACTTCGACCCCGTCCTCACGCCCGCGCAGACCTATCAAAAGCTGCTCCGCAACGAGACCGAAAAGATCCGCTTCACCGAGATGGCCGGCCGCATCGCCGCCGTCATGCTCGTCCCGTACCCTCCCGGCATCCCGATGTCCATGCCCGGCGAACGTCTCGGCGGCCCCGACAGCCCGGTCATCAAACTCATCCTCGCCATGGAGGAGTTCGGCAAGAAGTTTCCCGGCTTCGAGCGCGAGACCCACGGCATCGAGGTGGACGCCAACGGCGAGTACTGGATGCGCGCCGTCATCGAAGCTCCCAACGGCAATGGCAAGAAGAACGGAAGAGGGAAGTCCCGCCCGCCAAGCTCCGCCCCGCCGGTAAAACGCCGCAAGAAACTCCTGCCGGGCGATGTGCCCAATCTGGCCGCCCCGATCAAGATTCAGCCCGAGCGGTAGTCCCGGTCCTCCAAGGACTGCCGAAGACGCTCTCAGTGCAGACTGGTCCTCACCGGTAACCAAGCCCGGCCGTCGAATGCCCTTATCTGGCGGACCAACGAGTCACCTGTATCGCGGCAGACCACAACGAACTCGCGCATCATTCACCGTCTGTCCATACGCTGTAGATACGCTCATCTTCCAAGAGTGGAAATCATCGCATAAATCATCGCACTAAGGGGTCTCGTGAAAAGTCATCAAGTTCCAGGGTCGGTCGTCAGCGTCAGCAGCGTGTTCTCCTCCTTCGTCTCCCGCAAGCTCCGCACGGCATCGGCCCTCGCGATCATCGCGATGGGCAGCGCCTGCGCGGCCTTCGCGGCCGGACCGCAGCTCACGCCGGGCAATCTCGAGACCGACGCGCTCATTGCGCCGCTGGGAATCACCGACCTGACCCCGAAGCTCAGTTGGATCGACACAGCGAACGTCAATGGGGCCCTTCAGGCCGGCTACGAGATCCAGGCGGCCGACAGCGCCTCCGATCTCGCCGTCGGCCACCTCCTGTGGGACAGCGGCCAGGTGAAGTCGTCCGCGCAGTACGCGCAGTACGCCGGCACGGCGCTCGCATCGCGCTCGTTTGTGACTTGGCAGGTCCGCGTCTGGGATGGCACCGGCGCGGTGAGCGCATACAGCGCGGCGACCACCTTCCAGATCGGTCTCACGCAGCAGAGCGACTGGACCGCGCAGTGGATCACCCATCCGAGCTGGACCAATCCGGCCGTGATCCCTGCCATGCCGCTCTTCGCAAAGCAATTCACGACAAACACGGGCATCGCTTCGGCCAAGCTGTACGTCAGCGGCATCGGCATCGTGGTGCCCAGCATCAACGGCGTCAACGTCGGGACCGCCGTGCTGGCACCCGGTTCCAGCAACCTCGCCGCCCACCTCGCCTACTCCACCTATGATGTAACGACGATGCTCACCGCGGGTGCGTCCAACGTGGTCGGCATCGCGCTCGGTCTCGGGCCGCGCTTTGTCCAGACCGATTCCGCGGCCCAGGACTACCGGTACGTCTCTCCCAGCGGCGCGACCACTTTGGACACCGGCCTGCCGCGTACCATCGCGCAGCTTGAGATCGCTTACACTAACGGCACGACGGCCACGATTGCGACCGACGGCACATGGCAGACCACGCTCGGCCCGACGACGGTCTCCGCATGGTGGGGCGGCGAGTCCTACGACGCCCGGCTGGAAGTTCCCGGCTGGAACCTGCCCGGCACAAATCGCGCCTCGTGGTCCAGCGCCCTCATTACGACCGCGCCCTTTCCCACCACCCAGCTCGCGCCACGGGCGGCCCCTTCGCTGCAAGTTGTGCAGCAGATCGCCGGGACCGACATGGGATCTCCGGTTACCGGCTCGGAGTTGTACAACTTCGGCGTCAACACCGCCGGCCGCGAGCAGTTCACCATCTCCGCGCCAGCCGGCACGACGCTGACCTTCACACCCGCTGAGATCCTGCAGAACGGCCAGGCCTACCAGGACTCAGGCACCACCGGCGTCCCGGTCTTCGACCAGTTCACCAGCAATGGCACGACCGAGACCTGGAGTCCTCAGTTCGGCTATCACGGCTTCCAGTACATCCAGGTGTCGGGCATCACCACGGGGGTGAAGATCACTGCCCCCACCCAGTTGGTGGTGCGCGCGAACAACACGCCGGTTGGATCCTTTACCAGTTCGGATACGACTGTCAGCACGGTATACAAACTGGTTGACCGGGCCGTGCAGAGCAATATGTACAGTGTCCTGACCGACTGCCCGAGCCGCGAGAAGGGCGGCTGGGACGAAGAGGTCCATCTGCTGTTTCCTATGGTCGCGCGCAGCTATGATATCGATGCGTACGGAAACTCGCTCGTCCAGAACATGGCCGATGCCCAGCTCTCCACCGGCCTGGTGCCCGATCTCGTCCCGGAGAACATCGTCTTCGTCAACGGCTTCAGGGACGATGTGAACTGGGGTTCGGCGATGATCCTGACGCCGTGGGCCATCTACCAGAACTACGGCGACACCGCCGTGCTCTCCACCTACTACCAGAACATGGTCAACTACATGAACTTTCTAGTGGCCAACCATGGTTCAGGCGCTCTCGTGACCTACGGCTCGAACGGTCTCGGCGACTGGGGAGAGACTTCGGTCACGACGGTTTATACACCCATCGACCTGGTCGAGAACTGGGGCTACTACCGCGATGAGGTCGCGATGGCCAACATTGCGGGCGTGCTCGGCAAGACCGCGGACCAGCAGAAGTACATGGCCAACGCGGCCGCGACGCTCGCCGCTTTTACGGCCATGTGGTACACGCCGTCGACGATGACTGTGGCGAACGGCACACAATCGTCGCTGGCCATGGCGCTCGACATTGGCGCCGTCCCCGCCTCGGCCGTAGCCACCGTCACGCAGAAGCTGGTCGCCGCCATCAACGGGGCTGGAGGCTTCGCGGTGGGCGAGATCGGCCTCACCCCGCTCTTCCGCGTGCTCAGCGCGGCGGGATACCACCAGCTCATCTACAACGCCGTCACAGCGAATAAGATCGGCGGCTATGGCTACTTTGTGGCGCAAAATCTCACCTCGCTGCCGGAGTACTGGAACATCACGTCGGGATCGCGCAACCACTGGATGCTCGGCGGAGTCGATAACTGGATCACCGGAAACATTGCAGGCATCCAGCAGGCTGCCGGTTCGGTCGACTTCCAGAACATCGTCATCCAGCCCGTGATCGTCGGCAACATGACCAGCGCGAGCGGCTCGTTCCAGACCAACCATGGAACCATCCAGTCGTCCTGGACGAACAGCTCGTCCGCCTTCGCGCTCACCGCGACGATCCCCGTCGGCAGCACCGCAACCATTAACCTGCCGATCACAAAACCGCTGCCGACGACGCCAGCGGGCGCTACCTACGCTGGTACAGCTTCCGGTTTTGCCCAGTACACCGTCGGGTCCGGTACCTACGCATTCACGGGAGCCGGTGCCGTCCCGGCGGCTGGCACGACACCTCCGCTGGGTGCCACTGTCTGCGCCGTCGATTATGGGACCTGCACCATCCCCGCCAACAAAGAGGCGACGGTATGGTACGGCGCAGGCACGGTCTGGGATGTATTTACCTACCGCTCCGGCAGCTTCACCTGCCTCCCCGCCACATTCGGCGTGGCGGACCCCGTGCCCAACGTGCAGAAGAGCTGTGAACTCGTCTACAGCACGCCCCCGTCAAATGCTACTGTCTGCGCCGTCGACTACGGGACCTGCACCATCCCCGCGAAGACCACGGAGACGGTATGGTACGGCGCGGGCTCTATCTGGGATGTATTTCCCGCCCACGCCGCTGGCAGCTTCACCTGCCTGCCCGCAACCTTCGGTGTCGCGGACCCAGTGCCAAACGTACAGAAGAGCTGCGAACTCACGAACCCGTAAACGGTGGCCCATGGTGCCCGCGCGTCTTCAGAATTGATGTAGTCGCGCGCTCGCCAACCAGCTTCAGGAATACGTAATAGACCTATAAGTAAGACATCTGATGAAAGTGTAATGCCAAGAGAAAAGGCCCTGGATTTCTCCGGGGCCCTTTCTGTATGGCGTGATTGTGTGATGAAGGCTTAGTACATGCCGTCCATGCCGCCGCCGTGGTTGTGTCCGCCGCCGCCCGCAGCTTCCTTCTTCTCGGGGATCTCGGAGATCATGGCTTCGGTGGTCAGCATCAATCCGGCGATGGAGGACGCGTTCTGCAATGCAGTGCGCGTGACCTTCGTCGGGTCGATGACACCGGCCGCAACCAGGTCCTCGTAGACGCCGGTCCCGGCGTTGTAGCCGAAGTTGTGCTCCTTCGAGTCGTGGATCTTGCCGATGACGACCGCGCCCTCTTCGCCGGCGTTCGAGACGATCATGCGAAGCGGCTCTTCGATGGCGCGCCGGATGATGCTGGCGCCGATCTTTTCGTCGCCCTCAAGCGTCTTGATGACCGCGTCGACCGCCGGGGTGCAGCGGATCAGCGCTACGCCGCCGCCGGGGACGATGCCTTCCTCGACCGCCGCCCGGGTTGCGTGCATGGCGTCTTCGACGCGGGCCTTCTTCTCCTTCATCTCGGTCTCGGTTGCGGCCCCGACCTTGATGACGGCTACGCCGCCGACCAGCTTGGCGAGTCGCTCCTGCAGCTTCTCGCGGTCGTAGTCGGAGGTGGTCTTCTCGACCTGGGCGCGAATCTCCTTCACCCGGCCGGCGATGTCATCGTCCGCTCCGCCGCCGTCGACGATGGTGGTGTTGTCCTTGTCGATCGTGACGCGCTTGGCGGTGCCGAGATCTTCGATCTTGACGCCCTCGAGCTTGATGCCGAGGTCTTCGGTGATCGCCTTGCCGCCGGTGAGGATGGCGATGTCCTGCAGCATGGCCTTGCGGCGGTCGCCGAAGCCAGGGGCCTTGACGGCAGCGACGTTCAGCGTGCCGCGCAGCTTGTTCACGACCAGCGTCGCCAGCGCTTCACCGTCCACATCCTCAGCGATGATGACGAGGGGCTTGGCGGTGCGGGCGATCTGTTCAAGCAAGGGCAGCAGGTCCTTCATCGAGGAGATCTTCTTCTCGTAGATGAGGATGTAGGGGTTCTCAAGGGCGGCTTCCATGCGCTCCGCATCGGTGACGAAGTAGGGCGAGAGGTAGCCGCGGTCGAACTGCATGCCCTCGACCACATCGAGCTGCGTCTCCATGGTGCGCGACTCTTCAACGGTGATGACGCCGTCCTTGCCCACCTTCTTCATCGCTTCCGCGATGATGGTGCCGATCTGTGAGTCCGAGTTGGCGGAAATCGTTCCGACCTGGGCGATCATGTCGCCCGAGACGGGCTTCGAGAACTCCGAGAGCGCTCCGCCGACCACGACGCCGTTCTCGTCGCGCTTGCCGATGATGGCCTCGACGGCCTTGTCGATCCCGCGCTTCAGCGCCATCGGGTTCGCGCCGGCGGCAACGGTCTTTACGCCTTCCCGGTAGATCGCCTGCGCCAGAACGGTTGCGGTGGTGGTGCCGTCGCCGGCCACGTCGGAGGTCTTCGAGGCGACCTCGCGGACCATCTGTGCGCCCATGTTCTCAAGCGCGTTGCCGAGCTCGATCTCCTTGGCGACGGTCACGCCGTCCTTGGTGATCGTCGGCGAGCCGAACTTCTTCTCGATAACGACGTTGCGGCCCTTGGGGCCGAGGGTCACCTTGACCGCGTCGGCCAGGATGTTCACGCCGCGCAGGATTGCCTGGCGGGAGTCTTCTCCGTGCAGAATTTGCTTTGCCATTTTGCTGCTCCTCTAAATTGGTTGGTTCCGTATCTTTTGTCATTCCCTAAGGGAATCTGCGTTTCAGCCTCTGCGTCCGGTGAAACGTTCCATCAGGCCCCGGTGCTTACTTTTTCAGGATGCCGAGGACTTCCTCTTCGCGCATGATGAGGAACTCTTCGCCGTCCAGCTTGATCTCCGTGCCGGAGTACTTGCCGAACAGAACGCTGTCACCGGCCTGCACGTCGAGCGGAAATACCTTGCCCTCGTCGTTGGACTTACCCTTGCCGACCGAGATGACTTTGCCCTCCTGAGGCTTTTCCTTGGCGGAGTCAGGGATGATGATGCCGCCGCGGATGCTCTCGCCCTCTTCGACGCGTTTGACCAGGATGCGGTCGTGCAGCGGTGTAAACGTGGTGGATGCGGTTGCTGTTGCCATTACGCGTATCTCCTTCATTCTGTTGGCGCGGGTGACCCTTGCCGGGCCAGCCTTCGCTGGGTTTCTGTCGCTTGGGTGCACCATCTGGCTCGAAAGCCAGGGGGAAGCGCATCACAAGGTGTCATGGGGAGATGAGCCTACGCGAACTGCGTTAGCACTCTACCCCTTCGACTGCTAACAATAGGCTATGACCGTCGGACGTGTCAATAGTGCCGTGTGAAATATGAGTGAAAGCCACGCAGGTCTGCCGAGGTGCCGTGTCTATGCCGCCCAATCTCGGGCGGAAACCGATTTGGAATCGCACCGATGTCTTTCTCACTTTTCGCATGAAGTCCCCATTCTCGCTGCCGATGCAGACGGTGCAAGTGATCTCCTGGAGGGGGAACCATGTCTATCTCGGCCATCGCCGCGCCCCAGTCCGACAACGTCCTCTATCTGCTGAACAGCTCTGATGTAGCTCCCGCCTCGAGCACGGCCACTTCGTCGAGCACGGCGGCCAACCTCTCCGATCCGACCGACTCCTCCGATTCGACATCGGCCCTGGAGCAGGACCTCGCGGCGCTGCTCAAAGCGCTCGCGTCCGGCAACCTGAGCGAGGCGAAATCCGCGCTGGCGACGCTCGAAGGCGCGCTGAAGTCTTCTTCGCCAACTTCATCCAGCGCAACCACCGCATCTGCGACCAGCGGCCTCTCACCGCTTCAGCAACTGGTCGCGGCGCTCTCAAAGGCGCTCAACTCCGGCAACACCAGCGCCGCATTGACCGACGTGGCGAGCTTTCTGGTGAATCTGGGGCAGAGCTCGGGCAATCTTGTCAACGTCTCTGCTTAAACGCCGGGGCAGAGTAGAATGCTAGGTATGCGGTTGCGTCGAACACTCTGCCTCTCTGCTCTTCTCTGCGCGAGCCTCGCTCCTTTCTCATTGCGCGTCAACGCGCAGGACCACCCGCGCGGCCGCAAGTACAAGGCTCCGCCCGAGACCGCGCATATCGAGGTGGAGATTCTTCGCGCCTCGAACGGCAAGCCGATCCCGAACGCCGCCGTCATCTTCAACAAGGAAAACGACGGCAAGAGCGAGGGCAATCTCGAAGTGAAGACCGGCCCAGACGGCAAAGCCACAATCGATCTCATCCCCATCGGCAGCACGGTGCGCGTCCAGGTCATCGCGGACGGCTTCGCCACCTACGCAGAGGACTATCCAGTGCCCGAGGACAAGAAAGAGATCAGCATCAAGATGATCCGTCCGCGCGCCCAGGTCTCGACGTATGTGGACAACACCGGCAAACCGGCGCAGCGCCAGCCCGGTGTGCAGGAGCCGATTCGCCCCAAACCCGCAACGGCACCGACGACGACCCCAGTGCCGGACTCCAATACGCCTTCCCCCGCGCCCGCCACCAAGCCCAACCTGTAGCCCTTTCCTTTGTCATTCCAGAAGGGAATCTGCTTCTCGAACCTCCCTCAGGAGAACTATGGACAGATTGCTCGCCGGGAAGACCGTGCTTGTAACCGGCGGCGCGAAGCGAATCGGGCGCGCGATAGCGTTGACTCTCGGCCGCGCCGGAGCGAGCGTCGCCATCACCTTCAGCAACTCGCGGACGGAAGCGGAGGCGACCGTGCGCGATCTTGCCGACCTCGATGTCGAGGCGATGGCCGTGCGCTGCGAGATTCGCGATCCCGAGGATGTGAAGCAGACCGTTGGTGCTGTGGTTGAGGAGTTCGGGCGGTTGAATATCCTGGTGAACAATGCCGGGACGTTCGAGTCGGTCGCGCTCGAAGAGATCTCCGTCGAGGCCTGGGACAGGATGTTCGAGACGAACACCCGCGGGCCGTTTCTGGTGGCGCGGGCGGCGCATCCGGCTTTGCAAGAAGCCCGCGGGCGGATCATCAACATCGGCTCGCTGGGCGGGATTCATCCGTGGTCGACGCACGGCCACTATTGCACGTCGAAGGCGGCGCTGCACATGCTCTCGCAGACGATGGCGAAGGCGTGGGCGCCGGAGATCAGCGTGAACTGCATCGCGCCGGGCATGATCGTGCAGGGCGAGGTCGGTGCCGGCTACGAGGAGTTCGCCCGCAAGACTCCGATGAAGCGCAACGGCACGGCGGAGGATGTCGCGGCGGCCGCGCTGTTCTTCGCCACCGCGCCGCACTTTATCACAGGGCAGTTGCTGGCGGTGGACGGCGGCTTGGGGCTGTAGCTACAGATATTCGCCTTATTTGCGACCGGGTTCAATGGCGAACGAGCCTTCGCGGGGAATCAGTCCCAGGGCAATGAGCGCGGGTGGCGTGTCGCCGTCCTCTATCTTCAGTCCGGTCTTACTTGCCGCCTGTGCAACCCCCTCCTGGAGTGGCACCCTTGAGTCGAAGAAGTAGCCCAGCGCCATTCCGGCCAGAAATCCGCCGACGTGCGCGGAGAACGCGGTCGAGGAGAACCGGGAAAACGAACTCAGGATGCCCAGCACCGCCTGTTCGCCGATCCACACGCTCATTGCGATCCTGGTGTCGGTCGGGATCTTCGCGAGCCGCCAGTAGCCGAGCAGAATATGCAGGTTGAAGCGCTCGAATGGAAACAGGATGAAGTACATTCCGGCCATGCCGGAGATTGCTCCCGAAGCTCCAATGCAAGGTATCGAGGAGTGCCAGTTGAGCAGGATGTAGGTTATATTCGCGCCGATGCCGCAGAGAAGGTAGCTCGCGGCAAACTCGAAGTATCCCAGGCAGCTTTCGATGCGCCGCCCGAATATCCAGAAGAACCACATGTTGCCGGCGAAGTGAAGCAGCCCGGCGTGCAGAAATATAGACGCGAAGAAGGTGAGCGGCGTGACATGGTTGGGCTTGAGACCGAAGTGGGAGATAAACCCGGTTCCATCGCCCATGAAGAGCGGGACGAGAAGATTCGCATCTATAAGGATGATGAGTCCGACGACCCACGGAAACTTGCTTTCATACTTATCCTGCGGAATGGGGAAGAAAAACAT
>Ga0116226_10004669_pt1 | contig 12148 bp, 7 predicted proteins | sample S1TSphfallax_FD_89692 | JGI IMG/M metagenome (GOLD analysis project Ga0116226, IMG submission 89692) | Host-associated microbial communities from peat moss isolated from Minnesota, USA - S1T2_Fa - Sphagnum fallax MG | ecosystem: Host-associated > Plants > Peat moss > Unclassified | place: USA... | reverse complement strand
CTGCCGGAAACCATCGGCCAGTCCATCGCCAATATCGCGCCAACTCTCACACCCGCGCTGAATATTTCCGTCGTCGCCGGCCTCGCCGGGGTGGGCTCATGGATTTCGTATCTTATCGCAACAATCGGCTGCGTCTTCGTCGGCGCCTGCATCGCCACGCTGGCCAAGCGCCATCCGGAAGCCGGCTCCTATTTCGTCTATATCGGCCGCAACTTTGGGCCAGTTACCGGGGCACTCGCCGGCTGGACGATGATCCTCGCTTATCTCACAACAGCCGCGGCCGTCGTTTTCGGGTTTCCCCTCTTCCTGCAAAATTTCCTCACCGTCTTCAACATCACCCTCAGCTTCGGTGAACAATTATTCTTCGCCGTGGTATTTCTCGGCTTCGTCGCCTATGCCGCGTTCCGCGACATTCAGGTATCTTCCCGCGTCGGGCTGGTGCTGGAAACAGTTTCCATCGGCATCATCATCGTCATCACCGCCATCGTGGTCGGCAAGCATGGCTCCGTCGCGGACCCGGCGCAGCTAAACTTTTCCAAAATCCCGGTTGGCGGCGTCATGTCGGCCATGGCCTTCGCCGTGTTCAGCTTCGTTGGTTTTGAATCCGCCGCTACTCTGGCCAAAGAATCCGCAAATCCACAACGCAACGTGCCATTCGCCGTCATCGGCAGCGCCGCCGCGGCGGGCACATTTTTTGTGATCATGAGCTACTGCATGATCCTCGGCATGAATGACAATGCCGGCGCCATCGGCGGCAGTTCCTCGCCCTTCGCGGACATGACGGCAAAAGCCGGCCTGCCCTGGGCCGCGGGCGTCGTCTACTTCGCCGCCATGATCAGCGCCTTCGCCTGCGCTCTGGCCTGCATCAATGCCGGCTCGCGCATGTTCTACTCCATGGGCCGCTACCAATTCATCCATGGTTCCATGGGCCTGGTCCACGCCACCCATAAAACGCCTTATGCCGCGGTGTTTTTCTCCGCCATCATCACGCTGTTGATGGTCGTCCCGCTCGCCATCGGCCAAGGTTTTTTGAACGGCTTCGGCCTCACCGGCACAATCGCAACTTACGGGTTCGTTCTGGTGTATTTCGGCGTCTGCGTCACGGCGCCGGTGGACATGTACAAAGGCGGCATGATGAAGCCGCAGCACGTGGTCTTCGGCCTCATCGGCGCGGCCCTTATGGCCTTCGTGGTCTATGCCAGCCTGGTTCCCTACCCGGCCGCCCCCTTCAACTGGCTGCCGCCGATTTTCGTAATCTACCTGGTTATCGGCCTGATCTGGTTTTTGGCGCTGAAATCTAAATCACCAACAATCCTTGCAAGCATCGCCAACGACATGGAAGGCTAAACACGCGATCGTAGGATGGGTTTGCCCCGCGCAAGCGGGGCATAACCCATCACTGCGCTGCCAGAGCGTCGCGACGGCCGCCTCTTGCAATGGTCAGCGAAAATCCCGCCGCCACCAGCGCCATCGCCCCAGCAATCACAAAAGCCTGCAAATACTGCCCCTCAATCTGCCGCAACAGCCCGGCGAACAACGCCGCGCAAGCCGCGCCCAGCTGGTGCCCGGCGGCAACCCAGCCGAAAATAATCGGCGCATCGCGGTCCCCAAACACCTGGTTGGCAAGTTTGAGTGTCGGCGGCACGGTCGCAATCCAGTCCAGCCCATAGAGCACCGAAAAAACCGCCAGACTCTGGATCGAAAAATCCGAATAGGGCAGGTAGATCAATGAGAGTCCGCGGATGGCGTAATAAATGAACAGCAGAATCCGCGAATCATAACGGTCCGTCAGCCAGCCGGAGGCTGTGGTGCCAACCAGATCAAACGCCCCCATCACGGCCAGCAGGCTGGCGGCATGAACTTCCGAAAGCCCATGGTCGCCGCATAAGGCGATCAGATGCGTACCCACCAGGCCGTTCGTCGTAAGCCCGCACACAAAGAACGTGCCAAATAGCAGCCAGAAATCTTTGCGCCGCGCGGCCCGCGCCAAAGTGCCGATGGCGTTTTTTATCGGGTTTTGCGGCGGTGCGGCCATTTGCGGAATCGTCCCCGCAACGGTGCCAAACGGCACCAGCCCCGCATCCGCCGGCCGCTCCGGCAACAGCCACAGCACCAGCGGGATCAGCAGCGCCGACACCCCCGCCACGGTCAGCACCACCGGCCGCCAGCCGCCATGCTGGGCAATTAACGCCAGCAGCGGCAAAAACGCCAGCGTGCCGGTGGAGGTGCTGGCACTCAACAACCCCATCACCAGCCCGCGATGGCTCACAAACCAGCGGTTCACAATGGTCGCCCCCAGCGTCATCGCAATACAGCCGCTCGCCAGCCCGGACATAACGCCCCAGGTCAGAAGCAACTCCCAAGGCGAGGTCATGAAAAAGCTGATCCCGGTTGAAACCGCCATCAACGTCAACGCGGTCACCAGCACCCGCCGCACGCCAAAACTCAGCATGAGCGCGGCGGCAAACGGCCCCATCAGGCCATAAAGAAATATGCCAATGGCAATAGCGAGCGAGATCACCCCGCGATTCCACGCAAACGCCGAAATCCATGGCAGCAGCAGCACGCCCGGGGCTGAGCGCAACCCCGCCGCCGCCAGCAGACAGGTGAACACCAGCCCGACAACAACAAACGCATAACGCTGTCCGAAGCGCCTTGTTTGAACCACCTGCATATCAATCCCTCCCACCCGTGGGATGGGTTAGCCCGGCGCCGCCGGGCGTCATCCATCGCCTTGCTTCCCGCTCAAACCCCGGCGGCTTCCATCAGCGCCCGCGTATAACCCGCCCGCGGCGCGCCAAGTACCTCTTCGGCCGTGCCCATCTCGACAACCTTCCCATCTTTCAGGACAAGAATCCGATGCGACAATGCCCGGATGACCGCAAGATCATGGCTGATAAACAGGTAAGCCACATTGGTCCGCTCCTGTAATGAGCGGAGCAGGCGCAAAATCTCCGCCTGCACGGTCACATCCAGCGCGCTTGTCGGCTCATCCAGCACCAGCACTTGCGGCTGCAAAATCAGCGCCCGCGCAATCGCAATGCGCTGCCGCTGCCCGCCGGAAAATTCATGCGGGTAGCGGTTTTTTGCGTCCGCCGGCAGGCCCACATCTCTCAACGCCGCCGCCACTTTTTCTTCGCGCTCCGCCCGGCTCAAATTTTTGGCATGAACCGTCAGCCCCTCGCCGATAATCTCCCCCACGGTCAGCCGGGGCGCCAGGCTGCCATACGGATCCTGAAAGACGATCTGGATTTTCCGCCGCATCGCCCGCAGCCGCGCGCCGGAGAGTTTTGAAAGATCCGTCCCATCCAGCAGCACCTCACCCTGAAACCGTATAAGCCTGAGGAGCAGCAGCCCGATCGTGGTTTTGCCGGAGCCGGATTCACCCACCAGCCCCAGCGTCTCCCCAGCATGAAGGTTGAAGGAAACCCCATCCAAGGCGGCAACCTCACCCGTTTTCCGCCGCAGCATGCCGCTAAAAATGGGAAATTTCACGGCTAAATCGCGCGCCTCCAGCAATACCGGCGCGTTGGGAATACTAGCCGGCGGTGCCAGGTTTCGGGCGGCCAGCAGCCGCTTCGTCTGCGCATGCGCGGGTGCCGCGAAAACCGCGGCCGCGCTATTCGTTTCCACCGCGCGCCCCTGGTCCATCACCAGCACCCGGTCCGCATAGCGCCGCACCAGCGAGAGATTATGAGTGATCAACAAAACGCCCAGCCCGCGCGATTTCTGCTCCGCCGCGATCAAATCAAGAATCTGTTTCTCAAGAGTAACATCAAGCGCCGTCGTCGGCTCATCCGCAATCAGCAATTGCGGGTCATTGGCCAGCGCAATCGCAATCATAATCCGCTGCCGCTGCCCGCCGGAAAGCAGATGCGGGTACGCCGCCGCAATGCGCGGCGCATCCGCCAACCCCACCTCCGTCAACAGCTCAAGCACGCGCCCACGCAAGCCCCCGCGCGAGAACTTGCCATGCAAAAGCATCGCTTCCGCCACCTGCTTGCCCACGCGCTGCAACGGGTTCAACGAAGACATCGGCTCCTGAAAAATCATCCCCGCCTTGCCGCCCCGGATTTTCTGTTTTTGCGCGGGCGTCGCGCCAGCGATATCGATTCCATCCAGTGTAATCCGGCCGCCAGCCCGCGTAATGCCAGGCGGCAGCAAATCCAGCACCGAGAGCGCCGAAAGCGTCTTGCCCGAACCGGATTCACCAACAATCGCCAAAGTCTCCCCCGCCGCGACGCAGAAGGAGAGATTATCCACCAGCGTCTGGCCACCGGCCTGCAACGTCAAATTTTCAACCGTGCAAAAACTCATTGCGTTTTCCGCGGATCAAACGAATCACGCACCGCCTCGCCAATAAAAATCAGCAGCACGAGAATCCCGGCCAGCGTAATGAACGCGGTAAAGCCCAGCCAGGGCGCCTGCAGATTATCCTTGGCCTCGGAAACCAGCTCGCCCAGAGAGGGCGAACCCGGCGGCATGCCGAACCCAAGAAAATCCAGGCTGGCCAGCAGCGTGACGGAATCCGAAAGAATAAACGGCAGAAACGTCAAAGTCGCGATCATCGCATTCGGCAGCATATGCCGCAGCATAATCCGCCAATCCGCCACCCCCAGCGCCTTCGCCGCCCGCACATAATCCAGATTTCTCGCCCGCAAAAATGCCGCGCGCACCACGCCCGTCAGTGTCATCCACGAAAACAGCAGCAAAAACGCCAGTAATATCCAAAAACTCGGTGCAATGATGCTAGACAGGATGATCAGGAGGAAAAGCTGCGGCATGCCCGACCAGATCTCGATAAACCGCTGAAAAAACAAATCCGTCAGCCCGCCATAAAACCCCTGCACAGCCCCCGCCAGAATGCCGATGATACTGGCGACAATGGTCAGCCCAAACCCAAACAAAATGGAAAGCCGCAACCCGTAAATCACCCGCGAAAGCACATCGCGCGAAACCTCATCCGTCCCCAGCCAGTCCCGCGCCGAAGGGGGGGAGGGGGCAAAGCTCCCGGCATTCCACACAATCGTGTCATACCGGTAGCGTATGGGCGGCCACACCATCCACCCATGGGCGCGAATCGCGGCCTGCACTTGCGGGTTGGTAAAATCCGCCGCGGTCGGCAGAAATGACGGGTCAAACGTCGTCTCCGCAATCGGCTGTAGCGCCGGAAAATACAAATTTCCCCGGTATTCCAGCAGCAGCGGCTTGTCATTGGCGATCAAATTCGCCGACATGCTGATCACGAAAATCACGGCAAACACGTAAAGCGAGAACCGGCCGCGCCGATGCGCGCGAAATATTTTAGTCCGGCGTTGCCATAGAGGCGAGAGCGGCATGAAGTCTCCTGATGGTCCAGCATGACCATAGCGCCGGCACCGAAGCCGGCAAGGTTTGACGGGGCGCGGCTTTCGCCGCAGGGATTGGGCGATGAGGAACAAGACATGAAACGCCGCGCTTGCCGGGCCATCCGGGCCGGGCACGCCGCTGCCCCGCCGGAGGCGGCGGCAGCCACCACGCCAAGCGGCACCCCGCCCAGCTTCAGGAAGCGTTGACGCAACTTGGATAAGTTCGATGTCGCCATTATCGGCGCCGGCGCCGCCGGGCTGTTCTGCGCCGCAACCGCCGCCAAGCGCGGCCGGCGCGTGGTGCTGCTGGACCATAACGCCGCGCCGGGGGCTAAAATTCTCATCTCGGGCGGCGGCCGATGCAACTTCACCAATCTGGACGTAAAGCCGCAAAACTTCCTCTCGCAAAACCCGCATTTCTGCAAATCCGCCCTGGCCGGCTTCACCGCGCAGGATTTCATCCGCCTGGTTGAAGCGCGCGGCATCCCCTATCACGAAAAACGCCTGGGCCAGCTATTCTGCGACGGCTCAGCCCGCGAAATCCTGGCCATGCTGGTGACAGATTGTGCCGCCGCCGGCGCGCAAACCCGTCTCTCCCGCAAGATCACCGACATCACCAAACCCGGCCATTTTCGGATTGAGACGGATGGCGGCGCCATCGCGGCGGATGCCCTGGTCCTGGCAACCGGCGGCCTTTCCATCCCTAAAATGGGCGCCACCGGCTTCGCTCATGACATCGCGAAAAAATTCGGCCTCGCCTTAACCGAAATCCGCCCCGGCCTGGTCCCGCTGGTCTTTGGCGGCGATCAATGGGCCTGGATGCAAGGCCTCAGCGGCGTCGCCTTCGATGCCGTGGCCACCGCCGCCAAAGCGTCATTTCATGAAAACGCCTTGTTCACCCATCGCGGCCTCTCCGGCCCGGCCATCCTGCAAATCTCCTCCTACTGGCAAGACGGCGCGATCAAGCTGGACATGCTGCCAGGCACGGATGCCTATGAATTCCTCCTGGCCCGCAAGGCCGCCCGCCCGAAGGCCGAGTTGAAGACCATACTGGCCGAAGTCTTGCCGGCACGCCTCGCCCATAACCTTCTGCAACCGCCGCTCGGCAACCATGTGATCGGCGATATGCCCAACAAGGCGCTTAAAAACACCGCCGAAATGATCAATCGCTTCACCCTGCACCCAACCGGGACCGAGGGTTTCGCGAAAGCCGAGGTAACGCGCGGCGGCGTGGATACGTCAGGATTATCGTCCAAAACCATGGAAGCGCTGGCGGTGAAAGGCCTCTACGTCATCGGCGAGGCGGTGGATGTAACCGGCTGGCTGGGCGGCTACAACTTCCAATGGGCCTGGAGCAGCGGCTTCGCCGCCGGCATGTCAGTATAATCCGCGCACGCCATAAATCGCGCACGCCATACTCGGCGCACGCCAGCATGACGGCGTGCTCGTTAATCGCGTGTTGAATGTTTTACTCTATACAATTATTTGCATCAGCCGCGATTTAGGTTAGCTCGTTCTTGTAGCTAAAACAACGGTTTATTGAACGGTATTCTTCTTAAGGTTGTTAATTTGCTCTTGACTTAAGGTTGAAGGCAAGGATTTGTTTGAGCATCGAAACGCAAGGTAGAAAGGCGGGCAATATGGCCGCAACAAAGAACAGGGCTTTGGAAAGCTACAGCCTACATATGGGCCGGCTGGTTGAGCGTCATTTGGCGGATGCGGCGCTGCTCGCCGCCAAGCAGGAAGCTGAACGCGAGGCCGCGGAAGCCAAGCAGGCGAAACGTGAAATCGAAGTCGCCACCGAGGCTCTTAAATACGAAATGGCCGTCCGCCAGCAGGTCCAGTCGCGCCTTGCCTATATGGCCGGCCATGACGCGCTGACAGCCCTACCAAACCGCAGGCTTTTTAATGAGGTACTGGAAGAGGAAACCCAAAAAGCACTCCGCCGCGGGCGAAAAATCGCGCTCCTCTATATCGATCTGGACCATTTCAAAGACGTGAACGACACTATGGGCCACGCCGTGGGGGACCGGCTGCTGCAACAATTTTCCGCGCGCATCGTCGGCGTGCTCCGCGCCGGGGACACGCTGGCCCGCATCGGGGGGGATGAGTTTGCCTTGCTCCAACTCGACCCCGAGGACGCGGCTGATGCCGGCGAACTGGCCGACCGGCTGATCGCCGCTTTGGCGCAGCCATTCGACGGTGAGATAAGGCCCATCTTCATCGCCGCCTCCATCGGCATCACCATGTTTCCCGATGATGCGGGTACGGTGGAACTTCTGCATCGCAATGCCGACCTTGCAATGTACCGCGCCAAGAATGACGGCCGCGGCCGCTCGCATTTCTTCGATGAATCGCTCAACAAGGAAGTCCACCGGCGCGCCTTGCTCGAACAGGCGCTGCGCGAGCCGGCGCTGATCACCCAGCTGCAGATCGTCTATCAACCACAATTTGAGCTGAGCTCAGGGCGCGTGAGCGGGGTTGAGGCATTGCTGCGCTGGGAGCATCCCGAGCATGGCGTCATCGCCCCGGATGAATTCATCATCGTGGCGGAGCGTTCCGGACTGATCCTTGACATCGGCACCTGGGTCCTGCGCGAAACCTGCCGGCAGGCGGCGCGCTGGCGGGAAGCCGGCATTCAGCATCTCACCATGTCGGTCAATGTTTCCACCATGCAATTCCGCACCGGCAATCTGCCGCAGCTCGTCGCGGAAATCCTGGCCGAAACCGGGCTCCCCGGCTCCTGGCTGGAATTGGAGATTACCGAAACCGGGATCATGCAGGACATGCATGTCGCCGCCGAAATGCTGATGGCGCTGCACGCCCAAGGCGTGGGCCTGGCCATCGATGATTTCGGCACCGGCTATTCATCGCTCAGCTATCTCCGCAAAGTCCCGGTGGACCGCCTCAAAATTGACAAAAGCTTTATCAAGGATGTCACGGTCAGTGAGGATGCGGCGGTCGTCGCGGCGACCATCGTGCAACTCGCCCGCAGCCTGCGGCTGAAAGTGGTGGCGGAAGGCGTCGAAACGCAGACCCAGGCTGAATTCGTTCACCAGACAGGCTGCGAATTCGTGCAGGGCTATTATTTCGCCAAGCCCATGCAGGCCAGGGAGATTCCGGATCTGCTGCGAAATTCGCGAGAAATGGAAACCACTTATGAATGATCTGAAACGGGCAGAGGCTGCAAATCCTCAGGCCGATGCGGAACAGCAGGGCCGCATTCAGGCCGGGCGCGTCGTCTCCACGGCCGGCTCGCAGCTGGTCATTCTCCTGGACCGGAACGTCAACGGGTCGGACGCGGTGCAAATGGGTACCTTGGTCACCGTCAGCACACCGGAAGCCACGGTTTATGGCACGATAGAAGGCCTCAGCACGCCCATGCCATTGCAATTGGTGGACGGCCAGGAGCTGAAAATTGCCGAGCTTGGCCTGCTTGGCGAAGTCCCGCACGGGCTGGCGGGCGCGCCAGGCAGTTTTCGCCGCGGCGTCTCGCGCCTCCCAGCCTTAGACTCAATGGTATTCCTGGCAAGTGAAGATGATACCGCCGCCGTCTACGCCTTGAACAACCGGCTCGCCGTCTCCATCGGCTCGGTCTATCAGGATTCCCGCGTGCCGGCCCGCGTCAGCGTGGATGACATGCTGGGCAAGCATTTCGCCATGCTCGGCACCACCGGCACCGGCAAGTCCTGCGCCCTGACCCTCATTCTCAAGCGCATTCTGGAGCAGAATCCGAACGCCCATATTCTTTTGCTGGACCCGCATGGCGAGTATGGCCACGCCTTCGGTGACCGCGCGGAGCAGCTCACGCCGGATAATTTCCGGCTGCCCTATTGGCTCTGCACTTTTGAGGAGCTGACCGAAATCATCTTCGGCTACGATAATCAGGACGTCGCGATCGAGATTATGCAGCTTCGCGAACTCGTCGTCGCCGCCAAGCTAAAATTCGCCGGCACCCCTTCCAGCGCCGGGTGGATCACCGTTGACACCCCGGTGCCTTACGCGATGAGCGACATTATCCGCGAGATTGACAGGGTCGTCGGCGGCCTGGAAAGCCGCGGCAATATCCCCAGCTATCTGCGCATCAAGGCCAGGATCAACGCCTTACAGGCGGACCGGCGCTTTGGCTTCATGTTTGACATGGGGCTGGTGGTCCGGGATGATTTTGCCGCTCTGCTCGGCCGCATGTTCCGCGTCCCCGCCAATGGCAAGCCCGTCGCGATTCTGGAACTTACCAGCATTCCGTTTGAAGTTCTGAATGTGGTCGTCGCCGTCATCTGCCGGATCGCGTTTGACTTTGCGGTGCGGGCCGGCCAGTTCGCCCCGCTTCTCCTGGTCTGTGAGGAGGCGCATCGCTACGCCCCGCAGGATGTCGCCCTGGGCTTTGAACCGGCCAAACGCGCCCTCTCCCGCATCGCCAAGGAAGGGCGCAAATACGGCATCAGCCTCGGCGTCATCAGCCAGCGCCCGTCCGAGCTTGCATCCACCATCCTCTCCCAGTGCAACACAGTATTCGCCTTCCGCCTTTCCAATGAGCGGGATCAGGAAATTATCCAGGCCACGATCGCCGAGGCATCATCGGCCATGTTCTCGGTCCTGCCATTTCTCGGCAATTCCGAGGCGATTGCGATTGGCGAAGGCGTGCCCGTGCCGATGCGCATGCGTTTTGACGTGCTGCCGCCGGAAGAACAGCCCCTCAGCAATTCCGCCCGCTTCTCGGAACGCTGGCGCAGCACGGCCAATGGCGATGCCGAGGAAATCCAACGCGTCGTGGCCGCCTTGCGCGGCCTGCGCATGGATGCGCCCGGAGTCGCATAAAAACCAGACTAGGGCTATTGAGACCGCGTCGAAGTTTGGATGCGCGCGAGGCGGTAAATGGTTGAAGACGCGGATGTTATCGTCCTTGGCGGAGGAATCGTCGGTGTGTGCATCGCCGCCCATCTCCAAATACGGGGCCGCCAGGTCGTGCTGGCGGACCGCCGCGCGCCGGGGGAGGAAACCTCGTTCGGCAATGCCGGGCTGATCCAGCGTGAGGCGGTTTTTCCCCACCATTTCCCGCGCGGCCTGGCTGATCTCTTCCGCTACGCGAAGAACAAATCAACGGATGCCTATTATCACCCGGCATTTCTGCCCCGCCTCATCTCGCCGCTGCTGCGCTACTGGTATCATTCCGAACCCAGCCGCTACCTCGCAATGGCGCGCCGCTACGCCCCTCTCATCATGGCGTCACTGGATGACCATGTTGACCTCGCGACCCGCGCGGGCGCGATGCATTTGCTGCGCGCCGGCGGCTGGACCCAGGCGCATGAGACCGAACGCACCCTCAACGCGGCTCTGCAAGAGGCTGAGATCATGCGCCGCGAATTCGGCGTCGAGCATGCGGCCATGGATGCCGGCGCGCTTGCCCGGCATGAGCCGCATTTGCGCGCGGGCCTTGCCGGCGGCGTGCATTGGCCAAGGCCGCTCGCGGTGATCGACCCGCACGCCCTCACCCTCGCCTACACCGCGTATTTTGAAAGCCTCGGCGGCCGCATTCGCGTGGCCGATGCCGGCACGCTCCGGCGCGAAGGCCCCGCCTGGCGGGTGGGCGCCCTGGCGGCGCCGGAAATTGTCGTCGCCCTGGGCGCCTGGTCCACGGAAGTGACCAAAAAACTCGGCTACAACCCGCCCGTCTTCGTCAAGCGCGGCTACCACGCGCATTTTGAACCGGTGGGAAATGCCGGGCTGAACAATGCCGTGCTCGATGTCGCCAATGGCTACATGCTGGCGCCGATGCGCCGCGGCATTCGCCTGACCACCGGCGCTGAATTCGCCCCCCGCGATGCGGCACCCAGCCCGGTGCAACTGGCCCGCGCCGAGCCCGCCGCCCGAAGGCTTATCCCCAGCCTCGGCAAAAGGCTGGATCCCGAACCCTGGATGGGCGCGCGCCCCTGCACCCCGGACATGATGCCCATCATCGGCCCCGCCCCCAGCCAGGAAGGCGCCTGGTACGCCTTCGGCCACGCCCATCACGGCCTTACCCTCGGCCCCACCACCGGCCGCCTGCTCGCCGAAATGATCACCGGCGATACCCCCTTCACCGACCCCCACCCATACCGCGCGGACCGGTTTTAGCCCGTCTCAGGACTGCCCCGAATCCTTCGCCGCCAGCTTGCCAATCGCCGACCAATCCGAATTTTCCCCGCCATTGGCAAGCAGCGTCAAAAACCTGTCCCGCAACAGCGACGCCACCGGCATCGCCACGTTCAGGTTTTCGGCGGCCGCCAATGTCAGCCTTATATCCTTCTGGCCGAGCGGGGCGGCGAATCCCGCCGGTTCAAATTTATTGCCGGCGATCAAATTGCCATAGGTTTTGTAAACCGGTGCCGCGAACAGGGTGGAGGTCAGCATGTCCAGATAGGCATGCAAATCAACCCCGCCCTTGCCAACCAGCGCCATCGCCTCCCCCAGCGTTTCAATCACTGAGGCGATCAAAAAATTACCAGACAATTTCACCAGATTCGCGGCGGCGGGCTGGTCGCCCAGCACAAAACTCCGCTGCCCGATCGCCTCAAAAAGCGGCGTGCAATCCGCCAGCGTCTCGGCGGGCCCGGCGGCCACAACAAACAGTTTCGCGGCGGCGGCCGCTTCTGGCCGGCCAAATACCGGGGCGGCGACAAAACGCTGCCCCGCCTTTTCATGGGCCTCGGTGAGCTTTTCGGACAATGTCACGCTGATCGTGCTTGCCGATATATGGATGGCGTTTCTCCCAAGCCCGGCGATAATGCCATCATCGCCAAAACTCAGCGCCTCCAGCGCCT
>Ga0116226_10004668_pt1 | contig 12153 bp, 8 predicted proteins | sample S1TSphfallax_FD_89692 | JGI IMG/M metagenome (GOLD analysis project Ga0116226, IMG submission 89692) | Host-associated microbial communities from peat moss isolated from Minnesota, USA - S1T2_Fa - Sphagnum fallax MG | ecosystem: Host-associated > Plants > Peat moss > Unclassified | place: USA... | reverse complement strand
GCAGGTCATCGCAGACCTTTTTTGCTTCGAAGAATTGCTCGGCCAGAGCGCGCGCGGCGGCCTGGTGCTCGGCGTAGTGATCGTTGATGTCGGCGATGGCCTCAACCGCCTCCTCCAGCTTGGAGAAGACCAGCAATCCGTCGCCGGCAGGGATGAACTCGCTCCAGCCCGTCTCCTGCGCCACCGCCGGCCGGCCCAGCGCGAGGTAGCACGCCGTGCGGCAACTGAACCAGCCCGTGCGCCCGGCCACGTAGCCGTGCTTGGCCACGCTCCACTCCGCCTTTGATGTGCGCAGGAACTCGCGGTAGCTGCGGTGGTCCGGCAGCACCTCGCCCGCCTCGTGGATGATCCAACCCAGCGCGCGCAATTCCTCGGTGGGGCGTGTCGCGCCGATGCCGCGGCCCATCGCCATTTCCAGCCGCTGCGGCGTGTGCCGCGGCAACTGCTCGAATTTCTCGAACTCGATATTCTTTTGCCCGTACTTCCGCCCCTGCCACTCGATGGGCAGATAGCTCGACCAGTTCATCACCGTGGTGAAGCGGTCCAGGCCCTCGTCGCCTTGCACCGGCCATTGGTCGAGCGCAACCGGCTGCACCGTCTTCCGCCAGCGAATGCCCGTTTCCGGCACAAGGCATCCCGGCCGCCCCACATTCAACCCAAACGTGAAGTGGCTGTCGTGGGCGCGCACGCGCGCGGCGTAGTCCGCATTTTTCGGATTGAGCAGGTTCACCTGCGCAAACATCGGGTCGCCGTCGATGAACATCTGGTGCTTCACCCCGATCTCGTAGTCCTTGAGCCAGCCCGCGCTGGAGACATTGACGAGCAGGTCGCCGTGCTTGATGAGGTCGCGTGCCGCGCGCTCACCCGCGCCGGAGAAGACCCCGGTTGCGCCGTTGCGATACATCCAGCGCTCGCCGAAGCCAAACTCCGCCATGACGCTGCCGAGGTACGCCGTGTTGTGCGAGGAGTCCTCGCCATAGGTTTGCTTCGCCGGGTCGTACGGCCAGGCACCGGAATCCTCCAGGTACCAGACTTCGTGCCCGAGCGCGCGAAAGCCCAGTAGGTATTGCAGGTAATCCCACGTCACACCACCGAAAGCGAATTGACCCAGCAGTCCGGTGACGACGATGCGCACGCGGCAAGGCTGTCGAAAATCCTCCGTCCGGTCACGCGCAAAGGCGCGCGACTAGAAATGATGCACGACGAGGTAATGCGTCACCGGGCCATCGCCGCCGCGGATCGGGTAGAAACTCAAGTGCACCGGGACAGACTGGCGCGTGCGGCTCCACAGCGGCGCGTGGGATATGCTCGAGCCTTGGTCAATGAAACCCACCACCATGGCGATGAATTCCGGCGTCCACGCCTCGATCTCGGTCAGGGATTGCCCCACCAGCTCCTCCGTCTTCAGCGAAGTCGTCTGCGACAGCGCCGCGTTCGCGTAAACGATGTTGAACGATGGCCGCGCGCCGGCCACGTCCAGGATCGCTATGGGCGCGTCGGCATATTCAATGGACGACGCGACGAGGCTGGTGATCGGGTCCACCACGGCTTCCGTTGCCGGCGCATGCGCGGGCGCATCGGCTATCTCAGGCGCAGCCTTCGGCTTTTCCACGGGCGAGGGCAGGTGCAGCGTCGTTTTGCTGCTGGAGCGCCCCTGCGCCAGCAGACGCTCCGCCACGCGGAGGCGCACCTGGAGAATTTTCACATTCACCGGCTTCGGCATGTAATCATTCGCGCCGCAGTCCAGCGCCTGGTTGATCACGTCCACGCCCTCGTTCGCCGTGACGATGATGATGTAGGGCACAAACTCCGATGCCGTGCCGTGCCGCTGGCGAAACTGGCGGCATAAATCGTAGCCACTCATCCCGCCCATGTTGATGTCCATGATGACGAGGTCCGGCACGTTGATCTCGCCGGAGCCCACTTTTTGCAGCGCTTCCTCGCCACCCGCGGCTTCGCTGATCTCGTGGCGCACGGTCTGGCCGGAGTTGATCAGCGTGCGCAACAGGCTGCGCGTGGAGGAACTGTCATCGACCAGGAGAATATGCATCGTGCGCTTGGGAAAATGTCCGGGCTATTTCTTCTTGCTGAAGATCGAACCTAGTTTATCGAGGAAGGATGCGCCACCGCTCGTCTTGCGCAACTCTTTTTCCACCTTCTCGAAGGTAATCGGCCCCTTCGGCACTTCCTTCGAGATCGGCATCGTGATCTTCGGCATCGGCGTCGTGCCGGTCGATGGAAGGGAAACGGTCGTGGCCGCCGTCGGCATCTTCGGTTTGATCGTCGGCCGGCGAATCTGGAACCGCACCCGCAAATCCACGTTCCCCAGCGTCATCTTGTCGCCGACTTTCAGCAGGTCCTGGGTGACCGCGTTGCCGTTTAACTTGATGCCCGAGACCGCCCCCAAGTCCCAAATCAGCACCAAGCCGCGCTCCAAAATCAGGCCGCAGTGCAGCGGATCCACCGACGTGTTCTTGATCACCACGTCCGCATCGGGCGAACTGCCGATCACGTAGCTGTTCTTCGTCGCATCGGCAAAGGTAAAGCCGCCCGGCAACGCCTCCGGGTCGCTCGACTCCAGCGAAATCGTATAGTGCTTCAGCACCGATTCCACGCCGTCGGCCTGCCCGGCCAGCGCTTCCGGCGTGGAAAACGCCTCGTCGAGCCGTTCCTTGTCCTTCGCCTCCAGCTCCGCCCGGTCGTGCAGGCTTTCCGCGTACAGCGTCGAGGCCTCCTCCATCGTCAGGTTGAGCGTCGGCTTCTCCGGCGTCATCGTCGATTGCCACATCGTCTCCGCATCGCCCCAGTCCATCAGGCGGAACAGCGCCGGGATGCCCACGAGCCCCGCGATCGCCGCATGCACAATGCGCGAGCCCGCCAGGTAGATTTGCCCCTCGTACGTACCGCGCCGGAAGTCGAGACGACCCATGTCGCCACGGGCACAGTGGCGTTCCAGCGCTTCCCGACAAATATTTTTGACCTCGGCCATATCTCGACCACCCTCTTGATTACCGTTTACTCCGCCGGAGCAACAGCAAAAAGAATCGGCCCCATCAACGATGGGCTGCCGCCGGACGGCTCCAGCGAAATGGCGAAGCCCGGCTGCGGCATGCTGCACGAGCCGGCCGCAAAGGTCCGCGCGCCTGTCACCACTCCCGCGCTCACCGGCCCAGGCGCATTCGGGTCCAGCACCCAAAGCTGGTAATCGCGTCCCGCCGGCGTTGGCGGCAAATTCTCCAGCGCGATGGACCCACGGTGCTCCATCGCGTCCCACGCCACGAAGACGCGCGCGCCCGCGTAGGCGGGATCCTTCGCCTCCAGCGCGCTAAGCCGCAGGCTGGTCAGCGCGTTGCTCGCCTCCAACCGCGCGATTTTCTCCTGCGCCACGCGCAGTTGCTGCTCCGCCTCGCGCCGCGCCGCGGCCTGCGTCCGGATTTCCAGGCCAGCGACGACCGCCAGCACCACCAGGCATGTAGCCATCGCCAGGGGCATCCGCGTTGAAAAATTCACGGCGCAAAAGCTAGCGCACCTCCGCGCCAAAAGTACATGCCGTCTTCGAGGCAAAGGCCGCCTAAGGATTCAACGCCGAGGTGCGCAGAGGCGCGTCCGCCCGGGGCGCATTGTCCGCCGGGAAATTATCCGGCAACGAAGGAGGCGCAAACGCCGGTGCCGCCTTGACGCTGATTTTAAGCTGCGGGCTCACTTCCCGGCACGCCATCACCAGCGCCTGGACACTGTCCTGTGGCACCTCGGGCTGCTTCACAATCACCACCGGCTGACCGGGATTGACCCTCCCGATCGTCGCCAGCCGTTCCTTCAATTCGTCCAGGTTCAGGGCCGTGCCGTCGAACGTCAGCCGGCCCCTGTTCTCCAGGCCAATCTCAATCGGCAGCTCGCGCATCCCGCCGCTTGACTCCAGCGCCCCCGGTAGCTGCGCGTGCGGTTTCAGCGCGCCCATGTCTGTCGACTTAACCGTCTTCACTTTCACCTTCAGCTTCACGGCGTGGCAAAGGTCGATCACATGCTGCAACTGATCGCGGCTCACCTTTTCGTCCTTCACGACCAGCACCAGCACCTGCGCATTGTTCTGCGCGACATTGGCCAGCCGGGTCTTCAACTCAGCGTCATTCACCGCTTCACCCAGGAAGCTCACCTGGCCATCCGGCGTCAACTCGATCTCCACCGGCACGGCTTCCGCTGGCGGCACGATGGCCATGGTCGAGCCGGCATTCGTCGCAGGCGACGGCGCGACCGGGCCACCCTCCGCGGCGGAAGGGCGCAGCGCGGGCGGGACTTCCGCTTTCGGCTTCAGCGGCGTCGCGGCAACGCCCTTCCCCTTCGCGTCCTTCACCAGCAGCTTCAAGCCCAGCGAGTGGGCGAGGTCAACCTCATGCATCCACTGCGCTTTCGTCACGCCGGGCGCTTTCATCAGCACGAGCGGATTCTTCGGGTTCGTCTGTTTCAGGTCGGCCAGCTTGGACCTCAGGTCATCCTCCGTCACCGCCGCGCCATCGAGCTTCAGCGAGCCATCCGCCGCGAGGTCGATCTCCGCCGGCACGCGCTTGGTATTGACCGGCGCGGGCGGCGTCTCCGCCGTCACGGGCAGAGCCGGCGCGGCTGAAGGCGGCTGCGGCGCGGGCGGGACAACAGCAACCTCCTTGGCGGGCGCGTTCTTGCAGGCATCGACCACCGCCTCAAACTTCGCGTAATCCATCTTTGGGTTCGAGTGGATGATGACCGCGAGATCGGGATTCGCCGCGACGGCGGCTTTGATCTTCGCGGTGAATGCGTCGATCTTCATCGTCTTGCCCTGGAACTTGATCGTGCCATCGGCATGCGCGATGACCGACAATAATTTGGTAGCCGCGACGATGGTCTTGCCGCCGTAGAAGTTCGTGCCGTTGAATTCGGGCGCAGGAGCAGGCAGCGTTTTTACCGACAACTGCGCATTGCCCGGTACAGGCGGCGGCGTTTCCGCCGTGGCCGGCAGTGCGGGCGCAGCGGCAACGGCGGGCGTAGCCGGTTGCGACGTGATCCGTTGGAGCTTGATGAGCGCGGGCACCTGCTTGATGCGCTGCAGGTAAGCCTGCTCGCGGGTGGATAGCGGCACGCCCAACGCCGCTTTCTGGTGCAGCGCCGCCAGCTTTTGGTTGGCCATCGGCAGAAAGTTCATAATCGCGGTCAGCGATTCCGCATCAGCCTGCTGCGAGTGCGCGGCCTCGCCGATGGCGGGATAGCGGATGAGCTTGAGCGGGCCCGTGCCGTTGGCGGCCACCGTGCCAAACTTTTTGCCGTCCGGTGCCATCAGCTCCACGATGCCCTGCGAGACCCAGATGTCGGTGTGGTCCTCCAGCGTGAGGGTGGCGAAATCGCCCGCCGCCGCCTGCACGGTGCCGTTCGGCGTGTGGATTTCGTAACTGCCGCTGACGCCAACCTGCGTGCCGACCTTGGAGAAAACGCCGCCGGCGGTCAGATCAACTTCTGCCGCGCGCGAGGTGGACGCGACCGCCTGCTCCACGGCCACCTCGGAGTTGGGCATGAGCCGCGCGGAATCGACGCCGCCGAAGAGAATGGCCGCGGTCGAATTCGGGCCGGTCTTGATCACCGCGCCGTCCGGCACCGGCTGGCCATCGGCGGCTGACGCGAAAGTGGTGGGCGCATTCGGCTGTGCGACCTCGACATCACCGTGCGGCTCGCGGATCTGCATCGCGTCCGGCGCGATGTTGAGCGAGGCCGGCATGTCCGGCGGCGTGATCGGCTCGACCCAATCCGTTGGCACCTCGAGATACAGCGTCCTGGGTGACTTCTTCTGCGGCATGTAGCTATAAATATCGCCGTTTTGCGCGAAGGCGGTCGGGGGCAGGATGATCGCTTCCGGGTCGGCCTTCAGCACATCGCCGCGCGCGTAGAAATTCGCGTCGACGCGCTTGTACTCCACCGATTTCGCCGGTGCTGCGGGAATACCGGACGCCTGCGCGCCAGAGCACCTACCGCCCAGCAACGCAGGCAGGAGAGTCAGTACGAGGAGACGCAGGAGTAAGGTCATGGCCATGGGATGTGGACGTGGTTGTAGAGTGGAGAAGCGGGCGGCAAAAAGCGCCGGCGAGGTGAATCGGGAGGCCGAGTTCAAGGCGATGTTCCAGTCCTAGCACGGGTTATACGAAAGGACAATGTAGTCGTGCAGTCTCTTCCTAGTCGTGCAGTCTCTTCCTTGAATAATGCATTTAAATAACTACATTCTTTCTTCGTGAGCCTCAGTGAACTTGAAGCGGCAGCTTTGAAGCTCTCGCCAGAGGATCAAGCCCGTCTCCTGCATTGTCTGGCTCTCTCAATCGATTCTTTTGACGAGCCTGAGTTGACGCCCGCCGAGCTGCAAAAACGGTGGAGCGAGTTCGAGAAGTCGGAAGAAGCCATTGAGGCCTCGGAACTGCACGAACGGGCCAGGGAGCGGTACGGCCTTTAGATCATCCGGCGCTTCCAGTAAAGCGGTCGCCTCTGCAGTGCGGCACCCGCGATAACGTAAGCGTCGCCTTCGCGAAGGCGGCAGATGAGGTCATAGGAATAAATCCGGCTCGGCCCGACGCGGAAGAAGCCGTGCGGCGCGCCAAGGACTGCTCTCAAGCCCGGGTGCAGGCGAATCTCATCCTCAAGCGCCTGAATATCCTTGATGAAATCTGAAATGGAATGGGTCGTGAAAGGCCGGAGGGCAATCCGCTCCAGCTTTCGCTCCTACTCCAATTCGGCTGGCCGGATATAGAATACTTTCACTAAATATGCTTCAGCACATGCTCCGGCACGCACTCCGGCGCGATCTGGTCCGCGATTTCCTCCGCCGGATAGGTGACGATCTCCGCCAGCGTGGGATGATAGTGCGGCATCGTGGCCAGCTCGCGCACCGTGCCGCGGTAGCGCATCACCGCGATTAATTCGTGGATGAGGTCCGAGGCGTGCGGCCCGATGATCTCCGCGCCGAGAATTTCCCCGCGCGTTTTCTCGGCGATGATCTTTACGAAACCGAACTCATGCCCGCCGATCATCGCCTTGCCATGATCGTTGAAGGGATAGCTGGCGGTGAGAACGTCGAGGCCCTGCTCCTTCGCCTCGCTCTCGGTCAGGCCGACGAGCGCGATCTCCGGGTCGGTGAACGTCACCAGCGTCTTCAGGCGGTAATCCATTTTCTCCGGCACTTGATGCGCCCCGCGGACGAAATTCACCGCGTTGCGCGCCGCGGTCTCGCCCTGCTGGATGGCGATGTGCACTACCTCGTAAGGCCCGACCGAATCGCCCGCGCCGAAGATGTGCGGCGCTGAAGAGGCCATCTCCTCATTGACCCGCAGCCGGCCATTCTTTAGCTCGATGCCCGCGTGGCCAAGGGTCAGCCCCTCCAGCGCGGGCACGCGGCCCATGGCGTAGAGGATTTCGTCCACGACGATGTCCTCGCGCTTGCGACCGCGCTCGTAAATGATGCGCTTGCCCTTGCCCTTCCTGCTCACTTCCAGAATTCGCACGCCCGTGCGCACGTCGATCTTCTCCGCCTTGAAGGCGCGTTCCAGCTCGGTCGTCACGTCGGGATCGTACCCGCGCACCAGGCGCTCGCTGCGTTGCAGGATCGTCGTCTTCGAGCCGGCGCGGGCGAAGAATTGCCCCAGTTCCACCGCGACGATGCCGCCACCCAGCACGGCCAGACGCTTCGGGATTTCCTTCGTCTCCAGCGCCTCATCGCTCGTCCAGCAGCCGGTTTCCCATAAGCCCGGAATGGCCACGCGCGGAATCACCGAGCCAGTGGCAATGATAAAGGACGAGGCGGTCACCAGCTCCTGCTTGCGGCCGCTGGTGACCGCCACCGTGTTCGGATCCAGGAAAGACGCCTTGCCGCGCACGAGCGCGAATTTGCCTCCCTTGAGCTGCTTGCGCCGGTACGCGGCAAACCCGTCGATGAGGTGCCGCTTCCGCTGCTGGATGCACTTCATGTCCACCTTCACCGGCTTGACCACGAGGCAAAATTCCCGCGCGCGGTTGATCTCGTGCCAGCGATGCGCCGATTCCAACAGCGTCTTGGACGGCATGCACCCGCGCAGAATGCACAGCCCGGCCATTTGCTCGCCACCCTCAATCACCACCGTCTTCGCGCCGAGGGCGGCAGCGGTGCGCGCCGCAGCGTAGCCGGCGCTGCCGCCGCCGATGACCGCGACCTCAAATTCCGGCTTCGCGGGCTTGAAGGAAGCCCAGTCCCGCGTGATCGATTCGCCGGCGGCAGGACGGGGTAGCGGCGTGGGCATGGGGTTCTCCGGCTAGAAAGAACTATGCCGGAACACCCGAAAGAACAACGCGCTCGCCGCCGTACTTGGGATAAAGATAGCGGTCGGCGGGCAATCCCTTGCGCGTGACCAGCCGCGCCTCTTCCAGCCCACGTTCCTTCAGCCGGCGCAGGCTTTCGTGCAGAAGATACGTGCCAAGCCCGCGGCAGCGATACTCATTAAGGACGCACACACCCAGCGGCAGATTGCTGACTTTGTCGCCAGAGTCGCGAATGGCCGAAGCCGCGATGATGCGCGCGCCGTGCTTGATCGCGATAAAGGTCACTTCGCCCGCCGGCCATTCATTCGTCACGATGCCCTCCGCCAGCCGAACGCGCGCCGCCAGGTCATCGCTCCAGGCTGGCTCCATCGAGTAGGAACGCGTCACCGCCGCCAGCAAAAGGCCCTTGTCCTCGGGCGTGGCGGCCTCGGCGGAATAGCGGGCATTCAGCCTGGGCGACTCAGCCGGCAGCTTTTTCAAGTTCCAGGTAAACTGGACCCAGACAGACAACCTCATACCCCATAGCTTCGCGACGACTCGTGAGGCGCGCAAGGGATTTTCTTTCGGCAGAAATCTGTCCGCGAACAATCGGTTGCGCTCAGGACGTTCCCTTGGCTCGGAAAGACGCGCGCAGCAGGTAAAGCCGGTTATGGAGGCGATTGCCTGCATAATCGCACATCGAGGTAAGAGAATGATAGGGAGTCGCCTCCTCGGTTTCCACCCGCACGCGCCGGCCCGGCGAACCCGCGCCCGCCACAGCGGTAAATTCGCCCAGGCGAGGGCGCGAGGGCGAAACAAAGTGTGCCGCGACCTGGTCCGCGCCGGGGCGGAAATCGTCCGTCACGATCGAAACCTGCCGCGGGCTCCATTTGCGCGCGCCATGCCGGGTGCCGAGGATGCCCCAAAGCGTTTGCTCGGTCACGCCACCCTTCGGCACCAGGTGCGGATGCTTTTGCAGCAGATATTCCACATACTCCAGTTCGATCACGCCAGCGGGGACAAACGCCATGCCCGCGTTGAAGCGCCGGATGGGCCGCAATTCCGGGTGCCGGAAGCTTTCCCACGGTCGTATGGAGTACGAATAAACGTAGTCCTCCATGTAAAGGAAAGAGTGGGCGCTCAAGGCATCGCCGCAAAGATTCTCGAAGGCGTTGAAGAACAGGATGTCCGTGTCCAGCATGAGGAAAGGCTCCCGGCCCATCAGCAGGGGATCGAAGAGCTTGAGACCCATGACCGTGACTCCGCGAAACTCGAGGCACTTGGGCAGAGCGCGCAGCCCCTCCGCGGCGAGTTGGTCCGCTTCCGCCCTCCCGATGACCCGCGCGGTGGGAAACGCCGCCTTCAGCCGGGAAAGATCCTCCGGCGTGATCGACCCGTCGTCATGCAGGCGCAAATCAACCGTGCGATCGGAGCAGCGATAAAAGCTCGAAAGGCAGGTGATCGCCATGTCCACATGCGCGTGGCAAATGAGCGAGTGGACAACAAGGGGTGACGTCGCCGGGGTCATGGCGCCTCATTCCGCGCGGCAAGCTTGGGCCGCAGAAGCTTCTTCGCGTGCTCCCGGATGAGCGCGATGCGCCGCCGGCCGAAAGGAAACAGGACAAGCAGGGCAAAATAAACCAGCGCGGCTGAGGTTCCCATGACCAGCATTTGGGGCACAGGACGCCAGTCCGCCAGCCCGTGCGCACAGAAGAAAACGGCGGCGAAGACCCCGGCGGAGAGAGGAATTTCCTGCACAAACGGACGGTAAAAGTCGCCCACCGGCATCGAGCAGCAGCGCGCGGCGATCCAGAGGAAGACCGGCGTGCGGATGAGCAGGCCGGTGAGGGACAGCGCCGCCGCCACCATCGTCACGCCATGCGGCGCAGCCAGGAAGATCGCGGTATTGATGACGAACGACTCAAACACGCTGAAGATGAACAGCCGCTTCGTATGGCCCGTGGTGTTGAAGATCACCAGGCCGACCGCGTTGATCGCGCCCAGGAACGCCCCCGGCAGCAGCCACGCAAACGTCGGCACCGCCACATCCCAGTTCGGCCCGAGCAGGATGCGAATCACCGGCAGCGCCGCCGGAATCAGGAACGAGACCACCGGCAGGCTGAAAGCGAGAATCCCCCCGTACATCTGCTGCACGCCCCGTCGATAATACGCCGGCTGGCCCACCACGCGCGACAGCGCCGGAAACGCCACCGCCACCACCGGCGACATGAATTGCTGGAACGGCGAGATCGACGACGACAGCGCCCGGTTATAAATACCCAGCTGCACCGCGCCGCCGATGCGGCCAATCAACATCGACTCAAGGCTCTTGTTGATCGCGCACACGCACTGGAACCCCGAGTAAAAACCGCCCACATGCAGGATGCGGCCCACCTCGCGCAGCGAAAACGTCCAGTCCGGTCGCCAGCCGCTGAAGTACCAGTAGAGCAGAACGGAGACCGCAAACGTCGCGTACGTCTGCGCGATGATCGACCAATACTCCAGCCCGCGCAACGCGCAGATTACGCCCACCGCCAGCCCGATGGCGGTCGAGGCGATGTCCACGCCGGCCAGCACCAGGAACTTCATCTGCCGCGTCAGCAGCGCCTGGTGCTGCATGCCGCCGGCCTTCAGCGGAAACGCCGCGGCGAAGCTCAGCACAATCGGCAGCAGGCGCGGGTCCCGGTAATACCACGCGATCGGCTGGGCCAGCGCGGCAAAGATCAGCCCGCACGTCAGGCCGAAAAGCATGTTCACCCAGAAAATCGTGCTCGATTTATGCTGGTTGAGTTCCTCCGCCTGCACCGAGGCCATGGTCAGCCCGCCCTCGGTCAGGATCCACAGGAAACCCATGAACGCCGTCGCCATCGCGACCAGGCCGTAGTTCTCCGGCCTCAGCAGGCGGCTCAGCACCGCGATGTTCAGCAGCCCCAGGATCGCCTTCAATACCTGCGCGCTTGCCGTCACCATCCCGGCGCGAATCGACCGGCCCTTCAGGTCATCACGCAGATGATCCGTGGCAAACGCCTTGGCTTTGTCGGGCTCGGTGGTCATGCAGGTAAAGGCTGATGGAAAAGAAGGCGCGAAGTCTATCCCGAAAGCAGGGCCGATGGCGCGTCTCATTTTCGTGTCGTTTGCATTACCGCCGCGCAGGCTGGCCTCGGGCACGCTCGGCGTCTCAAATCACGCTTCGACTTCGCTTAAACGCATGTCCTGTTCTTTGGGCATGGCGCGTGCTTGCTTTGTCAGCATGAATCCGCGCCCGCACAGTCATCTCACTTGCGCTGGGCCAACCCGCTACTAACTTTTTAACTGTGGCTCGAAAAAACAAAACCAATCCATCGGAAGAGCCGGAAAATAATCCGCTCCCTTCATCCTCCCAAGGTCCGCATCCTTCGCTCGAACCCATCCTCGACGAAAATCTCGACACGCTCTCCGCGTTGCAGTTGGTCGATTTGCTCACGCAATTCTACCCGATCAACTCCCCGCGCCGCACCGAGCTCGGCTACCTGCGCCACCGCATTGAGGAACTCGAAGTCCTTAACGAGCAGGCCCGCCAGGCCATCGAAAAGCTCGACGCCGCCGTCACCAAGCTCACCTCGCCCGCCAACCGCGTCGGCACGCTCCTCAACCTGCCCAAGCCCGATATCGCGCTTATCATCAATGGCGGCACGGAATTTTACTGCTCCATCGACCCGCGCCTCTCGCAGTCGAAGCTCCTCGTCGGCACGCGCGTGCTGCTGAACGAAGCCTACGTCGTCATCGGCGATCTCGGCTTCGAGACCGGCGGCCCCGTCGCGAAAATCCAGGATCTGCTGCCCGACGGACGCCTGCGCGTCGGCCAGGAAGGCGGCCTCGCCAACACCCTCGTGCTGC
>Ga0116226_10004667_pt1 | contig 12153 bp, 11 predicted proteins | sample S1TSphfallax_FD_89692 | JGI IMG/M metagenome (GOLD analysis project Ga0116226, IMG submission 89692) | Host-associated microbial communities from peat moss isolated from Minnesota, USA - S1T2_Fa - Sphagnum fallax MG | ecosystem: Host-associated > Plants > Peat moss > Unclassified | place: USA... | reverse complement strand
GAGGAGGGCTTCCTTGCGGACGTACATGTAGAGAAACAAGGGCGTCGAGGGTAGGATCGTCGTCACGCCATCGAGGCGCCCGACCGCGGCGATGGCGCGTTCGTAGACCCGCATGAACCGTCCGAGTTCGAGCGGCGGATTCGGCGGCAGCGGGGCAGGCAGATAGGCGCGCACGCGCTCGCCTCCCGCGCTCGTTTCAACATAGGCCCCAAGCCTTTGGTTCTCTCCGTCCGTCACGCGCGATCCTTTAATTAGCCTGATCCGCTATTAAAGCATATCGCCCTATGCCTTAATAGACGGCGGGACTAATTCAAGGCTGCTGGCATGGCGCTGCGCCCGCAAGCGCGAGCAATTGGACCACGAAAGGGCGAGCATGTGGTCTGGCTCGACATACTCGAGCCTCTCGCCAACCTAAATCCGCGTTGCGCCGCAAGGCGCACATCTAGGGAGGTTGGCGCACCCGACACGATTCGAACGTGTGGCCTCCACCTTCGGAGGGTGGCGCTCTATCCAGCTGAGCTACGGGTGCATCTCAATCTGGCCTAGCCCGACCGACCTACAAGGGTCAACGGATTCGGCCTTCACAAACTAATCCCACATCGCGATCGACGGGCGACTACGCCCAGCTACCCGTTGTTCCGCCACCGTTCTCCGAAAACTGCTTACGCGGTGCTTACGCGAAAATATCTCGGGGTTTTTCGGCGTTCGTAAGATCAATCAAGCTACTGTTTTTACAAACCTTTCTTCAGTTACCCCATCGCGAAACACTCTTGACATCAGCCTTCGGAGGGCAGCGCTCTATCCAGCTGAGCTACGGGTGCGCTGGTCCGGTTACGCACACTTACGCACCGGAAGGGTTCGTATAGCGCAGGTCGCCAAGAGATGCAAACGGGAGATCGAAGCAGTGTGGAGAGTGAGGCGGCAGCGGCTGGTGTCGACTCTCTGCGGGTGCACGGTGGAGGTGTCGGGAGTGTGGCGGAGATTCTCGTCGAACCACTCGATGGGCGATCTGCACGCGCTTATATCGCTATCGAAGGCCTCGCTCGTGTCGGGATTGTTCCGGGGTAGGATCCGATAACCTGACAACTGTTCTGCCACATTGCCTTCGACCGACCGCAATGTGAACATCCCCGCGTGACGATATCGCATTGCGGCGAAATCCGGGTGATACTGTGGTCTCGTTGGCGGAGCATTTCCTTGGCGGGGGGGGGGGATCAAAGATGTCGGATATCGAAAATAGTCTCAGCAATGCGGATCTCGCGCCGGTCGGGCAGGCGCAACGCACCTGGCGCTGGTACCATTTTGCGGCGCTGTGGCTGGGCATGGTGATCGCCGTACCGGCCTATATGATCCCGGCTTCGATGCTGGACGAGGGCATGTCGGCGATGCAGGCGGTGGTCATCGTGCTGCTGGGCAACCTTGTGGTGCTGGTCCCGATCCTCCTGATCGGACATGCGGGATCGCGATATGGCGTGCCGTTCGCGGTCCTTGTCCGCAGCTCGTTCGGCGTGCAGGGCGCCAAACTTCCGGCGCTGGCCCGGGCGCTGGTCGCGTGCGGCTGGTATGGCATCCAGACATGGATCGGCGGCAGCACGCTGCTGGCCTTGACTTCTGTCGTTACACACCAGGATCTGAACGGCAGCCCGCTGCCCTGGCTCGGCATCGGCATCGGCCAGCTGGTCGCGTTCGGCGTGTTCTGGTTGGCGCAGCTGGTGTTCGTCACCAAGGGCCTCACCGCGATCCGCAAATTTGAGACCTGGACCGCGCCGCTCAAAATCGTCGTCTGTCTCGGTCTGGTGTGGTGGGCGGTTCAATCGGCCGGAGGGTTCGGTCCCCTGCTGACCGCACCGTCGGCGTTCGGCGCGGGAGGGGCCAAGCAGGGGCAGTTCTGGAGCATTTTTTGGCCAATCTTCACCGCCATGTCGGGCTATTGGGGGGCACTGGCGTTGAACATTCCCGATTTCACCCGCTTCGCCCGCTCCCAGCGCGATCAGGCGGTCGGTCAGGCGATCGGACTGCCCGGCCCGATGGCGCTGCTGGCGCTGGTCAGCGTCATCGTCACCTCTGCTACGGTGATCATCTACGGCAAGGCGATCTGGGATCCGGTTCGCTTGTCGGGCAATATCGGCGGGGTTGGTGTCATGATCGGGCTGGTGATCATCACGATTGATACGATTTCGGTCAATATCGCGGCCAACCTCGTCGGGCCGGCATATGATTTTTCGGCGTTGTGGCCGCGCCGCATCTCCTATCGCCTCGGCGGCTACATCACGGCCGCCCTCGGCGCGCTGATCGCACCCTGGAAACTGCTGGAAACCACACAAGGATATATTTTCGTGTGGCTGACCGGCTACGGCGCGCTGCTGGGGCCGATCGCTGGCATTATGATCGCCGACTACTGGATAGTGCGCCGCACTCGCCTCGAAATTGACGCGCTTTATGCGTCGCATGGCGCCTATAGCTACGCCCGCGGCTGGAATCCGGTGGCGCTGGTCGCTTTCGCCGTTCCGGTGCTGGTCAATCTGCCCGGCTTCCTGCACAGCGCGGCGCCGGCCGCCTTCGCCGATGTCGGCACATTATGGACAGATCTCTACAGCTACGCCTGGTTCATCGGCGTCGGGCTGGCGTTCGTGCTCTATGCCGCCCTCATGAAGTTGGCGCGGCTGATACCCTATCGGGCGGCCATGACGCAGGGCATGGGATAGAGACTCGCAACGGATATCCTGGCATCAGCCCCCGTGCGTCCGTTGGTGGCTGTGCCCCGGACTCATGCGGCGTGCGCCAGAGCAAAAAGCCGGCAATGTTCCAGGTAGGCGCGCTCGTGCACGGCCAGGAGGTCAACGATACTCGTCCAGAGCCAACTGGGCGCATCGAGCTTGGCCGTTCGGGCCTTGGCCAGTTCGGTTACCCAGCCGGCGCGGTCGGCGGCGGACATTTGCCGTCCATGGGCTTGACCCACGATCGCCCCAAGATAGGTGGCCAACTCCACGGTGTGCTTTTGGGTCAAGGCGCCGACCTCGAGCTTCAGATCCTGCGGCATCAATTCCCGCATGACGACAGCCTTGCCGAGCAATCGAACCGCCATCATTCGCTGCCCGAGATTCGGTGAAAGCGCCTGGGCGCCGGTCACCACCCGCACGGCGTTGTCTCGCGGCATGGCCGGCTCGCTGACCCGTGGCGCGGCGGCCATCGTCGCCTCCTTCAGATCGATCAGGGCCAGACTCCAATCTCTTTCATCGCCAATTCGGACCATGGCGGCGAATCGCAGCCGTCCAAGAGAGCTGCAGCCCTTCATCCAATAGGCGGAGTCGACCAGTTCGATCGGATCGCGCGGGTCGCGGGACTGCAGGGAGGTAAGGAGGGCACGCACCCCCTCCTCCTCGAAGAGTGCGCGCAGCGCCTCGCGTTCCTCGCCGGTGAGCGTCCAAAAGCGTTTGCCCATGGGAAGCTCGGGCTTGATCGTCGCGAGACGCTCGGCAGCCAGATGGCGCCAGCGGCGTTTTACAGAGTCGCGCAAGAGCCGATCGATGCTTTCCGGCCGCAGCGAACGCTCACCTTGGTCATCGAAGTCGCCAGTGAGCGCGGTTTCATAGCCAACCATCAAATGCTCAAGCGCGCGAGCGGTCGTTACGCCGGGCAGATCCGATCCGCGCGCCGCAGAGGCCAGCGACAAGCCCAATCGGATAAGGTCGTGGGCCGGATTACCGATCACCGTCTGATCAAGATCACGGATTTGAACGGCAACCCGGCCTTTGGCGTCTGCCAGCGGCCCGAGATTGCCGAGGTGGCAATCGCCGCAAATCCAAACCGGCGGCCCGGTGGGTAGGCCGGTTGAAGAAGCTTCCAGCCACTCGTAGAACTTGGTCGTGCTCCCTCGGACATAGGCGTGCGCCGAACGCGCCATCTTCAGGTTGCGGGTTGCTCGGAGATGATCGGCACGCTGTTGGGGAGAGATCATTCAGTCGCCTAACAAAACGATGTTACATCACCAAGATTTATCATGAAAAGCGCCTGACGATCGTCGCATTCCGCTTTCCTCGGCATTATAAGTCACGTCGCCGGGTTCAAGCCGTGAGAGTCTGAACCGCAATTGGCTCACCTTGAAGAGGAGATAGTCATGGCGAAGGCCTATTGGATCTCGTGTTATCACGAAGTTTCCGACCAGGAGAAGCTGGCCGCCTATGCAAAGCTAGCGGCTCCGGCGATCACGGCCGGGGGCGGCAGGTTCCTGGCGCGCGGCCATGCGGCCTATGCCTTCGAGCATGGCGTGAAGGAGCGCACGGTCCTGGTCGAGTTTCCTGACTTGGAGGCGGCGCTATCGACGCATGACAGCGCGGCCTATCAGGACGCGCTCAAAGCATTGGAGGGCGGTGCTGTTCGCGATCTCCGCATTGTCGAGGCCCTGCCCGCTTCCTGACCGCCGCCGGGCATTTTTGCGCAGCGTCGCCGGTAAGATCCACCGTACAACCAAAAATCGTTCCCGATGAGACCCGCCCATCGGGAACTTTTGGCGTGCGTCATCCGGTCCGTCAACGCAGCAGGATCGGCATTCCGTCCTTTTTCCCCTTGATCAGCAACAGCGCGACAAGGCCGGCGCCGAACAGCAGCATGCTGGCGGGTTCGGGTACCGGCGAGGCAAAGGTCGGGCCTAGGACCGGGCCGTTATTGCCGTCGGGTGTGTTCAGATCGGTCGAGGTCGCCTGACCGTCATAGGTCAGCACCTGGGTGAGATTAGAAGTCGTTTGAATGGTGAAATCGCCCAGCACAAGTGCGGCGCCATTGCCGCTGAGTGCCGTGTTTCCGATAAACTGGAACTGCATATTATAGAGGCTGGCGCTGTCCGGCGGCGAAGTGTTGAAGGCCGGCACATTGGTCAGGCTGGAATTATAGGAAAAATCCGTCGTCAGATCGGCGGTGGTGCTCAACAAGGTCACCGGCGTGGTGCTGATGTCATTGATCGTGAAAAATCCGGTGGTCCCGACGGGAAGAGTCTCGGCTGACGTCAGTGTCGCCTGATAGGTCCAGTCATAGCCTCCCGCTACCGCCATCGCTGGGCCTGTCAGGGTAACGATGATGTCGGCTTTAGCTGTCGAACCGACGGCAATGAACAGACTTGCCGCCGAGAGAATTAGCTTCATTGGTCTCATAATAAAACTCCATATTGCCGTAGCATCGTGGAAAATGAATGCCAGGGTTTCTGGAGCAAGACCTGTGCCATATAAAAAAATAAATGGATTCAGACATCTAAGGTAACATCAGCGATTCGCTGTAATATTTTACGACATAGTGTTATGGGTGGCCTAAATACTATTTTGGCGCCTGCGGTGGGCATGCCAGATGTCATTCCGTCGGGATCGCGGTGATGTTCCCCATGGAGTGCACGCTGCTGGAGTGCGATATTTTGCGCAATTTTCCGCCATCAGCTATTGTACACAAAATGGGGTGGACAGACTTGGCTTCAGGCGACGTCAGACTGGGCGTGAGAATGGAATTTGACGGCCAGGCGCTCGCCGAATTTTCTCAGCCGATCGCCGTGATCGGACGGGACGGCGACCTCTTGTCCGGCAACCGGCTATTTTCTGCCGATGCCGGCCTGCTGTCCGCAGAGGGCGACAAATTGGCGCCCTCCCTGCTCAGCCAGCTCGATCGCCTGATCAAAGAGGGACGGCCGGCGCGTTGTCCGGTCAGTGGACCGGGTAGCAGCGGGATTTTTGATCTGACCGCCTTGCCGCTTGCCGGTGCCCCGCCGAGTTGGCTGCTCCTGGCTTTCGAGGTCACCCTGGATGTCGGTCTCCGCGATGCTTTGATCGAATCCCGTGCCCGCTATGTCGATATCGTCAATATTTCCGGCGACACCGCCTGGGAAACCGACCAGGAGGGCCGGTTTTCCGCGCTTTTGCCGGGAGGGTTGGCGGGCCATGACCCTCGCCATGTCATCGGTCAGGACGCGGCGCTTTTGCTTGATCCCGCTCGGGCGGCCCCGGCGATCCTGCCCTTCAAGACGCCGGTCGCGATCGCCAGGGTCGATCTGTGGCTCCGCCATGCCGATGGCCGCTCGGTGTGTGTCGAAGTGTCCGCGGTTCCGCTGCAAGATCGCGACGGCGCCTGGCGCGGCGCGCGCGGTGTCTGCCGTGACGTGACCAGCGATCGGCTGGATCGCGCGGCTCTGGCCCAATTGCGCAATGTCGACCGGGTCCTGTCGCACATCACCGAGATCTTCCGCCGCAAGATCGTTCCCGCCGAGATGCTGACGGCGGCGGCCGAGGCGACGACCCGCGGGCTGGATGCGGATGGGTGCCAAATCCTGGTTGCGGTGCAGGATCCCCTCGACGGCACTACCCGTTTCGACCCGGTCATCAGTAGTGGCCAGTGCCCCGATCCCGGCCTGCTGACCGATCAATTGCGCAGCCTGGTCGACGATGGAGGCCGGCCGCGTTTCGAAAAGACCGCCGCCGGCCTGGCTTTGCTGGCGCCATCTTTCTATGCCGGCTCGCTGATCGGCGCCGTGATTCTGTGGCGCAACCCTGCCGGAGCAGCCTGGAATGACGTGGATCTGCGGCTTGCCGCGACCCTGGCCGAGCATATCGCGCCGGTGATCGAGCAGCGCAATGACTATAACCGTTTGCTGGACGCCTCGCGTACCGACGCCTTGACCGGGTTGCTGAACCGCCGCGCCTTCGACGAGGAGCTGCTGCGCCGGGTGCAGAGACTGAACCGCGATCGCCGCCGTGGCGCTTTGCTCTATCTCGATCTCGATAATTTCAAGGCGGTCAATGACCGGCGCGGCCATGCGGTCGGCGACGAGGCGTTGCGCCACGTTGCCGATATTCTGCGCGGCAATACCCGCGGCATCGATCTGGTGGCGCGGTTGGGCGGCGATGAATTCGCTGTCTGGCTCGAAAATCTCTCCGAGGTTGACGCGGCGAAACGGGCCAAGGTATTTCTGGCGGCCGGGGCCTCGCTGGTGGGCTATTCCGGCAGTCCTGATCAACCTTTGCAGGTCTCGATCGGGGTTGCGCCCTTCGATCCCGACCGGGCAGAGACCGTCGCCGCCCTGATGAAACGTGCCGACGCGGCGATGTACCAGGTGAAGCATGCGGGCAAAGGAAACTATTTCGTCGCTCTCTTGCCAGAGAAAGAGTGATGCCTGATATGGCCTTGCCGCCCCGGGATAAATTAGACTATGAGACGGCTCGCGGCCTGGCGGCCAGCAGCGACGCCGAGGTCCGCGCCAGCCTGGCGAGCCGGGAAGAACTGCCGGCGGAAATCCTCTATTTCCTGGCGGGGGACCAGAATGTCGAGGTCAGGCGTGCGGTGGCGGCCAATCCGGCCTCCCCCGCCAAAGCCAATCTGTTATTGGCCGACGATCGCGACATCGGTGTCCGCCGCAGCTTGGCCGCCAAGATCGGAAAGCTCGCCAAGCCCGGCAAGGGAGCGATCGCCGGACAGGTGCTCGATCATCTGACGCGTGACAGCGTCGTGCAGGTGCGCACGATTATCGCTGAGGCGATCAAATATGTGACCGAACTGGATCCCGCCGTCGTTGGCCGCCTGGCGCGCGACAGCGAGATCATCGTCGCTGCGCCGATTCTCGAATCCTCACCCATGCTGACCGATCAGGATCTGCTCGACATCATTGCCGGCCAGCCGGTCCGGGGCGCGCTCTCGGCTATCTCGCGGCGTGCCTATATCGACCCGTCGGTCACCAGCGCCATCGTCGCCAGCAATGACAGTCAGGCGATCATGCATCTGCTGAAGAACAGCTCGGCCCATTTGCAGGAGTCCGTGCTCGATCGTCTGATCGAACAATCGGTGCATGAGGCGAGCTGGCAGGAGCCGCTGGTTTATCGTCCGGAACTCAATCAACGCTCGGCCATGCGATTGGCCGAACTGGTGGCAGTCCAGCTGTTGGACCGCATTCTGCAGCGTCAGGATCTGCCGCCGGAAACAGTACAAATGGTCGCTAAAGTGGTCGGCGAGCGATTGCGGGCGCGGAATGATCCGGAGGAACCTCCGACCCAAACAATCGAGCAGCGCTATGAAGCCAGACTGGAGCGCGCCCGTCTCGATCAGGCCAGTGGACGGCTTGAGGAGATCGCCCTCATGTCGCTGCTCCTGACCGATCAGACCGAGGAACTGCTCGCCTCTCTTGCGATCAGGGCAGAGATGCCAATCTCGGTCGTGCTCGACATGGCTGCCTCGCAATCGCCGCGCGCGCTCTGCGCCCTGGCCTGGGCCGCGGGACTGTCGGCTCTCTTCGCCGAGGAGATTCAGATCAGGATGGCCGGCCTGCCGCTCGATCGTGTGCAGCGAGCCGCTCCGGATGGACGCTATGCGATCAAGGAACCCGAACTGCGCTGGCAATTGGCGATGTTCGATGGCGAGGAACCGTCGATTTGATGCGGCAAAACCGGAAGCAGCGACGGATGCAGGCCAAGGCCAATCCGGTCAAGCCCTTCCCTGATAACCCCGCCAGGCTTCTGCAACGGGCCCTTGCCGCGCAGCAGCAGGGTGCCGTCGGCGATGCATCGCGTCTTTATCTGGGCATTCTCGCCGACCGGCCCGATCACGCCCTGGTCTGGCATCATCTGGCGTTGCTGATCCAGCGCACCGGTAATTTGGTCCTGGTGGAAAAGCTGATCAGACGTGCGCTTCATTGCGCTCCCGACACGGCGGAAGCCCACAGCAACCGCGCCGCCGCCTTCAGCGATCAGGGCCAGGAGGCGGCAGCCGAACAGAGCGCGCGAACCGCGGTTCTGGTCAAACCCGATTATCCAAGGGCCTGGCACAATCTCGGCAAGGCTCTCAAAGAGCAAGGCGCCGCCGGTCATGCCGTCACCCATTACCGTCGCGTCCTTCGGCTGGAACCGCCCACTGCACTGGTGCTGTGCAATCTCGGCGCCGCGCTGCAGGATCTTGGCGAGACCGATCCGGCGCTCGCCTGTTTCGCGCAGGCCCTCGTCCTCGAACCATCTTCCGCCATCGCCCTCAATAATCGCGGCACCAGCTTGCAGGCTGCCGGCGATGTCTCAGGCGCGATAAGCCTATGCGGCCGCGCCGTGCGCGCGCAGCCATCCTATGCGACGGCGCACACCAATCTCGGGATGGCCCTGTTGTTGCGGGGCGACTATCAGCGCGGCTGGCCGGAATATGAATGGTGGCGGCAATCCTCGCGCCGCACTCAGCCGTCGCGTTCCCTGCCGGCCCCCCTTTGGCAGGGCGAGGATCTGGCCGGCCGGACCCTTTTGTTGCATGCGGAACAGGGCCTTGGCGACGCCCTGCAATTTGCCCGCTATGCGACACTGTTCGCGGCCCGGGGCGCCAAGGTGATCCTTGAGGTGCATCCGCCCCTGGCGAGGCTGCTGGCGTCGGTGCCAGGCATCAGCGCGGCCATCGCCATGGGCGAGACCCTGCCGGACGTCGATTTTCACCTGCCTTTGATGAGCGCCCCCCTTCGGCTGCAAGAGCTGCCCAGCAGGGTACCCTATCTGAGCGTCGACCCCATCGATATGGCGCGATGGGAGGCTTGCCTGGCGGGTGTGCCTGGTTTTCGCATCGGCCTGGTCTGGGCTGGCAATCCCCGGCCGCATGATCCGGGCGCCCATCTGGTCGATCAACGACGCAGCATGAGTCTCGCCCGGATGAACCCCTTGTTGGACCTGCCGGGCGCCAGCTTCATTTCGCTGCAGTTGGGGGCGCCGGCCGAGCAGATCGAGGCTATGCCGCCGGCCCGGCGCCCGATGACGGTGTTGCGCGAGGGCGATGATTTCGGCGTCACCGCGGCGCTGATCGGTCAGCTCGATCTGGTGATTTCCGTCGATACCTCGGTCGTGCATCTGGCCGGCGCCCTGGCGATGCCGGTTTGGATTCTCTCGCGCTTCGATGGCTGCTGGCGCTGGCGGGATCGTGGCGAGCAGTCGCCCTGGTACCCGACCGCGCGCATCTTCCGCCAGCAAATTCCTGGCGATTGGGACGAGGTTGTCATGCGGGTCGCCAAGGAGGTGACGCATGCGATGCAAGCGTAATGACAAGGCTGACCACTCATGACGGACCCTGTCCCCACCCGCGATCTGCGTCTGGACTTCTTTCGCGGATTGGCGCTTTTTTTCATCTATATCGACCATATCCCCGGCGACCTGCTCAGTTATTTCACCCTGCACAGCTTGGCATTCTGCGATGCGGCGGAGGTATTTATTTTCATTTCCGGCTTCGCCGCCGCCTTGGTCTATGGCCGGGCGCTCGATCGTCGGGGGCCGTTGATGGCCAGCGCGCAAATCTATCGCCGCGTCTGGCAGCTCTATGTCGCCCATGTCTTCATCTTTGTCATTTTTGTCGCCGAAGTCTCCTACACCGTCTCGGCGGTCAATAACCCGATGTACACGGAGGAACTCCGCGTCGGCGATTTCCTCGAGCAGCCGCATATCGCCATCATCCAGGTGCTCCTCCTGCGGTTTCAGCCGACCTTTCTCGATATTCTTCCGCTTTACATCGTTCTGCTCGGTATCTTTCCGGTGATCCTGATGGCGTTGTCGCGCTCGCCCTGGATGGTGCTGGCCGCCTCTGCCGGGCTCTATGGGGTCACTCAGTGGCGCGATTGGTCGATGCCCGCTTACCCGGCCGATGAGACCTGGTATTTCAATCCGCTGGCCTGGCAATTTCTGTTCGTCATCGGTGCCGCTTTTGGCTACGCCAAGGAGCATCGCCAGGCTCTTCTCCCGAGCTCCAGGTGGCTGATCCCCCTCAGTGTGACGGTGACCGCGGTGGCGGCGGTGATCAATCTGTCCTGGGTCGTCCATTCCCTGCTCGAGCCGGTTCCGGCGCTATTTCTGAAAAGTCTGTGGCAGCTCGGCGTGGATAAATCCAACCTGGCACCGCTGCGGCTGTTCAATTTTCTCGTCCTCGCGATCGCGGTGGTGCATTTGGTCCCCATGGAGGCGCGGTTTTTACAGTGGCGGGCGCTGCGGCCGATCATCCTCTGCGGACAACACTCCTTGCAGATATTCTGCCTGAGTGTCTTGTTGTCGGTGACCAGCCATTTTGTCCTGGCGGAACTCTGGGGCGGGGTTCTCGGCCAGCTGGTGGTCAATGTCGGAGGCATGGGAACGATGATTGCCGCGGCATCGTTGCTCGACTGGTATAAGCGGGCTCAGCAAGTGGGGAAGGAAGTGGCGCAATGAGGTCAAAATTCCGGCATTGCCTTGCCTGCTCGGTGATCTTTTTTTTCACCTTGGGCGGGCGCGCCGCCGAGCCGATCGCCCAACCGTCGATCTGCGAAGCGCCGATTGAGCTGATCCAAACCGATCTCCGCCTGCCGCTGCTGGCCGCTGCGATCAAAGCCCGGCATGACTTTACCATCGTGGCGATCGGTGGCGCCTCGACGGCCGGCACCGCTGCCGGCGATCCAACCAAGACCTACCCGTTTCAGCTCGAGGCGATCTTGCGGCGCCGCTTTCCTGGTCTGACCGTCAGCGTGATCAATCAGGGTATCGCCCGTCAAACCACCTCCGACATGGTGGCGCGCTTCGAGCGCGACGTGATCTCCGCCAAGCCTGATCTGGTGCTGTGGGAAACCGGCACCAATGATGCCGTGCGCGGCACCGATCTGGACGATTTCTCGGCCCACCTGCAGGGCGGCCTCGACCTTTTGCGCCGACATCACCTCGAGACGATCCTGATCGACATGCAATTCGCCCGTGACACGGACGCTGTGATCAATTTTCAACCCTATCTCAACGTCCTGCAGGAAGCCGCCGAGGCCAATGACGTCCCCGTCTTCCACCGCTTCGAGATCATGCGCTCCTGGAGTGAATCCGGCGCGTTCGATCTTGGGACGGCTCCCAAGGCTGAGGCAGCCGCGCAGGCCGGCGAGGTTTATGGCTGTCTCGCGGAACGATTGGCCGACCTGATCGTTCTTGTCGCCCAGTGACGGTCCTGACCAGCCCGGACGAGCTGTTCCCCCTTGCCGTAGCGCATCATCAGCCTCTAATTCAATGGTTTAGAGGGCGATTCAGACATTACAGTGACGCGGATTCGCGTCACTGTAATGTCATCGCGCTCTAGACCAGCCCGACCAGCCGCTCGCTCGCCTGCCATAGCCGGATCGCCTTGCCATGATCGGTCGCCTTGGCGGAGAGGGGCTGGGAAAAGGCCTGG
>Ga0116226_10004666_pt1 | contig 12153 bp, 10 predicted proteins | sample S1TSphfallax_FD_89692 | JGI IMG/M metagenome (GOLD analysis project Ga0116226, IMG submission 89692) | Host-associated microbial communities from peat moss isolated from Minnesota, USA - S1T2_Fa - Sphagnum fallax MG | ecosystem: Host-associated > Plants > Peat moss > Unclassified | place: USA... | reverse complement strand
GTCGCGCCCCGATGTTGGTGACTCTGGCGCGCTAGTCGCGCCCCGATGTTGGTGACTCTGGCGCGCTAGTCGCGCCCCGATGTTGGTGACTCTGGCGCGCTAGTCGCGCCCCGATGTTGGTGAGTCTGGTGCGCTAGTCGCGCCCCGATGTTAGTGACCCGGGCGCGCTAGTCGCGCGCCGGCGCCCTCAAACACATATAATAATTAATATTATTATAAATAAACTTCGCTGGATTGATTCTGCGGAGATTCTAAAATATGCATTTATCTGCACATTTTGTTAAATCCTCCTATAATAAAAACAATCTAATAAATAGTGAGCGACATTGATGCTATCAGTTCGGACGAAATTAATTGCCGGAACAGCAGGCTTGATTATGACAATCGTCGTGATTACATCTGCGCTCTCGCTTTGGGAAATGCATAGGGCAGTCGATAACGAGCGTCGAACCGGCATGACTCTCGCCATGCACGACAATGTCGCTGGTTTGCAGGCAATCCTCGACCGGTTGCAGTCCTATGCTGATCTCCTGTCCCGACGCCGGGATATCGCCGTGGCGCTGCAAGCTGCGGACTTCTCCAAGCTGGAACCGATCCTGGTCGCGGAATTTCAGGCACTGAACAAGCTGGATCCGGCAGTGAATACGCTCGAAGTGACTGACGCGCATGGCATTGTCTTTCTGCGTGGACATAACCCGGCCAAGCGGGGCGATGACAAATCCAAGGTCCCGAACGTTATTGCGGCCCTATCCGGCAAGCCGGACGGGGGAATGAGCTATTCACCGACGACTAAAGAGATTGGCCAAGACGCCATCCGTCCCTTGATGCTGGATGGCCAGATCGTCGGCACCCTTAAAGTCGGCAGTTACCTGAGAAAAAATACCGCAGAAAGTCTCAAGGAACTTACGGCGAGCGAGATTGCCTTTCTTGTCGACGGCAAGATCAACGCCATTACCGTCCCAGGCGGTGATTCACTGACTCTGACGCGAGATATGACCGACGCCCTCTCTGTCAACGGTTCAACTCTTACGACGATTACCCTGGGTGGAGAAGCCTATGACGCCGGTTTCAGCAGTATAAAGGGACTGGTCACCAGTCAGTTGGTGCTGGCGACGCTCCGTTCCCGCAGCGCGTTTGACGCCCGCTTGAATCGCCAGATCTTGTGGTCGGCCGGAATAGGAATCCTGATCCTGGGTCTGTCCGCTGCGGCAACCGTCGCTTTTGCCAAGACGATCACCGTGCCCTTGGCCGCGATTGAGGACGCCATGGTGCATCTTGCCGGCGGTGATACCGCGACGGAAATACCCGGTCACCAACGAACCGATGAAATCGGGGCGATGGCGAAGGCAGTCCTGGTCTTCCGCGACAATGCGGTCGAGCGCGAGCAGTCATTGTTGCGGGAAAAACAGACGCACGCAGCGCAGAGTCGCCGGCAGATCGTGATGACCGAGGTGACCCAACTCTTTCAACATGATGTCGAAGAAATCTTGCAGAATGTCGGGGCGTCGACTCTGAGGTTGCGCGCCGCCTCTTCCGATCTCACCAAGATCGCCGGTGATACCGTCGCCGATGCGACCTCGGTGGCCGCTGCCGCCGAGCAGGCGTCTGCCAATGTGGCGACAGTGGCATCCGCAACGGAACAGTTGACGGCCTCAGAGCAGGAAATCAACCGGCAGATCGTCCATTCGGCAAACCTGACGGAATGCGCGGTTACGGAAGCCGCGCGCGCCAATCGGGTCGTCTCAGTGCTCCGTGTCGCCACGCGGGAGATCGGCGATATCGTCAATCTGATCAGGGATATTGCGGCCCAGACCAATCTGCTGGCTCTCAATGCGACGATCGAGGCAGCGCGCGCGGGCGACGCCGGCAAGGGTTTCGCCGTGGTCGCAAACGAGGTCAAGACATTGGCCAGCCAGACAGCTCGCGCGACCGAAAATATCGCGGTGCAAATCGGATCAGTCTGCAGTGCCGCAGAGGATGCCGTCGCGGCCATCAACCAAATCAGCGATATGATCCGGCAAATCAGTCAAAGCTCTGGACTTATCGCGACGACCATCGAGCAGCAAAATGCGGCTACGCGGGAAATCTCGCGAAACATCCAGGAGGCATCTATGGGAACCCGCGAGGTTACGCGGACCATATCGCAGGTCAGGCTGAGCGCGGTGAACACCGGCGGCTCCGCCAATGGTGTCAAGGAAACGGCAGATGAAATGTCCTCTCAGGCCGAAATTCTGACGAAAAGTGTGACCAAGTTTTTGACGGCGGTAGATGACGCAGCCTAATTCTGCCAAAAATCGCGGCTGAACAGGGTCAATACCAGAAACAGCTCCAGGCGGCCGAACAGCATGGCGGCGGCCAGTAACCATTTCGCTGAATCGGGTAGGGTGGCGAAGCTTCCGAGCGGCCCGATCGCCGGCGTAATGGCCGGACCAAGATTGGCGAGCGATGCCGCCGCCGCGCCAAGCGCCTGGGGGAAATCGAGCCCGACAAAGGCAAGCCCCATGGCCAGCATGGCAAAGCTCAGAATATAAACGAACAGATAGCCGAGCACAGATTCCGGAATCAGCTCGGGCACCACTCGCCCGTCGAAGGTCGGCAGCAGCACCTTGTTGGGGCTCAGCAAGCGGCGCAATTGCAGGCGTGCCGTCGCCGACAGTAATTGCAGACGAAACACCTTCAGACCACCGGCAGTCGATCCGGCGCAGCCGCCGACAAAGGTCAGGAGGAAAAGCAGAGCGATCGGGAAGCCGCTCCAGCGGCTCCAATCGAGGGTGGCAAAGCCTGTGCCAGTCATCACGCTGGCGACCGCGAACAGGGAATGGCGCAAGGCCGGCAGCGGTTTGGCATCCTGCTCGATCACCAGCCAGAGGGCGATGGCGCAGGAAGACAGGACGATCAGCCCAAGATACCAGCGGACCTGGCTATTCTGTCGAACCTCGCGCCATTGGCGACGGACGATCTGCCAATGCAGAAAAAAGGGCGCGCCACCGAGCAGCATGCCGAGCAAAATGACCCAATCGACGCCGGGATTGTGCCAATGGCCAACCGATTGATCCGAACTCGAAAAGCCGCCGCAGGAGATGGTGCTTAGAGCATGCAGTACTGCGTCGAAGGGGCTCATGCCGGCCAGCCACAGCAAGACGCCCAACAGCAGTGTCAGGCCGGCATAAACGATTAGGATGCCGCTCAGCAATCGGCGCACCCGCTTGACCAGCCGCTCATCAAGACGTGCCGACTCGGTGCGGAACAGATCCATTCCGCCAACATTGAGGTCAGGCAGAACCGCGGCACTCAGGGTCAGCACGCCGATTCCGCCCATCCACTGTAGCAAAGCGCGCCAGAGCAGAATTCCCGGCGACAAAGTGTCAAGATGTCGCAGTATCGTGCCATTGGTGGCGGTGATTCCACTGATCGCCTCAAACAGGGCGTCGGATGGGCTAAGGCGCAGATGACCGAAAGCGAAGGGCAAGGAAGCGCCAATCGCCAGCACGGTCCAGCCAATGACCGCCAGCAGGATCCCCTGCCTGATGGTGAAATGGCGCGTCCGCTGCTGAAGATTGGCAAAGATAAGCACCTGGCCGCAGAACAGACTTAAGCCGGTGACAGCGGAAAATACCGCGCAATCCGGGTCGCCCAATCTCCAATCGAGCAGGGCGGGCAGGGCCATCATGGCGGCGAACAGCGACAGCAGCAGGCCAACGCCCCACAATACAGGACGCAGATCCAGTATCATCGCCTCAATCCTTCCAGAAACCGGCAAGCAGCAGGACCAGAACCGGCACCAGCTCGAGGCGTCCGATCAGCATGCCGAGCGCCAGGAGCAGTTTGGCCGCGGCCGGCAGCGCATGATAACCGCCAGCCAGTCCGATCACCGGGCCAACCCCGGCGCCAACATTGCCGATCGCCGCCGCCGCTGCCGATAGACTGGAAAGCGGGTCAAGACCCACGACCGCCAGGCCGATCGCCAAAGCGGCGAAACACAGGAAATAGAGCATGAAAAAACCCAGCACCGAGCGCAGCACTGCCGCGGGCAGGCGCAGCCTATTGAAGGTAACCGAGAAGACCCCGTGGGGGTGCAGCATGCGAGCGATATGCAGGCGGCTGATGGCGAACAGCACTTCATAGCGGAAGATCTTGATGCCGCCGGCGGCCGACCCGGTGCAGCCGCCAATGAAGCTCATGACGAAAATAGCGATCTGGGGAAATCCACCCCACCCCCTGTCGTCGGACAGGCGGAATCCGGTGGTGCTGAGAATCGAAACAGCCTGGAAACCAGCCTGCAGCACCGCGTGATGGAGCATCTGCCCGGCGACGGCCCAATACCAGAATCCGAGCATCGCGGTGAAACCGAGCGCCGTCAACAGATACCAGCGGATCTGGGTGTCCCTGGCGATGCGCCAGCGTATGCCGCGCCATGGATTGATGAACAAAGCGAGATTCATTCCGCCGAGCAGCATGCCGATCACACACAGCCAGCGCGCGCCATTGCCGAATTTCGCCAGCGAGCTGTCCGAGGTTGAAAAGCCGCCCGTCGACAAGCTCGCCATGGCGTGACAGACGGCTTCGAGACCGGTCATCCCGGCAGTCCGCAGCCCCAGGGTCAGCAGCAGGGTCAGCACGCCATAGAGCAACAGCAATTTCCCAACCAGCCTCGGCAGGCGGCGCGGCGAATTCTCAACCTTGTCCGAGGTTTCCATGCGGAAGATCTGCATACCGCCAATCCGCAACATCGGCAGCAGCACCAGGGCCGCCACGATCACGCCGGCGCCCCCCAGCCATTGCAGCAGGGCGCGCCACAAAAGGATCGCTTCTGGCGCCTGATCGAGCCCGGTCAGGACGGTCGCACCGGTGGTGGTGATGCCCGACACCGCCTCGAACAGAGCATCCGTGATGGAAAGATGGCGCGACCCCAGGATCAGCGGCAGGGCAGCCAGCAAAGCGGCCAAAGCGGTACCGCTGGCGCTGAACAGAAACGCCTGACGCGTCCCCAAACCGAAATTGCCCCGCCCGCGCCCGCTCAGGGTCAAGGCGGCGCCAAGAAACAGGGTGATCCCCATCGACGCCGCAAACCCTGCTGCCTCGCTCCCGCCCCGAGCAAGATCGAGCAGCAACGGCAAGCCCATTGCAACGGCCAACACGCAGAGCAGAAGCCCATTGGCAAACAGCACCGGCCGCAAATCGAACAAGAAGTCCCCACCGCTCCGTTTCGTCTGCACCCTCAATGGCGCGGAATCAGCACAGTGTCCAGAACGGAATGGATCAGACCCCACTCCCCCGCCGGCAACGAAAAAACCCTAAAACAACGATACGCCTCAGGATGGAACGATTTCACCCTTCGAAATCGTTCCCGGCTGCGACCGCAGCCGCGCCGCCCCTGCGGCGAAGCCAAGCCGGCGGAGCCGGCGCTCGGCGTCTGGGAGCACCCTAATGATTCCCCAATCCCGTCGGAGCGCTGCTGATCAGAGCCATGAATTCGCGACGGGTGGCAGCGTCGTCGCGGAACGCGCCGAGCATGCGGCTGGTCACCATGGTGACCCCAGGTTTCCGGACGCCGCGGGTGGTCATGCATTGATGGGCTGCTTCAATCACCACGGCGACGCCGCGCGGATTGAGAACGTCCTGCAGGCTATTCGCGATCTGGGCCGTCAGCTTTTCCTGGATTTGCAAACGCTGCGCATAGATCTCGACGACACGGGCCAGTTTCGAGATACCGACAACCCGGCTGCCGGGCAGATAGGCAACATGGGCCTTACCGATAATCGGCACCATGTGATGTTCGCAATGGCTTTCAAGGCGGATGTCGCGCAACAGAACCATCTCATCATAGCCGTCGGTTTCTTCGAAGGTACGGCGCAGAATCTCGGACGGGTCCTCACCATAGCCGGCGAAGAACTCTTCATAGGCGCGGGCAACGCGCGACGGTGTATCGATCAGTCCCTCGCGGGTCGGATCATCGCCAGCCCATCGGATCAGGGTCCGAACGGCGGCCTCGGCCTCGTCGCGCGAAGGGCGCGCGCTGCTCTGGGCCTCGGCATCGCCGAGTGGGACCCTTTTGTGCTCTGTCATGAAGTGTCTCCGTCAGTTTATTCGCCGCGACTGATGCGGGCTGTCGAGCGAGAACGCAGGAATAACGATATCGAAATGCTCGCCCTCGTCATTTTCCATCTGATAGCAGCCGGACATGATGCCGGACGGCGTCGTCAGCGGCGTACCGCTGGTATATTCGTAGCTGTCTCCGGGGCGCAACACCGGCTGCTCGCCGACCACTCCCGGCCCTTTGACCTCATGCAGGCGACCCAGCGCGTCGGTGATGCGCCAATGGCGCCGCAACAACTGAACCGTCTGCTGTCCGTGATTCTCGATCCGCACGCGATAGGCCCAGACAAACTGGTTTTCTGCCGGCGAGGATTGCTCGGCCAGAAAAGTGGGCTCGACGATCACCGTCAAAGACCGCGTGGTTTGGGAATAACAGGCATTACTGGGGCTTTGCCGGTCTTCCTCACCGCCGATTTCTTTATTCATGTGACCTTTCCAGACCGAAAACCCCGTTATGGCCGGCGCAGCTTGGCCAGCGAATGCGAGATCATTCCAAGAAAGAGTTGGGGTCAAAATCACCCGTTACAAGTATCGGCCCGAAAATTCAACCGATCGCTTTGAGGCCGCGGTCAAGATCTTCCATCAAATCCTGCACATCTTCGAGCCCGACCGACAGACGCAGGAGCGACTCGTCGATGCCCATCTGACGCTTCTCGGCCACCGGCCGGCTGGCATGGGTGGTGGTCCAGGGATGGGTGATCAGGCTCTTTGCGTCGCCGAGATTATTGGAAATATCGATGAGAATTAGATGATCCTGCAAGGCGAAGGCCGCCGCCTTGCCTCCTTTCGGCTCGAAGGCGATGATCGGGCCGCCGCCCGCCATCTGTCGTTGCGCCAGGGCATAGTGCGGATGGCTGGGCAGTCCCGGATAGATCACTCGGGCCACCCTTGGATCGGCTTCGAGGAAAGCCGCGATATGGCCGGCATTTTCGACATGGCGGCTGACCCGCAGCTCCAAGGTCTCCAGTCCCTTCAGCAGGACCCAGGCGTTGAAGGGAGACATGGCCGGTCCGGTGTGCCGCAGATAGGGACCAAGAAAATCCGTGAGGAAGGAGGCGCCGCACAGGACCGCGCCGCCGAGGCAGCGGCCCTGGCCATCGATATGTTTGGTGGCGGAATAGATCACCACATCGGCGCCGAGCGCCAAGGGACGCTGCAGCAAAGGGGTGGCGAAGACATTGTCGACCAGCAACAGGCCGCCGGCGAGATGGGTCAATTCGGCAACCAGGGCGATATCGACCAACTCCAGCGTCGGATTGGACGGTGTCTCGATGAATACGGAGCGGACCGGGCGCGACAGTGCCTCACGCCAGGCGTGCTCATCCGTGCCATCGATCAGCTCGACGAGGATGCCGTATCGTGGCAAAAGATCGGTAAGGATCCAGGCGCAGGAGCCAAACAAGGCGCGAGCGGCGACAACGCGATCGCCGGCCCGCAAACGGCATAACAGCGCCGCATGCACCGCGGCCATGCCGCTGCTGGTGCCACGGCAGGCGTCGGCGCCCTCAATCTGGCGCAGTCGCTCTTCGAACATGGCGACGGTCGGATTAGCGAAGCGCGAATAGACAAAACGGTTCAGCGTACCGTCAAAACTTTGTTCGGCCTCAAGCGCGCTGTCATAAACATAGCCAGAATTGAGATAGAGCGCCTCACTGGTCTCCTGGTGGCCGCTGCGGGTCAAACCGCCGCGCACCAGTCGGGTCGTCAAACGCCATTGAGGATCGGGATGATTGGTCATGATCGATTATGCACCTTCAACAAGTCACCGACGCAGAAAAGGTCCGGGCTTGTCATCAGCGCGAGACCCCTTTAGCCGTTTATTTATCGTGGCCGCAAGCTGGTCGCCAAATCACCACGTTGCCTACTGATAGCGCCACCCCAGACGCTGGTCAAGGGCCGCCGCCTGGACCGTGCTGGCAGGAAGCGAAAAATCCGCTGATGGGATAGGACGGTCGCCGCCGACGACCTTGCCAGCCTGCCGGCCTCGTCTTATAAACAGGGTGTTGCCTTGCGGCGCGCGGGTGTAGCTCAATGGTAGAGCAGAAGCTTCCCAAGCTTACGACGAGGGTTCGATTCCCTTCACCCGCTCCAGGATTTCTGCGGATTTCGCCGCCTTCCAAAAAATATTTCTAGGTTTTCCGGCACAATTTGGCACGATCCCGCTCTGGATCGGAATGGGCCGGAGGCTGCCATCATGGCGGTAAAAGACGCGAGACCTAAGAGTGAGTGGAAGCCTGGGCGGGTTATCGAGGAGGGCATCCAATATCGAGGGCAGCACCAGTTTCGCGTTCAGATCCGGGAGGGGAAGCGAAAGCCGCAGACCGGGACATTCGAAACATTGGAAGAAGCCCGGACGTGGAAAGCCGAAACCGAAAAGAAGCTGTTCGGGCGGAGCCAGAATGACCCCACGCTCCCCGACCGAACGACTGTTGCACAGGCCGCGGAATGGGGCATCACTGCCTATCTGGGACGGCCGTCAGACCTGAAACAGCGCCCAAAGGCGCCTATTGTCTGGAAGCGACCGAACGACAAGAATCTTGATAGCAAATGGCGCTGGTGGCGAGATATGTCGCCGTTCCGCTCTTGGCCACTATCCCATGTGACGGATCTCGACTTGCGGATCTGGGTGCGCAACCTCCTGATGGAGGATGTTGGCGATGACATCGAGGATGCAGAAGCGGCTCAGGCCGAGGTTCAAGAGATCGAGGGGAGCGCCGCAACCGTCTCTCCGCAAACGATCATTCATCGGCTCAATGCGCTTTCGACCCTGATCAAGGAATGGCGGCTTGCAAACGAACTGCCCGAGAGACTTCTCCCGAACCCGGTGATCCGAGGCGTTCGTCCGCCGAATGGAAAGGGACGAGACCGCCGCCTTGCCGAGCGTGAAGAGGTCGCCCTTGCCGAAGCGACCGCAAAGTCAACTCGTCCCTGGCTTTCGGACGCTGTGCTGCTTGCCAGAGTGACCGCGATGCGGCAAACCGAATTGGCGCAGCTGACTTGGGACCGTGTCCTACTCCTAGATGAGCACCCCCACGCTCACCTCCCCAAGACCAAGAACGGCCGAGCGCGAGATGTCCCCCTTGAGGAAGTCGCGATTGACGCTTTGCTTCGATTGAAGGCAATGGCGGACGAGCACAATGCTAAACGCCAAACCCGAATTGAGCGCGCGAAGACCGAAAAACAGTTGGCCGACGCGCTCGCGATGCCGACCTGGGACAAACCGCTGCCGGTCGAGACGGGACGAGGCGTCATTCATGCCTTCCGCGATGCTATCGAGTCATATCACAGCGAAGGAGGCACGGAACTCGAAGACCTGCGCTGGCACGATCTGCGTCACGAATCCATCAGTCGCTTGTTCGAACTGACGGACATGAACGAAACCAAGATCATGGCCATTGTCGGGCACCTCAGCCGCGAAATGCTGGAGCACTACACGTCGTTGCGGACCAAGAAACTCGGGGCTGAGTTACCGACCGCCGATGGAACCAGAGGCGACCCGCCGGGCACAATCAAGCTGCGGCCCGGCAAGCCCGCCGTCATCAAGTCGGCCGAGGGCAAGTGGGTACGCCTTTCGGCTGCGGATGAGTTCCTGACGGCATACGCCCGCAACACCATCAATGTCGCGGTAAAGGAACTACCTGTCGCGAATGTCGAATGACGACGACTCGTCCTCTACTGTCCTGCCGCTTGAGAACTTGCCTTGGTGCCGTCTCCAAAGGAACAGTAGCGCGAAAAGCGGTAGCGAGACGAAGATCATGTGCGGCCCTACGAGCCCAATACGAAACCAACCGGCGGAAAGAAGTTGGAAGTGAAGAGGCGTCATCGAGATCGCGCCAGTCGCCCAATTCAGGCTGATCTGACCAAAGCCGAATATGATGCCAATGCACCACAGGGCCTTTCTCTTGCGGGACATGGGCGTCCGAATGCATATGATGAGCACCGCGATGCTGAAGGCAGCCATCGCCACCGCTGCCGCCAAAACCGCATAGTGTTTGAAGCTTTTTCCGGCCAGGTGAAAGCTGTTCGCGTCCTTCAATGACATCGCGAGCGGTTGAACGTGCATTCCTAAGATGACCTTTTCACCGGCCGCGTTTTCACGCCATACCGCTGTAGCTAGAAGCCATTTGCCATCGTAAGAGTATTGAAGGCTGACATTGACCTGCCGCGCCACGTCCTTGTTTCCTGGAAATTCCGTGGTGTTCAAGCCCACGACATCGACGGATAGAGGCGCGGTTTGCGGGAAGTAGTCCGCCATTTTATCGAATACATCCGCGCTTGCGGTCGCGAGGACTTTCGGGTCCATCTTCTCTCGCAAGGCATCGATGTTTTTCGCCTGCAAGTCTGAAAACAGGCTCTTGCCGTAGTCCGCATTTGGACCTTCGAAGAGCTTGGACGCCTCCTTTTGCCCACAAGCGGCAAGCGCCAATAAAAAGCTCAAAACGATGACAACCTGGCGCCGCATTGCTTCCCCACAAACAAATACGATGGCGCCAGAATAGTGCGTGTTAACAGTTTAACGGTCAACAGGCGCAAGAACACGTTGCGGTGTTTGTCGTTTGCATGGGTTTCCCTGAGGATTCAATCAGAAATGAACCTCGACTGGGGAAGACCATGAGCATTGAAAGAGAATTGGATGCGCTTGAGGACGAAGCAAAGGAAGTCCTCGGCAATCCGGCGCTTACAGCCTTTGAACGTCGGCGGGCGATTGAACGACTATTCCGCCGATATAACGTCTTGGTGGAGTATCAAAAGGCCCTTGCCGCATATATCCGCCGAATGCGCGGTCAGCAGGAGCATGCCTATCCTACGGTCGAACCGGATCAAGTTGTTCGCGATATTCTCGATTCGCCTGAGTTCAACATCCTGCGTGCCGCACTCTTGGCAATCCTGATCGCGGCCATCTATCGCGATGGACCGCGCGATTGGTGGGTGCCGATGGTACTGGTGCCGACCTTCGCGTTATCGACCCCGACACTCCGAGTCTAGATCACAATGCTCGAAGGCTGGTGACTTCTGGCACCAGCGACGACGCCCGGGGCTGCCCCTGCTGCGCGAACAAATGTGTCAGGGCAGTTCAAAAGAATTTGATGGCTACGAGGGACAAAAACGGAAAAATTTCTAATATCGTCAAACAGATTCGTTCTCTTCTCGAAAGCGTATCAAGCCTATGTCGCCAGAAATATCGAAACGCGCTGTCACCGCCTTTCGTATTCGCGACATAAATAATTGAAATAATCTTTCCAGAAAAAAAATACAGAATGACGGCCGACACGCGCAGCGTCCGTTCGAGGGGCACCGACTTAACGCAGCAATTCAACTGGTTCACTAATATTAAAGTTATAAAAAACGCTGGAATGAGCAAAAAAATCAAAAAATCTCGGCCGCGCAATTTAAAGCGAATTGCATATTCGAGCATCCCAAAAAAACCTAGATTATATTTTCTTCTTATTGAAAATATAAATATGGAAAATACCAAGAGATACGGCACGACTATCTCAAAGTAGTACGATTTAGATAGGAAATCGCTCAAACTAAACTCCGCGAAAAATTCTCCCCATGCAGCCAGAGAACTTTAATTGTGGCGCATTTGGCGGTCTATCCGAAAATTGCCCGACCACCGCAGAACGACAAAGCTTAACGCCACCTTCGTCAGGGTCGGCCTCGGGGAAGCGCTACCCTACCGTCTACACCGTGCTTGAGAAGGTCCAGCACCGCGCGGCCGACCGGACCCCGGTGGCATGCTCCACCTTCCCGTTCATCCCAACCAACCTGCAAAAGCTGCTGGAATTCCTGCGCGCCCAGCCGCTCACCCGCGACCAGCTCGGCACGACGATCACCATCGGCTCGGTCAACATCCAAATCAACGTCGTCCACGACCAGCCTGTGGATATAGGGGCGGTATCTTGACCCGCCGGGCAAGCACGCTGCCGCTGGGATCGTGTCCCTTTGAGTGGTGTAAGAGCGACGGCATCGTCGTGATCTCCGGCGAGGTTGGCCGGTTGATCGTCAGGCATCCACAGCGGGCAGCTTGACGAAGGGATCATCGCTCAAGGGAGC
>Ga0116226_10004665_pt1 | contig 12154 bp, 13 predicted proteins | sample S1TSphfallax_FD_89692 | JGI IMG/M metagenome (GOLD analysis project Ga0116226, IMG submission 89692) | Host-associated microbial communities from peat moss isolated from Minnesota, USA - S1T2_Fa - Sphagnum fallax MG | ecosystem: Host-associated > Plants > Peat moss > Unclassified | place: USA... | reverse complement strand
TGCAGGCCCGCGGCGCCGCGCGAAAAATCGATCAGGCCATCCTCATGTGTGTGGCCATGGTCATGCGCATCGCCGTGCAGGGCGTGCCCCTCAATCGTGGAGTTGTTGCAGCCGCATACCGCGCACATCAATCCACCTCCATCTCGGCCAAACGCAGGTCCCTTCCCGCGATAATCTGCAACGCCCCGTATCCGCATATCGGGCACGCATCGAAGCGATCTGCCATCGTCACGGAGCGGTCGCACCCCACGCAGAACCCAACGCCCGCAATCGTTTCGATTTCCAGCACGGCGCCATCGGCAATCGTCCCGCGTGCCACGGCATCGAAGCAAAACCGGAGTGCTTGCGGCTCGACGCAGCCAAGGGCGCCGACATGCAGGCGGATGATCCGCACGCGGCCAAATGCCTGCTTCCGCCGCTCCTCCTCGATCATGGCAACAACGCTCTCGACCAATGAGACCTCATGCATGGAGCACGCCCCCGGCCACTTTGCCGAGACGTGACTGCAGTGCCTGGATCACAATCGCCGTATCTGCCGGCTTGAGAAAAACACCCTCTATGCCGAGTTCATGAAAGCCCACGGAACCGAGCAGCGCGTCGGCGGCCCCGCTCAGAATATAGCAGGGGATGCCCAATCCATCCGCCAGAAGCCGCTCCGGCAGTGTCGGTGCAGCCGTGGCACTGCCACTGATCAATTCGCACAGTATCGCGTCCGGCCGGATCCGTTTGGCGGTGCGTTCGCCCTCGGTGTCATTGGCTGCCTCGCCTACGGAAAACCCGGCGCCTTCCAGTGCCAGGCGCAGTGTTGCCCTTGCATGCGGGTCTGCATCGACAAGCAGGATCGTTCTGCGGTCTGCGCCCAAGCCGATATTCGTCATTCCGGCACCGCGCAGCCGGCCCGCAACCTGCCGGTCAGCATCTCCAGCGCAGCGCGAAGATTTACCACCGCCTGCGGTGTCAAACTCTCCAAGAACGCGAATTCGTAGCCGCGTATGGCAAGCAGGAAGGCCTGCGGTGTTCCGCCATAGCATTGGCGTGCAATGGCCAGAATAGCCTCCGGCCGCAAGAGGTGGCTGGTGAACTCGATTGTCAGCGCCGGCTGAAGTGTGTGCACTTCATAGGGCGCAGTCCCCTGCTTTGCCGCATCCACAAACCATACGATGTCGTGCGCCGCCACCTCGATCGCATCCTCTATATTCAGCTGGTAGTTGTCGAAAGCCGTAAGCCCTGCCCAGCCGAGATCATCTACCGATGCCGCCAGCGCCGGACCCAGCCCATCATCCTGCCGCCCGGGATTGCCATAGCCCAGCACCAGCACACGGGGCGCGCCGTTCACTGTTTTACCCGCGTCGCGATGGTCGCCCCATCGCAATCTTCGAGCGTCACGATCAGCGGCATGTCGCCCAGCGCGTGCGTGGCGCAGGAAAGGCACGGATCGTAAGCCCGGATCGCCACCTCGATATGGTTCAACAGGCCTTCGGTAATCTCCGCACCAGTCAGATAATCGATCGCCACCTTGGTGACGGATCGGTTCATCGCCTCATTATTGTTCGTTGTAGAAACAATCAGATTGGCGCCCGTCACCTGGCCGTGATCATCCACCGTATAGTGATGGATAAGCGTGCCGCGCGGCGCCTCGATGATGGCCACACCCTCGGGCCGCCTGTGCCCGGATACCAGAAGATCATCGCCCTGCAGATCGTCATCGAACAGCAGGTCGCGGATTTTTTCGGCACAATGGATCATGCAGATCAGCCGCGCCCAGTGATACGCAAGGGTCGCGTGCACCCGGCCGCCATGCCCAAGTGCCATAAAATCGTCGCGTGCGGCATCCGCAAGCGGCGTGCCCATACGTGTGCAGCAATTCAGCTGCGCCAACGGCCCTACCCTGTACCATCCATCCTCGCGGCCAAGCGCGCGAATATGCGGGAATTTCATGTAGCTCCAGGAGCGCACTTCCTCGATCAGATAATCGCGATACGCTTGCGGAGGCACACCATCGAAAATGGCGCTGCCATCAGCCCGGATCGCCCGCAGAACACCGTCATACAGATCCATGCTGCCATCGCGCGCAACCAGGCTCATATAGCTGGATGGAAAGCTCGCAAACTCTTCATAAAATGCCTTATCGGAGTCGATGAAGGATTTATGAAGCTTCACCGCCTCCTCACACCAGCCGATGATCTGGTCGATATCCTTCCGCAATCCATCCCTCGCGCCGGCATCAAGACTTTGGTTCACCCCGCCCGGCACGCAGAGCCGCGGATGGATGCGCCTGCCGCCCGTCGCCGCAATCACCATCTGGCCGAACTTACGTATATTTATGGCCCACTTGCCCACCTCCGGAAAGCTTTCGATCACGCCGAAGATATTGCGCTTCGCGACCGGAGCGTCGAGTCCAAGCAGAAGATCGGGCGATGCCAGATGGAAGAAGTTCACTGCATTGGATTGTAGAACCTGGCCATAATGCATCAGCCGGCGCATCTTTTCCGCAGTAGGTGTCAGCGTATCCACGCCGGCCACCACGTCCATCGCCTTGCCCGCGGCCAGATGATGGCTGACCGGGCAGATTCCGCACAGGCGCTGCACGATCACCGGCACCTCCCAGAACATCCGCCCCTGGATAAAGCGTTCGAAACCGCGAAACTCCACGATGTGGAAGCGCGCTTGCTCCACCTGCCCGGCCGCGTTCAGGCGAATGGTCACTTTCCCATGGCCTTCAACGCGCGTGACGGGATCGATCACGATTTTCCGCGCGCCCAAGCTGGTCTGGCTATCGTTCACGGCCCTACTCGTATTTGAACAAGGGGTAGGGCAGCACCGGCGTGTGGCCGGTCAGCAGCGCGCGCAAAGCCGCCCACATCGCATCGCCCGAGGGGGGGCAGCCGGGCAGAAAATAGTCGATCTTGACGATCTCGTGCGAGGGATAGACGCGATCCAGCAGCAGCGGCAGGTCCTCGTCGTTCGGGATCATCCCGCCATCTTCCAGGCTATCGCCCTTCAGATACACACTCTCCAGGCAGTCCTTCAGGCTCAATGTGTTGCGCATCGCCGGCACGCCGCCATTGATCGCGCAGGCACCCACGGAGACGAGGATACGGCAATGTTTTCGAAAATCCCTGAGCACCTGAACGTTATGCTCGTTGGCGCAGCCACCCTCGATGAAGCCCACATCCACCTGGCCATCAAAATTTTTCTTGTCGTCAAAAGGTGAACAATCCAGATCGACCAGGTCGGCCAGTTCCAGCAGCCGTTCATCGATATCCAGCAGCGACATGTGGCACCCGAAGCAACCGGTGAGTGAGCAGGTGGCCAGCCTCGGCTTTTGCGCCGGCTCACTCATGATGTCCGCCTCGCTTCGATATCGCTGCCGATGGGGGCTGCATCGAAGCGGCGGCGGCCGTTGGGCACCCGGTAGCTGTCGCGGTTGATCACGATGCAGGCCACGGGGCACACCTGGGCCGCCTTGTCGATCGCCGCCATCTGCGTGTCACCCAGCCCGCCTTTTGCATCGACGTTCAAGGTCATGGTAATGCCGCGGCCATCGAAACCGAACACGGTTTTGCCATCCTCCAAGCGGGATGCACGGATGCAGCGCGAGCACAGGATGCAGCGCCCATGATCGAGCGTGATATCCGGGTGCGTCGCATCGATCTTGCGGGCCGGCCACTGGTACGGCTGGGTCGGCGCCGAAAGCCCAAGCCGGTAGCCCAGCGCTTGCAACTCGCAATCTCCGCTGGCCACGCAGTAGGGGCAGGGATGCTCGCCCTCCACAAACAGCATCTCGATCACGCTGCGCCGGTCGTCGGTGATTTGCGTGGTATCGTTCTCAACCCGCATGCCATGGGCTGCCGGTGTCAGGCATGCGGCCACATTGCGGCCATTCACCCTGCAGGTGCATACGCGACAATTCCCGCCGGGCGGCAGATCCGGGTGATAGCAAAGCCGGGGAATATAAATGCCCGCCACGTCGCACGCTTCCAGGATCGATTGCCCGGGTGCTGCGGACACATCGATCCCATCGACGGTGAAATGCACGCTGTCGCCAGCTTGCGGATTTGGCTCCGGGTTCATGGCTTACACCGTCTCGGTCACGGGTTCGCGGCCCTGCACCCGCACGGCGTCGGCCAAAGCTTCCTCCAGGCTGACGCGCGGCACGAAAAGCTCCGGCCGCAACCGCGCTTCATAGAGTTCTGGAAAATTGCGCATGGTGGTCAGGATCGGGTTCGGCGCCGACTGCCCAAGGCCGCAGCGGCTCATGCGCGTCACGGTTTCCGCCAGCGCCTCCGTCGCCCTGATGTCCGCGCGTGTCGCCCGGCCGTCCACGATCTTTTGCATGCCCTGCTGCAGCAGCGTCGTGCCGACGCGGCACGGCGTGCACCAGCCGCAGGATTCGGTCACAAAAAAACCGGCGAACTGCAGTGCTACATCCAGAACATCGCGCTGCGGCCCGAAAATCATGGTCGAGCCGCCAGTGGAAAGGTCCTCGTACGCAATGCGCCGGCCGAAATCCTTGGGCGCCACGGATTGCCCGGAAGGCCCGCTCACTTGCACATACGCGGCATCCTCACCGCCGGCCAGATCGAGAAGCTCATTCACGGTAATGCCAAACGGCACCTCATACACGCCGGGGCGGGTGCAATCGCCGGATACGCTCATCAGTTTCGTGCCCGATGACTCGGCTGTTCCAAAGCTTTTGAACCAGTCTGCGCCGCAGGCCATGATGCGTGCCGCACAAAGATAGGTTTCGACATTGTCGACGGCAGTCGGTTGCTGCAGATATCCGCGCTCGGTGGGAAAGGGCGGCCGGTCGCGCGGCGCTCCGCGCTTGCCTTCCAGCGATTCGATCATCGACGATTCCTCGCCGCAGATATAAGCCCCCGCACCCAGCTGGATACGGATATCGAAATCGAACCCGGCCTTTCCACAGATATTCGCGCCAAGCCGGCCGGCCGCGCGGCGTTGTTTCAGCACATCCTGCAGCCGTTGCCACAAATAGGCATATTCGCCACGCAGATACATCAGCCCATGGCGCGCCCCAAGCGCATAGCCGGCGATGGTCATTCCGTCGAAAATGGCGTCGGGATACTCCGTCAGCAGCATGCGGTCCTTAAACGTACCGGGTTCGCCCTCATCGGCATTGCAGGCAACGATGTGATCCTCGCCCGCCGACTTGCGGGTAAGCCGCCATTTCATGCCCGTGGGGAAACCGGCGCCGCCGCGGCCGCGCAGTTTTGCTTCAGTAATCTGTGCAATCACCGCATCCGGCGTCAGGCACAAAGCCGTTTCCAGCGCGGTTTCCTGTGCAGGGTTTAGCATAAGCAGCGGCCCGGCCTGCATGAGGCTCGAGCGAACCTCGCGTTTGGGTATGGCGTTTCTGTGGGAATTCTGAAATTTGCCCGGCGCCGGCTCGTGGCCCTGGTCACGCTGGCGCAAGGCGCCGATGATGGCCGCAACGTCGCCGGGAACCAGCCCGGTGAGAACCATGCCGTTCACGAGGGCTGCCGGCTCCTGGTCGGCCATGCCGATATCGCTCGTCCATTGCAAGGTAAAAGCAGAATCCTGCGTCGTGTCGCCCATGCGTATGGCCAGCGCCTGCTCAAAGGCCCGCGCGACGTCCAGAGCCCCTTTCATGATCGAGACAGGCGTTCGCGACAGCCGGATGCGAAAGCGTCCGCGCGGCTGCCTGTCGAAGAACGCGTAGAAGGAGAGCATATCCTCCACCTCCACCTGGTGGATCGCAAGACCACGCGCGATGGCCTGCACCGCGTCGTCGCTCACAAAACCATACCGTCCCTGAACCGCCTCGACGATATCAAGCAAACGCGAGCGGTCCGAACCTGCATCCTTCACGAAACCAAGAACGGTCGTCTCCTGCGCGGTCATCCGCGGGAAATCCAGTACACGCCGATGTGTCCTGAACCGGCCGAAACGCAGGTCGGCTCCGTCTGCGGATGCGCCCACACCAGTCTCATTCTAGCCCCCTCTACTTTCGCCCCTGGGTTGCCCGGTATGGGGCTCAGCCTAAGGGGAAAGAGAGCGCTTTCGGCAGAGTCGGAAACTACTTACGCATGCACGTGTCGCACAGACTCGGGGTGGAACCAGTGAGTATATTCCACCCCTGCCGTGCGCTTGGGCGCACGCCTAATTGAGCACCGGCCGATAAGTGATCTCGTCGGCGAGGAGCCGACATGTATCACATCGAGACAGCCATAGGCGTCTTCCCCGACCACGAGTCTGCGGAATCGGCGGTAAAGAGCTTGGCTGAGGCAGGGTTTGACCTGAAAAACCTCAGCCTTGTCGGGAAGGGCTACCATTCCGACGAGAAGGTCATGGGTTTCTACAGCTCCGGCGACCGGATAAAATTCTGGGGTTCACGCGGCGCTTTCTGGGGCGGCTTCTGGGGCTTGTTTTTCGGCGGCGCTTTCATGACGATTCCCGTGATCGGCCATGTGATCGTGCTCGGCTATCTGGCAGCGGTTGCGGTTTCCGCCGCTGAAGGCGCCGTTGTGGTTGGCGGATTGAGTGCGCTTGGCGCAGCGCTCTATGGCATCGGCATCCCGAAGGATAGCGTGATCAGCTACGAAGCCGACATGAAAGTCGATCGCTTCCTGGTCATGGCGCATGGAACCGACAATGAAGTGGCGCGCGCCAAGAAGATCTTGGGCTCTCTAAGCCCCACGCGCCTGGACGTGATTGGCAGCAAGGTCGCCGAACTGGCGTAGCCGAACGAGAAGAGGACACACAGGTGGAAAGCGTTGACCTGTTACCTGGACCGGTCGAAGTGAAAGCGGCGCCGGCGCGACCGCGATCGGCGGTTATGGAATGGTTTCTGCACGACATATTCTACATTGCCATGCTGGTGCTGGCCCTTATGGGCGTCGTCTTCCGCTTGCCCGTAAGCTACTGGGTGATCCTGATGCCGGTGTTCGGGGCGATTACCATTGCCGAGGGATGGAAACATTTTTCCGACAGGACAGAGCAGCTTGGCCTGGTCTATCGTGTCGGCCTCAACTGGTGTGCGTTGCTTCTTGCCATCTACCTGCTGTCGAACACCGGCGTAAGCGGCGTAATGAATGCGAATGCCACAGCGCTCTCCATGATGACGCTGCTGGCGCTGGGCACGTTCGTGGCCGGCGTGCAGGCGCGGGTGTGGCAGATCTGTGCGGTCGGCAGCGTGCTGTTTCTCGCCGTGCCAGGCCTCGGCTGGCTAGACCAATCGCCGTTGCTGATCACGGCCGCCACCGCCCTGATCGTGGCGATGGGCGGACTTGCCTGGTGGGTCACCAGACGGGGCAAGTAAAGCTCCTTCTTGCCGCCAGCGCAGGAAGCAAAAGTCTTTTGCTTCTTTTCTTCAGAAAAGAAGGACTTTCTTACTTTCTTTCTCCGGCCCGTTTGGGCCATTTAAGGACCGAGCCATGCTGCACCAGGGATTGGCTTTTAAAGGATTTTCCATCGAGGCCACCGACGGCAAGATCGGCAAAGTGAGTGATTTCCTGTTCGATGACAGAACATGGAAACTGCGCTGGCTTGTGGTCGATACCGGCACCTGGCTGAAGGACCAGAAAATTCTGCTTCACCCGAGCGCCATTGAAAAGGTCGATATCCAGGCGGAGGCTTTGCTGGTGAAGCTCACGCGCGATCAGGTGGAAAAAAGCCCCGGCCTGGCCAGCGACGAACCGGTATCCCGGCAGATGGAATACAGCTTGTATGGGTATTACGGCGTCGATCCGCTCTGGGGCGGCGGCTATTACGCTGGCAACGCCATTTCACAGCCGATGGCTTCCCCCGATTTCAATGAGGGGCAGGTTGCGGCGGCAATGCGCGACGGCCATGGGCCGGGCGACAAGCATTTGCGCAGCCTGTCGGAAGTGACCGGCTACAACATCCACGCCACCGATGGCGAGATGGGCCATGTCGACAGTTTTCTCGTGGACGACGAAAGCTGGGATATTCGCTATCTGGTCGCCGACACGCGCAACTGGTGGTTCGGCCGGCACGTGCTGCTGTCCCCGGCTGCCGTTCGCGACATCGAATGGGACCTGCATAGGGTCGATCTCAAACTCACCTGCTATAAGATAAAAGGCAGCCCGCCGTGGGAAGCGACAGGTCTGCTCGACCGCGCCTACGAACAGGTATTGCAGGCTTACTACCAATGGCCAACCAAATTTCTTCCCGCCAAACACATCATGGAGCCGCCTTTACCCACGGCCCCGCCGGCTCATGTTGCGGTAGGCGAATGACAATGGTGTTTCCCACGGTCCTCCTGGTATGTGTTTTCTTTGCCGCGATCGCAGTCGTGGCATTGATCAGCGGAACCGTAAAAATATTGCGCGAATATGAAAGGGCTGTTGTGTTCACACTCGGCCGCTTCAGCCGCGTTCGCGGCCCCGGCCTGGTTCTGCTGGTGCCCTTTGTCCAGGAGATGGTGCGTGTCGATCTGCGTATCCAGGTGATCGAGATCCCAAGCCAGGACGTGATTTCGCGTGATAACGTATCGATGAAGGTCGATGCGGTGCTCTACTTCAACGTGGTCAACCCGGAACACGCCATTATCCAGGTGCAGGATTATCTGCCGGCCACCAACATGCTGGCCCAAACGACGCTGCGCGCCGTGCTCGGCCAGCATGAGCTCGACGAGATGCTCTCGGAGCGCAAGAAGCTCAGCACCGACGTGCAAAGCATTCTCGATGCCCAAACCGAAACCTGGGGCATCAAGGTGAGCAATGTGGAGATACGCACGGTGGAACTCACCGAGAACATGGTGCGCGCGATCGCCAAGCAGGCGGAGGCGGAGCGCGACCGGCGGGCAAAGATCATCCATGCCGAAGCCGAATTCCAGGCCTCCCAAACGCTGGTGGACGCCGCGAAAATCCTTGGCAGTATACCGGCCGCCATGCAGCTTCGCTATCTGCAGACACTGACGGAGATCGGAGGGGAGCAGAATTCCACCATCGTGTTCCCGATGCCGATCGACATCATGAAGCCGTTCCTGGACATACTGGACCGGGCCGACAAGGCGGGCGCGATGAATGGTGCGCGCGCATCTGCGGCAACGACTGTGCCCTTGATGTCATGAAGTAAGCAAGGCCTTCTTTTCTGAAGAAAAGAAGCAAAAAGACTTTTAATTCTCTGCCGCTTCCACGATGCCGGCCATGGCCTCGATCGTGCCGTGGCGCCGAAGCATAAAAGTCTTTTGCTTCTTTTCTCCAGAAAAGAAGGCCTTTCTTTCTTTCTGTGAGTATATTCCGACCCTTTTCTATTTCGCGGCCGGCGACCAGCTTCGGGGCGCGGGGGGGCCCGATGCAGGATGGAGACCGGTATGCGTGTTGTGCTGGCCTTGACGCTGGTTGCCGTGTTGTGGCGCCCGACCGCGGCATGCGCGGAACCACCTGATACGTCGTCGATGCCGCAGCTCGTGTTGCCCCAAGCGACACCGGCGGAAGCGGTTTCGCTGGGGCCAGTGTTTGCGTATAGCGTCACCGGCGCCAGCAACTACATTTTTCGTGGGGTCAGCCAAACCTCGAACGATCCGGCAATCTTCGGTGCTGCCCGTGTCACCTACGATCAGTTTTACGCGGGCTTCGGCATCGAAAATGTGAATTTCCACAATAGCACCGCCGCGGAATACGATCTATCCGGCGGCTGGACGCCAAAAATTGCCGGTTTCAGGTTCGATTTCGGCGTCATCAGATACGGATACATCAACGAACCGGCTTTTACCCATATCGACACGGTGGATTTCAAAGCCGTGGCGCTGCACGATTTTGGGCCAGTGACACTGGGTGCGGCGGTTTACTATACGGCCGACTTTTTCGGCACCGGGCACAAGGCCGTCTATTTTGAAGGCCGAGCGACCTACAGGATCACCAAGAAACTCTCCCTGGCCGGCACGCTCGGCCGCCAGACGATCGACGAGGGTATCGACCACGATACCTGGAACCTGGGCGCGAATTACGCATTCACCAAGAACATCGCCTTGGACCTGCGGTACTACGACACCAATCAGCACCGCCTGGGCAGCGATTATAAGAGCCACTATGTGGCGGCAATCAAAGCCTCGTTCTGATGCAATGTCGTGTGGATGAAGTCCACGTCTCTCTTCGCCCGGAAACGCATTTGTCTGCGAGAAAGCAAGTAAGGCCTTCTTTTCTGAAGAAAAGAAGCAAAAGACTTTTATTTCCTGCGCGGGCTACGCGAGAGAGGCACGTCTCGCAGTAAGTAGTTTCCGAAGCTAGTGTTTAACCACCCATCGTCCCAATTTGCGGATGGCTGTGGTCACGGTGCTCCAGGCCCTTTTCGGCCGGCGCTCAGCCAATCACATTACATGAGGCCCAAAAATGGAATACCAAAGTGTCAACCCGTTTGACAATAAAACGGGGAAGTCGTTCGACGAAATTTCCGACAAAAGCCTTGAGCAGAAGATCGAACTCGCCACCGCCTGCTTCGCCACCTGGAAGCTGAAAAGCTACGAAGAACGCGCCAAAATCGTCAACAAGGCCGCCAAGCTGCTGCACGATCAGGCCGACAAGTTCGCCCATATCATGACGTCGGAAATGGGCAAGCGGATCAGCGAAGCGAAAGGCGAAGTCGAATTCAGTTCGCAAATCCTCACCTACTACGCCAAGAACGCCGAACGCTTTCTGGCCGACGTTCCGCTGCACCCGGCCCATGGCGAGGGCCACATGGAAAGCAGCCCAATCGGCGTGGTGTTCTGCGTCGAACCCTGGAATTTCCCCTACTATCAGCTGGCACGCGTCGCCGGGCCGCATCTCATGGCCGGCAACACCGTCATTGTGAAACACGCCGGTTGCGTTCCGCAATGCGCCATCGCTTTCGAAAAGCTTTGGCTGGATGCCGGCGCACCTCCGGGCCTCTACACCAACCTGCTGATCTCCCACACGCAATCCAGCCGCATCATCGACGATCGTCGGATAAAGGGCGTAGCCCTCACCGGCAGCACGGCCGCTGGCCGGATCATCGCGAGTGCCGCGGGAAAAAATCTCAAGCCCTCCTCCATGGAACTCGGCGGCAGCGATGCTTTTATTGTGCTGGAAGACGCCGACATGGCGCATACCATCAAATGGGCAGTCTGGGGCCGCATGTATAATTGCGGGCAAACCTGTTGCGCCGCCAAGCGCTTCATCGTGGTTGAGGCCGTGGCCGACAAGTTCCTTGCGGAATTCAAGAAGGCCCTCGGCGCGCTCAAGGCCGGCGACCCGATGGACGAGAAAACCACGCTCGGCCCGCTTTCCACGGAAGCAGCCCTGGTGCAGCTTCTGGCGCAGGTGGATGCGGCAGTCGCCCACGGTGCGAAGATCGAATTGGGCGGCAAGCGGATCGACCGCCCAGGCGCATTCATGGAGCCCACCATCCTGTCGCACGTGGATCCGAAAAACCCGGCCTTCCGCGACGAGTTCTTCGGCCCCGTGGCAATGTTCTTCCGTGTGAAGGATGAGAACGCTGCAATCGCGCTGGCCAATGACTCCGATTTCGGCCTGGGCGGTTCGGTGTTCACGAAGGATCTCGCACGTGGCAAGCGCGTCGCCAGCCGCGTCGATACCGGTATGATGTTCATCAACAACATCTCCTGGTCGGATGCCGATCTTCCCTTCGGCGGCATCAAGGATACCGGTTACGGCCGTGAACTCGGGGATATGGGCATCCAGGAATTCGTGAACAAGAAACTGGTTCGCTACGTGGTTGCCGAAGCGCCGGTCTGAAACGCGCGCCTGGCCGGAGGGGCAAGAGTCTGTCCCTCCGGCGCCTTTCCTGCCCCAGATCACCTGCCGCGACCGGAGACCACCATGTACGTCAACGTTGCCGTTCTGAAGGAGACGCAGCCGCATGAAAGGCGCGTGGCCCTCGTGCCTTCGGTCGCAGTTCGCCTGACAAAACTGGGTGCCAGGTTGCACATGCAGGCCGGCGCGGGAAACGCCGTCAAAATCGCGGATGCCGCCTACAAAACCGTCGCGATCATGGCGGACATCAAAACGCTGCTTGCCGACGCGGACGTGGTTCTTGCCGTGCAACCACCCACGCTCGAAGCGATCGATGCGATGAAGGAGGGGGCAGTGCTGATCTCTTTCATCTACGAAAACAAGGAACCCGCACTGGTCCAGCGCCTGCTGGATCGGAAAATCACCTGCTTCGC
>Ga0116226_10004664_pt1 | contig 12155 bp, 10 predicted proteins | sample S1TSphfallax_FD_89692 | JGI IMG/M metagenome (GOLD analysis project Ga0116226, IMG submission 89692) | Host-associated microbial communities from peat moss isolated from Minnesota, USA - S1T2_Fa - Sphagnum fallax MG | ecosystem: Host-associated > Plants > Peat moss > Unclassified | place: USA... | reverse complement strand
TGTTCTAAACAATTAGAAAACGATATAAAACAAAAAAAAATGTTAAAACAAATTGAAGAATTTCGTCAAACATATAAAAGTGAAGATGCTATTCATTGGTATACAAAAGAATCATTTGTTTATCGTCTTCTTAATACATCATTACGTACAGAAAATATTGAAGCTTTATATATATTTAGATTTTTTCTTGCTGATTTATGTCGACAATTAAAAAGTGAACATGAAAAATTACGTTTAAAACAAAGTCAATCATCGATATTAAAAGTTTATCATGGTGGACGTATTTCATGTCAAGAATTAGAGAATTTAAAAGGAACAATTAATCATTTAATAAGTTTAAATGGATTTATTTCAACAAGTCGAAAAGAATGGGTAGCAATGGAATTTATACGAAAACAAAGTTCAAGACGAGAAAATGTTGAAAAAGTTTTATTTATTATTGAAGTTGATATTCGATCAGAACATATTATATGTGCTGATGTTAAAGAAATAGCTGCACAAAAAGAAGAAGAAGAAATTTTATTTAATATGGGAACAGTTTTTTATCTTACTCAAGTTACATTTGATAATGAAAAAAATGTTTGGAAAGTTGATATGACAGCTACAGAAGATGGAAAAAAAGCGGCAGATGATTATATGAGATTAATTCGTCAAGAATTAACAGATACAAGTGTTTCAATTATATTTGGACAACTTTTTCTTCAAATGGGAAATTATCCAATGGCACAAAAATATTTTTCTCAATTACTTAAACACTCGAAACTCGATGATCCAGATTTTCCTGGTATATGTTATCATTTAGCATTAACTGATGGTTATCAAGGAAATCTTGATGAAGCTGAAGATCGTTTGAAACAAGTTTTTCAATGTCATATATCACGAAAATCAAATCATCTTGATCTTGCTCGTACAAAAAATGCTCTCGGTTGGATTTATCATCATAGTGGTGAATTAGATGATGCTATGGCTTATTATAATGAAGCTTTAGCTTTTGCAGAAGAACAAATAGGTTTAAATCATTTAATTAATGCACAAACATGTAGTCTTCTAGGTGATTGTTATCTAGAAAAACATCAATTCGATCAAGCAGAAATGCTTTATAAACAGGCATTAGAAATTGAGAGTCTACATTTACCGGCTGATCATCCTCGAATTGGTGTAACTTATAATGATTTAGGAAATGTGTTTCGTCAAAGAAAAGAAATGAAAAAAGCGTTGGAGTATTATGAACAAGCTGAATCGATTTTTCATAAAAATTTACCAAATGATCATCCTTCTACAGCTTACTGTCAGTCATGTATAGCTTTTGTTTATCTTTATGAAGGACAAATAGAAAAAGCTCAAGAATATCATGAAAAAGCACTTCAAACTTATCGAAGAATTTTACCAGCTGATCATATCAATATTAAAATCAGTGAAAAAAATTCCAAATGTACAGATTTTCAAAAAATAAATGATACTTATGTTAAAATTTGTGCACAAGTTTAATCGACTTTTTTTTTCTTGAGTATAATTTCAAAATAAAATTTTGTTCTTTTAATTTTAAATAGTATTTGGTCTACTGTCAATCATTAGATATGTATAGCCATACTCCCTGAATGTCATCGTACGTGCAATGAAATAAAATAAGCTTATTTTTCTTTCTATTGATTAATTATTGCACATAGGTAAATAAAAAAAACAGTAACCTTCGTATTTCGTATATAATCACGTGTTTCATTTTTTGTTGATGTTAATAATATTTTGAGTTATTGGTTTTTTCCACAAGACAAACGAATATATCGAGTGCAATATCATGTTTTTTTTGTTATAAACATAAAAAACTATCATTAAAGGTGAGGACTATGATCATATACTAATTAATTTTTAAATAGCATACCCCCCCCCCCATGATGAAAGTTTTTTCGATGCAAGAAGACTATTTTTGAAACTTTTGACGCTTGAACGTGATTTAAGTTGGGGGGGTCTTCTGTTACGAAGGGGGTTACTATAAATTTGTTGATGTATTTTATAGGTTTTTTAATTAATTGATATGGCAAATCTAATTCAATCTCCGTCGTCTCCACGTCGTCCACCTCCCCCACCTCCTAATGAAGAACCTTTTACTCCTATTATTGATAATACAATATTTACTTGGCTTGATAGATGTCAAATAGATTATGAAAAATGTCGAAAACGTTTTTGTCAAGAAATGCCCGTTCATCCTCAACAATGGTTATTTTTTGAAAAAGATAATGAATGTTATCAATTTATCGAAAAATCAGTTTCATATCCAAAAAAAGTAATACTTGTTACTTCAGGAAAACTTGGACAAAGATTAATTGAAAATTTACATCATTGTGAACAACTTGATTCAATTTATATTTATTGTCATGATGTAGAAAAATATAAAGAATTTGCTCAACCTTATAAGAAAGTTCTTGGAATTTATTCAAATCCAGTCGAATTATTTTCACGATTAAGAGATAATTTAAAGAAAAAAAGTGAAGAAACACCAACATTAACTAATAATTCATTTTTTCCAAATACTGATAATATTGAACGATTTTCTCAACCAGATTTATCTTGGAATCCATGGGAAATGAATACTTGTACGAAAACACTTCCAATAAAAGGTCAATCTACAATCGCAATCATACAAAATAGTTCTATTCCATTTGAAATCATATTATCAAATGCAAATAAATTAACGGAAATTAATGGTGAAAATAAATATTCAATTATTCTTGTTGTTAATAATCGGGAAGTAACATTAGCAACTTTTATTCATGATCAAAAACATTTACTTGATCGTACAGATGAATCTCATCAGATTTTACAGACAAATAATAATAATCATGAATATATTTATTGGATAAATTTTTCTAAAGAAACTTTAACAGTTATGTATGGTATTGGAGAAATACGACCTAAATTTAAAGTTCTTCAAGCACATTTAGATAGTAAACATGTTCAATCAATGGCTAATATAACTTATTTACATGTAAAAATCAATGGTATCCATGAAAATTTTGAAAAAATTGATAATTTAAAAGATAAAATTCGATTTTTAATTGGTTCATCTTCATTTATTGAACCAAGTTTACTTGTTCTTCGTCAATTTCAATCTTCTTTAATAAATCATCATAATTTTTATTCTAGTATATCACCATTAAATCTTGTTGAACCATGTCGATCATTATATCATAATATAATTCATTTTAAATTAGATGATGAGGATTTTCCTGATTTAATTCAAGCAATTGAACATAGTATTAAAAATCCTCATGGTTGGTGTTATCAAAAATTATTTGAAAAAGCAAATCAATTTGGAAGATCACAACAAGAAAAAACTTATTTACGTTTAACTTTAGATTCACTTATTATCGAAATTTGGCCACCGGGACATTATAGTCCAATACATAATCATAATAATGCTTATGGAATGTTTCGTGTACTTTATGGGCAAATTTTAATACGTTTATTTCCAGATCTTACACTTACTCTTCACCATCAAGCACCAATTGAATATTTATTACATCAAGATCAAGTAACATGGATGTTACCAAGATTAAATCAAACACATCAAATGAAAAATGTTGAAGTTAATTCATGTTGTATTATTGTTCAATGTTATAATTATGATAATAATCAAAAAAGAAATAATGAAGAAATTTTTGATTATATTGTTAATAATGGAAAGGATATACAATCAATTAAACCAAATTCAGATATGAATTTTGGAGCATTTAAAGAAAAAATTAAAAAAGAATGGGATGAACAACAAAGTATATGAAAGAATTTTATTCTTTGTTTTTATATTTCATTTCATTTATAAACAAAGTATAGAAAAAACATTTACTAACTCATGATTATGTCGATTTTATTGTGTTTGCCAAGGATGTTCCGACCACGGGGGATGGAGATACCCCCCTCCCAATCTTCGGAAAGTTTGTTTTTTCTGGTCCACATTTGACACAAAGTTTAAAAAAACCGCCGACACCCCCCGCCCGAATTTTCGAAAATTTTGGCTTTTTTGAAATCTGATATAACCGATAAATTTAGGATAAATAGAATCCTTTTTTTTTTATTCAATACTTACCTTTGAGTAATTAATAAAAGGATTTTGTTTCGGAAAGTGTACAGAAAGAAAAGAAGATCAGTTTGATTCTCCTTCAAAGAGTTAATGAAGCATGAAAAGACATAATATTTCTCTAACACATCAACGTAAGTATTAAGTTTTCTTTTCTTTTCTCCAACTATAGATAACATTACATCATTTCTTTTGTCATGGGACAAAATGTATCTCGTAAAACAAATGCGAAAGTTTCTACAATAAGAGACCTTCAAGAACAACCTTTAAGTGATTTCTATCTCGCTTGTCGTGATGGTAATATTGAAAAAGTTAAAAAACTTCTTCCTTCAATGTCAATTGAACAAATCGATCGGTTTGAACCAAATGGAAGTACCGCTTTACATGCTGCTTCATATCATGGTCATACAGAAATTGTTGAAATTTTATTAGCTTCTGGTGCATGTCGATCTTTACGAAATGTTCGTTACAATTTAACAGCTTATGAGCAAGCTTGTAATGATGATATTCGACGATTATTTTCTCGTATTGATTTTCCTTCACAAGCACGTTTTATTGGTTCATCATCAAAAACTGAATGGGCACTTGATACATCTTATGCAGCTGAATGGAAAACTCATTTATCAAAATTACTTCAACCAGAATTATCTTTTCAAGAAATAATTTTATTTTTACAAAAAAATTATTTAAAAGATTATGTTAATTTATCTCCACGTGAATTTGAAAGAATCAATTTTTTATTTCATCGTGCATATAATGAAAATGATGCTCGGTTTATTGTAAAAGCTTATACAACACCAACACAATTTTATGCTATTGTTAATATTCATTTAGCTGAATATTTATTAAAATGTTTTCGTTTTGATGATGAACAAAATATAATTGAACAATGTGTTGCTCATTTAGCTTCAATATTTATTCATCGATCTGAATTAAGATATATGACTTTTACTGGTACTGTTTATCGTGGTCTTCTTCTTTTTCAATCAGATCTTCAAACTTATACAGATAAGAAATGTTTATTAAATAAAGCATTTTTATCAACATCAAAAGAACCTTCTGTTGCTTCAATATTTGCAGGATTTGGTGATCAAAGGAAAATGCGAACAACAATCGATAGAACTCCATTACAATATACAGCTTTATGTATTTATAAAATAATAAATGTCGATACTGCATTAGATATATCAAGTATATCAGAATTTCCATTAGAACATGAAGTATTAATTATGCCATTATGTGCATTTCAAGTACAATCTATTCGAAGAAATGATGAAGATAATAATGATATACAATTTGAAATTGTACTTGAAGAATGTGATCAATCAATGAAATTAAAAAGAAAAAATATTCAACAAAAAACAAGACCAAGAGTAACATAGATCATTTTGGTAGTTTAAATATTGATTTATAGATTGTTTTTAATCTTTCTTATATTTATTTTTGTCTGTTTCTGTGTTCTTGTTTTTTTGTTCTCATAAATAGATGTACAACAAAACGGCTTTTATATTTTCATGTATAAAGAAATTTGATAAATGTGGAATCGTGTGGTGAGAAGAAATTTTTTCTGTTTCTTATCTGATATAAAACCTCTATTCATTTTTAGATTCAATTTTTTCTTCATCTATTTGGTTTATCAACATTTTTTATGACGGATCGAATTGGTATATCTATTCATAGTTTTCAAAATATAAGTAAATATCTTTCATTTATTCTTTAATTAGGGAATTTTTCCAAGGCATGGCAACAATTTATTCAAGATCCTCATGTTGCTCATGCATCATATTCAATCACTATTTTGGATAGTCGAACAAATTCGATTCTTTTTGAATATAACAAAGATGTAGGTCTTCTACCAGCTTCAACACTTAAAACAATTACTGCTGCTGCTGCCTTACATTATCTCGGTCCGGATTATACTTATGAAACGTTGTTACAATATTCGGGTAACATCGATACAACAACAGGTTTTCTTGATGGATATATTTATATTGTTGGTGAGACACAAAGTTTTATTTAATCTTTTCTAGTTTTTTTTTGATGGATAATAGGTAGTGGAGATCCATCATTGGGTAGTTGGCGATATGATGAAACGATAACAGCGGATTTTATTATAAAAAAATGGATAGAAGCTATCAAACAAGCTGGCATTAAAAAATGTCGAGGTATTATAGGTGATACTAGTCGATGGAATAATACACAGACAATGTTGATTGATGGATGGACGTGGAATGATATTGGGTATGTTTTTCATTTAAATTCTTTTTAAAAAAAAAGTATTACATTTGATCTTATCACTTATTTTAGTCATGAATATGGTGCTGGTCATTCCGCATTAAATTGGCGAGAAAATCAATTTACTATTGAAGTTCAACCTGATTCTTCTGTAAATGCATCTGCTCATCTTGGTGAAATAAAAAATCCACCACCTCGTTTACAAATTGTCAATGAACTAATTACTTCATCCTCAGAGGGTGAAGTATCTCTTGATTTCTCTGTTGATGGTTCTAATATTGGCTATTTACGTGGTATTGTATCACTTGATGCACCTTCTGATTTTAGTCTTCATTGTGCTGTACCTAATTCGGCTTTGTATGTTGCTGATGAATTAACTCAAGCATTACGAACTCATGGAATTGAAATAGAACAAGAAGCAACAGTTGGCTCAAGTGAAACAGAAAAAATAACTCAGCTAAATATTCATCGATCACCTCCATTATCAAAATTACTTGAACCTTTTCTTCGTATAAGTATTAACATGTATGGTGAAATATTTCTTAAAACAATTGCTCATCATACCGGACATAGTTCATTATATGATGCTCCTTTAACTATTCTTCCATTATATATTAAAACATTATTTGATAGTGAGGATTTATTAGCAGGAGTAGCAACAACTGATGGATCTGGTCTTTCACGTAGTAATCGTTTGAGTACATATGCTTTGGCACGAATTCTTTTTCAAGTACAAAAAGAACCGTGGTTTAATGAGAAATACTATGAAGCTTTTCCTACTATTAATGGACTTCGAATGAAAAGTGGAACATTACTGAATACGGTGGCTTATGCTGGATATGTTAGAGAAAATTCATTTATTTTTTCATTTATGATTAATAATTATCATGGTGAAAATGTTACGAATATGAGAAAAAAAATTTGGAATGTACTTGATACATTAAAATAAATAAAAATATCTTATTTATAATTTTACAAAAATAAAAAAAAGACACTTTCTGTCTATAGAAATGTTTTGTCAAACAAAGTTGTGAAGTCTTGAAAAATAAAACAAAATATCTGAATAATACCTAGCTTCAAAACGAATGTAGTTATTTATTTTATTTTGGTTTATAAGACGTTGTTGACTCACCCTCTATATTGACGTAGATTGATCGTGAAGAAAATATGTCGTCGATAGTCTAGACAAAATCGTCTATTCTCGTCGTTTCTTGAAACCTGATGATTCACAGCGTTTTATTTTTTTTTATTCATTGCGTGGTATTCAAGCGTCTGCCTACGATAACGTCACTGAAAATATACCTGCGAAAAAAAAAACATAAGGTTTTATCAGTCGTTTGTCACAAAATGACATGTCTTTGGGCGTTATGAAGCACACACATTTGAATGTCTATTGTCAATATGATGACGCATAACTGATAAGAATAAACGATATTGGTCTATATTAACCCATCTGGACTCGCTATTTTTGATATACCACATGAAGAAATCAATTATTAAAATATGACTCAACATAGATGTATGGAATGTGTATATCATTTATTTGATATTTCATGGTCAATGAATGATACAAACAATATGATGTGGCCTTTTTGCAAGTTTTTTCCTGGTCGTACACGTGGCGAACATGCTTTAGAAATTTGTAGAACATGTCTAAAATTATCGCCAAATCTTGATCATCGATATTTTATTAGTTTTCAAAGTGACGTTGATGAATATTCTAATCATTCACTCACTTTGGAACAAATTGCAAATAAATATCAAGATCCATCACGTCCTCGATATAAAAGCAATATTATTCAACGATTACATAATGTACTTGAAACTATGAAAAATGAAACACAAAATCATCGAAATTCTTCTGCACGTCTTCTTGTTTATTCGGATGGGAATGATAATAAAAGTACTCAAGCATTAAAAGATCTTCATCGACAAACAATGTCTGAATTACATTCTTTAGGAATTAGTGTTGTAGTGATCAATTTTAGTTCTACTGGCTTAGGATTTCCTGATGCTGATCATTACAATAGCGATGATTTTCCATCTGGAAATATGGATCAACAAGTAACAAGTATGTTGCGACAAAATATTCGTCGAAGTACTCGCAACAACACTGTATCTCATCCATCAACTCATTCGTCTCATCCTAATAATGGTCAATCAAACATTCGTACATTACGTGATATTCAACTATCGGTGGAAGAAGAAAGGCAATATCAACACAATCCCGTATATGTTTTCACTTCATGATATCATTTATTGAAAACTTGCACATAATTTTTTATTTTTCTTCTTTTGCTAATGATCTTTTATATTATTTTATACATAATAAATTTGTTCATTATCAAAAAGATAGATCAAAACAAAAAAAAGTTTATATTATGACATTAAAAATTTAGTATTCATCATTATAATCGATCATTTGTGTTGTACGAATCGTATCATAATCAATTCCAGTGAAATTTGTATCATTATGATCTAACCACCATAAAGAATTATTAAGAATGGGTTGTTCAAGCCAATAAACATCAAAAGCATAGAAGATTAAAGTAAAGGCGAACATAGCAATAAGACAAGCAAATAAAGCAAGACAAATCAGTTGTATTAGTTCACGTACTGTCCAACAGATACAAGATTGATCTTTCTCTTCGGATACAAAACTGTAATCCCTGTATATAGAAAATTTTTATTCAATAGATTTTCTCCTTTTTGAAATCATTGTTTATACTTATTTACTACTAAATCCTTTTTTTCCTGTTCAACCGATTCAACAGATGATGATGATGATTGTTTTGTATCATCGATTGACAAAATCGTATCCAATGATGTCATTTGTTCATTTGATGATGTTGTTGTTGATGTAGGTAAGATCAAACTTACTGTAGGTCTATGCACAACATATTATTCAATATATCAAAATAGAGAACTTACCGTTTAACCTGTCGATTCTCGATTTCACGAGGACTAATATAACCGATTGTTGATGTACTACGAGGTGATACTTTTGGACATAATGATGAATTAACACCACGTAAATCATCGTATATATTCGAAGATGGTGACCATTTTTCTATTTTCGAACTAGAAAAATCAAGTGGAATCACCTTATTTTTGAAAGATGTCACTAGATGATGAATCTGCTTTGTCCATCAAAACTCTCTGAAGTTTCATTCAAAGATTTTAAAAATAAATTCAAATCATTTTTGAACCCGTCACAACATCCATCAATAAAGAGATATAAAAACCAAAATTTAATTCGTACAAATGGCCCAATACTAAATCTATTCAAACAAACCAATCAAAATTTGGTCTGTCATCATCCAAATTTTTTACTGAAATTTTTCTATTTTACTTGAAACTAATACTTACATATCCATAGTCAACTACTAGAATCTATTTAAAAAAATGAAATGAATCTATTTTTTTTTTCTTTTTGACATTGCTCATCCATCATTTTGTTCTTATCTGTTTAAGATTGTCCATTAATTGTGACTTTAAAAAAATGCAACGTCGTTCTGTTCCTCGTAACGATCCACGTTATAATCAAATCCGTGCAAGAAATAATGATAGTGTTAAAAAATCTCGTGAAAAATCTCGTCGTGAACGTGATGAAACAATGGATGCAATCAATCAATTAGAAGAAGAAAATCAACAATTAATAGAAAATATACGAAAACTGAAACAAGAATATGAACAATTACAAGAATTATTTCAAAAACATACAGGAATTTCTATAGATCAACTTATGTCATCACAAACAAATTCAACTTCAACATCTTCTGTACAACCAAAACCCATTGAAGAACCAAAAGAAATTTCTTCCAAACCCGTATTAACAATAAATACGAATGAAGAGAAAACATCAACTACACCATCAGATGTTCAACTTGATCCAAGTACTCTTGATGGAGCGATTGTACTTATTAATGGTGTTCAATATAAGATAGTTAGCATGAATAAAACTTAAAAAAAAGAAAATATTCTTTCTGATCTGTATAATTCAAATAAAAACTCTTGTTTTATTTCCTCTAGATGAATTATTCTGTATATATTTTAGTTATTCTTTTCTTTAAATTTCTACTATTAGTGATTAGTGAAGAAATACCATTGAATGATAATACTAGAAGAAAAAAACAAGATTTTTATTGTTCAGGTATGAAAACAAAATTTAATTGATCGTCGAAAACGATTTTATTTTCTTTAGCATGTAAATCAATGAGTGAAACAATATTTCATGAAATGAATAATGCCGATCCAAATGAACGTGTTCAAGTTGGTTCATATCGTGTTGATGGTCATGGACATCAAAAATTAAAAGATGTAATAGAAATATATATTTATTTTTTATTGATCAATAGATTTTTTTACATAAAAGGTTCCGATTATTGAAACAACATATCATACAGAAAATGTTCTTGAAAATCTTTGTTCAAAATTTATCACTCATGGTAAATTATTCAAACAAACAAAAAAAACTAGAAATAAAATTTTTGTTTTTGTTTTTCGTAGATCGGGAAGCAATACCAATTCAATTAAGAAATATTTATGAACATGCTGTAAGTCTCAGAAGGATTTATTTTTTCAAACACTCTAAAAATAAACTTCAATGACATTTTTTTTTCTTATCTTAATTATTCCATATGTGCTATTGAACATCCGTTTCCTGGATTGTGACCTCGTTCATTCCCTATTCAATCGATTGAGCATATTTATTAGGTAGATACCATCGACAAAAAAAAATATGAGACTTGCTTTATTGACATTTCTTTCTCTGCTTGTCGTCGTATAATTAAAAGTAGGCAAATATCTGTCTCTTGCCATTTTTTTTTCTGTTCAAATAAAATAGAGAGAGAACGAGACTGACGTCAAAAAAAAAACTTCGAGTAAGTAAGGGCAATACGTCAATATTGATCATGTCCGAATGATGATTGTAAACGCGTGCGAAGAAAGATCTTGATTACATAAAGACCCAAAAAAAAATCGATGATGACAAATCATTTCCATGTGTTATAAAAAATAATAAAAAATGATTATCTTTAATTTTAATCAATTATTTACCAAAGAGAATAAATATGTCATACAAACGATAGGATTTAATATTACATTTTTAGGTCAGATTTTGAAAAAAAAAGTCTAACATTTGAATAGAAATTCGTTTATTTATCTTTGTTAGAAGAAAAGAAAAATAAATGATGAATAACTCTAGAAACCTTTAAATAATGTTTATCTATTTATTTATTTATTTATTTACTCGAAGGTTATTAATACAATTGAATAGGCCTTGTTAGAATATCTCATTTTACTCTTTTATTCTTTTAGTGTGATGATATTCTTGAAGAACATCATGATAGTCTTATTCATTTACTTGTAACACAAAATAAAAATACACAAACATCTCGACAATTAGCAGAACTTTTTTGTGTAGAAATCAATCGTAAGAATATTCGAATGTTTGATTTTTTTTTATTAATATTTTATTTATCTAGAATATTGTAAAGCCGATCAACTCGAAGAACTTTATAAACCAATACCAGTGCCTCCGGTGGAAGAAGAAGAAGAACAACAACAACAAGAAGAAGAAGAACCAAAAGAAGAGAAGAAAAGTGAATTATAATAGAATGACGTTTGAACGAAAAAGCGTTTGATTAGGCAAATAAATGTCATCATTTTCTATTATTATTATCATTATTTATTTGTTTGTTATTACACTGCTTATTGTTAACTATTGCTTGTTTTCAATAGAAAAGAAAGAATCTAAGAAGTTAATCGCAGGCATCGTACAATAATTCTAACATATACAAGTGGATCTGCTTATCTTTTAATTGAATTAAGCCAAAAGAGAAAAAGA
>Ga0116226_10004663_pt1 | contig 12156 bp, 6 predicted proteins | sample S1TSphfallax_FD_89692 | JGI IMG/M metagenome (GOLD analysis project Ga0116226, IMG submission 89692) | Host-associated microbial communities from peat moss isolated from Minnesota, USA - S1T2_Fa - Sphagnum fallax MG | ecosystem: Host-associated > Plants > Peat moss > Unclassified | place: USA... | reverse complement strand
GTAGGAATAGAAATTATAGGATTCGCGCGCCAGGGTGTAGCGCAAGCCCAGCGTCGCATGCAGTCTCGGATAAATTTCGGCGTCGATCTGGGCAAAGGCAGCGTAATCGCGCTCGTCATAATAGTGATACTCGAACTCGTCGACCCCGCCCGGGAAGAAGGTGTAGGGCGCGTTGACGCCGATCAGACCGGCCAGTTGGCTTTGGATCGGACCCGCGCCATTGAGCGAGGAGCCATAGATGCTCTGGAAGGCGCCGTCGATATTGTTGATGACCTGATAGACTTTGAAGGTCGACCATTGATCGGCGTAATAGAGCCCGCCGACCAGCTTGACCGGGATGTCCATGAAAGTCTGTTCAGGCTTGGTGGCGAGGCGCAGTTCCTGGCTGACCTGGCCGTAATCGGTCTTGTAATGCACCGGCGACGGCAAAAAGGCGATGACATTGTCGTCGGCCGTGGTGTTGGCGCCCGGAATCGTGTCGAGAAAGAAGATCGCGAAGGCGGCGCTGTTGTAAGGCGTGCCATCCTGCCAGCGATCGACGGTGCGGCGAAAATAGGCCGAGACCGAGGTCAGATCGGCGAAATCGAGATCCTTGTCGATGGTCAGGCTGGGCAGGATCACGCGGTCGGTGTCGGGCTCCTGGATTTCCTTGCTCTGATTCCACAATCCGCTGGTGACCGGCAGGGCCGGATTGATCGGCGAAGGGGGCGATCCCGGAACATAGGCCTCGAGCGGCTGGCCGGGAATATAGAAGGCCGGCGAATCGCCCATCTTGTTCTGCTGGACGAACAGCGACGGTTTGAGGGTCAGCCCATCATTGGGGACCATCAGCACATTGATGTGGGCGGTCAGATCCTTCTCGGTATTGGTGCCGGAATTCAGCAGCTGACCGGTCAAAGGCGAGGAATTATTGATCCAGCCGGCGTCGTAATTATAAGCCAGGCTGGCCCTTACCGCGAGTTTGTCCGGGATGATCGGCAGATTGACCACAGCCGCACTTTCATAATTGGGTCCATTGGCGCGCGCGGTGCTGGAGATGCCGGCGGTGACCTCGGCGCTGTAGCTGTCGAGATCGGGCTGCTTGGTGACGAAGCGGATGGTGCCGCCCATCGAGCTGGCGCCGTATAGCGTGCCCTGCGGCCCGCGCAGCACTTCGAGATGATCGAGATCGAACAGGCGCGGCTGGGTGGCGCCGTCATAGAAATTCTTCACCGTCACCGACACTTCGTCGATATAGGTGCCGACCGTCGCCGAACCGGCGGTCGAGCTGACGCCGCGGATTTCGATGTTGGTCTGGCCGGTGCCGGCGCCATTGCCGGCCGAGCCGAACGACATGCCCGGCACGGCGCGGGTCAGATCGTCGTAATTCTGGATATTGGCGCTTTCCAGGGTCTCCGACGAGACCGCAGTCACCGCGATCGGGACGTCCTTGGTCGCCTCCGAGCGCTTTTGCGCCGTGACGATCACCTCGTCGAGACCACCGCCTGGCGGGGCCTCGGCGGCCCAGGCCATCGGCCCGAGCCCCAGACAGGTCAGTGTGACAAAACTACCGCCAATGGCCGTAAGACCTTTCAAACGCCGCATGATGTTAAGCCCCCCGTCGCAACAGATCCGGTTCAACGCAGGGAAAGGCTCTGAATGACGGGCTGGGAGCGTGGGCGACACGGTCATCCGGCCCGAGGATGCATCGCCTCCCCGACCTCTGATCTCCCGGGCTTTTGTCCCGCCGTGTGCCCAACCGCCTCGCAAGATGAGGCCGGCTTGGGTGGTATCTCTCGGACCAGCCATCCCCTTGCGAGGACCGGAACCCTAGACACCTGAGATTGTGCGTTGCACAAGACGTGCCACTCGCCGGTCCGCGGCGGCGAGAAGAAATAATCGCCTTACTTCAATATGTTAGGGAGATTTCGCGGCGACGGATCGTTCAGCGATCGAGCGGAGATTTGCTCACTTATTAAGCTTAACGTCACAGGAGCCTAATTATTAATCACGCTTGCCGAACAGAGCGGTGCCCACGCGGATCTGCGTGGCGCCACAGGCGATGGCCGCCTGATAGTCGCCGCTCATCCCCATACTGAGCTGCGCCAGGCCGAGTTCGGCGGCGAGCGCCGCCAGACGCTGGAAATGCGGCGCCGGATCGGCGCCGACCGGCGGTATGCACATCAGGCCGGTGATTTCGAGGCCCCATTCTGAGCGGCAGGCGGCGAGGAAGCCGGCCACATCGTCTGGCGCAATGCCGGCCTTTTGCGGCTCGGCGCCGATATTGACCTCGATCAGGCAGGGAACCTTGCGGCCCGAGCGCGCCATCTCCTTGGACAAGGCGCCGGCCAGCTTGGGCCGGTCGAGCGTCTCGATGACGTCGAACAGAGCGACCGCCTCCCTCACCTTATTGGTCTGCAAGGGACCGATCAGATGAAGGCGCAGATCCGGATAGACGTCGCGCAGGGCCGGATATTTGCCGGCCGCCTCCTGCACCCGGTTCTCGCCGAAATGCCGATGGCCGGCGGCCAGCAGCTCGGCCACCGGCTCGGCCGGATGGGTCTTGGAGACAGCCACCAGCTCGACCGCGCCGGGATCGCGGTGTGCGGCCTGGGCGGCGGCGGCGATGGAGGCCTTGAGGGCGTGATAGCGTTCGAGAAGGGCTGTCAGCGGGGTGATTCCCAAAGTATGGTGCGGGGATGGCAACCCTAACAGACTTGGCGCGGCGCCTCAAATTACCCCTGGTGGCGCTGACCGACGAGCGGCGCGGCGGTGATCCGCTGGCCTTGGCGGCGCGTTTGCCGCGGGGGTCGACGCTGATTTTCCGACATTATGATGCCCCCGATCGATCGGTCCTGGCGATTAAAATTGCCGTTATTTGTCGGAAAAACCGTTTGAAATTGCGGGTCGCCGACGACCTGACCCTGGCCATTCGTCTGCGGGCCGGGCTCCACCTGCCCGATTTCAGGACGCGGTGCGCCTCACCCCGCATCCGCCTATGGCAACGGCGCGGCGGCACGCTGACCGCTGCCGCGCATGGCCGCTCAGGACTGCGCCGCGCCGCCAAGCTCGGGGCCGAGGCCGCCCTGCTGTCCCCCGTCTTCGCTACCCGCAGCCATCCCGGCGTCAAACCCCTGGGAATGCTCGCTTTCCGCCGTTTGGCCCGCGCGGCGACGCTGCCGGTCATCGCGCTGGGCGGCGTCGACCGAACGAGCGTTCTCCTGCTCAAACAGGCGCCCATCGCCGGGATCGCGGCGGTGGGCGCCTTGCGTCAGCGCGGAAACGCTTGAGCCGACGTGCCGATACCGTCATAGACAGTGCGGCGTGCAGGCGGAGAGGATGGTTCGGTGGACGGGTTTCTTCCCGAGATGCTGGGATTGCTGGTTTTGGCCATGCTGGTCGCCATCGTGGCGCGGCGCCTGGCGCTGCCCTATACCGTCGGCCTGGCGGTAACCGGCGGCTTGGTGGCGTCCTTTTCCCCCGTCAAAGGCGTCGCCCTGACGCCCGAGCTGATCTATGACGTGATCCTGCCGCCCCTGCTGTTCGAAGGCGCCCTCAAGCTCGACTGGACGGCCTTGCGGCGGGATCTTGCGCCGGTCATGGTGCTGACCGTGCTGGGCGTGATCATCTCGGCGGCGGTCGTCGCGGGTGGCGTGGTGTTCGGTCTCGGATGGCCGGCCGAGACCGGAATCATCTTCGGTGTGCTGATCGCCGCAACCGATCCGATCTCGGTGATCGCCACCTTCAAGGACAATCGGATGCGGAACCGCCTCTCCTTGTTCGTTGAAGCCGAGAGCCTGTTCAATGACGGCGTCGCCGCCGTTCTCTACGCGATCATCCTGCTCGCCGCCGGCGGCCATGCCACCGGATTCATCGACGGAGGTGAAGCGATGCTGCGCATCGGCGGCGGCGGGATCGCGATCGGCTTAGGCTGCGGACTGATCGCCATGCTTGCCATGGGACGCAGCGACGATCACCTGGTCGAAACCACCATCACGCTGATCACGGCCTATGGCGCGTTCCTGCTGGCCGAAACGATGGGCGCGTCCGGGGTCCTGGCGACGGTCGGGGCAGGATTGCTGATGGGCAATTTCCAACCCGGCGAGGGGCGATTGGGCCGTCTTTTTTCCACCCAAGCCAGGGCCTTCATCGATGAATTCTGGGATTTGGCGGCCTTCATCGCCAATTCGATCATCTTCATCCTGATCGGCGTCTCATCGGCCAGATTGGCGCTGACTGAGGGCACGCTGCTGATCATCGGGACCGCCATCCTGCTGGTGCTGGCGGGGCGGGCCCTGTCGGTCTATCCGGTCTGCCTGCTGTTCCGCCAAACGCGCTGGGCGCTGCCGCTGCGCCACCAGCATGTGATCTGGTGGTCGGGTCTGCGCGGTGCGCTGGGGTTGGCCCTGGCCCTGTCGCTTCCGGACGGTCTGGCCCGCAAAGATCAGATCGTCACCGCCACCTTCGGCGTGGTGATGTTCTCGATCATCGTCCAGGGCGCGACCATGCCGATGCTGTTGCGGCGTCTCAATCTGCTGCCGACACGCTAGAGCCGGATGCTTTTAGGTGGAATCGCTGCGCGATTACACCTAAAAGCTGAATCCGCCTCTAAACAAATAGCTAGAGCGCGATGACATTAGATCGACGCGTGTACGCGTCGATCTAATGTCATCGCGCTCTAGACGAAGCGGGGGCGGGACGGTTCCACCAGCCGCCGCCCAACGCCTGGAACAAGGCGGCGGTATCGGCCAGGCGATTGGCCTGGGCCTGCACCAGCGTAACCCGGGCCTGCAGCGCGGTCTGTTCGGCATTGAGCAAAGCAAGATAGCCGATCGCGCCCAGCTCGAGTTGTTTACGGGTGATCGTCAGCGTGCGGGTCGCCGCATCGTCGGCGGCCACCGCGGCGCGCAGCGCGGCGGCGTCGGACTGCAAGGCGGTCAGGCAGTCGGCGACATTTTGAAAGGCGGTGATTACCGTGCTGCGATATTGCGCTGCCGCCTGATCATAGGCCGCGCGGGCGGCGCGTTCCTTGTGCAGCAAGGTAAAACCGTCGAACAGAGGCTGGGTCACGGTGCCTTCCAGCGACCACAGTCCGTTGCCCGGGGAAAATATATCCTGGAAGCGCGCGGCCGAGCTGCCGAGAGCGCCCCCCAAGCTGATGTTGGGCAGGCGGTTGGCGATCGCCACGCCGATCTGGGCGCTGGCCGATTGCAGATTGGCTTCGGCCATGCGGATATCGGGGCGCTGCTCGACGATCTTGCTGGGCAGCGCCACCGGAAGATCGACCGGCAGCTGCAGATCGGTCAATTCGAAGCGATCGGCCGGTTCGTCGGCCGGCATGCGGCCGAGCAGCGCGCTGAGCTGATGGCGCTGCTGGGCCAATTGCTTTTCCAGCGGCGGCAAAGTCTGTTCGGCCTGGGCCAGAGCGGCTTGCTGGGCCAGCATATCGGCTTCGGCGACCTGACCGAGCGAGAGCTGCTTTTTCAGGATGTCCAAGCTTTCGCGTTCCGCCGCGACGATGCGCTGGGTGGCGGCAACCTGGCCGCGCAGATTGGCTTCCTCGATCGCCGCCACCACCAGATTGGCGGTCAGGGTAAGATGGGTGGCCTCCAGCTGAAAAGCCTGCGCCTGGGCCTGCGCGTCCAGGCTTTCCTGGGCACGGCGCACCCCGCCCCAGATATCGGGCGCATAGGCCACCGACAATTGCGGGGTGAACAGATTGAGCAGAGGGGAATTATTGGCCGCGGTCGGCGCCACCGAACCGGTCGGGTCCTTCTGGCGGATTGCCTGGAAACTGCCGGTCAGGTTGGGCAGGAACTGTCCCTCATTGGCCGACGCGGTCTCGCGGGCCACGGTGAGCGCGGCCTGGGCCGCGGCGAGATCGGCATTGCGGGTCAGCGCCTCGGCGATCAGCCGGCTCAGGGATGGCGAATGATAGAGTTGCCACCAGGCATCCGGAATGTCGGTGCCTGCGGTGAAGCGCTGGGTGGCGCCGGCGATGCCGGGTGCTGCGTCGGTCGGCGGTGGCGGTGCCCCGAGCGCGGTCTCGGGGGGGGCCGCCGGCCGCTCGAAGTCGGGCCCGACGGCACAGGCCGCCAATAATACCGGCAGAATCAGGGGAAGCGGAAATTTCATGGCCCTTACTCCGCCGGATCGCTGATCGGCATGGTTTGCTCGCCCCGGCGATGCTCGCGCGAGAAAAGACTGATCAGCACCGGCAAAATCACCAGGATCAGCAGGGGCGCCAACAGGATGCCGCCCACCACCACCAAGGCCAGCGGTCTTTGCACCTGACTTCCGATGCCGGTCGAGAACGCCGCCGGCAACAGCCCGACACATGCGGCGATGCAGGTCATCATCACCGGCCGTAGCCGCGTTTCGCAGGCACGCACCAGGGCGGTGCCGCGTTCGAGCCCGGCTTCGAGCATCTGGTTGAAATAGGTGATGACGATGATGCCCTCCATCACCGAGATCCCGAACAGCCCGATGAAGCCGATCGCTGCAGACACGGAAAAGGGCGTGCCGGTGGCAAACAAGGTCAGGATGCCGCCGATCAGCGCCATCGGCATCACGCTGATCGCCAGCAGCGTATCGGTGATCGAGGAGAAATTTACGTAAAGCAGCAGGGCGATCAGTGCCAGGCTGAGCGGCACCACCACTTCCAGGCGGGCGATGGCATCCTGCAGATTGCCGAATTCGCCGACCCATTCCAGATGATAGCCACCCGGCATCACGACCTGCTCGGCCACTTTTTTCTGCGCCTCCAGCACGGCACCGCCGAGATCGCGGCCGCGCACCGAGAATTTGATCGGGATATAGCGCTGTTGCCCTTCGCGATAGATGAAGGAGGCACCCGACACCAGCGAGACCTTGGCGACATCCTCGAGCGGGATCGGCGTCACCCCGCCCGTGGGATTGGGCGCGCCGATGGGAATACGGCGGATTTCATCCAGACTCTGGCGATATTCGTGCGACAGACGGACCATGATGGGGAAATTGCGGTCCGAACCGTCCTCATAGAGATTGCCGGCCGCCTGGCCGCCGATCGCCGCCTGCACCACCGCATTGACGTCGCCCGGCGCCAGCCCATAGCGCGCCGCCGCCTGGCGGTCGATATCGATCTTGACGGTCGGCTGGCCGAGTTCGGTGAAGATGCCGAGATCGGCGATGCCGGGGATCGTTTCCATCACCGCCTTGATCTTTTCGGCGGTGGCTTCCAGCGTTTCCAAATCGTTGCCATAGAGCTTGACCGAATTCTCGCCTTTGACGCCGGACGCCGCCTCTTCGACATTGTCCTCGATATATTGCGAGAAATTGAAATCGACGCCGGGGAATCGCTCGGCCAGGCCGGCATTCATCTCATGGGTCAGACGGTCCTTGTCCCAGCCGGAGGGCCATTTGTCGAAAGGCTTGAGCGGGACGAAAAATTCCGCATTGAAGAAGCCGCTCGCATCCGTGCCGTCATCGGGTCTCCCATGCTGGGAGATGATGGTGTCGACCTCGGGGAAGCTGCGGATATAATTGCGCATCTCATTGACCCGAAGATTGCCTGCTTCGAGCGAAACCGACGGGGGAAGCGAGGCCCGGATCCAGAGATTGCCCTCTTCCAGATGGGGGAGGAATTCGAGACCGAGCATCCGCGCGCACAGAAAGGCCACGGCCAGCAGGCCGAGCGCGCCGGCCATCACCTGGCGGCGATGACGCAGGGCGTAATTCAGGATCGGCGGATAGGTATGGTGCAGCCAGCGCACCACCAGCGTCTCCTTTTCCTCGACGCGGTCGGGCAGCAGCAAGGCCGCCAAGGCCGGCGAGATGGTGAAGGTGGCCAGCAACCCGCCGGCGATGGCATAGGCGTAGGTCTTGGCCATCGGCCCGAAGATGTGCCCTTCGACGCCGGACAAGGTGAACAGCGGCACGAAACCGGCGATGATGATGGTCGCGGAGAAGAAGATCGAGCGGTTCACTTCGAGCGCCGAATGGGCGATCAGGCCGAACTTCCCGCCCAATTGCGGGTCGAAGCCGGCGCGATGCACCGACGGCGAGCGGCGGAATCGTTCCTCGGGCTTTTGCGCCAGATGGCGGAAAATATTCTCCACCATGATCACGGTCGCGTCGACGATCAGGCCGAAATCGATCGCCCCGACCGACAGCAGATTGGCCGACTCGCCGCGCAGGCTCATGATCAGGATGGCAAAGAAGAGGGCGAACGGCACCGTCGCCGAGACGATCACCGCACTTCTGAGATCGCCGAGGAAAATCCACTGCACCAGGAAGATCAGAATGATGCCTTCCACCATGTTGTGCAGCACGGTGTGGGTGGTCAGATCGATCAGATCCGCGCGGTCATAGATTTTTTCCAGATGCACGCCGGGCGGCAGAATGCCGCTTTTGTTGATCCGGGCCATTTCGGCCTCGGCGGCCTGGATGGTCGGTTTGCTCTCCGAACCGCGCCGCATCAGCACGATGCCCTGGACGATATCGTCGTCTTGATCATGGCCGGCGATACCGAGCCGCGGCTGATTGCCGACTGTTACCGTGGCGACGTCCCGCACCATCACCGGCGCGCCATTGACGGAAGACAGCATGGTATTGCGGATATCGTCGAGCGAATGAATCTGGCCGACGCCGCGCACCACGGCCGCCTGCTCGCCGAAACTGACCGTCTGGCCGCCGACATTGATGTTGGCATTGTTGAGCGAAGACAGCACCTGCGTCAGAGACAGGCCATAGGACACCAGCTTGTGCTGGTCGATCGAGATTTCGAATGTCTTGGTCTTGCCGCCCCAGCCGGTGACGTCGATGACGCCGGGGACCGCCTTGAAGCGGCGCTGCAGGATCCAATCCTGGATGGTCTTGAGGTCCATCACCGAATAGCCGGGCGGCCCCACCACGCGATAGCGCAGGATCTCGCCGATCGGGCTGGTGGGCGAGATGCCCGGCTGCGCGCCGTTCGGCATGGGCGGCAATTGCGAGAGCTGGTTGATCACCCGCTGCTCGGCTTCCTGATAGGTGAAATCATAGGTGAACTGGATCTTGATGTCCGACAGGCCGAACAGCGAGATCGAGCGGATCGCGGTGACATGGGGAATGCCCCCCATGCCCACTTCGATCGGGATGGTGATATAGCGCTCGATTTCCTCGGCCGACTGGCCGCCGCTCTGCGTCACGATCTCGACCAGCGGCGGGACCGGATCGGGATAGGCTTCGATATTGAGATTGATGAAGGCCATCACGCCGGCGCCCAGCAGGACGAACAGCAGGATCACCATGAGGACGCGCTGTTTCAGCGCAAAGACGACGATTCCGTTCATCTCAATCGGCCTTGGCGGCGCGGTCGATGAACAGGGCGCCCTTGGTCACCACGGTCTCTCCCGTCTTGATACCCTCGGTCACCTCGACCAAGCCGTCCCGGACACGGCCGACCTTGATCTGCCTGAGCGCAATGGTCTTGTCGGCGGGGTTGGCGACCCACAATCGGGCGTTTTCGCCTTCATAGATCACCGAGATCTCCGGCACCGCGGGCGCCGTCGCCGCGCCTTGGGGGCTGATGATGCGAAAATTGGCGAACATCTCGGGCTTGAGCGCGCCATCCTCATTCCGGATCTCGGCGCGGACGGCCAGACGCCTTGTGTTGGGATCGATCGTGGGGGCGACATAGGTCAGCTGACCCTTGAAGACACGGCCCGGATAGGCAAGGACGTTGACCTCTATCTGATCGCCGAGATGCGCCACCGGGGCGTCGGCCTCGCGCAGATTGGCGACTAGCCAGACACTCGACAGATCGCCGATGGTGAAGATCTGATTGCCGTTCGAGGCGGCGCTGTTGATATATTCGCCCGGACCGACCGAGCGGGTGATCACCGTGCCGCCGATCGGCGCCGGCACCATCGCCTCGGACGCCATGCGCAAGCTGTCGGGAGCGGCTTCGATGGCGGCGATCTCGCTCTCCGACCGGCCTAGGATGCGCAGACGGTTGCGCACCGCGGCCAGTCCGATCTGGGCGGTCTTGAAAGCGGCCTGGGCGTTGGCGAGATCGACTTGCGACTGCTGCCAATCCTTCAGCGCGGCACCCTTGGCGTCGTAAAGCTCGTGCTGGCGCTTTTCGGCGGTTTCGGTCAGGGATAGCTGGGCCTTGGCCAAGCCCAGCGCCGCGGCGGCGGCGATCAGATCATTCTGACCCTGGACGAATTCGCTGGCTTCGACCTGAAGCAAGGGATCGCCTTTCTTGACCACATCCCCGGCATGGGCGACCAGCTTGGTGACCCGTCCGGAAAAAGGCGAAAAGACCGGCGTGGTGGTGTCGTCATTGACGGCGATCTTGCCGTCGGTTTCCCGCTCGGTGCGGAACAGCCGGCTTTCCACCTGGGAAAACGACAAGGTGGCCCACTGGCCGTCGGTGAGCTGAAAGCTGCCCGGTGCCACGGCGGGTGCGGCTTTTTCGACGCTTTTTCGCGGCAGCCAGCCCTTGATGGCGGGCGCGGCCAGCCACGCGACGACGGCGATGATGACGATCGCGGCGGCCGGCATGACCCATTTCGCCACGGGCTGTTTGCTCGATTCGGGCACCTTGAATTCCTTTGTCATCGATGGTCACCAACTCAATCGTTCTGTACCGCAGCCGTCAACTGGCATTGCACGGTTCGATGTCCAATTGGCTTGCCCACCATAGGCTCACGGTGCGGGAGTTTCCTCCCGCACCGTAGCTAACCGGGGATGGTTGCCGGGCCATCGATCCGTGTGCCACCCGATCAGGCTAGAAGTGAAGGATCGCGTCACCGCCGGCGAATACCGTGTAATTGGCCGGGCCAGGATTGGATCCGCCGGTGCCGGTATTGCTGGGGCCGCCATTGAAAGCCTTCACGCCGAGCGAGCGGTAATAGCCGATCTCGGGACGCAGCTCGAACTGCGGCGACAGCCAATGCTGCCAGCCGAGCGAGACGGAATAGTAGAAGCTCGGCACGCCGGTGCCGGTCCGCCAACCATTCGGATCGTAATAATATTCCGGCCGGAACGAGAAGTTGTTCAATTTATCCGGGGTGTAGTTCAGATAGCTGACGGCGCCGATCGCGGTTGGGCTGCATTTGAGCGAATCGGCATTCTTGCAATAGACCGGTGCCGGGGCATTGTAAGCAATGAATTGTGGCGAGAAAGGCGTACCGCCGTTCTGGTAGATATATTCCGCTTCCGCGTTCTGGTTATTGGGCACGCGATAGGCTTGCATATAGTACGACTCAGCGGATACATGCCACTGATCGTTCCATTTGTGGTAGTAGGTGGCACCATACCACTGAAGATTATTATAGCCCCATCGTCCATCATTGATGCCGTTGGCGCAGATATTGGTATCGTCGTGACCATCATTCCAGTCATAGCGGATACACGCGGTCAGAGTCGGCTGCGCGCCAGGGTCCTTGGGGAAGGTCGCGCCGGAATAGAGCGGATTGGCGACCGCGCCGAAACCGGCCGAAGCCGGCAGTGTCGGCAGCAAATTGGTCTGTTTGGCGCTGAGATGGCCGAGCGAGGCCTCGGTGCCGTCGCTGATACCGAGCTGAACCATTAAATTGGGGGTGATCGCCAGCGTCGTCTGGATGCCGGTATTGGTATAATTGTCGAAGGCGTAGGTGAAGGAGTGGGTATACATGTAGTTGTTGGGCGCCAGCTGCGCCTCGATATCGGGCAGCGAGATATAGCGACCGACACGGATCATCAGCCCGTAGGCGACCTGCGGAATGTATAATTCGCCATAGATCATCGGGAAATCATAGCCATTGACCTGATTGTTTTTCAGATATTGGCCGCTGGTGACGCCATAGGCCGTCGTGTAGCGATAGTTTTCGCCATAGATGCCCGATAGACGGAAACCCCAATCGATATGATCGGTCTGCACCGTGTCGGGCGTGCGCTCGATATAGAGCACCGACTGATCGAGCTGAATCGTGTTGGGGGTGTAAGCATAGGCGATCGGCGCATTGCCGCCCGGGCGCACGGAATTGCTGCTGACATTGAAACCAGGATCGATCCAGCCATAGACCTGGATGCCATTATTGTTCAGCCAATCACCGATGTGGGTGTTGGAGATCGCCGTCATCAGCGGGCTGTCGATCGAACCGGTGCGATTGACCCCCAGCGAGGTGGTGCCGCCATAGGGCCATTCGGAGAAGGGCATGGGTGGGATCG
>Ga0116226_10004662_pt1 | contig 12157 bp, 13 predicted proteins | sample S1TSphfallax_FD_89692 | JGI IMG/M metagenome (GOLD analysis project Ga0116226, IMG submission 89692) | Host-associated microbial communities from peat moss isolated from Minnesota, USA - S1T2_Fa - Sphagnum fallax MG | ecosystem: Host-associated > Plants > Peat moss > Unclassified | place: USA... | reverse complement strand
GAATTCGCCCGCACGCGGGTGGAGATGAAGGCGGTGGAAACCGTGCTGCATTTGCGCGCGCGCCATCCACGCCGGATGCGCACGATGATTCCGGCGCATATCTGGGATTTGGTGAAACCCTATGGATTGACAGCGAAAGATGGTGAGGTGAAGGGGCCCCTGCCCTAGAATACGCCCATCGCCAGGCCCGCGGCCAGAGCGGCACCCAACTCCCGGCAGCGCGCCAAGTCCGCGGCCTGGATCGATTTCGGTGCCAAAATCGCTTCCGGGGTTTGCGCGTGGGTGCAGACGATCAGCGGCGGCGCTATGGCGCGCAGGCGCCAGCCGGTGGCGATGCGGGCGATGTGTCGGGCGGCGTTCTCGCCGTCGCTGCCGGCGCAGATCAGCATCGCGTAAGGGCGGCCATTGATACGATCCAGCACCGGGTAATAGGTGCGGTCGAAGAAATCCTTCATCAGGCCCGATATGGCGGCCAGGTTTTCCGGCGCGGCGAAGACATATGCGTCAGCCGCCAGAATGTCTGCCGCCTGCGTGTCCGGTGCGGCGCGCAGGCGCACATCGATGTCCGGCTCCGCGGCGGCACCGTCCCGCGCCGCCGCCGCCATCTGCCGCGCACCCCCCGTCGTGGAATGCCAAATAATCAGTAAATTCTTGCGAGAATTCAGCGTTGTGACCCCGTACGCCAAAGAGCAAAAGTTTTTTGCTTCTTTTTTTCAAAAAAGAAGACTCTTCCTTTCTTGCAATAGGAACCAACTCAGACGCCCGTTGTTGCCTCATTCTGAACAGCGTATCGCTGTCTGGCAACCTGGGGACGCTTTGCGATGGTGCCGGTTCTTGATGTGTCGCCGGATGCGGAAGCGTTGGCGCAGCGGGCGGCGGCCTGGCTGTTGGACCAGGCGCAGGCGGCGGCGGGGCGTTTCACCATCGCACTGTCCGGCGGATCGACGCCGCGCCGGCTGTATGAAATTCTGGCGGCGCCGCCCTATCGTGATCGGTTTGCGTGGGCCCGCACGCATCTGTTCTGGGGCGATGAGCGGTTTGTGCCGATCACCGATGCGCTGAGCAATTTCCGCATGGTGCGGGAGGCGCTGCTGGATCATATCGCAATCCCGCCGGAGAATATTCATGCGGTGCCGCATGAGGGCGATGCGGCGCACTCGGCGTCGTTGTATCAGCGCGAATTGCAACGTCATTACGGGAGCGCGGCGCTTGGCACGGCCGGCGCCCTGTTCGATGTGACATTGTTGGGGCTGGGCACCGACGGGCATACCGCGTCATTATTTCCCGGCACCACAGCGCTGGACGAGCGCGCGGCGTGGGTGGTTGCGGTGCCGGACGGCACGCCGCCGCCGCGGGTGAGTTTGACGTTTCCAGCCATTGCGGCAAGCCGGCTGGTGGCGTTTCTGGCGGCGGGGCCGAGCAAGCTTGCACCCTTGCAACGCGTTCTTGCCGGCGATGCGGCGCTGCCCGCGTCGCATGTGACGGCGCTGGAGCAGGTGGTGTGGTTTATCGATGCGGCGGCACAAGGGGGCTGATCCGGTCAGGCAAGCTCGCCACCCGTTTCTTCCAGGGCCAATACTTTGCCAATCCGGCGGCGGTGGCGTTCGGCGCCGCTGAAGCGGGCCGCCAGAAATGTCTTGACCAGCTCGATCGCAAGGGCGGAGCCGATGACTTTGCCGCCCATGCACATGACGTTCATGTCGTCATCCTCCACGCCCTGGCGGGCGGAAAACACATCGTGGACGAGACCCGCACGCACCCGGCCGACCTTGTTGGCGGCGACCGAAGCGCCGCCTTGTTGGCGGCGACCGAAGCGCCGACGCCACTGCCGCACAGGGCGATGCCTCGCTCCATGGCACCCGCCGCGACCGCCCTCGCCAGCGGCAGCACGAAATCCGGGTAATCATCGGTGGCATCGAGGCTGAACGCGCCGAAATCCGCGATCTGATGCCCCGCATGGGCCAGGGACGCTTCCAGTTCCGCCTTCAGGGCCCAGCCACCATGATCCGCGGCGATGCCGACACGCATGATATTCTCCCGATATTGGTTTGCCGGCACGTCAGCGCGCGTGCGCCGACGCGATTTTTGTTTCGCTACGCGCCGGACGGAAGAGTTCGGCGCGCATGGCGTCGATTGTCCGCCTGTAGTCCGGCGTTCCGAAGATCCCGCTCCCCGAGACGATCGTATCGGCACCGGCATCCGCGACGGCGCGAATATTGGCGATCTTGACCCCGCCATCCACTTCCAGCCTTATATCACGCTGGCTACGGTCGATGATGTCGCGCGCGGCCCGGAGTTTTTGTAGTGTGGAGGGAATGAAATTCTGGCCGGGGAAGCCGGGATTGACGCTCATGACAAGGATCAGATCCACCTTGTCGATCACCCATTCCAGCGCGCCCAGCGGCGTTGCCGGATCGAATGCCAGCCCCGCCAGCGCGCCTTCCGCCTTGATCAATTGAATCGTGCGGTCGACATGCGTGCTGGCCTCTACGTGAAACGTGACGCGGTCGGCGCCGGCACGGGCAAAAGCGGTGGCCAGTGCATCCACCGGTGTGGTCATCAGATGCACGTCGATCGGCGCGGGCGCGCCGTCCGGGTGGATCGCGTGGCGGATCGACAGGGAGAGGATTCGTTTTGCTGTCTGGGCGGAGCCCGGATGAAATTTGGGCCGCGGCAGGCGACGGGTTCGGCGTCGCGTCGTTGCGGGTGCGGCGCGAAGTAGCTGTGCGTGCGCGGAGCCAGACCCGGATTTCATCCCGGCTACGCGGATGGTGTTTCAGAACTGCGCGTGGAAGCGGGCGCCGAGAATGCTGACCGGGCCGCGGTCGCGATTATAGCCGGGGTTGTTGACGAACTGATAGTCGGCGGTGATTTCGATGCCGGCGTGCAGGGAATAACTGTAATAGGCCTCGAGCACTTGTTCGGGGCCGGCGTTCGTGAGCTTGCCGTCGCCGACCAGGATGCCGAGGCCGCCGGATTCGAGAAATTTCTTGCGGGCACCGCTGATGGTGTCGACGATAGCAGCGATGCCGGCGGTGTCGGCGGGGCGGCCCCAGCGACCGCCGGCGAGCGACAGGCCGGTGGCGAGCGAGCGGTCGATGTCGGTGAATTCGTAGGCCTCCGTGCGGCCGTCGCCGAGGCTCGCGCGCAGAAAAACACCGAGATCGGTGATGATCTGCTGTTCGATATTCAGCGCGCCGCCGAATTTGTTGCGGAGGTGCCGCAAGGCGGCGATGTCGGACGCAGACGGATCGGGGGTGGCTTCATACAGCGATGTGAGTTCGGGTAACGTTGCGAGCAACGCGCGGGTTTGAAAACCGAGCAGCCGGATTTTTCCGGACTCGCCGAACATGTCGTAGCGCGCTTCGGCCTCGGTCACGAGCTGGAATTGCGCACCGAAGCGCGTGTCGAGGAATTTTGAATTCGGCTCTACGGAACCGTCGAACGCGCCGGCGCGCAGCGTCCACCAATCCTGATACCATTCCAGCGCGGCACCATAGGTCAGGCCCCACGCATCGGCGGCGTAATCGAAGGCGCCGGAATCGACCACCGCCCAGTTCATGAAATCGTTGCGTGGGTCATGCGCGTAGGCGTTCGTGTCGAACACATCCGTCACGCCGAATTTGCCGATGGTGAAAATCAGCGCGTTCGCGGTTTGTGTGCCGCCGAGTTGCGTCTGGCCCGGCGCCACGGTTTGGGTGGCGCCGCCGAGGTCGATCGTCTGGCGCACGAACAGCCGCGGTATGCGCACATACGGCACCGACGCGCCAACCTTGTAGGCCTCGGCGCTGGAAAAGGCGGCAATCCCCAGCGTGTCGCTCAGCCCAAAGCCCTGATCGACCTCCGGCGTGACCCAGAGTTCGGCGCCGTGCCATAGCCGCGCGCCGGCGGAGATGGTGACGTCCCAGGTTTCATCGCCGCGGCTGCCGGGATCCAGGCTGTTCGGGCCGGTGTAGGCGGCGGCGAACGCAGGATGATATTGCTCGGTGAGCGTGGTCTGGCCGTGGAGGGCGTAGTCTTCCGCGGTCTGGGCGTATGCGGCGGTCGACGACATAAAGATACAAAGGAAGAAAGACTTCTTTTTTGAAAAGAATAAACAAAAAACTTTTGCTCTTGCGCTGTCGCCACCTGGCGCATGGCTGGGCCAGCGTGCGCGGGTGTGAACTGGCAAAAGTTTTTTGGTTCTTTTTTTGAAAAAAGAACTTAGTTTCTTCATCGCCCTAATGCCGCACATCGATCCATTCGGCAGTGAACGGGCGGTGCCGGAAGGTGGCCCAGACAAAATTCAGCGCGTAGCGCAGGCCGATGCGCAGCAAGCCTTCCTCGAGCAGGCGGCGGCCGGACGAGAGCGCGGGCAGCCGGAAGGTGAATTTCACCGCGCCGATGGCGTTCAGGCGACGCGCCAGATCGGTATCCTCGCCGTAAAAACTGAAGACCGGATTATAACCGCCGATTTGCTCCAGGGCGGCGCGGCGGACCACGAAATTGCCGCCTTGCAGCATCGAGCCGACGCCGAGCACGAAACGGTTCAACACATAAAAACCGTAGCCGAGGACATAGAACGCGCGCACGGCAATGCGCGTGCTTTTCGAAACGTCATAATAGATATAAGGCCCGCTCAACGCGACCAGATCCGGGTGGCACTCGAATTGCTGCAGCACATGCGCCAGCCAGCCTTCGGTCACGATCGTGTCGGCATCCACATTGGCGATCAGCGCGCCGGTGGCGCGCAGGAAGCCGGCACGGCGCGCTTGTACCAGGCCCTTCACCGGCTCATCCACCACGATCACATCCGGGAACGATGCAGCGAGCGCGCCGGTGCCGTCGGTGCTCGCGTTATTCACCACGATCACTTCCGCGGCGCAGCCGGACCGTTGGATTTCAGCAATGATTGCCGACAGCGTGCGGGCGAGATGTTTCTCCTCGTTATAGGCCGGCACGACGAAGCTGATCAACATCATGCCGCCCGCCGCCCCGCCAGCATCTCGGCATAGAGTTTGTCCCAATGGTCGGTGACGGTTTCTATGCTGTAGTTTTCGGCGATCCGGCGGCCGCCGGCGCCGAGCTGGGCGCGGCGTTCCGGCGCCGCGAGCAGACCGGCCAGCGCGTGCGCGAGCGCGCACGCATCATGCGGATCCACCAGCACGCCGTTGCCGTCACCGACGAATTCCGGCAGCGCGCGGCTGTCGGCGGCGATGACCGGAACGGCGCAGGCCATCGCCTGCAACAGCACCATGCTCTGGGTTTCGCTCGTGCTCATCATCACAAATGTGTCACTAATCTGTAACAGTTGCGCCAGCTCGGCCGGCGGCAACGTCCCGAGAAACCTGACCTGCGCCAGGATTCGCAAGTCCGCCGCCAGTTTTTGCAGTATCGGCAAGTGTGCGCCGTGTCCAGCAACGCAGAGGGTTGCTGTTACCCCATTGTCACGCAGCGCCGCGACCGCATGCAGGATGATGTCGATGTTTTTCTCCGCGCCCAGCCGGCCGGCATAGGTGATGACCGGCCCGGCCACACCATAACGGGCGCGGGCCGCCGGATGTTCCGAGGCGGGTGCCGGGGTGAACAAGGCGGTATCGATGGGATTCGAAATGACGCGGTGCGGCCGGCGCAGCCTGTCGTGGCCCAGTTCAGCGAACACCGAACGCGACGGCGCGGTGACATAATCGCATCGGTTGTGAAACCACATCACATAGGCTGCGGCGCGTTCGACGCTGAACGGAATATGCGGCCCGAAGCCGGCGATGGTGGTATGATTGGTGCCGATCACGGGTATGCGCAAACAGGCGGCATTCAATAACGCCTCCAGGCCAAGGCCGAAAAAAGAGTGCGCGTGAATGATGTCCGGGCGGGTGCGGCCGGCGAGCCCGGCCCATCCGAACGGGGATGGCAGGGCGGCGCGGGATTGCCGTGTCGAGCTCGGGAACGGCAATGAGGCACGCCGCCGGACGCGGACATTGGTGCCCAGATCACGCTCGCGCGGCGGCACGCCGACGCAGGCATAGTCGCGCGCGGCATAATGCGGCGCGTAGATGTCCACCTGGTGGCCACGCCGTCCGAGGGCCGCGCTGGTGATGGCGATCGAATCCTGAATGCCACCCAATTCGGGAAAGAAATAATCGGTGAACATGGCGATTCTCATGGCGGGCCGCCACCGTGGGCGTGGTGGGCTGCACAGCCTGCCACCCTACGGCCTGCCTTCCTGGCGCAGCACGCACCAGGTCGCGGCGATGCCGGCCACGCACGCCGCCGCGCCCACCGCGAATGCGTGACGGGTAAAGAACGGATAATTGTCGCCAGCGAAATAACCGAGGCCGAATAACACGGCGATTTTCGGCACCGTGCCCAGCAGGTTCACCAGCAGGAAGCGCGGCACCGGCAGGCGCACCGCGCCACCGCCGATCAGCACCATGAAGCCGATCGCGTGCGTCCATTTGGCGATCAGCAGCATGCGCGTGGCATCCTGCTCCAGGCCGCGGCGCAGCGCGTCGGTGATCTTGCCGTGCAAACCCAGGCGCGCGCCGAGACGCCCGAGCGGGCGCGCGCCGGTGCGGCCGATGACGTAGTAGATCATGTCGCCGATCAGGTCGCCGGCGACCAGCGCCGCGACCGCGACATACCAGGCGAAATAGCCGCGGCCGGACAGGAAACCGGTGACGACGGCGACAATCGGCCCCTCGATCACCGCGAGCGGCAGGATCAGCGCGCTGCCGTGGGCGATCAGGAAGCCCGGCAGCGTCACCGCACGGTCACAAACGCTCGTAGTGGATGATCGACCCGTCGACGACCTTGAACTGGAAGCCGGCCCACATGGCGGCGCGGTCGTACCACAGCTCCACATTGAGCGGGCCGGTGAGCTTGTAGTGGCTGGCCGGGATCGCGGTGCCGGATGCGGACGTGATCGGTGCCTCCGGCAGCGCGTCGATGCTCGGCTGCAGCAGCACGCCATCCTCCATGCTGATCATCGGGCCGGCCAGCAGGCGCTTGTTCCAGTAGCTGGTGGCGAGCGCATTCTCCGGCGCGATGTAGCGTTCGGTTTTGCTGCCGGTGACGACCAGGGAAGCGCCGTCGCGCCGCGCGTTCACCCATTCATGCTCGCTGTTCTTGTCGGTGGTGGCGCTGACGCTGATCAGCGTGCCGCCATGCCAGATTTCGGTTGCGCGATGCGTGTAGCGGACCAGCGGGATCGACAGCAGCGTGACCAGAGCGTCCACCGTGACATGCACGGTGAGCGTGTCGCCGTCGGGCACGAAGGTGAGGACATGGCGGCCGATATCGGTGTCGTGGCGGACCATGCGGAACGCCAGGGAAGGCGGCGCGGCGAGGGCCGCGTAGGCGGGTCGGCCCGCGCAGGCCGCACATGCGGCGAGCATGGCGCGTCGGCCGATGACGGGCATGTCTGAAGCTGGCGGCACAGGACTGGCACTAATGGAGCGGAGGACATCCAGCAAGGCAGAAAGGTCTGCTTTTTTTGAAAAAAAGAAGCAAAATACTTTTGCGCCTTCGCGGCGTCACCTGACGTCTATGACGTCAGCTTGCGCGGACCCGAACGAGCAAAAGTTTTTTTGGTTCTTATTTTTAAGAAAAAGAATGCTGCTTTTTTTCAGTAGCGCCAGCGCCTCACCCTGGGGACGGGCGCCGCGATCGGCGCGGGCTTGCCGAACAGCCAGCCTTGGCCGTAGGCGACGCCCAGCTCCCGCATCAGCGTCGCATCGGCCTCCGTCTCGATCATTTCGGCGATCGTGGCGGCGCCGGACGAGGTGGCGAGCTCGCGCATGGCGCGGACGAACGACCGCCCCTGCTCGCTTTGCCCGGCCGCGCGCACGAAGGTGCCGTCGATCTTGACGAAATCGACGCGCAATTCGCGCAAATACCGGAAGGACGCGCTGCCGGCGCCGAAATCATCCAGGCAAACCCGCACATGCGCCGCGCGCAGCCGGTCGATCTGCGCCGCGGCGGCCGCGAGGTCCTCGATTTCGGCCGTTTCCGTCACTTCGATCAGCAGCCGGCCCGGCGGCGCGCCCGCCACCTGGTCCAGCAGGCGCTGCGTGAAGGCCGGATCGGCGATCGACAGGCCGGAGATGTTGACGCCGACCGCCGCGTCGGTGTGCGGCAACTGCGCGACGGCGCGTTGCATGACCGCCAGATCCAACTCGCGCGATAGCCCGACCGTCTCGACCAGCGTGACGAACTCGGCGGGTGTCGGCGCGTGCCCGGTCGGGCCGGGCGCCGGCCGTACCAAGGCTTCGTAGTGATGCACCGCGCGATCCCACAGATCGACGATCGGCTGGTAGGCCAGCGTGAAGCGGCCGGCGGCGATGATGTCGGCCAGCGCGCGTTTCTGCCCACCGGCGTGCTCGATAATGCCGGCGAGGCCGCCGGACAGGCCGCTCGCAGCCGCGCCGGCGGTGCCAGCGGCGCCGAACCGTGCGAGCAGCAGGCGTAGCGCCTGCACGGATTGCGTGACCGACAACGCGCCCGCATCGAGATTGATGGCGGTATGCTCGACGCGCGGCCTGGCACCGGCGGCAAAGCTGTGCACCAGCTCCTCCAGCGCGGCGGCCAGCTTGGCCAGATCGGCGCCGGTGCTGCCCAGCATGCCGATGCGGCCGTCGCCGATCTGGCCCACCACCGCGTCCTGCCCGCCGGCTTCGGCGGCGAGGCGGCCGATCGAGTGCTTCAGGCAGCCGAGCTGCGTTTCGTCCAGGCCGGCCGCGGTGCCCTGCCACCCCTCGATATCGAGCAGGCCGAGGATGCCGGCATGGCCGTTCCGCACCCAGCCTTCCAGATCGACGGCGAACTCACTGCGCGATCGCACGCCGGGCTCGGCGGTGATATGCGCGGTGGCCGGCGCGCCGATGGTGAGCAGGATGCGCTTGCCCACCCCCTCCACCATCAGGCCGGAGAGCACGCAACGCTGCTCCCCGGCATTGGCCAGCCGCAGCAGCAAGGGCGGCAGGCGGCCGCGTGTGCCGATGACCATCAGCGCCTTGGCCAGCGTGGCGCGGTCGCGCGGCGAGATCAGGTGGCTGAGCGGCATGCCGACCGCATCCTGCGGCTTCATGTCCAGCAAGGTACGGAACGCGCCGCCGGCCCAGCCGATCGTGCCGTCCGCGTCCACGTCGAGCAGCAGATCGGCCGACGCGAAGGCGAAAGCCAGCATGTCGGTCAGGCGGGTGACATCCTTCAGCAGCGCCATGTGCACGTCGGCGCGCAGCCGGGTGACGGTGAGGGACAGCGTGATATTCTGCCGGCCGGACAGGCTACTGATGCGTCGCCGATCGAGGATCATGGCCGCATCGGTGGCGCCGGCGACCTTGGCGCGCAGCTCCGGGCACGACAGGCGCAAAATGTCGAAGATGTTGTCCGCACCGTCCTTGCCGGTGAGGCTGTTGAGCATGTGGGATGCAGCCGGATTCATCATGTCGATGAAGCCGTCGGCGCGGAACCGCACGACACCGACCGCCATATGCTCGATGAAGTCGCGCAAATCCTGCAATTCGGCGCGGTCCGTCCCCTGGTCCGCGACCGCGACGGTCATGATGCGGGCACGATGGCGGGCGCCGCACCGCGACCGCGCGGCCGGCCGGACGCAACGAAACCTGGCGCAACGGAGATCTCGATCGCGTGTGACATGCGGCCGCGGCTTATGTGAACGCCTGGAGTGTGCACGGGAGACGTCAAGAGCGGGTGAAGACCGGGACGGCGCTCGCGAACCCGCCGTGGACAGGCACGTCTTGCGCGTCCTACAGCACCGGCCAAGCCCACGGATGAAGCCGATATGCGCCGCCCCACCCTGCTGCCGACCCTGCTGCCGACGCTGTTGCTGACCCTGTTGTTGACCTTGGCCGCCCGCCCAGCGCTGGCACACGCGATCCTGGTCGCGAGCACGCCGGCACCGAACGCGCATATCAAGCCCGGTCCGCTGGCGATCCTGCTGCGCTACAACAGCCGCATCGATACCGGCCGGTGCAAGGTGACGCTGCAGGCGCCCGACCGCACCACCACGCGCCTCCCCACCACCGCCGGCGCGGGGCCCGACCAATTGACCGCCAGCACCACCCTGTCCCCAGGTGCCTACATACTGCGCTGGCAGGTGCTGGCCGTGGACGGCCACATCACCCGCGGCGACGTGCGCTTCACCGTGGACGCACCCTGAATCCGCGTTGGGGTTGGCGCCGGAAAGAAGGCGGGGTTCGTGCGAAGCACGCATGCGCGTGACGTGCAAGGCACGCATTCGCGTGACGTGCCAAGCACGCATTCGCGTGACGTGCGAAGCACGCATTGGCGTGACGCCCCCTCGACCCAAGTCGTGCGCAGCACGCATTCGCATGACGAGGCCTGAGGCCCCCAACCGCCGCCTTCCTCGATGAGCCAAACACAAACCGGATTGGTGTAACGCAGTGGCGCTGCTGGTCGACCTGATTGGGTATCTCGGCATCCTGCTGCATGGGCTGGTGATCGTCAGCCAGTCCATGGCGCTTGGCGGCACGTTGTTTCTGGTGCTGGCGGCGCGGCCGTTCGCAGCGTCGCTGGGGCCGGATTTGCTGCGGCGGATCGCGCGTCTGGCGGCGGTCAGCGCGCTGGCGCTGGGTGTGGTCGAGGCGGTGAACGTGGCGCTGCAGGTCGCGGTGCTGGCGAGCACGCTGGACGTGCCGGCCACCGACATGCTCAGCGCGAATTTCGCCACCGCCGGGCTCGCGAAGATCGCCGCTTCGATCGTGCTGGCGGTGCTGCTGCTGCGGCAGGCGGAAGCTGCGCCGCTGCTGCTGGTGTGCGCGGCGGAGCTGGCGGCGGCGACGCTGACCACGCATGCGCGCGCACGGCTCGACCACAACGCGCTGCTGCTGGCGGTGGAGTTTCTGCACCAACTGGGTGCCGCGATCTGGATCGGCGGCATTCCGTGCTTCGTTCTGGTGCTGGCGCGGCTGACCGACGCGGCCGGGCTCCGCGACATGAGCGGCCGGTTCAGCCGCATGTCGATGGCCGGTGTCGGCTGCATCCTGGCCAGCGGGCTGGTGATGAGCGTTTTCTATATCGGCAGTTGGGAGGCGTTTTACGGCACCGCCTATGGCGTCATGGTCGGGGCCAAAATCTGCATGTTCGGGTTCCTGCTGGCGCTGGGGTTCGGCAATTTCCTGGTGACCGAACGGCTGCGGCGGGACCAAGCGGCGCCGGTGCTGCGGCTGCGGCGCTTCGCCGAGGTGGAAATCGGCATCGGCTTCACGCTGTTCTTCGCCGCCGCGTCGCTGACGTCGGTGCCGCCGGGCATCGATCTGACCGCCGATCGCGCGAGCTGGCACGATATCGTGGCGCGGGATTTCACGCCGCGCTGGCCGCGTTTGACCTCGCCCGATCATGACCGGCTGGGCATTCCGGCGCTGCAGGCGCAACTGAACCGCGAAGCGGCGGCGCGGGCGGCACAGCCGGAAGTCGCGTTCGTGGAAGGCTCGGGCGAACTGCCGCCGCGCAATGCGGACGACATTGCGTGGTCGGAATATAACCATCATTGGTCGGGGTTCTTCGTCGTCGCGATCGGCGTGTTCGCGCTGCTGAACCAGGCCGGGGCGCGCTGGGCACGGCATTGGCCGCTGATCTTTCTGGGACTGGCGGGGTTTCTGCTGGTGCGGTCCGATCCCGAAGTGTGGCCGCTCGGCAGTATCGGCGTGATCGAATCGTTGCGCGATGTGGAGGTGGTGCAGCATCGCGTGTTCGCCATGCTGCCGATTGCGTTCGGGCTGTTCGAATGGGCGGTGCGCACCGGCCGCCTGCGGGCGCCGTGGGCGGCCTATGTGTTCCCGCTGATCTGCGCCGGCGGCGGCGCGTTGCTGCTGACCCACACACATGCGATCGCGAACGTGAAGGATCAGTTGCTCATCGAATGGACCCATACCCCGCTGGCGCTGGCGGCCCTGGTCGCAGGATGGTCCAGATGGCTCGAACTCCGGCTGCCAGGCCGCGTGGCCACCCTGTCCGCCTGGATATGGCCGGCGTGCTTCGTGCTGATCGGGTTCTTGCTGGTGTTCTATCGCGAGGCTTGAGGGTTGGCGTAGGAAGAAAGAAAGGCGGGGGGCTCTGCCCCCTCGACCCCCGCTAAGGACAAGTCCTTAGAACCTGTTTGTTTAGTTGGGAGGCAAGGCGGGGGGCACGCGTACTT
>Ga0116226_10004661_pt1 | contig 12158 bp, 8 predicted proteins | sample S1TSphfallax_FD_89692 | JGI IMG/M metagenome (GOLD analysis project Ga0116226, IMG submission 89692) | Host-associated microbial communities from peat moss isolated from Minnesota, USA - S1T2_Fa - Sphagnum fallax MG | ecosystem: Host-associated > Plants > Peat moss > Unclassified | place: USA... | reverse complement strand
GGACATGGTAACTTCATTAGCCTCTTCAAAGACTATTTCCCCAACCCTGTCACCAAATCTGTGTGTTATCCTTGTGTCGAGGTCTGATAGTCCTTCCAGACGATCTACTACCACCATCACCCGGATTCCAGTTGTTTGGGATAGTTGGGCAGCAATGAAGTCAAGATTTACTTTAACTATGGGGTTTACAATGTTTTCTATGTCTTCAAATAAACGTTTCTCAGGCTCCTGCCAATCCTGTACTAGAGCGCATGGTAGTGGAATGATTTGGGAAGCTCTGAATTTATTGAACCTCCGTGTTCCTCTCTCCCAATTCGCTAGCAAACGAGTCTCATACTCAGGGAACCGAAGAAGGTACTCACCAAGGGGTCCAATTTTTTGACATACAAGCTCAATGAATTGTTTCTCCACGTGGATCCTCCCCAGACCACTAGAGCTGTGCATCAAGTCCTTGAAAACTTTGAAGTTATATGCGCCCTCACACCCGGCCCACTCTTGGACGACCACGTCGGTGGTGTCATATCGGATGTTAGCGAGCAAAACCTTATCCCCCCGCTGGAGGGATAACTTCTCGCAAGACCAGTAGGAGGCTGCATCAGTTTCAAGAACCATGATCACAGGATGGGTGCTCGCATTGATTCCATTTGAACCACCCACCACGAGTCCCGCATCTACCATGCATGATTTCATCTGCTGCCGTGGACTGTGACTCCAGATCGAAGGAACTGTCACACACCACTGCACATCCTGCATCGACAAGTCCGACCCGAAGCCGACCTCCTGGAGATGTCGCAGGATGAACTTCCCCATCGCTCGCAAGTAGTCTGAGATGACGCGGTTCAGAGTCAGGCCCGCGGGAAGATCTGATGCAGATGAAGGCCCCGCATCGCTGCTCCAAAGCTGATGCCTCAACGGCGTAACATAGTATCCCGCTACAGGCATGTCGCGTGAGGACAGAACATTCGCATTAGTTGCAGCTTGTTCCCGCAGCTTCCGCATAGCTTCCAGATCGTTCTCAAATTCCGTCCAGGCCATGTATCCCCAACTACTGAAGCAAAGATCACCATTCGGTTTGCCAACCTCTGGTTTGTAGTAGATGGCCGTGGGGGTTGCATCACGCTTCAAGTCTTCTCCCGGCCAGTAGTCATAGCATGTGACGATGGTGGAGGGCTTGAATTTGTGCGCATAGGCATAGGAGGAGTGAGTGGTACCCAAATGCAATCCCACAAGAACTCTTGGCCCAATCACTTCTGGCTTTCTTCTCGAGGCACCTCTACGTAGTCGCTGAAGGCGTGCTGATTGGGGTACAGACGACGGGAAGCTCTTCTTTCCTCGTAAAAACACTGGGAACTTGTTTTCAGGTGCGCCTAGCTTTCTGTCTCTCTTAGACTCCATTCACTTTGTTTACAAGGTCCCTATTCACCAATCTTCTTCTTCGTAACCAACCGCTCAGGATAAACCCTGTTGACAAGATGCAGGATTTCACAAGACAAAGTTAAGATTAAAACTCGGTGACGACGTTTCACAACAACCTACAGATGAAAAGTTTAAGCAAAGACTATCTTTAAGAGAAAAGAGTAATAATTTCTCCAAATTTTCGCAAGCACGATGACTAGTCTTTTCTAAAATCTAAAAGATTGAGCTTCTTCTTCTGATTACTAGCTACCAAAGAGAAGGCAATAGGGAGAAATAGAAGACCACGGACAGAGAACTGAATGATCTTGTACGCGTTACTCTTCAAGTGTAAGCTTTGAAGTTCTGTGGAACTCTTCTGAAGATACGAAACTTCCTCAACATGTCATTTAAGTCTTCAATTTCTGGAAGATGTGGCGCAGGACACCTGTGGGCCCCAAGGGGCGGCCTTTTCAATGTTTTTTCCAGGTCATTGGAGCTATCCACGTCACACATGAAGCCTCAAGCCCACGAAGGTACAACCGTAGAATGAGGTAGTTGCTTAAAAGGATACCGACAACATAGTTGTTAATAGCCATCCCAACTCTCCCAAGAAGGGGTGTTAAGACGTATCCCAACTCTGGGAAGGGGATTTGGGTTATAGGTAAATATAGGTGACAAACATAGTTAGGTGTTAATTAAACAAGGAGAAACCTTTTTGCTTTGTTATGAATCTGAAACATTAAAATGGGGGCTGATAAACGTCATTTTTTTCAGTGATTACTTCACTAGGTATTGGGGAAACTATTTTGGTATTGTCGCAAGCTTGATTAGATTTTTCCAATCAAAGATGCCTGTCAAAACAGGGAAAAAGGAATTTTTGGGATCCTCACAATTAGCTGCTACGAGTCCCAATATGTTATCATCATTATTAACATGGGGTTTTCTTCTTTCTGCAGTCAAAACAAGAACTATATATTTTAAGTTTTGAAGTTTTCCATTGAAGTTCTTTGTAAAATATCTGAAATAGGGATGGAATTGTTCATTAAAGGTTGAAATAAGTTGAAATGGTTAGTTGGTTTTTTACTCTTGCTAAAACAACTTGGGCTGCGAAAAGTCTAATGGGTCTGCCTTCTCAATTGGGGTCCCTTCTTTCCTATTTGTTTATATTTGCTTGAGCATCCGAAAATATCCAATATTTTATATGTTGGTCTTCCCCATTGTGTGATTCATATTAATTAGTTGAGTTCAATTCATACTTGTGCTAAAAAAACTTTGGCACATCTACTGGGTCTTCCTTTTCAACTATCATAGGTCGTTTCTAGCTACATGTAGTGATTGGCCTCAAAAAAGATCAAAACCTCAGCCATTTTGAATTGAATGTTTATGGTGAGCTCGATCAGTGAACTCGTTAATACTTAGAGCATCTGCACCGGTGCTCAGTGTGTGACTCCAGACAGTAAAATTTATTGTCAAAAACTCAAACGGTGCTGGTTTAGCTCAGGAAATTAGTTTTTCTTCTGCAACTTTCTGCTCCTTGAAGTGGCTCGTAAAAGACCCCAACACAGTTGTGTACCTCCAATTGGACCTGACTCTGGCTCAGTATTTCTGATTGCTCCAGGTGGTTTGCTATTAGTAGTTCCCACATATATGCACTTCGAATTACAGTTTTATTACTGTGGTTGCCAAAAAACAAAAGGCTAACCTTAGACATTTAATTTTATTATCCAGAGTGACATATTGAGCACCCATGGAGATGCTCTTAACACCCACCTTGTAGTCCTTGCAAATCCACCTTTCAATCTCACAGTTGAGCTTCTAATAAGTCGTGGCAATAAAATGAGAATTTAAGAAGGTTTTGGAGAAAGAAAGAAAGAAATAATTAAATAAATAAAGTGTTGCTTCTCAGTGCAAGAAGGTAAATAAAGCCTGAGGAAGGGCAGGAGTGATCCAGCAGCCCCCAACGCACCACCCAATTTTCCTGTTTTGAGGCGAGCCACTTGTATGAATCCCAATTGCAGTCCCTTACCCACCTGGGTGTGCTTTTGGTTTTGTTTTTCTCTTCCCTTCGCTGGTCCCCTTGCCTTTTTTTAATTCCCCTTTCTTTTGCTGCCCTAGCGTCCGGGTTCGTTTTTTCCCATTTCTTTCACTCATCACTTGTGACCTATCTGTATCTAATTATCTAAACAAAACCTCTCTACTTTGCTAAACCACTATGTCTTCACAAAAAAAAATATTTTCTTGGCTAAACATATCTCTCTTGTCAAAAACATTATTTTTTTCTAGATCAACTTCTATTTCTCAGAAAAAAAAAAAATAATGATAAATTTTTTATCTCTCAATAACACCTCAATCTTTTCTTGGCTAAACTTTTAATTTTTGCAAAAAATTCTATCTCTTTTAAAACCTCTACCTATTGGCACAATCCCTAGTTCTTTCCAGCTAAACCCTTCTCTTTTTACATCTTTTTAAAAACTTCTTGATTGAATCATTACTTCTCAACAAAAATCTCTCTAGCTTTTGACTAAACTTATGTATTTCCTAGCTAAACTACTTCCTCTCTACAAAATCTCTCTAAATCTTGGCTAAAGCACTATCTCTCTCCACCAAACCTCTCTACTCCCTAACTAAAACTTTTATTTCTTAAAAAAAAATTCAAACTTCACTAAATCACTACGTTTTGATTAAACCTGTATATCAATTTTAATTGAGTATTGCCCTTGGGTGAAATTTGTAATGAGTTAACAATTATTTTTATGTAGATATTGCAATATTATAGAGTTTGAGGCATTACCAGTAAAATATTGTGATTCAAATGGGGGTATCATAATTTGTTTTCAATTATCATTTGTTGCAATTAAAATTCCATTTAAATTAAGGTATTACATTTTGTTAGGTATTCTTGATTTAAACCTACCAATACAATGGTTATTAATTTTGGCCCTAAATTTAAATCTTACATTCACAAATCTAAATGTTTTGTCTTTTGCATATCCTTCACTATGTAGAAGGCTAGAATGGATTTTCACCTAGAAGGTTAAATATCCCTAGCTGTACATTATCCATTAAATGGACCAAAATTAAAATGGAACCATCCGAAATATTAACCTGAAGTGTAGTACCCACATCCAAGGATTAGCATATATTTTCATCAAGACCTTGAATATTGTTAAAATAGTTAATGAGAAGTTCCTTGCAATACTTACATTTGGTTCTTTTGCATCCTCTTCAGTGACTATAAGCTTAGATGGAATGACAAGTACATAGATGACAGGTGCACCAAGGTGGTTTATAGTGTTTTGACAAACAATCAATAATTATTGAGAAAAAATATGAACTATTCCAATATTTAATGTATCAAGTATGGAATATGTTTTTTGAAAATCTCATTATTTAGTATTTTCATAATTGAATGATTCATGTGAATATTGAGCAATTATTAAGCAAATAAATATTTAATAATATGTTTCAGATTTCATAATTGAATATATTGAACATTCAAGAATTAAATACTGAAAATCTACTCAATAATTAATATCAATAAAATTTTAAATATTGAATAATTAAATGAATACTGAACTATGGATGAAATTTTATTAAATATGTAAATCCTGTATTTAGACAATTCAAAAGTTCAAATTTAACAATTGACTATTTTAGAATTTGGAAAATTGAAAAGAAACTTTAGTTTGGGGATCACTAGATGCTTCAACAATAATATTAATAATGTTTGGTCTCACTACATGATCCAACAAATGGATGTTAACAATGTTTCGCTCAAATTCAATAGAAAATTAAAGGTTGATCACCAAGTTACAAAAATCTAAAATCAACAATTTAGTCGAGAAAAACTAAATACCTATTAATTAATATAAATTTTATAATCACATTATGTGGAGCAGGATCAAGTGCTTTAGGTTTATTACATATGCATGGTTGTGTTTCCTTTCTCTTTGAAATGTCATATATTGCAATACAAGGGCAACTTCAACATGTGTTTGTCAAATAATTGATTAACTTTCATCAAAAATAAAATATTCTCAAAATATACTCAAATTTTTTTTTAAATTGAGAAAAAATTTGAAAATTTTAACATATCATAAAATAACATAATTGGCGTTAAAACTACTAAGGTACTACAATATGTTGATCCTAGTTGAACTTTTTGTTATAACAATACATGAAAAAAAAATTCACTAATACTTCCTTTTTAAAAGATTCAATTTATACATAAAATTTAAACATTTCCAATATTTAGTTATTTCCAATATAACAAGCACTTATGTGAAAATGTTGTCCCATTTGCATTAAGTATCTTTGGGTTTCAAATGATAATATAAACTCACCAAAAAAACAACTATTTTATATGGCATTCAAACCCACAAATTCAATACCAACATTTGGACTAGATCCCAAAATTAACAACCATTATATTGGTAGGCTTCAATTGAGGATACTTAACAAAATGCAATAACACCCTTATTTGGATGTAAACCTAATTGCAACAAATTAGTATGTATAAAATTTATTAGCAATGTCACAAATTCTAAGGCAATGTAATACTTGCATAAAGAAAATTGTCATCTGATTACAAATTTGACCCATTGTCAATAACCACTTCATGTTCCATAAAAGGTTTTCCAAAAAGGTTTACATTTAGATAGGAAATAAATAAGTTTAATTTTTAAAATATATAGGTTTTTCCAAGAAATACAAAAGTTTTGTCAAAAAATAAAGGTTTAAACAAAGAAAAAAAAAACTTAAATTGTTATAAGTAAAAAGTTAGCCAAGAAAAGCTAAAAGTTTTGTTGAAAAACAAAGGTTTTATCAATGGGTAAAGATTTAACCAGAAAAAAATAGAGCTTACAAGCTTTGGCAAAAGATGAAAGAAGTTTGTGAAAAAAATGTAAATTTTTTTTGAAAGAATAAATTTTTAGCTAGGAAAAAATAGCAATTTTTTTGAAAGACAAAAAAAATTCACCACAATAAAATAAAAGTTTCATTTAAATGTAAAATGTTTAGCCAAGAAAAATAAAGGTCTTGACCAGGTAGAGGTTTTGTGAGAAAACAAATAGTGGATAAGTACGTAAGCAGGTTCGTTGTTAATTGGTAAATAAGGCCAAGATGTAAAATGAGTAAGGTAGCTGTGTAGGAGGGTAGTATGGAGGTCAGGCCCAGAAACAAATGATGCAAGAGAAAAAAGGTCAAAGTTCAACTACCCCAAAAAGTGTACTGTGAGACAATGTTGGTTAATTCAAGGGCAAGAGCTAGATGAATAAACACAACCATCATTCTATGGACATAACAATAATTGGTGCAGTAGTGGGTGTTGGTTCCCTTTAGCCCTGAAGCACGTTATGCCAGCCTAATTTATTACATTAGATATAAACTTTAACTAATTTTCCCATGAAATCACTCAAGAGGGACCACTGATTAGCGGATCTGAGTGTAGTTATGTAGTTAACACAAGTGTGAACGCATTATTCAACTAATTTTTCTTTTCAGAGCAAGTCTTGTTTATCCCCAAAAAACAAATTAAGAAATTAATCATATGATTTTTTGTTTTACAATTCATAGCCATATGAAACCCCATGATACAAAAAGTGAAATAACAACCCAAAAAAACTAAAATGATATAGAGACATGGTTAAATCTGTTACCCAACATTCATATTTTGAGAAGAAACCCAACATATAAATGGGTAGATTTCAACATAACCTGTCAATTGGATGGCTGCACCCAAAATCTACACATGACCATTCATTACCTTGGTCCAATAAAAAACTTACACGCAAAGCTATAACCTTATCCATTCAGCCAACTTTTGATTCTCCGATCCCTATACCCGCTCAGAAGGTGTTCCCGCACCTTTATTTATGCCTCTGTAGGACAGAGCCCATAAATAAACGAGGCATCACAAACACGCTGGTCCTGTCAAGAGATAAGATGTTGTGCATCTACCTACTGAGTCCACACTCTCTGAACACGAAAAAGATCCATTCCAATCTAAACAGTCTAAATACTTCACCAAAGAAACCAGTTCATTAAATGTGAAACTGTTTTTTATAAGGTAAAACTTTCATAATGTGATAGTCCCTGTCCCTGTGGGCGCAGGGCCCAATAAATAAAGTGTCGCTTCTGAGTGCAAGAAGGTACATAACGCCTGAAGAAGGGCAGGACTGACCCGGCACCCCCCAACGCATCACCCAATTTTCCTGTTTTGAGGCCATCCATTTGTATGACCCCAATTGCAGTCCCTGACCCACCTGGGTGGGCTTTTGTTTTTTTTCTTTTTTTCCCTTCCCTGGTCCACTTGCCTTTTTTAATTCTCATTTCTTTTGCTGCCCTAACGTCCGGGTTTGTTCTTTCCCATTTCTTTCACTCGTCACTTGTGACCTATCTTTATCTAATTATCTAAACAAAACCTCTCTACTTTTTTTAACCTCTAAGCCTTGGCAAGAAGCTTTATGTTTTTCTGACTAAACCTTTATCTCTTGTCAAAAACATTATTGTTTTTTAGTTAAACTTATTTCTCCCAGCAATTGTTTTTTCATGGTAGAATTTTTATCTCTCAATAACACCTCTATCTTTTTGTGCTTAACTTATATATTTCCTAGCTAAACTACTACCTTTTCACAAAATCTCTCTACATCTTTACTAAACTTTACTAAAGCGGTATCTCTTAACAAAACCTCTCTACCCCTGGTTAAACCTTTATTTCTTAGCAAAACTTTTCTACTTAATTAAACTTCCATATTTTGATCAAACCTCTATACTAATTTTTAATGAGTATTGCCCTTGGTTGAAATTTTGTAGTGAGTTGACAATTATTTTTATGTAGATATTACATTATTATAGAATTTGTGGCATTACCAATAAAAAATTGTTATTCAAATGGGTGTATCATAATTTGTTTTCAATGATCATTTGTTGCAATTAAGATTAGATTTAAATTAAGGTATTATAATTTGTTGGGTATCCTTGGTTTAAACCTACCAATACAATGGCTATTAATTTTGGGATGTACCCTAAATGTAAGTATTAAATTCACAAATCTAAATGTTTGGTGCAATACATATCTTTCACTATGTAGAAGGTTAGAATTCAATTTAGCCAAGAAGGTTAAATGTCCCTAGCTGTACATTATGCATTAAATGGACCAAAATCAAAATGGATCCATCAAAAACATTAACTTGAAGTGCAATACCTACATCCAAGGGTTAACATGTATTTTCATCAAGACCTTGAATACTATTAAAATATTTAATGAAAAGTTCCTTGTAATACTTACATTTGGTTTTTTTGCATCCTCTTCAATGACTATAAGCTTAGATGGAATGATGAGTACATATATGACTAGTGCACCAAGGTGGTTTCTAATGTTTTGACCTACAATCAATAATTATTGAATAACAATTTGAACTATTTCAATATTTAACATATCAAGTATTGAAATTATTTTTTTGAAAATCTCATTATTTAGTACTTTGATAATTGAATGATTCATGTGAATATTGATCAATTATTGAACAAATGAAGATTTAATAATAGGTTTTAGATCTCAAAATTGAATCTATTGATCATTCAACAATTGAATACTAGAATTTTACACAACAATTAATTTCAATCAATTTATGAATATTGAATAATTAAATTACTATTGAAATGCTTTTGATATTTTATTAGAAACATAAATAACGTATTTAGATAATTCCAAACTTTTTGAAAGTCCAAATTTAACAATTGACCATTTTAGAAATTGAAAAAGAAATTCTAAAAAACTTTAGTTTGGGAATCACTAAATGCTTCAAATATAATATTTATAATGTTTTGTCTCACTATATGATCAAACAAATGGATGTTAACAATGTTTTGCTCAAATTCAATGGAAAATTTAATACTAATCACCAAGTTAAAATAATCTAATTAACAATTTAGTCCAAAATTAACTAAATACCTACTAATTAATATAATTTTTAGAATCACATTATGTGGAACAAAATAAAGTGATTTAAGTTTATTGCATATGCATGGCTATGTTTCCATTTTTTTTGAAGTCTCATATATTGTAATACAAGGGGAGCTTCAACATGTGTTTACAAAATAATTGATTAGCTTTCATCAAAAATCAAATATTTTCAAAATGTATTCAAAGATTCATTGATTTTCTTCAGAGATTCTTTTTTGAAAATTTCAAAATATTTTTAAATAATATAATTGGTGTTAAAATGACCAAGGTACTAAAATATGATAATCCTAGTAAAACTTTGCATTATAACAATCCATGAAAAGAAGAAAAAAATCACTAATAATTACTTTTTAAATATTCAATTTATACGTGAAACTTAAACATTGTAAAAATGTATATTAAATAAAATAGTTGATTAATGATTACTAAAATTGTTAATTATTACATGGGAACTTTTATTTCCCATTTTTTCAAATAAGTGTATTGGCAATCATCTACAAGAAAAAGAAGCCAAACTTACCTAAAGGTGGGATAATAAAATAAAAGTTTTGCAAAATCTTCCCGAGTCTTTATAACCAATAGGAATTCATTGTTTCAATATGGAAAATTTTGCATTTTGTTTTCCTAAAAAAGAACCTTCATCCAACTGACATTGGGTTTTCTGTGACACCACAACACGAAAATTTGCAAAAAGAAGAACATTCATAACTTTTTTAAAAATCTATTATAAAATTACTTCCATAACTATGATAAAGTGACAAAATATTCAATGTGTTATGCTTGCTTAATAAGATTTTTTTTTTGAAATAATGAATTCTAAAATGATATGCAAAAAACTATACCCACACTCATGCAATGTGCCATTTTATTAATGTGGAAAGTTTTGGTTCTTACCAATAATGTCTTTTTTTCTTAGCATATAAAAATGTCAAAAACTTTAGCAAAACCTATCTTATCTTATGCACGCACTTTATTTCGGGCTCTTTCCTTAGTGTGTAACATGTGATCACCTATATTGCTACCACTTTTGGTTTTGCCAGTTCCAATTTTGATGTGAATGAATTAATTGTAGTTCACATTGTTGTCATGTGAATCAATTGTTGGGAACATGGATTACACTTTGGAACAGACCCTAGTAGAAATGTTACCATCTTATGGAATGTCATCTCACTACTACAAAAGTGGGGTGTAATTTAGTAGCTTAAATCACTATGGGACTTTAAAAGTGAAATAAGTTCATTGCATTTTACTGATTTCACCTTGATGAAAATTATTTCATTATAATATCATTATGTAATCATCATGTTTCATTACTAATTAACATAATTCATTATTATAATTTATTATAGTAAATAGGTTTATTTCTATTTTTTAAAAATATTTTATCTATGCCACTTTGTGATATACCCTATATTATTTTTAACTACTTTAGTTATTTTAACTTATATTTTATGTTATTATAGGTTATTATAAATGATTGTATTGTAAATTATTATACGTTATTTTACCTTAAGGTATCTTAACTAGTTTATTATAAGCTTTAAAGTTATGATAAACTAAATTATTCAACTAACTTTAGGCTATACTTTAGATTATTTTATTTTAAATTAATATATGTTATTTCAAGTTATACTTTAAGTTATTATAAATTATTTTATCTTAAGTATAATAATTTAAAATAATTTAAAATATAATATAATGAATTAAGGTCAAAATAACTTAGAATAGAAAATACCCTACAATAATAACCTATGAAAAATAATTTTAAATACCCTGCAATATAATAACTACTAATAGCCTATGATATTATAACATAAAATATCCAAAAATAATCATCAATAGTTATAATATAACATATAATAACCAACAATAACTTATAATACAATAACCATTAATATAATAATCATTAATAACCATCAATATCAACAATAGAATATTCATCAATAGCCATTAATAGGATAGCCACCAATAGCCATTATAAACATCAATAGCCATTAATAGAATAACCACCAATAGCCATTAATAAGATAGCCACAAATAGCCATTAATAGAATAGCCATCGATAACCATTAATATAATAACCACCAATAGAATAATTACTAATGGCCATAAATAGAATAGCCACCAATAACTATTAATAGAAAACCACTAATAGGCATTAATAGCCACTGGTAAAATAGGTACCAATAGCCATTAATAAACACCAATAGCCATATATTATAATTGTTTAAGATTACCAAAAATAATCTAAGGTGAAATACTTTGTAATAGACAAAAGTAACTTAAATTGAAATAACTTATAATAACCTAAAATTGTCAATAATAACATAAGGTGAAATAACCTTCAATAGCCTAAAGTAATTTATAATAACTACAAGTAATTTAAATTGAAATAATTTACAATAGCCAAAAATAACATAAAATAGCTAAAAACACATATAATAACTAAAAATAGCCTAAGGTGAAATAAGCTAAAATACCCAAACATAATTCTAACTAACCAAAAATAGCCTAGGGTGAAATATTGAAAACTAACCAAAAGTAATTGAAAATAGTTATAAACAATGTAGGGTGAAATAATTTAAATTAATGAAAAATAATCATATAATAATTAAAAGTAACTTAACATAGGTAATATTATTATATTAACAAAAAAATCCATTTGTTAAAAAAAAAAATTTGAAAAGATTAGTCATTGAAATGTTATTCAATAATGATATTCAACTTTTTTTTTGTTCAAATGATTTTAAACTTTCAAAAGGAAATAAATGTAATTATGTATAGTATTGAATTTTTT
>Ga0116226_10004660_pt1 | contig 12159 bp, 12 predicted proteins | sample S1TSphfallax_FD_89692 | JGI IMG/M metagenome (GOLD analysis project Ga0116226, IMG submission 89692) | Host-associated microbial communities from peat moss isolated from Minnesota, USA - S1T2_Fa - Sphagnum fallax MG | ecosystem: Host-associated > Plants > Peat moss > Unclassified | place: USA... | reverse complement strand
TCCGACGCTGATCCCGGCCGACCGCATCATCGCAAGCGTCGACGGCGCGATGAATGCGATCCTCGTCAAAGGCGACGCCGCCGGCGTGACGATGTACTACGGCGCCGGGGCGGGCGCGGAACCGACGGCCTCGGCCGTCATCGCGGACATCATCGAAGTCACGCGCCTGATGGCCGCCGAGCCCGACGAGCGCGTCCCCTATCTTGCCTTCCAGCCCGATGCGCTCAGCGACGTCGGCATCGTCCCGATGGCCGAGGTTCGCACGTCGTACTACTTGCGCGTGCGCGTGCGCGACGAAGTCGGCGTGCTCGCCGATCTCGCGCGCACGCTCGCCGATTCCGGCATCTCGATCGACTCGATGCTGCAAAAGGGCGTCGATAGCGAGACGAACGAAGCCGATATCGTGGTGCTCACGCACACGACGAGCGAAGGCCAATTCGACGACGCCCTCGCCCGCATCCTCAAACTCCCCGCGATCTTGCCCGACTACGCGCGCCTGCGCCGCGAGGACCTCCGTTAGCTCGGCTACGCAACTCCCGGTTTTCCGGTGCCGTATTCCGAACGTGCAAAACTTCCCGTGTCATCCCGAGCCGCCACCGTGTCATGCGTGCCACTCGTGTTATGGTGAGCCGCCACCGTGTCATGCGTGCCACTCGTGTTATGGTGAGCCGCCACCGTGTCATCCTGAGCCTGTCGAAGGATGGGCGCGCCACTCAGCGTCATCTCATGCCCATCCTTCGACAGGCTCAGGATGACACGAGTGGCTGCTCAGGATGACACGCTGGCTGCTCAGGATGACACGCTGGCTGCTCAGGATGACACGCTGGCGGCTGATCTGCTAGACGGGGAGTTCGGCTCCCGCGCGGCGGCGCGTCAGGTCCGTCACGTCGCTGAAGAGCGGTGAGGAGATGAGTAAGTCGGCGGTCGATCGATTGCACGCGATCGGGACGTTGTAGAGGACGGCGAGGCGCAAGAGGGCCTTCACGTCAACGTCGTGCGGCTGCGTCGTGAGCGGATCCCAAAAGAAGACGATCGCGTCGAGTTTGTGCTCGACGAGCATCGCGCCAACTTGTGCGTCGCCGCCCAAGGGCCCCGACATCAGGAGCTCGATGTGCAGTCCGGTTGCCTCGGCAATCTTCCCGCCCGTTGTGCCGGTCGCGACAATCTCGCATGCGCGGAGGGTTCCGCGGTTGAAATGGGCCCACTCGGTCAGGTCTTCTTTGCGCGCGTCGTGGGCGATGAGCGCGACGCGCGGGGCGTGTCGGATGCTCTGCATGTCTGCATCCTAACCGCTTTCGCAGGGAGATGCGAGCGCATCCACGGGCGCCGCAGGCGGAGGAAACTTCGGTACACCCGCTTCCCGATTTCCGACGCCCGCAAGTTCAGACGCCCGCAAGTTCAAACGACGGTAGCAGCGCCGGCCCTCAGCTGCCGCGATACGTCGCATAGCTGAACGGCGCCAGGAGCAACGGTACGTGGTACCGGTCGCGCGCCCCATCGAGCACGACCCGCACCGTGATCTCATCGTAGAAGGCCTGCGGTCCCAAATACGGTGCGACGTAAAACACGATTTCGTAGGTGCCGGGCTTGAGTTCTTTGCCGAGCGGCGTATCGGTACGCCCGTCGGCATTGGTGGTGCGCTTGCCGAGCGCGGTGCGGTCCGTACCCTCGATCCGGGCGAGCGAGATAGGAATGCCCGCCGCGGGGATGCCGCGGGCCGTGTCGAGGACGTGCGTCGAGATGGTCGCGTTCATGGGCCGTGCGCTCCTGCGGCGATCCAGCTGCCGAGAGCCGTGCGCTCGGCGTCCGTGATGTTGGTCAGGTTGCCGATCGGCATCGCGTGCGAGTCGACGGCCATCGACTTGATGCGCGCGGCGTTCGCCACGATGCGTGCCGGCGTATCGAGCATCACGCCGGCCGGCGCTGATGTATACCCAGCAAACGTGGGATGCGCCGCATGGCACACCGCACAGCGCTGCGCGACGATCGGCGCGATCTCCGCATACGAGACGGCGGGGCTTGCGCCAGCGACCGCCGCCGTGTGCGGCGCGAGCACGACGGCCGTACCGACGATGAGCACCGCGGCCGTCGCAAGCAGCGCGGGCACGTAGCGATGCTTGTGGGTGTAGAGATAGAACTGGCGCACGCAGACGGCGGCGAGCGCTAGCACCGCGAGCACGAGCCAACCGTACGGGCTGCCGTACGTCATCGGGAAGTGGTTGCTGATCATGATGAAGAGCACCGGCAGCGTGAAGTAGGTGTTGTGCACCGAACGCGTCTTGCCGAGCCGGCCCGGGCGCGGATCGGGCGTCCCGCCCGCGCGCAGCGTCGCGACCATCTTCCGCTGCCCGGGGATGATCACGAAGAACACGTTGAGGACCATGATCGTGCCGACGATCGCGCCCACATGCAAGTAGGCAGCGCGCGCCGAGAACGTATGAAAGAGCAAGTAGTCGGCGAGCAGCAAGAACGCGACGACGCAGACCGCCAGCACGCGCGGCTGCTGCTCGAAGATCCGGCACAAGAGATCGTAGATCAGCCAACCGGCGACGAGCGACCCGATGCTGATGCCGATCGCCGCCGGAACGGAGAGCGCGAGCACGCTCGGATCGATCAGATAGGTCGACGCGCCTACCCAGTACACGATCGCCAAGAGCCCGATGCCCGAGAGCAGCGTCGAGTACGCTTCCCAATAAAACCAGTGCAGGTGGTTCGAGAGCGGCTCGTCGCGCGGGCCGGTCAGGTATTTCTGATTGTGGTAGAAGCCGCCGCCGTGCACGGCCCACAGATCGCCGGAGATCCCGCGCTCCTTCTCCTGGGCCCGCGCGAGCTCGAGATTATTGTCGAGCCAGACGAAGTAGAACGACGCGCCGATCCACGCGATCCCGGCGGTGAAGTGGAACCACCGCACGAGCAGATTGAGCCAGTCGAAGACGTAGGCACTCACTCGCGCACCAGATCGGCGAGGCGCAGGCGCGCGATCTTGGCGATCTCACCGAGCGAGGCGGCGATTTCTGCGGAACGCTCGTTGCGCACGCGCGTTTGCAAGCCCGCGATGATCGCCGCCTTTTTGTTTTCGCGCACGCAGATGACGAACGGAAAGCCGAAGCGCGCGCGATACGCGGCGTTGAGTTCGGAGAACATCGCGATCTCTTCGGGCTCCAGGCGATCGAGCCCGGCCGAGGCTTGCTCCGCGCGCGATGACGGCGTGAGCGTGCCGGCCAATGCCGCGCGACCGACGAGATCGGGATGCGCGGCGATCAGCGCAACGCGCGTCTCGAGCGGCGCCTCCGCGACCACCAGGCACATCGCGCGGTGGAGGTCGTCGACGCTCGTGAACGGACGCCGGGCCGCGGCGCCGGCCGCAACCCAGGGAGACTCCTCGAAGATATGACCGAGCGTCGCGACGAAGCGCGCAGTCTCGGCGGCGTTGAGGTCGGCGATGGTAACGGACGGCATAAGGAGGTCGGTATTTCCACGCTTCTGGTGCGCGATGCAGCGCTTTTGGCCACGTTCGATGATGCGGGTCGCGAACTCCCGGGTGCCTCGCTCTTCGCGCGCGACGGCGTCATCGAGGCGATCGGCCCGGCGTACGAACTCCCCACGCACGCCGACCGCGTCATCGACGCCTCGAACCTCGTCGTTCTGCCCGGCCTCGTCAACACGCACCATCACTTCTATCAGACGCTCACCCGCAGCGTCCCGGCGGCGCAAAACGTCAAACTCTTCGATTGGCTCACCGCGCTCTATCCGATTTGGGCCCGGATGGACGGCGAGGCGATCCGCGTCTCGACGGCAACGGCGATCGCCGAGCTGATGCTCTCGGGCTGCACGACCGCAAGCGATCACACCTATCTCTGGCCCAACGGCGCGCGGGTGGACGATCAGATCGGCGTCGCGCGCTCGATGGGGTTCCGGTTTCATGCCTCGCGCGGCTCGATGTCGATCGGCCGGAGCAAGGGCGGCTTACCGCCCGATTCGGTGGTTGAAGACGAAGACGCGATCTTGGCGGATTGCGAACGGGTCGTCGCGGCGTACCACGATCCGGCGCGCTACGCGATGACGCGGATCGTGCTCGCGCCGTGCTCGCCGTTCTCGGTCTCCGCTACGCTCATGCGCGAGAGCATCGCGCTCGCCCGCCGCCTCGGCGTGCACTCGCACACGCACCTCGCCGAGACGCTCGACGAAGAAGCGTACTGTTTGGAACGCTACGGCCTGCGGCCGGTGGAGCTCGCCGAGGATCTGGGCTGGATGGGCGACGACGTTTGGCACGCGCACATGGTCTGGCCATCGGCGGATGAGGTCGCGCGGCTCGGCCGCACGCGCACGGGCGCCGCGCACTGCGCGACCTCGAACATGCGCCTGGGCTCCGGGATCGCGCCGGTGCGCGCGCTCATCGACGCCGGCGCGCGGATCGGCATCGGTGTCGACGGCTCGGCCTCGAACGACGGCTCGCATCTGCTGGCCGAGGCGCGCCAGGCGCTGTTTCTCTCGCGCGTCCACGATGCGCCGGCGGCCTTCACCGCGCGCGAAATGCTGCGCGTCGCGACGCGCGGCGGCGCGGAGGTCCTCGGTCGCGACGACGTCGGCTACCTTGCGCCGGGGATGGCGGCCGACTTCATCGGCTTTCGAACCGACACGCTCACGATGGCGGGCGCCGTCGTCCACGATCCGCTCGCGGCCGTCATGTTCACGCAGCCCGGGACCGTGGATCTGAGCGTGATCGCGGGCAGGGTCCGGGTCCAGCACGGCGCACTCGAAGGGATGGACCTCGAGCAACTCATCCGCGATCAGAACCGCATCGCGCGCGACCTGGTGGCCGAATGACGCAAGCGCAAACACTCGTCAAGACGCTCAATGCGCTGGCGAAGGGTCCGCAATTCAATTACTCCAAAGCGCGCGCCGCCGCGCGCAAAGACGGCAACGTCGATTGGCCCAAGACGAAGGCCCGCAACGACGACTTCAACCCCGACGTCGACGGCTGCGAGTCGTTCGTGATGCTCGATGGAAGCGTTGCCGAGTGGCTCGCCGGTTCGTTCACCTACGCCGCGCGGTGAGCGCCGCATCATCACTGAGGGACGGTCATGCCGCTCGTGCGAGCGTGTTGGTTCCTAGCGATCGGGCGAGAAGAGCGCCTTGAGATCCAGATGGAAGTCGTCGGCAACGGCGATCGATCCGCTCTGCGAAATGACGCGCACTTCGCGGTTTGGCTCGTGAATCGCTACCGATACGGCTTGCGGATCGACGACGATGACGTACGCCGTTCCGTAGGCGAGATACAACTCGACTTTTTCCGCCACGTCGACGGTCCGGTCATCGGGTGATACGATCTCGACGGCGATGTCGGGAGCGATCGTTGGCCGCTCGGCGGCTTCTTGCGGATGCTTGGCGAGTCGTTCGTACGACAGATACGCAACGTCTGGGACGAGCGACGAACTTGGCGCCCCCGCACGCTCGATGAAATAGAATCGCCACTCCGTGCCGACCCGGCCGCGATCACCGGCCCACGCGTCGAGTATCGTTGCCAAGGCGAACTGCAAGCGCGCATGCGTCCAGCGCGGGCTCACCTTCTGGCGCAGCGTTCCGCGATAGAGCTCGAAAGCGGGTTTGACTTCGGGAATCGCGAGATCCGGTATCGTCTGCATCGTTCGTTCCTCACGTCAGCCCGATCACGCGGTGCTGCCGCGCAACAAGGAAGGACGCGCGCTAGTGAGCGGGCTCGAGTAGGGCTCGCGCCTCCGCGCCGACGGATTCGCGCGCGTTGCCGATCGCGCGCAAGACGCGTTCCGGCGTGAAGGGAAGATCCGAACACCACGCCCCCGTCGCGTCGTGGATCGCGGCGGCGACGGCGGGGGCGAATGGGACGAGCGGCATCTCGGACATGCCGCGCGCGCCGTAGGGGCCGTTGGGGTCGGCGAGCTCCATGATGACGGGATAGATTTCGGTCGGCACGTCGAGCGTCGTCGGCAGGAGGTAGCTGCTGAAGTGCGGGGTGAGCATCTTGCCGTCGCGGACGAGGAAGTTCTCGGTGAGCGCGTAGCCGACGGCTTGCGCGATACAACCTTCGATCTGGCCTTCGACTTGCTGTTTGTTGATCGCGCGGCCGACGTCGTGCACGCTGATTACGCGCAGCACGCGTACGAGCCCGGTGTGCGTGTCGACCTCGACGTCGACCGCTTGCGCGGTGTACCCGTAGCAGTAGTTCGGGATGCCGTCGCCGGTTTCGAGATCGATCGGGGTCGTGGCGGGCGGACGATACTGGATCGTTGCCTCGGCCGGGCGTTCGCCGCGCTCGAAGGCGCGCTTCGCCGCTTGCGCGGCGTCGTGCACGGCGCGGCCGCCCATCAGCGTCATGCGCGACGCCGATGCGGACCCGGCGTTCGGTGCGTCGGCCGTGCTCTCGGCCGCGAGCGCAACCGCGTGCAGCGGAAGTTCGAGCATCTCCGCGACGATCTGACGCATGATGAGATGCGATCCCTGGCCCACGTCCGCCGCGCCGCAGCGCACGAGGGCGCGTTCGATGCGCTCCGTGCCGATGATCTCGACCGTCGCCGTCGCCTGTTCGGGAAAGCCGAACGAATAGCCGACGTTCTTGATCCCGGCCGCGATGCCGATGCCGCGCTTGAAGCGCGCCGCGGGCTCGGGTCGCACGCTGCCGGTGAAGCGCGTCTGCATCTCTTCGAGGCAGCGCTCGAAGACGGGCAGGATCGAGACGCCCTTCGGCAGCGGATGGCCGGTGGCTTCATGGTCGCCTTCGCGATAGAGGTTCTTGCGGCGCACGTCGGCGGGGTCCATCCCGAGCGCGTGCGCGATGCGCGCGACCATCGACTCGGCGGCAAAGTGCGCTTGCGGCGTACCGAAGCCGCGGAAGGCGCCGCTCGGCACGTTGTTCGTGTAGACGACGATCCCGTCGGTCGAAACGTTCGGGACCCGGTACGGACCGGTCGCAAAGATGGTCGCGCACTTGAGCACTTCGATGCTGGTCGATGCGTAGGCGCCGCCGTCGGCGAGCGTCCGCGTTTGCACCGCGACGATCGTGCCGTCGCGCATCGCGCCCCACTTCGTCGTGATCTTGTACGGGTGGCGCTTGTGGTGGCCGATGATCGATTCGTCGCGCTTCCAGACGATCGCCACGGGCCGCTTGTGTTTCCAGGCGGCGACCGTCAGCAGGGTCTGCACGTTGAGATCTTCGCGGCCGCCGAAGGCGCCGCCGATCTTCGGATACCGCACGACGACGTCGTCGTCGGTGAGGCCGACGATCTTCGCGAGTTGCTTGCGGTCTTCGTGGAGCCACTGCCCCGCGCAGGCCACGACGAGCTTCCCGTCTTCCCAATAGGCGATACCGGCGTCGGGCTGGAGGTACGCGTGTTCTTGCCACGAGGTCGTGAACGTATCTTCGAGTACGAGATCGGCCGCGGCGAACGCGGCATCCACATCGCCTTTGCGAATCTTCTGATGCAAGAGCACGTTCGAGCGGCCCGCGTGCACCTGTGCTGCGCCGGGGACGAGCGCCGCCTCCGCGTCGCCGACGATCGGCAAGTCTTCGTAGGTGACGGCGACGAGCGCCGCGGCTTTGCGCGCCGTCGGCTCATCGGTTGCGATCACGCACGCGACGCGGTCGCCGTAGAACCGCACCACATCCGAGCACAAGACTTCCTGATCTTCATCGATGAGCCCGTAGCGGTTGTAGGGCACGTCGCGCGCGGTGAGGACGTCGACCACACCCGGCAGCGCCAGCGCCGCGCTCGTATCGATCGCGAGGATCCGGGCGTGCGCGCGATGCGCGAACACGGTCGCCAGACGCAGCATCCCGCCGTCGATCAAGTCGGCGGGATAGCGGGCCGTGCCGAGGACTTTATCGAGCGCGTCCGGGCGCGCGACCGAGGTGCCGATCAGCGTCATGCGGGCACACCGTCCGGCAGCGGCTCGTGGGCTTCGATCGTTTGCGCGGCCGACTGCATCGCATCGAGGATCTTTTTATAGCCGGTGCAGCGGCAGATGTTGCCGCTGATCGCGGCTTGATGGTCGTCGAGCGCGGGCGAGCGGCGTTCGTCCAGCAACTTCGCGCCAGCCATGATCATGCCGGGGATGCAGAAGCCGCACTGCACGGCACCGTGATCGATATACGCTTGCTGTAGCGCGTGCAGTTCGCCGCCGTGCGCGAGGCCCTCGATCGTGACGATCGTCGAGCCGTGCGCCTGCGCGGCCGGCACGAGACACGACATCACGGCCGCACCGTCGAGCCAGACGGTGCACGCGCCGCACTCGCCCTCGCCGCAGCCTTCCTTCGCTCCGGTCAACCCGGCGTTCTCGCGCAGCGCATCGAGCAAATTCTTCCCTTGCGCCCCGGTGAGGGTGCGCGCCGTGCCGTTGATCGTCGCCTCGATCGTGCCGTCGAAAGCGAGCGCGGCGGGCGCGGGCGCGGGGGTCTGCAAGAGCACCGGTGCATCGGGATAGCCGTCGGCTTCGCGACCGTCGGCAAGCCGTTCGAGCGCGTCGGCGACCAGCGCACCGAGGGCGGTCAGCCGGTAATCGGCCGACCCGCGCAGATCGCCGATCGGCGCAGCGTCCGTGCCGGCAAGGATGCCGGCTTGGGTGCGCGTCGCGGCGTCGAGTTGCTTACCGATCAGAAACGCTTCGGCGCTCGTCGCGCGTACGACCGTCGGCGCAAGGCAGCCCAGCGCGATGCGGGCGTCGGCGACGCTGCCGTCGTGCGCGAACGTGAGCACGAGCGCGATGTCGATCACCGAGATCGCCTGCGCGCGGCGCAACCCGAGTTTGAGGAAGATCCCGCGCCGGTCGCCGCCGAGCGCGCGGAAACGGATTTCGCGCTCCAGTTCGTCGGGGCGCAAGTCGGTTGCGCGGAAGCCGCGGTAGAAATCACGTAGCGCGAGGGTGCGTTCGCCCGCGTGCGAGGCCAACGTCAGTTCGGCGTCGAGCGCGAGCAGCGGCGCGATCGTGTCGTTGGCGGGCGAGGCGGTCACGAGATTCCCCGCGATCGTGCCGCGCGCGCGGATTTGGGGCGCGCCGACCTCGATGCAGGCCTGCGCGAGCGGCAGCGCCGCCGAGCGCGCAAACGGCGCGGCCAGCACGTCGTTGTGCGTCGCCAGGCCGCCCAGCACAACGGTTTCCCCCGCGAGGCGCACGTAGGCGAGGGTCCGTAGGGCCGAGAGATCGATCAGCGTTTCGGTCGGCTTCACGCCGCGCTGCAACTCGACGAGGACGTCCGTCCCACCGGCGACGAGCCGGGCATTTCGGCCTTCGCGCGCGAGCGCCGCGAGCGCGTCCGCGAGGCTCAGCGGACGGATGACGTTACTCCACATGGCCGCTAATTCGCCGATTGCACGGAGGGCTCTTGCGCGCGGCGTCGGAATCGCGCTAGCCTTATGGCCCTTCTTCTGACGAGCTCGCCTTGAGCTTGGAGAAAGCCGGTCCTTTCCCGAGCCTGAAGCGTGTCCGGAGTTTGGCGAAGGAGAGGAACGGATGGGACAACCCGCACTTCCGAGAGAGCATTTGGAGCACACGCAACTCGGCCCGCCACTCGCAAAGGATCTGACCCGTCTCGACGTCGTCATCGAGGCGAATCGCTGCCTGGACTGTTACGACGCGCCCTGTATCCGCGCGTGCCCGACCTCGATCGACATCCCGTCGTTCATCAAGAAGATCGCGACCGGCAACATGCTGGGCAGCGCGCGGACGATCATGGACGCAAACCCGCTCGGCGCCAGTTGCGCCCGGGTCTGCCCCACGGAAGAACTCTGTGAAGGCGCCTGCGTCTATCACCACGACGCGGAGCCGATCCGGATCGGCGATCTGCAGCGCTACGCGACGGATTGGCTGCGGGAGAGCGGCCGGACGCTCTTCGCACCGGGGCCGCCGAGCGGCAAGTCGGTGGCGATCGTCGGCGGTGGCCCGGCCGGGCTCTCCGCGGCGCGCGAACTCGCGCGGGCCGGCCACGCGGTGACGATCTTCGAGCGCCACGCCGAGGCCGGCGGCCTCAATACCTACGGGATCGTACCGTTCCGGTTACCGACGGACGTCGCGCTCTGGGAGGCCGAGCAAGTGAAGGCGCTCGGCGTCACGGTGAAGACCGGCGTCGAGATCGGCGCGGACGTGCCCGCGACGACGCTGCTCGCCGACTACGATGCCGTCATCCTCGCGATGGGGATGGGGTCGGTGCCGAAGCTCGGCATCCCCGGCGAAGATTTGCCGGGCGTCTACGACGCGCTCGATCTGATCGAACGCGCGAAATTCGGCGAACGCGTGCCGATCGGCGCGCGCGTCGCGATCATCGGCGCGGGCAACACCGCGATCGACGCGGCCACCGTCTCGGGCCGGCTCGGCGCCGAAGAAGTGACGATGTGGTACCGCCGCGGGGCGGAGTCGATGACCGCGTATCCGTTCGAGGTCGAGTTCGCGAAGAGCGAAGGCGTGGCGTTCCGCTTCTACCGCTTGCCGGTGCGCATCGAAGGCGACGGGCGTGTGTCGGCGCTCGTCGTGGCGCGCACCGAGATCATCGACGGCGTGCCGCGCGCGATCCCGGGGACCGAAGAAACGATCCCGGTCGATTCGGTCGTGCGCGCGATCGGGCAGTCGAAGCTCGCCGCGCTTTACGACGCGTTCGGCGTCGCGCACCAGCGCGGCATCGCGACGGTCGATGCGGGCTTGCGCACCAGCAACCCGCAGGTGTATGCGGCGGGTGATTGTCTGTTCGGCGGCGGCGCGATCGATGCGATGGTCGTCTCCGCCGCGCAAGCCGGCAAAGACGTGGCGGCTTCGGTCGACCGCACCTTCCGCGGCTTGGATTCATAAAGGAGGCGCGTAATGGCGAATCTCGCGATCGACTGTGCCGGTATCCGGTCTCCCAATCCATTTTGGCTCGCGTCCGCGCCGCCGGCCAACAGCGGCTATCAGGTGATGCGCGCGTTCAAGGCCGGCTGGGGCGGCGCCGTGTGGAAGACGCTCGGCGATCCGATCGTGAACGTCAGTTCGCGCTTCGCCGGCCTCAACTACAAGAATCTCAAGATGATCGGGATGAACAACATCGAGCTCATCACCGATCGTCCGCTCGACGTCAACTTGCGCGAGATCGAAGAGTGCAAGGCCGCGTATCCCGATCGCGCGATCGTCGCCTCGCTGATGATGGAGATGAATCGCGACCGCTGGCACGAGCTGGTCGAGACGGTGCAGGCCTCCGGCGTCGACGGTTTCGAGCTCAACTTCGGCTGTCCGCACGGGATGTCGGAGCGCGGGATGGGCGCGGCGGTCGGGCAAGATCCGGAGCTCGTCGAGATGTGTACGAAGTGGGTCGTCGAGGTCTCGAAGGTTCCCGTGATCGTGAAGCTCACGCCGAACATCACCGATATCCGCCAGACGGCGCGCGCGGCCAAACGTGCCGGCGCGCACGCGATCAGCATGATCAACACGATCAACAGCCTGATCGGCGTCGATATCGATAGCTGGGATCCGATTCCGAACGTCGACCACCTCGGCGCGCACGGCGGTTATTGCGGCCCGGCCGTCAAGCCGATCGCGCTCAACATGGTCGCCGACTGCGCGCGCGACCCGCAGGTGCAACTGCCGATCAGCGGGATCGGCGGGATCGAGACCTGGCGCGACGCGGTCGAGTTCATGCTGATGGGCTCGAGCAGCGTCCAGGTCTGCACCGCCGTGATGCATCACGGCTTCAAGATCGTCGAAGACATGATCGACGGGCTCAACACCTACCTCGACGATCGCGGGCTCGACTCCGCGATGGATCTGGTCGGCAAGAGCGTCGGGAAATTCGTCAACTGGAACGACCTCAACCTGAACTACGCGGTCGTGGCGCGGATCGATCAGGACAAGTGCATCCACTGCAACAAGTGCTACATCGCGTGCGAGGATGCGGCGCACCAGTGCATCGACCGGATCGTCAGCACGCGCGGCGAGGGCGAGACGGACCTGGTCGTCGATGAAGGGCACTGCGTCGGTTGCAATCTGTGCAGCATGGTCTGCCCGGTCGAAGACTGTATAACGATGGTGCGCGTCGACGACGGGTCGGCTACGACGACCTGGCGGCAGCGCGAACTCACGGCCAAGTAGGAGAAACGGTCATCGGAACACTGATTCGCGGCGGGACGGTCGTCACGGCGACCGATGTGACGCACGCCGACGTCC
>Ga0116226_10004659_pt1 | contig 12161 bp, 9 predicted proteins | sample S1TSphfallax_FD_89692 | JGI IMG/M metagenome (GOLD analysis project Ga0116226, IMG submission 89692) | Host-associated microbial communities from peat moss isolated from Minnesota, USA - S1T2_Fa - Sphagnum fallax MG | ecosystem: Host-associated > Plants > Peat moss > Unclassified | place: USA... | reverse complement strand
TACCTTTCACTATGTGCTCCCTTCAAAGTGCATATGTAACCAAGTTTCCCCCACAATTGAATATTATGTGTGGCGTGGAAGTTCATTTCCATCCTTTGTAAAAAAATAATCTCATGAATTCTTGAAAACTATTTAAATCTTATGCAACAATGATCAACAAGGACTAAAGCTTAAATTCATCATACAAAACAACATCAACAATCAAGCTGACTTTCAACTCCAAAACATTCTCTACATTTCTTGCATGAAGGAAAGCCTTTCACCTTAATTCTTTCATTCCTCAAGTTTTGTTTGTTGTACAATGTTAATTTCAATTGAAGGATGAAACACACCATAGGAAATGAAACAATGAAATTCACATGTGGTCATACCAAATGATGCAAAATATATACTTTAGATTTGAAAAGAAAACACAATGAAAACTAAAGAGCTTGAAACATTTATTACTTAGAAATAGGACCTTGAAGCTTGAAAACCTTTGAAACTTGGAAAGATGCACTAGAAAACAAAAAACCTAGAAACATAAAATAGAAAACAAACCAACATTAAAAAAACAAAAGAAACAAAGAAAAAAAAAAAAAATTTAAAACAAAAAAGTAAACGACAAAAGAAAACAACAATGAATTGCTTGCAAGAGGTGGAATCATACGAGGTGGAGGGTGTTTGTAGGATGTGGAATCAAATGGAGTAGCAGAATAGAGTTTCAACATAAATGAGACCACAAGAAAGGAACATGTTATTCACCCCAAGGAATACACCTTTTGTGACCAATTTTGGCAACCACATGGCCACCAAGGCCCATTGTGAATTCTAAATGGTGAAGTGATGAGATCACTTATGTGTTTTGTGTTGCATCCCCATAAAAGCTAAAGCTCATGGGAACAAAGGACATTAACATGAAATGGAATAGGACATTTAAAACCATATTATGAACTTTGCAAGTGTCAATGTTATAACTTATGTGGCATGTACATAATTCTACCGCAAGGTTTAACTAATGTCAATGCAAAGTCTAGGGAAAATAAATTTGGACACTATTAATTATAAGCAAATGTAAATAGAGAACACTACTAGTAACCTTGCCCTTCTCCTAAGAAGTTGCAAGTTCAAAGCTGACAAGGATTGGTAATACATACCTTGCAAAAAACAATTGTAAAGAATGGCAATCCATGTAACACATTTTATTTTTTTTAAAGTAGGGTAGGGCAAATGTTGATCATGGAATCTATAAATTTTGTTGTGCACACTCATACCTAGAAAGTCCAAAGGGGGATGTTATGTGTCTTTTAAATGGATATACAACATTGTTTTCCATTAGGTTTGACCAATATTTTTTCAAGTAGCATATAAATGGGGAAAAACAATTAGCAGTGTAAAATTTCAGGTATTTCCAACCAAAATCAAAAAAACCACAAAATAACAAAAATTCAACATACAAATAATCATTAGGCTCCACCAAAAAAAATTAAATATTTTTTTGGGTGCAAAAGTGGAATTTATTTTTGTAAATTAAAGCCCTAAAATAAATGCATTTCCAAAGTAAAGATGAAGTGATAGCCAAGTCTAGCTCATAATCTTGGAATGTCCCCACTTGTGGGATTTATCCATTATAAAACATGACACAAATGTAGATCATGGACATCAACATATGTAAATCATGACATCTAGGAAAGGGAGGGTTTTCACATCTATACTTTGAAAGTGGGAAGGATCTTACACCTATAAAACATGCACAATATGAGCATATAAAAAACAATTTGAAAAAAAGAGTTAGGCTTAAATAGTATACAATGACCTACATTATAGTATGTGTAGTATTCATCATCCTAATATCCTCATTGATTTCATGAACTCCTAGCAATTAACCTTTTTTGTTATGAAATTTCACACAAATGCAAGAAAAGGATATATTTTGAACTTTTTTTTGCCACATTTCTACTTGAGTTTTAAAGGGAAGGGCATTTTTTGTACCAACTTTTCAACTTTTTGGATAATTTGTAAAAATTCATTATCATTTAAAGTTGAAATCCTTCTTTGGGTGCTTGCATATGACACAATGCTAAAAATTTGGAAAACAAAAACACTACTAGTTCAATAGGTGGATACCAATGTCATACATTAACTTGCCTAGAAATGGTGAAATGATACATATTTTACAAAATAAATAAATAAATATATATATATATACCTTTTTTTTTTTTATGGTTCAATGTTTTTTTATTACCAATTTGGAAAAAAAGTTGAGGTTTAACACAAAGCATGTACATTTATTTGTAGTTATGTTTTTTCCCCCAAATGTTTTCTTCCATAATAATGCCCTAAGGGGTGGTTTACAAATTTCTTTATTAAAAACTTTTACATAAATAATTCCTTGTGATTAATCATTCTAAATGATTGTTGCCATTGGAACATTTGTTAATTGTTTATATGCAAGATTCATTAGGGAATTGAACACTTTACCAATTATTAGGATGAAAATGCAAGGTTTGTGTTTTTTCTCATTATGGTTCAATTTGTCATGTTTTGGACATTTGAGTTTTATATTATCAAATGTGAGATTATTTCCAACATAAATAATATTTTCTATTAATCCTCCAACCTAAGTTGTAAAAATGTTTATAATGAAATCTTATTACTTCTTTTTATTATTTTGGAAAATTGATAATATCCATAACAATCATTATCATACTAATGAGAGCATATAAACTTAAAACACCCTTAGAAAAATGTATAACATCATTGCAGGATTCAATTTTGGTAAAGTTTCCATTAGTTTAAAAAATCCACCTTTTTTTCATATATTCCATATTAAAATTTTCACCACATAGAAAATTGTGAAAAAACATGTTCCACACTAAACTAGTGTTGGGTGAATATTAAAAAGATATTCAAAACTAGGCTAAGGTATTTCAACCCAATTATTTCAAAAAAAATTGATGGGTGGTAACTTAAATGATACATGAGTTGATACTCTACCCATTAAGTATCCATTTGCAAAGAATTGGTTCACAAAGTATTAAGTTAGATTGAAATCTTTCAAAACATGAACCCAAACATGTGTTATATCGATCACCCTAGGTCCAATTTTTAACTAAGCTCTAGGCTCTAGGACATAAAATACCTTTGGATGGAATCTAGGTTATAAGCTACCTAGGTTTAGGGTTTAGGCTAGGTAGGGGCATTAGTTTGTGTTTAGCCTTGGTGTTTAAGGTGGTTAAAATATGGAAGTGTAACAACTATCTTGGGGGGAGTCAAACTTGAGTTCAATAAGAAACTTAATCATTTCCATTTTGACCCACATTGTTGTTCTTTTTATTTTTGTGTTTGATGCTTGTCTTTTACATTTTTTTATACTTGTGTTGTTCATGGTTCTATAGTAGGTAGTGTTTCTTATGGCATTAGTGTTTTCAATGGTGCTTCCTATGTTACCTTTTGTGATGTTTCTCATGGTTTTTCTTGTGGTGCTTTGCATTTGCTACTCAATTGTTGTTGAGGTGGTACCATTGCACTAGTCATGGTGTTGCTTGAAGTGTTGCTAAACATTATTTGGCGTTACTCAATGCTACTTGTGGTTGCTCGGGTGTTGATAATCATAATATTGTTTTTGCTTTTGCTTTTACTTTTGGTGATGCACAATGATGCTTGTGGGGTGCCACTAATGCTCATGTTGCTTGTGGTGGTGCTTGTGACATTGTTCATACCACATATTATCTTGTTCAATGTTTTTGCTCATGGTGACCTCCCCCCCTTTTGTGGTATTGGTCTTTCACTTTTGCCTTTGTGTAGGTTGTGAATGTGGTTGGTGCAATAATGTTTCTTGCATGATTTGTGATTTCATAACCTTGTAATTTAGAAAGGTATGTCTTTCATCATTTGTTTATTTTGTTTATTTTGTGTTTTTGTATAATGTTATTTTATGTTTGCTTTGTATGTTTCATTATTTTATGTTTTGTTTTGCATGCATATTTTGTTTATTTTGTTTATGCTACGTTTTTAATATGTTTTTTAATTTTTTGTTCTCTTTTGTATGCATGTTTGTTGTTTTGTTTACATGTTATTATTATTTTAATTATTTATAAGTTTTATTTGGGTGGTCAATGTTAGTGTTTTCTTTGTTTGTTTGTTGGATTTCATTTGTGCAAGACCAACTAAATTACAAGTTTATGTAAGTTAAGTGCATGAAGCAAAAATATCTAAAGTTAAAAGTAACTTGGTAAAAATAACTTAATTGGATGTTGACATCCAACATCCCTATTCAATGAACTATCAAGTTACACACTTGATCATGCCCACCAAACATTGAAAATGTTCATGTTTGTTTAACATAAAATGATTTTGTCAATATATTTGCAACCATATTTTATCAATATATTAGAACTTGATAAAAAGGTTCATTTTTAATTTTGTTTTACACCAAATGATGGTGAATCTTGATATGTTTCATGTGAGCATGAATGTCTTTTTTAATTTATAAAAGTATACAACCTTTATTATCATCATATATAACAATGGGTTTCATTTACAATTGCCCAATAGTCCCAAACAATGATAAAAGCCACATTACTTGCCTTATTATTAATTTTTTTGCCATATGGTTTAGTTTATATTAATGATGCAATAATATAAGGTTTTTTTTCCTACTCCAACTAATAATTCCATGCCAATAAAAAAAAAAACTTGATGTGGATAAGCAATCATCAATCAATCCAATTTGCATCATTATACACATACATTTGTGTGCTTTCATAAATATTATCCTAGCTCCCAATATTGGGATGATGCATTTGGAAACATTCCTTTCAAAATGCATTTCACTCATAATGTTTCTGTCAATTTCATGGCTATGGTAGAAATTATTGTCAAAATGCACTTAAGCCCAACAATAGTTTATGCCCCTTCTAAAACATATTTGGCCTTGGTTTGAGCTTATGTTCTCCTTATAATGTGCCTAGTTAATTATGGTTGACACCATTTTCAAAAAACACACAATTAGGTTTTAACTTATTTCCCCATTAAAATGTATTTGACTCAACTATGTTTTACACCCCTTTTAGAACACATTTTGCCTTGGTCATGACTTTACATTCCCATTAGAATGTATTTAATCCCAGTTGTGGTTTACACATCTTTTGGAACACATCTAACCTTTGTTATGGCTTACATTCCAATTGAAACACATTTGCCCTCAACTATGGTTTATGCCCTTTTCAAAACTTACATAACCTTAGCCATATGGCTTATGTTATTGTCAAAATGCATTAGCCTAGCCCTTCATGTTCTTATTGGAACCTTAGCTCTTGGGGAGGTCATTTTAGTTATATTCCAAATGGTGTGCAAAACAATATTTGATGCAACTTATTGAAAAATAAATAAAAATACTTAAAGGTAAATAGGGTGCTTATAATTCATTATGAAAATATAATTAAAATATGTCTTATATATTTTAGGATATACCTTTAATGTATTAAAAATATGCCATTATTTCATAGCAAACTGAAAAATACATTTTTACCTTAGGTGTTTCCTAAAATATACAAGCAATCATTTCCTTAGGCCTTAGCCTATGGCTTATGTTCCTATTGAAATGTGTTTAGTTCCTCATGTTCTTGTTGAAATCTTTGGGTATGGCTTATATTCCCATCAAAACATGTTTGACCCATAACAACATCCTTAATGCTTATTTTGAAACATAAATTAATCTCCATTGTGCTTTTCATATGATGGAAATTTTATTTCATTATAATCCAATGAGATTGTTCATGAATAACCACAAATTGGTTCACAAGCCCCACTACCTAAACAATATTAAGTCTTTCACATACTTTTACATACATCAATTTTCAACATAATTTTGAAATGGGATGTACTACATGCATTGTTTCCAAGTCTATATTAGTTTGAAGACTCGTAACTATTAAAAGTTTGCAATTAGTAATTATAAAAGGAGCAAACATTGGTTTATTTTTAGTTAGACCAAAATTACTCAATATATTTTTATTGCATTTATATTGGTCAAAGTAAAATTTTCAATAAATTTGTTGAATGTGATTCATTTGTATCCCCCAAAAAATTAGATGTCATTTGAATCCACCATCTTGAATTTCTTTAGAATATTGCCCTTTGTTTCTTTCAATAAAATCAAATCATTAAAGACCAAAATGAAATTAGTAACACCAAAAATTACGAACACAATAATTTCCATGAGCTTTTTTGAAATACACGTTATGATTAACATAGTTGCTTTCAAACCCCTTAAACAAGAAATATGCATCAATTTTTTAATTCTATGCATGGGTTGGTAGTTGTTTCAAACCATATAAAGTTTTCAAAATGATGAAAACCTAGCAAATTCCATTAAAAAAAACACCTAAAGAAAGGGGAAAAACAAAGGAAAGACTTGAGTCTGAACCAAAAGAGTGAATCCCATAGATGAACAAAGTGGGGCAAAGGAACAAACATGGTCCTAAACCCCTACCAATTGCAAAAAACAAATCATAAATAGAAAAGGATGGCAATTTTGAAATCTTAGGTAGTAAGCCTAGAAGAGCCCTCACTTGCAACAATATCACGTTTCAAAATAGAGGCACCCTACACTTTTTATATAACTATTAACACCTTCTACCTATAAAAGATGTGCAAAATAACCAAAGGAAAGCTACTAGATCCCTTTGTTGACCACACCATGTTAACACATCAATGAAGAAATCCATCCATTTGTTGATGTAACAATAAAAAAGACTTATGATAAGGGGAATAAGTTCATTTGTCACATGTCAATTGTGGTAATGTCTTTCCTTGTCTAAACTGCCATTATTGCAACAACCTTGCGAAATAAAACAACACATGAAACCAAATTGATTTGAGTGGGATTGACAATGACAACATCATCCAAGGTGTGGGGGATATTAGTAGATAACACGATGTCAACTTGTTGACAAAAAAATTTGAAGGGAAAGTAATGGAAAGACATGAGTTTGCTAACATTAAACATGAAACCCTGTGTTTCTCACAATGGACACGAATGCTTCTTGAATGCCATTGTGAGAAGTAATCCATTCCCCACCATGGGTGGAATAGAAAAGGTGGCTTTCCAAGCCCTCCATAAAATAATGAAGCTCATTAATGTCAATAACAAAACACATGAAGGATTTTGATTTTCCCCATCCAACATTGGATTTTTTCCCATATATTGAAGATTTTTTTCATCCTTGATCTTTAGCTATCAATTTAAAACCATATATTCTAATTTGCAATCCAAATTTGAAACAATTGTTTCCCCATGAAAATTTAAGGACTCATCAAAGATGCCATCAGAATAAATGACGACGCATTAATTTATAGGGTAGTACAATTTATAACTTTAACTTTTTATACTATAACTAATGAATATGCATTTGACATTTTCGAAATCCAATTGTGTCCTTGTTTTTCCAATACATGAACAAATGCAACACAATTAAAGACACACAAATGATTTATGGAAGGTTTACTATAATTAGGGTGCAAATGCAATAAAATGATTCATTGCCAATCCCTTTGTCATGTGTTTAAAACCAAAACATTTGGTAGATTCTTGAAATATTTAAAAAATATTCTTAAAATAATGATTTATAAACCAACATATAATTTGTATGCCAAATTATGCAAATACATTGTTACACTATACTATTTTGCAAATGTGTAAATGATGATTATTCATGATCGTATCATTTTCAAAGCATTTCAAGTCATTTAAAAAATGAAAAAAATAGTGAAAGCATTAATCATAATGTTTTAGAAGTTCTTTTGATATAGAATCCATTAAATTATTTTCAAACTTATTTAAATGTTCCCATCATATATATTAAAACCATTGTTATATAAGTATATCAAACAATTTCAACATTAATTTGACTTATTATTATTTTCAAACATGCAAAATTAAGCATTAGTTATTCCTAAGATGGTTTAAAAATTTGAATCCACATTCATTATACCAAACCTCTTTTGGTATCATGCTCTACTTTGGACCTTGATAGGAATTTGATTTTGAACATAAGTTGTATTTGCCTTTATTTTTGCTTAGAAACTATGATCCAACTTCATATGTTGTAACATGTATCACACAACAAATTAACACCACAAACATGTTTTTAACGAGTGTTTGATTTTTCCTCTTATCTATTCCATTTCGTTTTGGTGTGTATGAAATGATTATTTGTTTTATGATGCCATTATCCTTGTAAAACACATTGGAGTTTTTGAAGTTATATTTTCAACCTCCATCACACTTGATTTCTTTAATTTTCTTTTGGTGTAACTTTCCACTAAAGCTTTGGTTTAACCTTGAACTTATGAAGCCCACCAAACTTAATCTTCATGGTGCAAAACATTGCATTCCTAGAAAAATCAATAATGAAGGTCAAAAAATTATTTTGCATTTCCATGAGATGTTGCCATGGGACGACATATGCAAAATTTCAACTATTGTTTTTGCATAGAAGACCCCATTGCAAGCAATTGGGGTATGATAATGTTTACTGTACACACATCCATCACATGAACTCATGTCTTGATCTCCATTGTGTTCAACAAGGTTATTTTTAGCCATGGTTGTTAAACCTTGCATAGAAACATGATCATTATTATAGATATGTATTTTCACATTAGTTTTTATGATTGAAATTTAGTGAAAACAAACAAGGGAAAAAATTGTCTTTAATTAGATCAGACTAGTCATTTGTGCCAAAACCTTAATTATTTTTTTATGGAAATGATTGTTCAAAATGACTAAGATGACCAAAACTATTAGTTGACATCATTATTTGAAATGACCAAGATGATTGAACCTATTAATTAACTTGGCAAGATTAATTTATTAAAAATTATATATATATATATATATATGAAATACATTTTAATAAAAAAATAAAAATTGAACTATGGATGAATCCAAAGGCACATTTGATTTTCGATTATATTGTGGAGATTTATTATTATTATTATTATTTATATAAATTTTTTGGGTTGAGCAAGTGGGGTTCTTCATGATGATGTCATGGACAAAACATATCCAAAATGGGGTTTGAACTTTCATCTCTTTAACAACATCCTTTACCATCTAACCACCACATCATGTCATGATATAATTGATTATTGCAAAATATATAAACACATAATTTTTTAATATCATGCATTATAATTTTATTATATATAATTAAATAGTTTCACATGCACATATTTAATATCAATATTCAATTTAATTCAGTTCTAATTTGATAATTCCATTGAAATTTATCATTTTTAGATATAAAAATAATATTATTTTAAATCATCATTTAATTGAATTTCATAATTCAAAAATTCCAAATGGTAAAATAATTTTTTATATTTCCATTTGGGAAATAACCTCAAGCACATTAATTGTAATACATTTCATTAAAAAAAATCTCACAATGAAATTGATTTCACTTCTGAATTTGCATAATTGAAATTCACATGTCTTTGGTTTTGTAAAAAACAATTTAACGTATTTTTACTTATTTAAATTTCAAATTTGAAAAAAAAAAGTTCACATACACATTAGTTATTATTCTTAAAAATAAAATTAAAAAATCATTTTAATTTTTAGTGTTTTCACAAGTCATTTTGTTATATTTCAAATGTTTTTCCTTATATTTTATAAGAATAATTAAAAACCACAAATGAAAACATGACATTCATCATTTACTTTCATTTTTAAGAAATGAATTCAAAATATAATAAAATAATATTTTTCAAATTTATTTTAATAAATTTCAACATCGTAAAAAATAACATCATAGTCATATCTAGATGATTAATTTTAATCACATTAATCTAGTTGGTTAGTTCCACATGATTGCCACATATGACACATGTCCAACACATTGTCCTTTTTGATTAAATAGGTGTTTTTTTAAAAATTTGAAACATACATGTACCTAGTTTTGATTTTAGTCAAATTAAACATTGTCAATCATTTTAGACATATATATATGACCCTACAATCATTTTAGTTGCAATGTTACTAGCAAAAAACCATGCTTTAGTAAAAAGGATGTTTGAATCTTTAGTGCCATAAATTGTTTTTTTTCAATTAGGTGCTACAATTTGCAACCAAGATTGAACAATTGCAACAACTTGTATAACCTCCCTTCTTGGACAACTTTAATAATCACCTTGTTTAAGTCACATGATTTCAACCAACAGAAAATGGTCTCATATTCCACTTGAAAATTTTGTTCTCTTAACTAACTATTCAATAATAAATTCTTTACCAACTTTGCATTGGGACATAAAATACATTTATAATTATCTTGGACATCCATTTGGCAATTTGAAGATAATAATGATTTCCCACACACTTCAATGGTATTGTTGTTTCCAAAATATATTTTGTGAATCAAAATAGATTCTTCAAAGGTTGAAAATACTTCCTTTTAAAAGTTTAAATGTTGTGAAGCTCAAAAACGAATGAAGTAAATATCTTTGTAAATTGTTAAAATAGACAAAATAATCATAAAAAATTTGAGTCTTCTATAGGTGCATGTGAAAAACCATTGAATTTTTTTTCCAATCTTATTTATTTTTGTGGCATTGTTTTTGCAAAATGACCTTTAATGCCACAATTATAATAAGTTCCTTTCTTTTTCAGTTCTTCATTTAAAAAGTTCTTCCAATTTACACCTTTTTGAATGTCCCAAAAACACATTTGATAGATAATGTTTTTTGCTATGTACCATGACCTTGAGGAGCACTTCCCACTTAAGCCACAATTCTTCTTGCAACAAGTGTCCACACAGTAACTCTGTAAATAATTATTTAGTATGGGTATTTAACAAAACCACTAAGTATGGAAAGGCGGTGTCAAGGGTGAAAACACACTATGGTAAACACAAAATGTTGTGACAAATACCATTTTTCAAAACTATGTGTGTTTGAACTTCCACCAAACTAGTATTAAAAGGGGTTTTCATAAATTTTATTCATAACAAGGTAATACAAAACCCAAAGAATTAAAAATTTAAAAGAAATTACAATTGTGATCGATATTATGTGATTAAAAAGTATATTTGTAACAATATATTGTGAAGTGCAAATATATTTCAAAAACCATTCAAATGATTACCAAACTTTATGAAATACCTAGTCATATATGAATATGAATTGATTATACCATTTCAATTCCATATAAAGAGTTCCACTCATGTGCTTTCAGCCTTTCACAAACAAACATCTGGATGAAATTTTTCATTCAAATGATTTTAACTGTGTGAAAAGTCAAAATGATGTTGAATTTTCAGTTTTTTTGAAAGGTAAGAAAATTATGTTAGAGATTTTTGTGTTAAGAATCCATTTTATGTGTTTATGAAAACATTATATGACATGAAGAAACATCTCCCCCAAAATAAAACAAAATGTACCAATTTTTTTTTTCTCTTGCACAAGTTGGCCCCTTGTAATGTGTTTTCACCTACAAATTCCTTAGAAGTGTAAATGTTGAATCTTCATAAAAAATTGGATGGTCAATGTTTGCCAATGTCAATTTGCACCAAAGTGCTTTCTTCCATCTTAAGATTGTAGAAAACTTTTGATGGAATTGTAATTTATCGTTTAACATGTTTTTCAAAAGTTGCACATAGGTTGTCCCGAACTTTTTCTTCAATTTTTGCATGTGTTGCAAATGTGAGAAAAATTTGACAACATTTAAAAATATTGTCTTGTGAACTAGCTTGTTTTTCTTCATGAACATGTGATGTTCATGATTGTTTCATTTAAAAACAAATTTTCCAAGCTCAATCTTTGATGGCAATAATTCTCTTAAAGTGATCTCCCACAAATCATTTTCATATAGGAAAAAAACCATTTTCATTTTCTAGCTATGAAAACTATTGCCATTTAGCTTTTCAATGATTAAAACATTAAAAATAGATGCCATGATCATGATTAACACCCTAATGAACCAAGTGAATGGTACCTAATGGGGATGAAATGAATTCACAAGACTGATGAACTAGGACTATTGAACTGCACTCATATTTTGTAGTAGTGAATGCTCTCTTTACTAACCTTAAGATCACACAAGTTATTATAAACTTTATGATTCATCTTTGAGCTTTTACTTAATATTAACAAAGAGTGAACATCCCACATACAAATGT
>Ga0116226_10004658_pt1 | contig 12162 bp, 8 predicted proteins | sample S1TSphfallax_FD_89692 | JGI IMG/M metagenome (GOLD analysis project Ga0116226, IMG submission 89692) | Host-associated microbial communities from peat moss isolated from Minnesota, USA - S1T2_Fa - Sphagnum fallax MG | ecosystem: Host-associated > Plants > Peat moss > Unclassified | place: USA... | reverse complement strand
CGGCCGTCGCCCTCTTCGATCTCGGCGATCGGCTGGCCGGTGGCGGGATTGATCAGGGGCAGGGGGCTGAGCCCCGCGCCCTGATAGGGGCCGCCCGCTATGAAGGGAGCCCATTTGGGGCGCAAATTGCCGGCGCGCTGATGCCACTCGGTGGCGGAAATCATGGTAAATTCCTTATTGTGATCACAGAAAGCCTCGCCAAAGCGTTCCGTTCTGTCAAGGGTCTGCTCGCTTCTTGATCACAGAGACTTCCTGTGAAAGATTTGTGCTGTAAAAATAACAGGGGGAACATCCATGCCGTCTTGTTCGCACAGGGCTCGTCGAGCCGTGCTGGCGCTGAGCACGTCCGCCATTGCCCTGGCCCCATTCGCCTTGCTGGCAGCCGACCCGACCCAGACCCTGGAAAATATCGTGGTGACCGCGCAAAAGCGCAGCGAGGACATCAAGGACGTGCCCCTGTCGGTCAGCGTGATCTCGGGGCAGGAATTGACCGAAGCCCATACCGCCGACTACGAGGATCTGACCCGCTCGGTGCCGGGTGTCTCCTTCTCCAGCGAGGGCGGGCCCGGCCTCGACCGTATCGAGATGCGCGGTGTCGCCAGCGCGGCCGGCTCGCCGACCGTGTCGATGTATATGAACGATGTACCGATCACCATGCCCAACCTGATCAATACCGGAGCCAGCCAGCCGCGCTTCTTCGATCTCGATCATATCGAGGTACTGCGCGGGCCGCAGGGCACGCTCTATGGCTCCTCCTCGATGGGCGGTTCGATCAAGTTCGTCACCCATGAGCCGGAATTCGACGGCTATTCCGGCAGTGTCTATGGCGATCTGTCGGGCACCGAGAATGGCGGCGTCAATTACGAGGCCAATGCGGTGGTCAATATCCCGCTGGTGCCGGGAAAGCTGGCTCTGCGGGCCGGCTTCGACGACGATCATCAGAGCGGCTATATCGATCATCTCGACGCCAATGGCGCGGTCGACCGTTCGGGCACCAACGCGCAGGACTCGCAGACCGGACGGCTGGTATTGAAATGGCAGGCCACCGACGATCTGGTGATCCTGCCCGAGGTCAATGTCCAGCGCACCATCATCGGCGACACCTCGGTGTTCTATCTCGCCGATCCGATCTATGACCAGTCGAAGGAGGTCAAGGAGAGCGGCCATGACGACATGGTGATCCCCAGCCTGACCGTGCGCGACGATCTGCACTGGGCCGACCTGACCTCGGTCAGCAGCTATTTCTGGCGCCATTACCCGCGCACCCAGGATGGCACCTATTACAATTCCGAGCTGCTGGCGACGGAACTGGCGGGGGATCAAACCCTCACGACCAATTTTCCCAACGTCAATCCGACACCGGTCGGCACGATCCCGTCGGTGGCCTATATCACCCCGCTCTTCAAGCAATTCTCGCAAGAGGTCCGCCTGACGTCGAAAAGCATGGAAGAGACGGGCAAGCCCTATAGCTGGATCGGCGGCGTGTTCTTCTCGGACTTCAAGCTGCATCTGTCCGACAATGAATATATGAACGGCGTTTCGAACCAGCTTCAGCAGCTCTACGGCATCTCGGCGCACGACGTGCTGAACACCGTGCTGTTCGATAATGGCCTGCAAAATCAGAGCTATAATAATTTCCTGCTCGGCTCGCTCGACGAAGTCTATATGCAGAACTACAGCGAGGATCAGAAGCAGTACGCCGTGTTCGGCGAGTTCACCTATCAGATCTTGGATCATCTGAAGGCGACAGTGGGCCTGAGGCTGCTGCATTCCACCGACACCATCAACGGTATCGGCGGCTCCTATTACAATGCCGACGCCAACCCGACCTATAGCGGCTCGACGACTTATAATGGCTATACGCCGAAATTTTCGCTGAGCTACGATCTCGGCAATGGCAGCCTCTACGCCAGCGGCACCAAGGGGGTGCGTCTGGGCGGCTTCAACGAGCCGGTGCCGCAATTCGCCTGCCAGGGCGATCTGGCCGGCTTGGGCATCACCAAGACACCGGCCAATTTCCAGGCCGACAGTTTGTGGAGCTACGAAGCCGGCACCAAGCTGGCGCTGTTCGGCAATCGCGTCTCGCTCGACGCCGCGGCCTATTACATCGACTGGCAGAATGTGCAGCAGCAGATCGCCCTGGTCACCTGCGGCTATGATTTCACCGCCAATGCCGGCAATGCCCGCTCCTATGGCGGCGAAGCCGAGATCCGCGCCAAGGTGACGCCCGAACTGGAACTTGGGGTCAGCGGCAGCGGCACGGCGGCGACTCTGACCTCGGTTTCGACCGGCGCCGGCGCCACCGTGGGGCAAAGCCTTATCGGCGTGCCGGACTGGACAGCGTCCTTCAGCGCCGATTACACCCTGCCGCTGGATGACACCGACGCGATGTTCGCGCGGGCCGACTATTCGATCACCGGCCCCAGCCATGGCGCCTTCAATCTCGACGATCCGGACTATTCGCGTCCCTCCTACGGCATGATCAATGCCAGCCTGGGTCTGATCTGGGGCGGGGTGCAGTGGCAGCTCTATGGCAAGAACCTGGCCGACAACAAAAAGGTGATCCAGCATCCGGATCTGCTGTCGGTGTCGCAGGGCTATACGCTGCGGCCGCTGACCGTGGGGTTGTCTGCGTCGGCGAAGTTCTAGGGGCAGGCAATGGACGAACCGCGGAGGCGGTTAATCGGCCTCGGCGCTCCGCCGGCATAGGAGACAGAGTGAACAATGGAAGAAATCGAAATCCTCGCCTGCGACCTCAACGGCCTCCTGCGCGGCAAGCGCGTGCCGCGGGATCAGCTCGACAAGGTGCATAAGGAGGGCATGAAGTTTCCGCGCTCGATTCTGGCGCTGGATATCTGGGGCGAGGATGTGCTGGCCAATGGCGTGACGTGGGAGCGGGGCGATGGCGACGGAGTGTGTCTGCCGTGCGGGCCCCTGTTGCCGATATTGTGGGGCGAACAGCCGCGCAGCCAGATACTGACCACCATGTTCGAGCCCGACGGCAGCCCTTTCATGGGCGATCCGCGCCAGATCCTCAACGCGGTGGTCGAGCAGTGCCGGGCCGACGGCTACACGCCGGTGGTGGCGCTGGAACTCGAATTCTATCTGATGGGCGGCGAGTCGGTGGCGCAAGGCCGACCGGCGCCGCCGCGGGCGCCGGTATCCGGCTATGAACTCGACAGTCCGCGCGTCTATGCGATCGACGAATTGAGCGAATTCTCCGCCGTCCTGTCGGCGATGCGCCGCGCCTGTTCCGGTCTCGGCCTGCCGACCGACAGCATCATGGTCGAGAATGGCCGCGGGCAGTTCGAGATCACCCTGACCCATCAGGCCGATGCGCTGCTGGCTGCCGATCATGCCATTCACTTACGCCGCGCCGTGCGCGGGGTGGCGCGCGATTTCGGGCTGCATGGTACCTTCATGGCCAAGCCCTATGGCGATTCCGCCGGCAGCGGCCTGCATATCCATTGCAGCCTGCTCGATGAAGCGGGAAACAATCTGTTTGACGACGGCAGCGAGGCCGGCAGTCCGCTTCTGCGCCACGCGGTCGCGGGGTTGCTGGCGGCGGCACGGGAATCCTTCCTGATCTTCGCACCCCACGCCAATTCCTATCGCCGCTTCATCAGCGGGGCCCATGCGCCGGTCAGCGCCAGCTGGGGCTATGAAAACCGCACCGCCGCGGTGCGCATCCCGATGGGGGCGCCCGCCGCTCGGCGCTTCGAACATCGGTTGGCGGGCGCCGATGCCAATCCCTATCTGGTCACCGCCGCTTTGCTGGCCGCCATGTTGCACGGGCTGCGGGCCAAGGACGAGCCGCCGTCGCCGATCGTCGGCAATGGCTATGAGGAGAGCGCCCAAGCGCCCTTGCCGCGCGATTGGCTGGCCGCGATCGAGGCGTTCGAACAGGGAAGCGTGCTCGAACCCTATCTCGGCCCGGTCTTTCGCCGCGCCTTCTCGGCCTGCAAGCGGCAAGAGCGGGAGGTCCTTGAGCGGCGGGTCACCGACGTCGAATATCACACCTATCTCGGCCCCCTGTGAACGCGCGCGCAATGGCGCTGGAAACGGCAAGATATCTGCGCTATCTGTGATCTTTGATGATCGTCTGACGAGGGTTTCAGTGGACGCAGAACCCGGGCCGGCCGGAGCCGTTCCCCTGCATGAGGAAGTCTATGCGGAACTGCGCCACCGCCTGATCACCGGACGGATCGTCCCCGGGGTCGGTCTGTCGACCCGCGGCCTGGCCGAGGAGCTTGGCGTCAGCCAGATGCCGGTGCGTGAGGCCCTGTCGCGCCTGGCCGCCGATGGCGCCGTCGAGATCCGGTCGAAACGCCGTGTCCAGGTGACGCCGATGTCGCAGCAGCGTTTCGACGATCTGCTGCGCTGCCGCCTGCTGCTCGAGCCGGTCTCGGCACGCCTCGCTTTGCCGCATATCGACAAGGAGCGGCTGGCCCGCCTGCGCTATTGGGACAACCGCATGGAGGGGGCGCTCAAGGGCGGTAACGTCAATGACTATATGGAAGGCAATTACCACTTCCATTTCACCCTCTATGCCGCCCATCCCGGCACACTGCAAAATCGCCTGATCGAGACTTTATGGCTGCAGTTCGGGCCGTTCATGCGGGTGGTCTATGGCCGCTTCGGCACCTCCAACCTGGTCGACCAGCATTTGGTCGCGCTGGCCGCCATCGAGAAGGGCGACGAGGAGGCGCTGGCGACCGCCATTCATCAGGACATCGCCGATGGGATGGGATTGATCGGCCGCACCGGTCTGGCCGATTTGTAATCGGTTTCATCTATAACAATTTACGTGAAATTGTTAATGTACCTCTCAAACGACGCTTAAGTTTACTTTCAGGTAACAGGTTTTTTGAGGAATAATCCATCGGTTGTATTATCAAAAAAACGACATCTGAATAGTGTTTGAGGAGGTCGCAATGCTGAACTTTCTGAGCCGATCGAATGCTCGCCTCAGGGCGCTGCAAAAATCTCTGGCAATCATTGAGTTCCGCATGGACGGAACCATTCTCAGCGCCAACAATAATTTCTTGAAGACGATGGGCTATCGGCTGGATGAAGTCGCCGGACAGCATCACCGTATGTTCGTCGAACCGTCCTATGCCGAAAGCGCCGACTATCGCAAGTTCTGGGAAGAGCTCAACCGCGGCGAGTTCTGCGCCGCCACCTTTAAACGTTATGCCAAGGGCGGCCGGGAAGTCTGGCTGGAAGCCTCCTACAATCCGATCCTGGGGGCGTCCGGCAATCTGCTCGGCGTGTTGAAGGTCGCCACCGACGTGACCCGCCAGAAGGTCGACCATGCCGACTTGCTCGGCAGTGTCGAGGCCATCGGGCGATCGCAGGCTGTGATCGAATTTGACCTCGATGGCTTGATCCTGACCGCCAATGAGAATTTCTTGAAGACGATGGGCTACCGACTGGATGAAATCGCCGGCAAGCATCACAGAATGTTCGTCGAGCCGTCTCTTCGCGATAGCCCCGAGTATCGTCGCTTCTGGGACGATTTGAGGGCGGGCAGATTCCAGGTGGCGCAATATAAGCGGATCGCCAAAGGCGGCCGCGAGGTTTGGCTCGAGGCCGCCTATAATCCGGTTCTCGATCTCGATGGAAAACCCTTCAAAGTGGTCAAGTTCGCCACCGACATCACGGCTCGTAAGGAGCAGAACGCTGCTCTGGCGCGCGATTTCGAAAAGAACGTCAAGGGCACGGTCGAGACGGTGGCAGCGGCGGCCGAGACCATGCGCCAGACCGCGCAAAGCCTGGCCGCGGCCGCTGAGCAGACCAGCCAGCAATCGGGCGTGGTCTCGGCCGCATCCGAGCAATTGGGGGCGTCCGTCAATGAGATCGCACGTCAGATGGTCGAGGCTAACCGTGTTACCGACGAGGCGATGAGCGAGGCGAAGAATTCGGAGACCATGGTTGGTGCCTTGCTGGGAGCCGCCGAGCGGATCGGGGCGGTATCCCAACTGATCGCCGACATCGCCAGCCAGACCAACCTGCTTGCTTTGAATGCGACAATCGAGGCCGCGCGGGCCGGCGAGGCCGGCAAGGGGTTCGCGGTGGTGGCGGCCGAGGTGAAGTCGCTGGCCAATCAGACGGCCAAAGCTACCGAGGAGATCGAGCAACAGGTGCGCGGCGTGCAGGAGTCCAGTCAAGCGACCGCGGGAACGATCCGCCAGATCGCCGAGGTGGTCTCGCGAGTCAGCGCGATCGGCATAACGGTCTCCAGCGCGGTTGAGGAGCAGGATGCTGCCACCCGTGAGGTGTCCTCCAACATCAACGGCGTCAACCGGGCCGCCGAGGAAACCGGCCGCTCGTCCTCCGAATTGCTCGACATAGCCCAAAACGTATCCCGCCTGGCCGCTGAGCTCGGAGGAGAAGTCGAGAGCTTTTTGAGGAGCGTGCGGGCGATGTAGCCGCACTTTACCGATCCTGACAAAACCGAACCCTTCTTGATTGGTCTGCAGTCCTCACTTGGGGCTAGCCTTTCCTGGTAATCAAACCAAGGGAGAGCCCCGATGTCCCTGTTCCTGCGGTCCGCTTCAGCCGCCAAACTCGAAGCATTGAGCCGGGCCATGGCGATCATCGAGTTCAAGCTCGACGGCACCATCGTCACCGCCAACGAGAATTTCCTCGCCACCGTCGGATACAGCCTCGACGAGATCCAGGGCCGGCATCACAGCCTGTTCGTCGATCCCGCCTATGGCGCCAGCGCCGAGTATCGCGACTTTTGGGCCTCGCTTAATCGCGGCGAGAACAAGGTGGCCGAGTTCAAACGCCTGGGCAAGGGCGGGCGCGAGATCTGGCTCGAAGCCTCCTACACGCCGATCCTCGGCCGGACCGGCAAGCCGGTCTCGGTGGTCAAGTTCGCCACCGACATCACCCGCGCCAAGGCCGAGTCCGCCGACACGCGGAGCAAGATCGAGGCGATCGGACGCGCCCAGGCGGTGATCGAATTCACCCTGGACGGCACCATCCTCGACGCCAACCAGAATTTCACCGACACGGTCGGTTACGGCCTCGACGAGATCCGCGGCCAGCATCACCGCATCTTCATGGATGAGGTCGAGCGGGAAAGCGGGGAATACCGCGAGTTCTGGACCAATCTAGCGGCGGGCCGCTTCCAGGCCGGTCTCTATCGGCGCGTCGGCAAGGGGGGCAAGGCCATCTGGCTCGAAGCCGCCTATAACCCTATCCTCAATGCCGATGGCGTGCCCTACAAGGTGGTGAAGTTCGCAACCAATGTGACCCAGCGCCAGGAACAGAACCTGGCTCTGGCCGAAGCGGCCAGAACCTTCGAGGCCGGGATCAAATCGGCGGTTCAATCGGTCTCCTGTTCGGCGACCGACATGCAGGAGACGGCCCATAGCCTGGCCTCCACCGCGGATCGCGCTTCGCAGCAATCCTCGGCCGTCTCGGCCGCCTCCGAGCAGCTCGACCAGTCGGTCAACGAAATCTCGGCGCAGATGTCCCATGCCTCCTCGGTGACCGAAACCGCCGTCGAGCAGGTTAAGAATTCCGAGCGCCTGGTCGCCTCGCTGCTGTCCGCCGCCGAGAAAATCGGCGACGTGACCAAGATGATCTCGGCGATCGCCAATCAGACCAACATGCTGGCGCTGAACGCCACCATCGAGGCGGCCCGTGCCGGCGAGATGGGCAGGGGCTTCGCCGTGGTCGCCGCCGAGGTCAAACATCTGGCCACCCAGACGGCGCGCGCCACCGAGGAGATCTCCGAGCAGGTCCGCAGCGTGCAGGAGAGCAGCCGCTCGACCGCCGATGCGATCCAGTCGATCACCAGTGTGATCTCTCAAGTCAGCCATATCAGCGTGTCGGTCTCCGGCGCCGTCGAACAGCAGGCCGCGGCGACCCGCGAAGTATCGCTCAACATCAATGGCGTCAATCAGGCGGCCGGCCATACCGGCTCGGCTTCCGCCAATCTGCTCGATCTGGCCGACTCGGTGACGCGCCAGGTCGCCGGTCTTGGGACGCGGGTCGATAATTTCCTCCGCAGCATCCAGGCCGCCGCCTGATCCGACCGACTCCCGGGGGGGAGTGGGGTGGCTCCGCCGCAAGGTGGGGCCGCCCCTTTTTTTGCCCGATCGGCTTCAGGCTTCCTTACAAAATCCCAACCTTCTTGACGGGTCTTGCGCCGCGCTGACGGCTATCTTTTCGCCACATCCTATTAGAGGGGGCTGACATGGCTTGGAGATTTGTCTTAGGTGCGCCGGCGCGTCTGGCCGCTCTGTACCGCTCGATGGCGGTGATCGAATTCCGCATGGACGGGACCATCGTCTCGGCCAACCGGACCTTCCTCAAGGTGATGGGCTATACACGCGACGAAATCGTCGGCCGCCATCATTCGATGTTCGTCGATCCCGCCGAGCGCAATTCGCCCGACTATCATGCCTTCTGGCAGGTGTTGAACCGCGGCGAAGCCAGCGTCGCCCAGTTCCGCCGTATCGCCAAGGATGGAAGCGAGGTCTGGCTCGAAGCCTCCTACAATCCGATCCGCGGGCGCGGCGGCAAGCCGATCGGCGTGGTCAAGCTGGCCACCGACATCACCCGGGAAAAGACCCGTCATGCCGAACTGCTGGGCAAGATCGAGGCCATCTCGCGGTCGCAGGCGGTGATCGAATTCGCCCTCGATGGCACCATCCTCGATGCCAACCAGAATTTCCTGTCCGTGATGGGCTATCGCCTCGACGAGATCGTCGGCAAGCATCACAGCCTGTTCGTCGAGCCGGCCTTCCAAGCCAGCCCCGATTATAGCGCCTTCTGGGCGCGGCTGCGTGAGGGACGCTTCCAGGCCGCTCAGTTCAAGCGGCTGGGCAAGGGCGGAAAGCCGGTCTGGATCGAAGCGTCCTACAACCCGATCTTCGACGCCAGCGGCCGCCCGGTGAAGATCGTCAAATTCGCCACCGACATTAGCGCCCGCAAGGAGCAGAATGCCGCCCTGGCGCACCAGTTCGAGGCTTCGGTGAAGAGCACCGTCGAGGCCGTGGCGTGCTCCGCGCAGACCATGCGTCATACCGCCGAAGTGCTGGCCTCGGTCGCCGGTCTGACCAGCGAGCAATCGGGCGCGGCGTCGGCCGCCACCGAGCAGCTCGGCGTCTCGGTGTCCGAGATCGCGCGCCAGATGGAATATGCCAGCCGCGCCACCGGCGATGCGATGAGCGAGGCCGACAATTCCCAGAACAGAGTAGGCGACCTGCTGCTGGCGGCCGAGAAGATCGGCGCGGTATCGCAGCTGATCGCCGCCATCGCCAACCAGACCAACATGCTGGCGTTGAACGCCACGATCGAGGCGGCCCGGGCCGGGGATGCCGGAAAGGGCTTTGCCATCGTTGCCTCCGAGGTGAAGAATCTGGCCACGCAGACCGCGCGGGCCACCGGCGAAATCGAGCAGCAGGTCCGCGGCGTGCAGGAAAGCAGCCAGGCCACCGCGTCCGCCATCCGTCAGATCAGCAACGCGGTCTTTCAGGTCAGCGAGATCGGCATCAGCGTATCGGGCGCCGTCGAGCAGCAGGAGGTCGCCACGCGCGAGGTCTCGCACAATGTCGGCAAGGTCAGCCGGGCCGCCGAAGAGGCGGGTAAATCCTCCAACGAGCTGCTCGGTATCGCCCAGTCGATCTCGCAGCAGGCAGTCGACCTGTCCGGCCGGGTCGACTGCTTCCTCGAGAGCGTGCTGGCGATGTAGTCAGAACCCGATCGCTCCGCCATTGCTGCGGGGGTCCGCCGCGCCCTCCAGCACGCCATTGGCATGGCGCAGAATGGCGCCGGCATGGCCCATCGTCTCGCTGAAGGCCGGATAGATCTCGATATCGTGCCCGCGCGCGGCCAGCTCCTCGATGACGCCCGGCGCGAACCTGTTCTCGATCTTCAGCGTATCGGAATTCTGTCCCCAGGTGCGGCCCAGCAGCCAGCGCGGTCCGCTGACCGCCTGTTGCAGGGTCTGGCCGAACACCGCGTGACGCGAGAAAACCGCCGCCTGGGTCTGCGGCTGGCCGTCTCCTCCCATGGTGCCATAGACCATGGTTCGCTCGCCGGCCAATCGCGCCGCCGCCGGATTGAGCGTGTGGAACGGCTTCTTGCCCGGGGCCAGCGCCCACAGATGGTGCGGCTCGAGCTTGAACGAGGCGCCGCGATTCTGCCAATTGATCCCGCTTCCTTCCAGCACCAGCCCGCTGCCATATTCGTGATAGATGCTCTGGATGAAGCTGACCGCCAGCCCGTCCTTGTCGATGGCACCCAGCCATACGGTGTCGGACGGTTTGTGTCCCTGGCCCCAGGGGAGAGCCCTCTTCATATCGATCGTCGCGGCCAGCTGGTCGAGGCGCTGGGCCGACAGAATCTGATCGACCGTCAGCGGCGCGACAGCGGGATCGGTGACATAGGCGTCGCGCAGTCCAAAGGCCAGTTTGGTCGCTTCGACCAGGCAATGGATGTGGTCGGCGCTGTCGGGCCGCAGGCCGGCCAGTCCGGCGCGCTCGGCGATGCCTAGGATGGCCAGCGAAACGGGTCCCTGGGTCGGCAGCGTCATATTGAACAGGCGAGCGCTGCCATAGGCCAGCGTGGCGGGCTCGACCATGCGGGCCTTATAGAGGGCAAAATCGGCAAGACGCAGCGGCGAGCCGAGTTTTTCGAGATCGTCCGCCATCGAGCGGCTGAGATCGCCGCGATAGAAGCTGTCGAGCCCGTCGGTGATCAGCGCTTCCAATGTCGCGGCCAGGCGGGGACGGCGCATCAGGCTTCCGGCTTCCGGCGGCTGTCCTCCTGGCAGGAACTCGCCGGCAAAGCCCGGCTGTGGTGCCAGTTCGGCCAGTTTCTGCTCGGTACACAGCGTCTGGCTGGGGCTGACCGGAAAGCCTTGCTTGCCGTAATAGATGGCGTCGGCCAGCAGGCGCGACAGCGGCAGGCGGCCGCCCAGGCTGTGCGACCGCTCAAGCGCTACCGACCAGCCGCCGACCGCGCCAGCCATGGTCAGTGCCGCATTGGGGCCCCGGGTTGGGATGGCGGGCAGATCGCGCTGCTTGTACCAGTCCAGCGTGGCCAATCCGGCCGCCGGGCCGCAGGCCTCGATGGCGAAGGGCGATCCGCCGGGCGGCAGCACCACCCAGAAACCGTCGCCGCCGATGCCGTTCATATGCGGATAGACCATGGCGATCACGGACGCCGCCGCGACCATCGCCTCAATGGCGTTGCCACCCTCGCGCAGGATCGCGCAGCCCGCTTCGGCGGCGAGAGAGTGAGGGGCGACCACCATTCCACGGGTTGCCCAGGCACTGTTCAGCATTCGGTTCCTCGCTTGTTCGATCAGCCTCCAGCGCACCACAGGGCGAGGGCCGGGTCAAGGCGAGCCGCAGCAAGGCGTATTCCTTCCACCGCTTACAAAGCTTGAGCGCGCGAAGTCTGTTTGCGGTTAAATTCTTCAGTATGTAAATAATAATTGTCGAAAATTTTAGGTTTTATCTTTAAATAAAAATACTTATCACTGTTGTATATCCCTAAATTAGGATGTTAATTGGAATAATGAGATATTTTTTGTAATATTATGCTCTGAGTTCATGGCTGACATAACTTAAGCGTATGTCTAAAGCGGCTTGCGTATCTTTACACGTGCTTACCCAACGCGTACAAACCTGGCTGTGAGATGGCTCACAAATTGGTGACGACGGGTCGCTGAATTTTCGCGATGGGGATGGCAAATGGCTGGGTTGGTTTCGACCGTCATGGCGGTTTCGGTAACGGTGTTGGCGCCTAACCAGAATGCCGGGACCTCCGCGCAGCATGCCTTCGTGGCGCCGTCCGAAGCCACGCTTGGCCAGACAATCCAGGAATGGTCCAAGCAAAGCGGCCTGGCCGCGCCGCAGATTGACAGCGCTGTCGCATCTCTTTCGGTTGGCTCTGTTCGCGTTACCGGCGGCACTGTCTGCGAGGCGGTCGCCCGTCTGGTGTCGGCGCTGAAATATGCCGACACGCCTCCCAAACTGACCAGCTGCGACCAAGTCGGCGCCGTCGTCGTCTCCCGCTAGAGCCGGATGCTTTTAGGTGGAATCGCTGCGCGATTACCCCTAAAAGCTGAATCCGCCTCTAAACAAATAGCTAGAGGGCGATTCAGACATTAGATCGACGCGTATACGCGTCGAT
>Ga0116226_10004656_pt1 | contig 12165 bp, 6 predicted proteins | sample S1TSphfallax_FD_89692 | JGI IMG/M metagenome (GOLD analysis project Ga0116226, IMG submission 89692) | Host-associated microbial communities from peat moss isolated from Minnesota, USA - S1T2_Fa - Sphagnum fallax MG | ecosystem: Host-associated > Plants > Peat moss > Unclassified | place: USA... | reverse complement strand
GGGGTCTCGGAGGCGAGTCTGCTCGAGGGCGTGAAGCGCGCGAGCGCTCAGCACGACGGAGATGTCAAGAAGGGACGGCTCGGCTCCGGTTCCCGGTATGAGAGCCTGCTCGCCTTGAGCTCCGTCGTTGGCGCCTGGACCCGTTCCTCGGCGTGGACCGACGACTTGGGCCACGCGCGGGAACTATCGCTGCGCAAGGAGGATCCCAGGGGCTTTGCGGCGCTCGTGCGATCCGTCGATCCCCGCTTGAATGCTCCGGCAGTCCTCAAGGAACTGCATGGCATGGAGGTCGTTGCGCTCCTCGCCAACTCGACGGGTGTGCGCCTGCTACACCACTCGGTGCTCGACAGCAGCGAGGCGACCTTTTCCGTCGAACCCGTATTGCGCGACCTGCAGCGCTTCGCCGAGACCCTGGAACACCACGTATTTCGCGACCGTGGCCTCCCGTCCGGGCGGACCCAGGTTACGGCCGCGCGCCTATCGATCGATCCCAATAAATTCGACGACTTTTGCCGGTTCATAGCACGCAACGGCCAAATGCTGCTTGATTCAGACGACGATCGCTTGAACTCCTATCGAGAAGTCGCCGATGGCGCCGGCGCCAACTATGGCGTGGGCGTATTCGTCTTCTTCGAGGACGTGCCCGCCAGCCACTCGGGCGAGGCGGCGCCGGGCAAAATCCGCTCCGCCGGACCTTGATGCTCCCGCACATTGCCCAGACACGCCGTGAACTCCGCACCGAAGAGAAATATCTGCGCGGTGTAGTAAAGCCATAAGAGCAGGGCGGCGAACGACGCGGCGGCGCCGAATGCGCTCGGTTGCGTGGAGTGAGCGAGATACAGGCCGATTCCCCAGCGACCGGCATCAAACAGCAAGGCAGTCAGCACACCTCCGGCCGCCACCACGCGCCAGGGTAGACGGCGTGCCGGCAGGTAGCGAAATATGAGTGTGAAGAGCGAGGACACCAAGAGCAGGGACAGGAGAAAATCGATGATGCCAATGCCGCCAATCAAGGCCGCGTGGCGTTCGGCCAGCCGCGCGCGCAAGCTCGCGAGGCCCGTCGAGATCGTCAGGGAGACGAGCAGCAAGAATCCGAGCGTCAGAATGAAGCCCAACGACAGGACACGAGCACGTAACCAACCGCGCACTCCCGCCGGAACCAAGGCGGCACTTTTCCAGATTTGCTCGAGTGCGTTCTCGAGCGCGGTGAGCACGGTCGTCGCGCCAATCAGGAGCGTCACAACACTCGTTGCCGTTGCGATCAAACCCCCGGAATGCTGCGAGCTCTGCATGGCGCTCAGCAAAGTCTTGGCAGTCGCCGGTCCGAAGAGTCCCGTCAACTGCGCGCCGATTTGGCTGTAGGCATCGTTGGCCCCGACAATCCAGCCGGCGGTGGTCAATAAGATGACCAACAGCGGAGCGAGCGAGAAGGCGCAAAAAAAAGCCAGCGCGGCCCCGGTGTTCGAGGCGCCATCCGCACCCCAATGGCGCGCAGCGCAGATCAGCAACGAAAAGGATTTGTGCAGCCCACTCAACTCGCAATCGCTCTGAGGTCAAACCACCAAGATTCTGCGCTGAAGGCGCGGATTCGTTCAAGGCGCCACGAAGAACTCACGGTCGCTATCGCGAGTCGGATACGGCCGACAATGTAAGAGTCGCAGTCGCGCATTGCATGCTGCGCCGCTGGGCCGCCTTGATGCGTGTGCGCTGTGCAACGCACACAGAAAGGGCTGCTCTCGTGTGGCTCGCTTCGGAGTAGATTGCAGTGTCGGTTCGCGGGGAGCCGGCGCGAACCCTTTGTTGCGGTGGCTCAATTGAGAATGCTATGCCTCCAATGTTTGTCGGTGTGACGGGGTTACCGCGAGCCGGATCGACCTTGCTCTGTCAATTGCTCGACCAGCATCCGGACATTCACTGCGAAGGGCGCAGTTCTCCGCTCTGTAACACCTTGCTCGGGATCCGGCGCATGGTCAGCGATGATTCATTTTTTTTGGCGCAACTCGACACGGCGTTCGAGACGAGTTACGCGCATCTGGCCTCCGCCATGCAAGGTTTTTTGCGGGGGTGGTATCACGATGCCAACTCGACGGTCGTCGTCGACAAGAACCGAGCGTGGCTGCATGCCATCGAGTTGCTGCTGCATGTCGAACCCGAGGCACGACTGATCGTTTGCTTGCGGGATCTTGGCCAGATCTACGGCTCCATCGAGGCGCAGCACCAACGCACGATCTTGGTCGATTTCATCGATCACTTGGCCGATTACGATCGCTTCGGGCGCGCCGACATGCTGTTCGCCAAGGACAAAGCCATCGGTGCGCCGCTCATTTCGCTGCACGCCGTGCCGGATCTGCCGAAGAAGGTTCAGGAGCGGCTGTATTTCGTGCGATTCGAGGACCTGATGGACAGGCCCGCCGCCTGCCTCGCAGCCATTTTTGCGTGGCTGGGGCTGCCGGCCTGCAGGGTCGATCTGGAGCAGCTTGCGGTCGGGATTCCGGAAAGCGACAGTCACTACCGCATGAAATATCTGCACCGGCAAGCCAACCGGCTGGTGCGTCCCACCCGCCACGAGATCCCGCCGCGCATTCAGGCGCAGATCGAGTCGGCCTATGGATGGTTTTACCAGACCTACTATCCAAAACCCACGTGAGGGTGCTTGCTGCAGGTCATCCCGGCATCAGAACGCCTTATTGATTTCGGCCCAGAGGCGCACGGAGGAGGGATCGTGGATGAGGGTGGGCACGGCGCCGATGCGTTCGGCGACTTGCAGCTTGGCAGTCCACTGCTGTGCTCCGGCCCAGTTGAGCCCAAGCCCCGCGCCGCTCAAGGTCGCGGAGTTGACCCCGGCGACCCAAGGGTTGTGGTTGATCACGATGTGCTCGCTGTCGACGTAGGTGGTGACCTGCCAGGTGCCCCCGAGGGTGGTGCCCAAGGTATGTTGGAACTCGGCGGTGCCGAGTTCGCCGCTGTCCCCGGACAGTACGCCCAAGTCATAGGCACGCACCGTGTAGGGGCCGCCGGCGATCATCTTCTGCGAGGAGTCGAGGTTGTCGGCGCTCCACTGCCCGGCGAAGGACAGATACAGCCCGTCGCCGGCGGTAAACTGTTGCTGGCGGGCGAGATTCACGTTCCATTTCGAGAACGAGCCCTGCGTCTTGGCGGTGGCGGTATCCGCAGTCTGCGCGGCGCCGTTGTCGAAGCCGAGCCGTCCATAGGTGAGGGTCAGGTTCGCGGTGCTGACCGCGCCGGCGAGCGCCGCATCGCGCACATCGCCGGTGAGGCCGGCCGAGCCGTTGTCCAAGTGCCGATCGGTCTGGATCGCGCTCGCATCGAGATCATCGTGCAGCGTCAGGCGGTCGTACTGCAACTGCAGGTACAGATCCGCATTCTGGCTGCGCACCAGGGGGTGCTTGGCCCAGAGGCTCGCGACCTCGGCGGTGCCGTGGCCGTCCAAGGACTCGAGACCATCGCCGAGTTTGTAATGCAGTCCGGAGTAGGCGGCTCCCAGGCGGGTGCCGAGGCCGTTCAAGGTCGTCTCGTAGGACAAGCGTCCGTAGTTCAAGTCTGCCCCGGAACTCAACCCCGCGAGCGAGAGATAATCGCCATGATCGAACGGGTCGACGAGCGTGAGCGTGCCGCCGCCGCGGATCCGGCCCGTGTACTTGTTGCCATAGTCGTCGATGCTCGCGATCGCGCTCCACCGCGGTCCGGGCAGCGTCGTGACCTCGAGATCGGAGGTTCCGACCGTCTCGCCCGGCTTGATCAGGGCGTGCACTTCGATCTTCGGCACATCCGACAGCAACAACAGCACATGGTCCATCTCGGTCTGCTCGATGACCTCGCCCACCTTTAGCGGTGCCAAGGTCGATTGCAGCAGCGAGTCGGTCACGTGGCTCTGGTTGTGCAAGGCGACCCTGCCGTAGCGTGCCTCGAGCACCTGGATCACGACCACGCCGTCCTTGATGCTCTGCGCGGGGAGGATCGCGCGCGCCAAGGGATAATGATGGCGGTGGTAATAGTCGGTGATGCGGTCGGCGACGGCGGTGAGTTCGGCCAAGTTCAGACTCTTGCCTTCGGCAGCGGCGATCAAGGCATGCAAAGTCGCTGCATCAAAACGGGTGTTGCCTTTGATTTCGAGGCGTTTGACCGCAAAGGCTTCCCCCGCCGGTATCGCGCTCCCGTTGGGCTGCTCGATCGTGAGGCCGGTGGCCGCGGCGGCCGGCTGGGGCGGTTTATTGGGTTTAAGTTGCTGCAGGAGACTGCCCGCATCCGGTACCACCGGCGCTTGCTGGGCGAGTGCCACGCCCACGGGCGCGAGCGCCGTGAGGATCGCGAGTGCGAGGGGATTGATTACGCGCCTTGCACCCAGAGAGCACAGCAGATTATTCATTTCCGACCACCAAGTTACTCGGCAGACGGAGCCCACCATTTTCGATCTTTAGGGTTCCATTCGCGCCGATCTTCATCGAGACATTCACCGCGATGGCTTTGTGCAAACCGGTCGTCTCATCACTCGCGCCATCGGCCACAGGGTCGGCCGCGCTCGAGAGCACGGCGATCGTCGGCGCGGCGTCGATGACCTGCGGGTTCGCGCCCAGTTGCGGATAGATGAAGTTCTGCACCACTTGCGTGGCGGCGTTCACGGCCGCAAGCACCGGTTGACTCGGGCCGGCAGGTGGACTCGTCCCCGCCAGGATCGAGCCGGTCAACCCCGTCGGCTCCGTGATGCTGTAATCGCCTGCACTCGCACCGCTCAACGAGTCGGTGGCGGTCACCGCGATGCCGGCGCCGGCGCTCGTCGAGGCGAACAAGCCGGATTGAGTCAAGCTCACCGTATCGCCGCTCAGCACGCCGACCAGCGAGCCGCCGCTGAGCGACGCTGTATTCGTGCCGTTCGCGACTCTGCTGCCCACGGTCGTGCCGCTGACCGTGAGGCTTGCGGGCGTGATCGCTCCGGCAAGTCCGGTGGGATCGACCAGAATGTAGTCGCCGGCGCTCGCGCCGCCGATGCTGTCGTTGGCAGTGACCGCGATGCCCGTGCCGACATTTTTGGATGCAAACGTGCCGGCCTGCGTCAGCGTTACGGTGTCGCCACCGATGACGCTGACCAGCGAGCCGCCGGTCAGTGAGGCCAGCGTGCCGCCGTCGTAGACCTTGCTGCCGGCCGTGGTGCCGCTGACGGTCAGCGTTGCGGGGGTGATGGTGCCCGTCAAGCCGGTGGGATCGACGAGCGTGTAGTCCCCGGCGCTCGCGCCACCGATGCTGTCATTGGCAGTGATCGCGATGCCCGTGCCGGCGTTCTTGGACGCGAAGCTGCCGGACTGGCTGAGCGTGACGGTGTCGCCGGCGATCACGCCCACCAACGAGCCACCCGCCAGTGAGGCTGCGGTGTTGCCGCTGTAGACTTTGCCGCCGACCGTCGTGCCGCTCACCGTCAGGATCGCGGGAGTGATCGCGCCGGTCACCCCGGTCGGATCGATCAGCGTGTAGTCGCCGGCGCTCGCGCCGCCGATGCTGTCGTTGGCAGTGATCGCGATGCCCGTGCCGACGTTCTTCGATGCGAAAGTGCCGCTCTCGGCCAGCGTCACCGTGTCGCCATTGAACACGCCGACCAACATGCCGCTCAACGCTGCCCCCGTTCCACCGTCGTACACCTTGCTCGCGGTCGAACCAGCGACCGTCAGGGGCGCCGGGTTGATGGTCAGCGAGCCGGCGCTGTAACTGAACAGGTAGCCCAGTTGATCCGAATACATGCCGCCGGGAGTAAAACTGTAGGTCCCAACATGCGATGCGCCCACCGCGGTGCCGGCGACGGTCACGGTGCCAAACAAATGGCCATCCGGAACGATCGAATACGTCAAATTGCTGACCGTCGGCGCAAACACGGCACCGTTGTAGGTTTGCGTGACCGTGGCGCTCACCGCGAGCGGCGTCATGAACACGCGCAGCAGCGGCGCGGTCTCGCCCTCAAAGATGAACCAGGCGCTCGTGCCCGCAGCGTTGCTGTTCAAATCCCAGCCCGGATTCGCGCCGCCGTTGGCGGCCTGGGCAGTGGTGAAATTCGCCTGCGCCTGCATGTTCGCCGCATTCATGCCCATCACGATCCCGACAACGTTGGCCGTGCCGGCGCCATTGCCCCCGATGCCGGTCAGGCTGGCATTGTTCGTGCTGTTGTAGAAGCCTTTGGTGAGGGTGCCGAAGTTCGCGCCGATCAACGCCCCGACGAAGTTCCCTCCAGTGACGACACCCGATGCGTAGCTGTTGCTCACCGTGCCCACGGTGTATGCGGTTTGGTTCGCGCCAATCAGGCCGCCCACGTTGAGGGTGCCGGTAACGCTGCCGGTTGCGTAGGTATTGCTCACCGTTCCGTAGTTCGCCCCAACGAGTCCCCCGGTATATCGGCCTCCCGTGACGCTGCCCGTGGAAAAACTCGCGGCAATCGTGGCGTTACCGTAATTCTTTCCTACGAGTCCGCCGGTGGTGACGCTACCGGCTACGATTCCCGTGGCGTAGCTATTGCTGATGCTGCTGCCGCCAGCGCCGTACCCGACCAGTCCGCCGACATTACCGGTCCCCGTCACGTTGCCGGTGGCGTAGCTGGTGGTGACCGAGCCGTAGTTATGCCCGACCAGGCCGCCGACGTCGCTCGTCCCGGTCACGGTCCCTACCGCGGCATGGCTGGTGTTGATCGAACCGTAGTTCAGTCCGATGAGACCGCCGGTGTCATGAGTTCCGCTCACGATACCGGTGGCATAACTGGTGGCGATGGAGCCGGCGCCGTAATTGGCTCCCACGAGACCGCCCACATCATAGGCGGTGCCGGTCACGGCCGAGGTGGCATAGCTGGTGGTGATCGTGCCGTAATTCGCACCGACCAGACCGCCGACGTTATTGCCAGTGCCCGTGACCGGCCCAGAGGCATAGCTCTGCGCCACTGTTCCGGAAATCGAACCATAATTCTTGTTACCGCCGACCAGGCCACCGACATTGCTCGCGCCGGCCACTGCGCCCATCGCGTAGCTTTGGGAGATCGCGCCGTAATTCACGCCGATCAAGCCGCCGACGTTACTCGACCCCGTGACATTACCGGTCGCGTGGCTGCTGCTGATCGCGGCGCCGTAATTGGCCCCCGCGAGACCGCCTACGTTGTTGTCACCGCTGACGCTGCCGGTCGCGTAGCTGTTCGTGACGGTCCCGTAGCTCAACCCCACAAGCCCACCCGTACCTGTGGACGAGATCGCCGATGTGACGCTGCCCGTGGCGTAACTGTTGCTGATCGGGCCACCGGAATTGAATCCAACCAATCCGCCCGTGGCATTGCCGCCAACGACGGTCCCGGTTGCATGGGATTGGGCTATTGTCTCGCCGGATACAGTCTTTCCCACCAATCCGCCCACGCCGGTGAGCCCGGCGGCGGTCACATTACCCGTGGCATAGCTATTGGTGATGCTGCCTATGACGTTGCTGAACAAGAAGCCGAACTTGCCCGCGTCGCCGACCAAGCCGCCGGCCATGGCATTGCCGGGCGCACTGGGATTGAAAGGTATGACGGGACTACCGACGGCAGAGACGTTGCCGGTGGCGTAGCTGTTCGCAATGACGCCATCGCCAATCCCGACCAGTCCACCCACGTAGGAACTTGCGGAAACCGCACCCGACGCGTAAGAGTTGCCGATCGAGCCGCTCCAGCCGGATCCAACGAGACCACCGAACAACGCGCCGTTATTCGAGTCGCCCGGAGCATCGCTGACGATTGCCGTGCTATGGACGTTGTTCACTGTGCCATAGTTTGTTCCCACCAACCCGCCGACGGACTCATTGCCGCGTACAGTTCCTGTCGCGTAGCTTGTGCCGACCAAGCCCGCGTTACTGCCGACGAGGCCGCCGACATTGAAGCCACCCAAAATATTGTCGTTTACCATGCCGACGTTGCGGATCACCGACGAGGAGACCGTCGCACCAAAGAGGCCGATGTAGTAGGTTGCGGGGGTCGTGACTTGCAGGGCCGGATTGAAGGCTTGGCTCTCGAAGACATTGCTGACGGTGTGACCAAGGCCGTCGAACACGCCGTTGAAGGCCGGTGCCGTGTTGCTCCCGACTTGATAGCCGATCGGCTTGAAGCCGTAGTGGCCCGCGCCAAAGCTGGCACTGCACACCGTGCAGGGATTCCAACCGGTGGTGGCACCGGCATCTATATCGGAGCCGAGGGCAAAGTAGCCATGGGTGTTCGCCGCTGCCGCCACGCCCTGAAGAGTATTACCGCCGTTGGTGGCGTCGGCGGCGGAGCCGAGGCCGTTGATGACAGTAAAGGCCTGCAGGGTGCCGTTTACGTTCATGCGCAGCACACCCGTGCCGCTGAAATTCACGCTTCCGGCAAATGTGCCGTTGGGATTGAAGCCGACATTGACGTTGTTGCTTCCAGGGGCAAGATCAAGACTGGCGGTGCCGGCGGCGGTCATCACGGCATTGATGTTGACGTCATTGGTCGCCGTCAGTGCGAGCTTGTTGGTGCTCCACGAGACGACATCGTCGACGTTGACGTTGCCATCGCTGCCGCTGCCGCTCGTGCTCGCGATGTTGACGTTGCCGCCGGCAAGCGCGGTGGTCAGTGTGGCGCCGGTCATATCACCACCGCTCGAGGCGATGGTGAAGCCGTCCGGATCGATCGTCCAGGTGCCGTTGAGTCCCATCGCCGCGGCGGTGGTGATCCTCGCGGAGTTGGCGATTTGTACGTGCTCGGCGGAAGTGTCGATCGAACCGCCGTTGCCGCCGTCGGGCGCGCTCGCATCGAGCGTGCCGCCGACATTGACGGTGCCGGCACTCATGCCACCGAGCAGGCGGATCGCACCCTCGTGGTTCTCGATCGTCCGTGCCTCGATGACGCCGGTATTGTTCACCACGCTCGCGAGCAAAGACTTCTGCGCACCCGCGGTCATGAGCACCTGGCCGCCATCCGCCCGGATCAGCCCGCCATTTGCGGCCATGCTGTTGAGCACGCTCTGATCGATCTGCATGCTGACGAGATGCGTACCGTGAAACGTCAAGGTGGCGGCGCTGCCGGCGCCGAGCGCCACCGTGCCGAGTTGCGCCGAGATCACGCCGTTGTTGCCGACATGATTGCCCAAGAGCGCGATCGCGCCGCCGGAGGCGGCATTGAGGGTGCCGTCGTTGACGATGCCGCCCGTGCCCGCGCCGCTGAACGTCTTGGATGCCAGCCCCAGCGTGCCGTCATTCAAGTCGAGGGTGGCGGCGACGAGGCCGCCCACATTGACTTCGGCACCCTTGCCGAACAGGACGCCATTGGGATTGATCAGATAAACCTGGCCGTTGGCGTTCAGGTGCCCGAGGATCACACTGCCGTTGGTGCTCAGGATGCGATTGACCGCGATCGCCGCGGCATTGGGCTGCACGAAATCGACGGTCTCTTGCGCCGCGACATTGAAGCTCTGCCAATTGAGCGAGAGGTTCTGGCTCGATTGTTGGATCGTCGTCGTGGCTCCGGATTGCGTGATCGTGCCGCTGCCGCCGGTGACTTGACCGCCGGTCGGTGCGGCTTGAACGGTCGCCGCCGACAAGGACAGCGCCGCTGCGATCAACTGACGTTTCGCACTCTTGCCCCGGCCCCGGGCCGTCTCCGCCGCCGGAACGTAGGCGTTGAGCGATTCGTTCCAGACCAAGCGAAAGACACGGTTCATCGAGGCGTGCTTATTCATAGGGAAAGTTTCTCGTTGTTATTGAGCAGATGCAGGCTCACATCTGCTGGACGAGAAACTAAGTGAACGGGATGCAGCGAATGTCGCCTGACGTCACAGACCGGCGGCCTCGCGTCGGCGGATCAGTCAATAGCAGGGTTACCCTTAAGGCTTGGAGGGGCGCATCGCGCGGTGAAAGCTCGCGCACGAGGTACCGCAATGCCGGCGTCGCGCCGCCGACGGACGGTGCGAATCGGCCTCAGGCGGGTACAGTTACGCTCGGCGCCAGGCCCAAACGTCGAACTCGTCGCGCAAATTTCGTGTCGTCAAAGGACGTGATCGTGGGAACAGGGACCGTTCAGTGCAATTGCAGTCGAATCTCCCCGCCCGGGTGCGCAGCGCTGTGCACGTTCACGTACAGACTGCCCTCCTGGAAGGCCTTGTATTGTTCGGGCGTCACGGTCGTTCCCTCGGGAACGGTCCAGCGGTCGGGCGAGGACTTGACCAGGGTGACGACGATCGGGCCATTCTGATGGGCGGGCGCCAGATGGATGTGCGCCATCGTGCCTTCGATGCCCGTCGTCAGCAACTCGCCGCTGACCCGTCGCTCGCTGTCGATCTTGATGCTGCATGTGGCCGATGCCTGCGTGCTGACCGGCGGCACCTCCTCCCCACCGTTCAACATCGCAGCCGGACCGGCTGCATAGCCGGTTGAAGCGAACAGCAGCGTCAGCGCCGCGATTTCCAAGAAGTAGCGTGAGCGCATCTGGGCCCCCTCATTGTTTGGATTTTTGCTTATCTTCGAAAGCTATCAAACGACACCAAGCCCCTCTGTGCGCTGACGAACATAGCGGGCGTAGGTGGCCGCTCAGGGCTCCCGGCGGGCCATCGCACACGCCGCCATTGGCCAGAGCCGCGGCATGGAAATCGTCGACCGCTTTCCAGGAATGTGCGCTGAATGCGACCATGCTGCCATTGCCCACCGTAGCGGGCCGCTGATCAAAGGGTTTGCCAATCCAGAATCCAAGCTCGCGAGCGCCGTCGTCCGCGTAGATTCCCCATCCAGCGGCAATGCGATTCCACTCGAGATCCCCCGTGACGCAGCGCGGCATGCCGAGCGGCGCCAATGCTGCATCGTAGAAAGCGATGGCCGCGTCAAGGTCGTTCGTTCCGAAGTAAACGTAACTCAGCATCTCGCCTCACCATAGACCGCCGGACACGTGGACGACCGCCGACGCGATAATTCGTCGCGAGCTTGACATAAATCGCATTTGTCGCCACGAAGAGACGCCTGTCACGGTTTCATTCGTAGCGTGCCACCAGTATGGTTCACACAAACTCGTAAGGATGGTGCGGATCGCATGGCAAGACCTACACCTTCGCAAGTGGCCGGTGGCCTCTGGCATTTGAACATCGATGATCTGTTCGGCCCGATCGGCGCACAGACTCGCTTGGGCGGCCCGGGTCCCTTTGTCATCAATCTGAGTGCTTCCAGCGCGCCGATCAACATGCCGGCGACGCCGCTTGCCGGCTGCCCGCAAGCCCACGTTTATCAGATTCAGCGCTACGAGGACGGGCGCGTCCGCTACCGGCTGCGCCTCGGTGCGTTCCATCGAGAAGAGGACATGGATCCGATTCTGGAACAAGTGCGCGAGTCGTATCCGAGCGCGCTTACTGCGACTGCCGCCCCGGATGATCTATTCGCGCTCGAGACGCTGCGCGCGAAGGCCGAAGGCCGCCGTCGGCCCGTCGCGTTGCAGGCACGGACGGTGGCCACGGACACGGTCGCGAGCTCGCAGGCGCCCGAGGCCCCGCCCGCCATCGCGGCCGCCGCGGCTCCTCAGATTTCAGCCCAGGATTTACCGCCCGAGGATTCCAACTCGGTCACGCAACTCGTCGACCCCATTGCGCTACTCACGGAACAACTCAAAGAGTTGCAACCGATCGCTCAAGCCCCACAGGTCGCGACTTCGATTCCCACGCTGGAGCACGCGGTGCCGGCATCTGCAGCATCGGTTCCCGCCGCGGCACGAGAAGCCGACGCGCCCGCGTCGGTAACGGCCACTCCGGCGACGAGCACTGCGATTGCAGGCCAGGCTGCGGCTACCCAGGAGCCCGAGCGCGAAGAAGCCTTCGTTCTCGAACTCGTGCAGGACACGCCGATCGCGACGATCGACGCCAAAGCGACTGCGCCTGTGCCCATGCCTGCGCCAGACCCACGGTCGCTGGACAATGACGCAGCGCCGTTCATTGCCGTCGCGGCACGCAAGGCGTTTACCTCGGCCGCGAGGACCGAGGCAGAATCGATCGACGAACCGGCCGCGCTACGACCGGCGCCGCCGGCCGCGAAACTTCCGTTGTTCGCGAATTTCGTTCGCCAAGCTTTGCGGCGCATGCCGCTGTCGCGCGCGGCCGGTGCCGACTCCACTTCAGCCAAGACCACTAGCGCGGCGCCCAAGGGCCGAAGTCCGGCTGC
>Ga0116226_10004655_pt1 | contig 12167 bp, 8 predicted proteins | sample S1TSphfallax_FD_89692 | JGI IMG/M metagenome (GOLD analysis project Ga0116226, IMG submission 89692) | Host-associated microbial communities from peat moss isolated from Minnesota, USA - S1T2_Fa - Sphagnum fallax MG | ecosystem: Host-associated > Plants > Peat moss > Unclassified | place: USA... | reverse complement strand
GTCACCATCGCGCCGCCGGCAAGTTTGCCCGGCGCCCTGGCAAGCCTCGCCGGCAAAATTGTGCGCTATGACCCCGCCACCATGCCCGTCTGGTTCAAAACGACGCTGGAAGCAGCCGGCGCCCTCATCGCCGAAGCGTCCGACCCAGTCGCCTTGCCTCGCGCCCAGAAAAACCCCGTCGAACAGACCGGCGCGCGGGCCGCCCAGTTGCGGGATGGCGTGGCAATGGTCCGATTCCTAGCCTGGCTTTCAAAAGCGGCGCCTTCCGGCGGCGAGACGGAGATGAGCGCCGCCGCCCAACTGCTGAAATTTCGCAGCCAAGGCGCGCATTTCCGCGGCGAAAGCTTCCCCGCCATATCCGGCGCCGGTGAACACGGCGCCATCATCCACTACCGCGTCTCGCCCGAAACCAATCGCCCCATCAGGCCTGACGAAGTGTTCCTGATCGACAGCGGCGGCCAATACGACGACGGCACAACTGATATCACAAGAACAATCTGGACCGGACCAAATGCGGCGCCCGCTTCGGTCAAAGACCATGTCACCCGCGTCCTTGCCGGACACATCGCGCTCAGCACCGCCGTATTCCCCGACGGCGTGGCCGGTCCGCATCTGGACAGCTTTGCCCGCAGCGCCCTCTGGCAGGCGGGCCTGGATTACGACCATGGCACAGGCCACGGCGTCGGCTCCTATCTCTCAGTGCACGAAGGCCCGGCCGGCATCTCCCGCGCGGCCAAACCCGTGCCACTGAAGCCTGGCATGATCTTGTCGAACGAGCCCGGCTATTATCTGCCCGGCGCCTACGGCATCAGGCTGGAAAATCTGATTTTGGTCCAACCTGCAGAATTTCCGCAAACCGACCGCAAATTTCTCCGCTTTGAAACATTAACCCTGGCCCCGTTCGACCGCGCTTTGATCGAGCCCAACGCACTGCCCCCCTCAGCCCTTATCTGGCTAAATCAATACCATACGCGCGTCAGAGAAACCTTAACCCCGCTTTTGGACCCTCACCACGACGCCGCCGCGCTCGCCTGGCTGGAGGCAGCCACCGCCCCCATTTAAATATTGACCGCCCACTCTTTGTTATTGCAAGATTTTCCTGCGAATCGTGTTTCTCTCCTGCCAAAGGCGGCCGCGCCATGCGCCTCTTCGTAGCCCTTGACCTGCCCTGGGAGATCAAAGAGGAGCTCAGCGATCTGTCCTTCAACCTGATCGGCGCGCGCTGGGTCCCCACCGATAACTTCCATCTGACGCTCCGCTTCATCGGCGAAGCCAGCCGCCTGCAGGCCGAGGAGATCGATCTGGCAATGGCCACACTCCGCGGCCGCAGCTTTGCATTCTCACTCTCCGGCCTTGGATGGTTCGAAAAGGCCGGGCGCGTGTCCACTTTATGGGTCGGCGTGGAACGCAACGCCGATTTGGCCAAACTGCAGGCTAAAGTTGAATCCGCTCTCTACCGCATCGGCCTGCCACCGGACCGGCGCCGATTCACGCCCCATGTCACACTGGCGCGTATGGATTGCCCCGTCACGCCGGCGCTCACGCAGTTCGTGCAGGCCAACAACCTATACCGCTCAGGGCCGATCCGCGCCGACAACGTCACTCTGTTCAGCTCGTTCCTCGGCAAAGACCAGCCGACCTATACGCCTGAGGCCGAATACGCGCTTGGATAGTTAAGATAAGAAAGCAGCGCTTTTTTTAAAAAAGTAACTTCTTTCTTCCTTCTAATCGCTCGTTAGCCGAAATCTTTATCCCCTCTTTACGTACCACACCACCAATCCGTCTCGCCGCTTTATGCGCCGCGGCGCAAAAGGACGCTTGGAAAGGTAGGTGCTCCATGGGCGACGCCATTGCCGTGATCTACGGCGCTGTCATTTTTTTCCTTCTGATTTTGTACGTCACCGGCTGTGAGAAAGTTTGAATCATGTTCGATCTGATATTTGGCGGCATCATTTCCGCCGGCCTGCTCGTCTACCTGACATGGGCCCTTTTGCGCCCCGAAGATTTTTAAAGGTCTGAAAAAATGACAATTCAGGGACTGCTTTACATCGTGCTTGTGTTCGCACTGGTTCTAGGCGCCGCCTTTCCGATGGGCCGCTACATGGCGGCAATTTTCGAAGGCCGCGTCAAATACTTCGGAGCGCTCGAGACCGGATTTTACAAGCTCGCCGGCGTCGACCCAAACCGTGCAATGCGCTGGCAGGATTACGCGGTGACTCTGCTGCTGCTCAGCGTGATTCACTTCCTGCTCCTCTACGCAATTCTGCGCCTGCAGTTTTATCTGCCGTACAATCCACAGGGCATCGCAGGCATGTCGCCCCGCCTCGCCTTCAACACCGCCGCCAGCTTTACAACCAACACAAACTGGCAAGCCTACGTTCCAGAGGCTCAAATTTCCAATGGCGCGCAAATGCTGGGTCTGGCGGTGCACATGTTCATCTCCGCCGCCGCCGGCATCGCCGCCGCCGCGGCCGTCATGCGCGCCTTCACCGGCAGCGGGCTCAAATCCCTCGGCAATTTTTATGTCGATTTGACAATGATTTCGCTGTATCTGCTGATCCCCGTCACGATCATCGCGGGCGTTCTTCTGGTCGTCGCCGGCTCGCCGCAGCTTTTCCCCAGCGCGCCGTTCGCCACCGCCCACACGCTGGACGCAGGTTCGCAAACCATCGCCATGGGCCCAGTGGCCTTTCAAGAGGCCATCAAGGAGTTCGGCACCAATGGCGGCGGCTGGTTTAACGCCAACTCCGCGCATCCGTTCGAGAATCCCAATGCCTGGACCAACCTGCTTGAAAACTGGCTCGACCTGGTCATCGGCTTTGGCCTGCCCATCGCCTTCGGCTTCATGATCAAGGACAAAAAGCAAGGCCGCGCCTTAATGTATGCGATGGCCATTATTTTAGCGCTCGGCTGCGTCGGCACCTACGCCGCGGAGGCCGTCGGTAACCCGCTGCACATCGCCGCCGGCCTCTCCGCCAGCGACGGCAATATGGAAGGCAAGGAAGTCCGCTTCGGCATCCCCGCCTCCACAACATTCAATGTGTCCGCAACAGGAACGTCCACCGGCGCCGTCGATAGTTTTACCGACAGCTACATGCCGCTCGCTGGCTCGATACCGATCTTTCTGATGCAACTAGGTGAAGTGACACCAGGCGGCGTCGGCTCCGGCTTTTACACTATAATCGTCTTCGCTTTGCTTTCGGTCTTCGTGGCGGGCCTGATGGTCGGAAGAACCCCTGAATATCTCGGCAAGAAAGTCCAGGCGAAGGAAATCAAGCTCGCGATGCTCGGCGTTCTCATCCTCACCGTCTTCATCCTCGCTGGCGCTGGCTTCTCCCTCATGACCACCTCCGGAACCGGCTCGCTTGCCAATGGCGGCCCGCACGGCCTGAGCGAGATGCTCTACGCCTGGACCTCCGCCACCGAAAACAACGGCAGCGCCATGGCCGGCCTGTCCGCCGACACGCCGCTGCTCGATTACGGTCTCGGCTCCGCCATGCTGTTCGGTCGCTTCGCATTCATGATTCCGATCCTGGCAATCGCCGGCTCACTCGCCGCAAAGCCAAAACTTCCCGCCAGCGCCGGCACCTTCCCAACCGACGGCCCGCTTTTCATCGGCCTGCTCATCGGCGTGATCATTATCCTTGGTGGCCTTCAATACCTGCCGGCAGATACGCTCGGGCCTCTCGCCGACCACTTTTTGCTCTACGCCGGCAAGACCTTTTAAGGAATGTTCTCCATGACAACCGCTAACGCCGAAGTTATTTCGCTCTTCGACCGCGCCATTATTTCGCGCGCCTCGCTCGATGCATTCTCCAAACTCAACCCCATCACCCTCGCCCGCAACCCCGTCATTTTCGTAACCGAGGTCGTCGCGGTCATGACAACCGTCGTCGGCATCGAGGATTTCATTCACGGCACCGGCGCCGCCTTCCCGATCGTCATCGCCCTATGGCTCTGGCTCACGGTTCTGTTCGCCACCTTCGCGGAGGCGGTGGCGGAAGGCCGCGGCCGCGCCCGCGCCGAAAGCATGAAGCGCGCCCGCTCCGACACGATGGCGAAACTGATGATCGACGCCAAAGACCGCAAAAAAGTCACCCTCACCGCGGCGCCCGATCTGCGCAAGGGCGACCTGGTGCTTGTGGAAACCGGCGACATCATGCCCTCCGATGGCGAGATCATCGAAGGTGTCGCCAGCGTGAATGAAAGCGCCATCACCGGCGAATCAGCCCCAGTGGTGCGCGAAGCCGGCGGCGACCGTTCCGCGGTCACCGGCGGCACGCAGGTCGTCTCCGACTGGCTGGTGGTCCGCATCACCGCCGATCCCGGCTCGACCTTTCTGGACCGCATGATCGCCCTCGTCGAAGGCGCTGAGCGCCGCAAAACCCCCAACGAAATCGCGCTCAACATCCTGCTCGCCGGCCTCACCCTCATTTTTCTTCTCGCCGTCGTTACCCTGATCGGCTTTGGCAAGTATTCCTCGACCAACTTCTCCATCCCCGTCCTCGCCGCTTTGCTTGTCTGCCTGATCCCCACGACCATCGGCGGCCTGCTCTCTGCCATCGGCATCGCCGGCATGGACCGGCTCATCCGCTTCAACGTCGTCGCCACCTCCGGCCGCGCCGTCGAAGCCGCCGGCGACGTCGACGCGCTCCTCCTGGACAAAACCGGCACCATCACCTTCGGCAACCGCATGGCCTCCGGCTTCTTCCCAGTTCCCGGCGTGGCGGAAAGCGACCTGGCCGAAGCCTGCGCCATCGCCAGCCTGGGCGATGAAACCCCGGAAGGCCGCTCCATCGTCACCCTCGCCCGCGACCGGTTTCAAATCTCCCCCGCCATGCCGGCCGGCGCCGAAGTGGTTCTGTTCAGCGCCAACACCCGCATGTCCGGCCTCGATTTTGACGGTAAATCGTTCCGCAAAGGCGCGGTCGATTCCGTCCTCAAAACCCTCCCCCAGCCGCCCGACCCACTATTCACCGAAGCGGTGGCGCGCATCGGCCGCGCCGGTTCCACACCCCTCGCCGTCACCGCCAACGGCCGCCTACTTGGCGTTATCGAACTGAAAGACATCGTCAAACCCGGCATCCGCGAGCGCTTCGCCGCCTTGCGCAAAATGGGCATCCGCACCGTCATGGTGACAGGCGACAACCGCATCACCGCCGCCGCCATCGCCGCCGAAGCCGGCGTGGATGACTATATCGCGGAAGCCACGCCGCAAGACAAACTGGACTACATTCGCAAAGTCCAGGCCGAAGGCCGCCTGGTCGCCATGTGCGGCGACGGAACCAACGACGCCCCCGCCCTCGCCCAGGCCGATGTCGGCGTAGCCATGCAAACCGGCACGCAGGCCGCGCGTGAGGCCGGCAACATGGTCGATCTCGACAGCGATCCCACCAAACTTATCGAGATCGTGGAAATCGGCAAGCAGCTCCTCATCACCCGCGGCGCGCTCACCACCTTCTCCATCGCCAACGACATTTCCAAATATTTCGCCATCCTGCCGGCCATCTTCGTCGCCACCTACCCGCAGCTCGAAGTCCTGAATATCATGCAACTGAAAACACCGGAAAGCGCGATTCTCTCCGCGGTCATCTTCAACGCCCTCATCATCGTCGTGCTGGTGCCGCTCGCCCTGCGCGGCGTGAAATTCCGCGCCATCGGCGCCGCGGCGCTCTTGCGCCGCAACCTCCTCATCTACGGCCTAGGCGGCATCATCGCCCCGTTCGCCGGCATCAAGGCCATCGACATGGCTCTCTCCGTCTTCCACGTCTTTTCATAAGGGCCGTCAAAAATGTCCGTCACCCGCGAATACCCCATCCCGGTCACCAAGGAATCCCAGATCTCCTTCATCCAGGAACTGCGCCCGGCGATCTCCCTGGTGATCCTGTTCACCGTCATCACCGGCTTCCTGCTGCCGATGGCCTTCACCGGCGCCGTGCAACTCGTTCTCCCGTATCAGGCCAATGGCAGCCTGATCCGCGTCAACGGCCAAATCGTCGGCTCCGCCATCCTAGGACAGAATTTTTCCTCGGCCAAATATTTCACCTCCCGCCCTTCCGCCCTCACCGGCACGGACTCTAAGGGCAACACCATCCCCACCCCGTATGACGCCAGCGAATCCGGCGCCTCCAACCTCGCCCCCGCCAGCGCCGCCCTGCTCACCTCCATCCAGCAGCGCATCGCCGCCTACCGCAAAGCCTACGGCCCCGGCCCTGTCCCGGCCGACGCCGTGACCTCCTCCGGCTCCGGTCTCGACCCGGACATTTCCGTCGCAAACGCCCTGCGCCAGGCCCCAGCGATCGCCGCCGCCCGCAAACTATCCGCCGACAAAGTGACAGGGCTGGTCAACCAGATGACCCACCACGCCTTCCTCGGCATCGTCGGCACCGACCACGTGAACGTGCTGCAGCTGAACCTTGCTTTGGACGCTCTCCCGGCCTCATAACCGCCATGCATGGCGGCTGACAAACCGGATTCCCGGCCTGACCCAGACGCGCTGCTCGCGAACCTGGAACGCGAGCGGCGCGGCCATTTAAAGATTTTTCTCGGCGCGGCCCCTGGCGTCGGCAAAACCTGGGAAATGCTCTCCGCCGCCAACCACAAATGCGAAGCCGGCCTCGACGTCGTCGCCGGCATCATCGAAACCCACGGCCGCGCCGGCACGATCGAAGCAATCCGCGGCATCGAGATGCTGCCGCGCCAAAAAATCCCCTATCGCGGCCAGGTCCTGGAAGAATTCGACCTCGACGCCGCGCTCGCGCGCCGCCCCAAACTCCTGCTGGTGGACGAACTCGCCCATACCAACGCGCCCGGCCTGCGCCACGGCAAACGCTGGCAAGATGTGCGTGAAATTCTCGATGCCGGCATCGACGTCTGGACCACCGTCAACGTCCAGCACCTCGAATCCCTCAACGACCCCGTCGCACGCATCACCGGCGTCCGCGTCTCGGAAACCATTCCCGACACCGTGCTCGACATGGCCGATGAAATCGAAATCATCGACCTCACGCCAGCTGAGTTACGGAACCGCCTGACCGAGGGCAAAATCTATCGCCCGGATGTCGCCAGCCGCGCCCTCAGCGGTTTTTTCCGCGAAGGCAACCTCGGCGCCCTGCGCGAAATGGCGTTGCGCCGCGTCGCGCAGCGCGTCGACAAAGACGTCACCACCTACATGCGCGCCCGCGCCATCCCAGGCCCCTGGCCAGCCAGCGAGCGCGTGCTGGCGCTCGTCGGGCCGGACCCCTCCGCCGTCAATGTCGTCCGCCACGCCGCGCGACTTGCCGATGCCCTGCGCGCGCCGATGGTGGCGTTCCACGTCGAAGCTCCCGGTGACGATAACCGCGTGCAAACGGCGCTCGATCTCGTCGTGCAACTCGGCGGCACGGTGGAAACCACCACCAATTCCGACACGACCGCCGCCGTGCTCGATTTTGCCGCCAAGAACAATATCACGCATATCGTGGTCGGCCGCGGCCAGCGCCCATGGTGGTGGCGCATCGGCCGCCGCACGCTGGGCGAAGTGCTAACCCGCAAAGCCGTCGAATTCACGCTACATTTTGTCCCCGTCCCAGCCGCCCCGGTCGCCCGCGCGCGCACACCCCGCGGCGCCATCGCCTGGGAACCATTCGCCGTCATCAGCGCGGCGCTCGTCGTCGTCACCGGCACCGGGTTTTTCCTAAAGACTTTTATCCCGCAGGAAGCGATGGGCATGATCTTTACCGCCGTCATCGCCGGCGCCGCCAGCCGATATGGCCGCGCCGCCGGATTTTTTACCTCAGTCGCCGGCTTCCTCATCTGGAACTACTTCTTCCTGCCGCCAGTCTTCACATTTTCCGTCGCCGATCCGCGAGACGTCGTCGCACTCGCCGTCTTCCTGATCGTCGGCATCATCACCGGCACGCTGGCCGGCCGCGTGCGTGTCGAAGCGGAAACCGCCTCCTCCCGCATCGAGGCGCTGCGCCGCATCTCCCTGTTCGGCCAACGCTTCTCCCGCGCCGCCACGCAAAACGAAGTGCTGCAGGACAGCGCAGCGGAAGCCGCCGGCATGACCACCGCCGGAATCGTGCTGCTGGCCCAGAACAACACGCTTTCCACCCGCGCCGCCGTCCCAAAGAGCACCGAACTCGACGACGCCGCCTTCGCCGCCGCCGAATGGGCATTTCGAAACAACATCGAAACCGGCATCGGCACCGACACGTTGCCTTCGGTGGCCTGGCGCTTCCTGCCTCTACGTGCCGACGGCAATGCCATCGGTGTCCTCGGCGCCAAACCCGCGTCATCACCCTCCGAGCCCATGGCGCAAACCCTCAGCGCGCTGGCGGACCAGGCCGCACAGGCGCTAGAACGCGTGCGCCTCACCGTCACCGCGGCGCAAACCGTCGCCAAGGAAGATAACCAGAAACTGCGCACCGCCTTGCTCTCCTCCCTCTCGCATGATCTGCGAACGCCTCTCACCGCCATCCGCGGCGCCGCCGAAACCTTATCCCGCGCCGCGGACTCCCTCGACGACGCCACCCGCGCCGACCTGCTCGCCAGCATCACACAGGACACCGAACGCATGACCAAATTTTTGTCCAACATTATGGAAATGGCGCGCGTCGAAACCGGCGAAATCAACGCCAGACGCGAGCGCGTGCAGCTCGCCGAAATCATCGAAGCCGCGATTTCCCGCGTCCCCGGCGCCACCTATGCCGGCGTCAACGTCGCCGACGACGCGCGCGACGTGCTCGCTGACCCGGCCTTGCTGGAACAGATTTTCGTCAACATCCTCGACAACGCCGTCAAATACGCACCAGAAGGCAGCCGCCTCGCCATCGCCGCACGCCGCAGCGCCGGCAACGTCGTCATCTCCATCGCCGACGAAGGTGTCGGCATCGCCGCCGCCGACCTGCCCCATATTTTCGACAGCTTTTTCCGCGCCACCCGCGGCGACCGCGTCGCCCCCGGCACCGGCCTCGGCCTCGCCATCGCCAAAGCCTTCGCCGAAGCCATGGGCGGCTCCATCCGCGCCCAAAGCCCCAGGCTGGACCTGCCGGCCGACGGCGCCCCCGGCACCGTCATCACCGTCGAAATCCCCGCCGCATGACCCCCTCCCTCGGCACAATTCTAGTGGTGGACGACGAGGCGCAGATCCACCGCTTCCTCACGCCCGCCCTCACCGCCTCCGGCTATACGCCCATCCGCGCCGAGCGTGGCGACGAAGCCCTGCGCCTCGCCGCCGCCCGCGCCCCGGACGCCATCCTGCTCGACCTCGGCCTGCCCGACATGGACGGCCACGAGGTCCTCGCCAAACTCCGTGAATTCACCGACGTCCCCATCATCATCCTCTCCGCCCGCGACCGCGAAACCGAAAAAATCCAAGCCCTCGACGCCGGCGCCGACGACTACGTCGAAAAACCCTTCGGCCTCGGCGAGCTTTTGGCCCGTATCCGCACCGCGCTGCGCCATCGCCTGAAGCAGGACAACGCCGAAAAACCGCTCATCATCGACAATCTTAATATCGATCCGCTCTTACATAAAGTCACACTCGACAACGCCGTTCTCCCCCTAACCAAGCGTGAACACGCCTTGCTTCTTATGCTCGCCCGCAACCGCGGCCGCGTCCTAACCCACCGTCAGATTCTCACCGCCATCTGGGGCCATGCCCATACCGAAGACGTCGCCTATTTGCGTGTCTATGTCGGCCAGCTCCGCCGCAAACTAGGCCCCGCTTTCGCCGCACTCATTATAACAGAGCCAGGAATCGGTTACCGCCTGCGCGACGCGGAAACTGAATAAGAACCAGCGCTTTTTGAAAAAAGAAGTTCTTTCTTACGTCCTATAATTGCTCCCGACACCCTCAATCATCCGCAACGCCGAAGCCCAAACCATCTTCAAATGCGCTGACTTATACGGCTCCCCCATCGCAAACTGCTTCGCCGTATGCTCGCAAACCGCCACCGGCGGATAAACCAGCTGCGACCCGCCCGAAAGCGCCGCAATCTGCGCCTGGCAAGCCCGCTCCAAATAATAAATCTCCATAAACGCCTCAGCCACCGAAGACCCGCCCACCAGCAAACCATGGTTTGTCAAAATCATCGCCTTATTGGTCGGCCCCAGATCCGCCACCAGCCGCGGCCGCTCATCCAGCTCCAGCGCAATCCCCTCATATCCGTGATAAGACAAACAGCCATAAAACTTCAGCGCATGCTGGCTGATCGGCAGCAGCCCATGCGCCTGCGCCGAAACCGCCATCCCGGCGGCGGTATGCGTGTGCACCACGACGCTCAAATCCTCCCGCGCCGCATGAATCGCCGAATGAATGCAAAACCCAGCCTCATTCACAAATCGGCTGCCCTTCTCATCCTGGTTCACGATCTTCCCATCCAGATCAATCTTCACCAGATCAGAAGCCCGCATCTCATCAAACAGCACGCCATACTGGTTGATCAGAAAATGGTGCTCCGGCCCCGGCACCCGCGCGCTGATATGTGTGTAAATAAAATCCGTCATCCGATAATGCGCCACCAGCCGGTACAAAGCCGCCAGATCGCACCGGATCTGCCATTCGGCCTCATCCATACCTGTGGGAACTTCAATGCGCGTCGTGACATTCATGGCTCGCTCCTCCGCGATAAAATTTTGAACAGCCTAGTCTCGAAGCCTGTCAAAGTGAAGCGTAAAGCGCGAACTCAAACCCCGCCGCCGCCTTCAGCGCGCCCAAATCCCCACTCGGCAGCACCTGCATCAAAATCAGCGCCCCAATCCCCGCCTCCCGGTCGATCCAGTAATAGCAATTCGGCAGCCCCGCCCAGGCCAGACTATTCGCCCGCCGCCCGAACATCCCCGGCTCAGGATTGATCAAAAACCCCAGCCCCCACTTGGAATCCATCCCAGGATAAAAATCCGCCTCCGCCGTCAGAGCCGGATTGACCGACCCAATCTTGCCCGCCCGCAGCGCCCCAATCTGGTTAACCCCCATCGCCGCCACCGTCTCCGGCCGCAGCAACCCACCACCTTGGTTCAAAATCATGCGCAAAAACGCCAAATAATCCGGCGCCGTCGAATAAAGCCCAGCCCCTCCAGCCAAAAACTCCGGCGCCGGCCGCGGCTCAAACGGCACCACCACCAGCCGCCCATCCGCCTGCCGCTGGTGCATCGCCGCCCGCCGCCCCTCCTGCGCCGCCCCCGGCCGAAACACCGTATCCTTCATCCCCAACTTCCCCGTCACATGCGCCGCGAAATACTCATCCAGGCTCATGCCAGACGCCGCCTCAACCGCCTGCCCCACCCAGTCAATCCCGATACTATACTCCCACTTTGCCCCCGGCTCGAACATCAACGGCTGCCGCAGCCCGGCCTTCAGCCCGGTCGCGGCACTCGGCGCCCCTGTCTCCTTCAAATATCGCGCCAGTTGCCCATTCGCGAACTCATACGAAAACCCAGACGTATGGGTCAGCAAATGCTTCAACGTCAGCTTCGTCCGCGCCTTCCGCAACACCGGCTTCCCATCCGCCCCAAACCCCTCCAGCACATCCGGCTCGGCCAGGTCCGGCAGCAATTCCCCGATCGGCGCATCCAGGCTCAGTTTCCCCTGCTCCACCAGCTGCAGCGCCGCCACCGTCGTCACCGCCTTGGTCATGGAGGCCACCCAGAACACGCTATCCACCGCCATTGGCGTGGCCTCGTCCGAACTCTGCCGCCCCACCGCCACCTGCAAAACCGGCCCCTCAGCGCTGGTCACCGCGACAACGGCCCCGGCAATCCCGCCGCTCGCCACCGCCTCTTCCAGCCCCGCCCGGATTTTAGCCTCATTCATCTCGTCCACTCCCAAAATTGTATGGTCTTCTCATTCCGTTATACTCACTTCGCGACTCGCCTTACAAATGGCTCCCCCGGAGGCCAAAAAAATTTTAGACCTGATCATCATTGGTGGCGGTATCAATGGCGCCGGCATCGCGCGCGACGCCGCCGGCCGCGGCCTCTCCGTGGCCCTCTTCGAACAAGACGATTTGGGCGAGCATACCTCCTCCGCCAGCACCAAACTCATCCACGGCGGCCTGCGCTACCTCCAACACTTCGAATTCCGCCTAGTCCGCGAAGCCCTCATCGAGCGCGAATCCCTCCTCCGCATCGCCCCCCACATCATCTGGCCCCTCGAATTCCACCTTCCCCATGCGCGGTCCATG
>Ga0116226_10004654_pt1 | contig 12168 bp, 4 predicted proteins | sample S1TSphfallax_FD_89692 | JGI IMG/M metagenome (GOLD analysis project Ga0116226, IMG submission 89692) | Host-associated microbial communities from peat moss isolated from Minnesota, USA - S1T2_Fa - Sphagnum fallax MG | ecosystem: Host-associated > Plants > Peat moss > Unclassified | place: USA... | reverse complement strand
TTCTTCACGATGCCGATCAGCAGGAGGATCCCGAGAAAGGCGATGAGGCTGAATTCCGTGCCGGTGGCGAGCAGTGCGAGCAGGGCCCCCACCCCCGCGGACGGCAGCGTCGAGAGGATGGTGATGGGCTGGCTGTAGCTTTCGTAAAGCACGCCGAGCACGAGGTAAATCGCCAGCAGCGCGGCGCCCAGCATCGCCGGCAGATTGCCGATCGCCTCCCGAAACTGCTTTGCCGTGCCGTAGGCTGCGCCGCGGATGCCGAGCGGCATGTGGATCGCGTTCATTGTCGCCTCGATGGCGGCGAGCGCCTGGTTCAAAGCGACGCCTTCCGGCAGATTGAACGCGATCGAGGTGGAAACCGAGGTGCCGGTGTGATTGACGCTCACGGGTGTCGTACTCCTGCCGAAATGGCTGAAGGCCGAGAACGGTACGATCGTTTCGGCGGCGAGACTGATCGCCGAGCCCGTCGAGGTGTTGCCTCGTCCGGAATTGGCCAGCGAGTTCGCGGCGAGGTTGCGCGCGAGATCCTCGGCGATGGACGAACTCGAGGTCGAGCTTGCCGTCGAACCCGCTGACGCGCGCGACCCCGTCAGGGTCGTCGTGCCGGCTACCGCCTGGGTGGCCTGGGTGCCGCTGACCGCGCCGCCGGCGGTGCTGATGTACAGGTCTTTGAGCGTGTCGGGGTTTTGCCAAAACTCGGGCGCCACCTCCATGACGACGTGGTACTGCTGCGGGCTGAACGGATTGTAGATCGTGGAGACCTGCGACTGCGCGAACGCATCGCCCAGGACATTGTCGATTTGGATCTCGCTGAGTCCCAGGCGCGACGCGGTGTCGCGGTCCACGATCAGGTCGGCTTGCAGACCGCCGGGCTGCAAGTCCGTGTCGACATCGGTGATCTGCGGCACTTTCTGCAGGGCGACGCGTAGTTTCTGAGACCAGGTGCGCAGCTCCGCCAGATCATCGCCCAGCAAGGTGTACTGATACTGGGCATTGGCCGAGCGTCCGCCGCCTCCGCCGAAATCCTGAATCGCCTGCAGGAAGGTGCTGACGCCGGCGAGCTTCGCGAGTTGCGGGCGCAGCCGTGCGACGATCTGGTCCGCCGATTCGCTGCGCTCGGTCAGGGGTTTCAAGGTCACGGTGAGATTGCCGCTCGCTCCGCCGCCCCCAAAAGCCCCGAAGCCGCCGCTGCCGACCGAACCCGTGACGCGCGCCACGCCGGGGTCCCGCTGCACGATCGCCGCCGCTTCCTGCAGCTTGGCTTTCATCGACTGGAACGAGGTCGCCGCATCGCCGCGCAGGCCGCCCTGCAGCTGGCCCGTATCCTGCTGCGGCAAAAAACCCTTCGGGATGACGACGAACAGGAACACATTCAAAACCACGGTCGCGAGCAGCGAGAACAAGACCGTCTTCTGGTGGCGCAGGGCCCAGTCGAGGCTGCGCTCGTAGTCGCGGCGCAGTGCGCTGAAGCCCCGCTCGAAAGCGATGCCGAAGCGCGACGGCGGCCGGTCGCCGTCGCGCCCCAGCAGCCTCGCGCACATCATCGGTGTCGTGGTCAGCGAGATCACGAGCGAGATCAGGATCGCGATCGTCAGGGTCATCGCGAATTCCTTGAACAACAGGCTCAAGAATCCACCGGAGACGATGAACGGCAGGAACACGGCGATCAGCGACAGGCTCATGGACACCACGGTGAAGCCGACCTCGCGCGCACCGAGGAGGGCCGCCTCCATGCGCCCCATGCCGGTCTCGATGTGGCGCGAGGTGTTTTCCATCACCACGATCGCATCGTCGACGACGAACCCGGTCGCGATCGTCAAGGCCATCAGGGAGAAGTTGTCGATGTTGAAACCGAGCAGGTACATGACGCTGAACGTGCCGATCAGCGAAACCGGCACGACGATCGCGGGAATCAAGGTCGCGCGCCAGCTGTTCAGGAACAGGTAGACCACCAGGATCACGAAGATCACCGCAAGTACGAGCGTCTGTTCGACCTGGCGCAAGGAACCGCGGATCGTGATCGACCGATCGAAGGTGACGACCAGGTCGATTTTCGGATCGATGGCGGCCCTCAACAGCGGCAGTTGTGCCTTGATCGAATCGACCATCTCGACGATGTTCGCGCCGGGCTGTTGGTAGATGCGGACCGAGATCGCGGGCTTGCCGTCGAAGAGTCCGTAGGTGCGGATGTTCTCGGTCGCGCCGTCCTGCATGTCGGTCACCGCGGCGACGTCGCCCAGACGTACGACGGCGCCATTGCGATTGGCAATCACGAGACGGCGGTAGGTGTCGGCATCGCGCGCGTTGTCGTTCGTGTAGATCTGGTAGCGGAACCGATCGCTCTCGATCGCCCCCTTGGGCGCATTCGCGTTGGCGTTCGAAATCGCGGCGCGCACGTCCTGCAGTCCGATCCCGTACTTCGAGAGAGACAGCGGGTTCAGTTCCACGCGGACGGCCGGCAGCGCACTGCCGCTGACGTTGACGCCGCCGACGCCCTTGATCTGCGACAGGCGCTGCAGGATGACGGCGTCGGCCGCGTCGTAGATCTGGCCTTGCGACAGCACGTCGGAGGTCATGGCGATCGCCATGACCGGGAACAGCGCGCTGTTGAGCTTGAAGTACGAGGGATTCTGGGTCAGCGACGTCGGCAGATCGGCGCGCGCGGCGACGATCGCCGCCTGCACGTCGCGCGCGGCGCCGTCGATGTCCCGATCGGCGCCGAAGGTCAGCTGGATGCTCGTCGAGCCGACGCTGCTCGAGGAGGTCATGTCGTCGACGTCGGCGATTGCGCCCAAATGCCGCTCGAGCGGCGTCGCCACCGTGCTCGCCATGACCTCGGGGCTCGCCCCTGGCAGCGAGGCGGAAACGAAGATCGCCGGCACGTCGATCTTCGGCAGCGGAGCGACCGGCATCAGGACGAAAGCGAAAGCCCCGCAAATCGCGATGCCGGCCGTCAACAGGATCGTCGCCACCGGCCTCTTGATGAAGGGCGCCGAAATGTTCATGGCGTGCCGGGCTCGGGCTGTGGCAGCGGTTCCAGGGGCGCCTGGGTTCGGGAATCCGGCCGCAGCCGACGGCTCAAGCGATCGAAGGCCAGATAGATGACCGGCGTCGTGAACAGCGTCAGCACCTGGCTCAGCAGCAGGCCGCCGACGATGCTGACGCCGAGCGGATGGCGCAACTCCGAACCGGTGCCGGTGCCGAACATCAGGGGCAGTGCGCCGAAGATCGCCGCGACCGTGGTCATCAGAATCGGCCGGAAGCGCAGCAGGCAGGCCTGATAGATCGCCTCGCGCGGCGCCAGGCCGTGATTACGCTGCGCGTCGATCGCGAAATCGATCATGAGAATCGCGTTTTTCTTGACGATGCCGATCAGGAGGATGATGCCGATCAAGGCGATGATCGTGAGGTCTTCGCCCGCGAGCATGAGCGCGAGCAGGGCGCCGATTCCGGCGGACGGCAAGGTCGAGAGGATCGTGATCGGATGAACGAAGCTCTCGTACAGGACGCCGAGGACGATGTACATCACGAGCACCGCGGCGATGAGCAGCAGCAGTTCGTTGCTCAGGTTGCTGCGAAACGCGAGTGCCGCTCCCTGGAAGGTCGTGTGCACGCTCGCCGGCGCATGGGCCTCGGTTTCGGACCGCTCGATCGCCTGCACCGCCGCGCCCAGCGAGGCGCCCGCCGCGAGATTGAACGAGACGGTGGTCGCGGGAAACTGGGCCAGATGGTTGATCAGCAGCGGTCGCGTCTCCACGTGCACTTTCGCGATCGCCGAGAGCGGCACCTGGCCGCCCGATGCCGAAGGCACGTAGATGGACTGCAGCGCATCGACGGAAGCGTACTCGGCCGGGTTGGCCTCGAGGATCACGCGATACTGGTTCGATTCGGTGAAGATCGTAGAGACGATGCGCTGGCCGAACGCGTCGTAGAGGGCGTTGTCGACGGTCCCGACGCTGACCCCCAATCGTGCCGCGCTGTCGCGGTCGATCGTGACATAGGCGGCGAGCCCGTCATCCTCTTGATTGCTGACGACGTCGGCGAGTTCGGGCTGGCGGCGCAAGACCTCCAGCAGTTTCGGGGTCCACGTCGAGAGAGCCGCGGCGTCGGCGCTCTCGAGGGTGAATTGATACTGGGTCCGGCTCACGGTGTTGTCGAGCGTGAGATCCTGCACCGGCTGCATGTACAGAGTGATGCCGGCCACCCCCGCCGTCTCCGACCGCAGGCGGCGGATCACCTCGGTCAGGTCCGCCGCGCGCGCCTCGCGCGGTTTCAGATTGATCAAGAAGCGGCCGCTGTTCAGGGTGACGTTGTTGCCGTCGATGCCGATGAACGAGGACAGGCTCGCGACATCCGGATCCTTGAGGATGACCGATCCCAGGGCCTGCTGCCGGTCGGCCATTGCGGCGTAGGAGATCGACTGGTTGGCCTCGGATATTCCCTGAATGACACCGGTGTCCTGCGTCGGAAAGAAACCTTTCGGAATCAGGACATAGAGCACGCCGGTCAGGACCAGGGTGCCGAGCGCGAAGTAAAGCGTGAGACGCTGGTGGTCGAGCACCCAGGTCAGGCGCAACCCGTACCAGTCGACGACGCGCTGAAACCAGCGGCCGGACGCATGACTCTCCCCATGAGGGCCGTGGGTCCCGGGCTCACGGGGTTTCAAGAGTTTGGCGCAGAGCATCGGCACGAGCGTCAGGGAGACGACCGCCGAGATCAGGATGGTCACGGCCAGGGTGACCGCGAATTCCCGGAACAGCCGTCCGACCACGTCCTGCATGAACAGCAGCGGGATCAGCACGGCGATCAGCGAAACAGTCAGGGAGATGATCGTGAACCCGATCTGGCCCGCCCCCTCGAGCGCCGCCTCGAGCGGCGTAGCCCCGCGCTCGATGTAGCGCGCGATGTTCTCGATCATCACGATCGCGTCGTCGACGACGAAGCCGGTCGCGATCGTGAGCGCCATGAGGGTCAGGTTGTTCAGGCTGAAGCCCGCGAGGTACATGACGGCGAAGGTGCCGACGAGCGACAGCGGCACCGAGAGGCTGGGGATCAGCGTCGCCGGCACGTTGCGCAGGAACAGCCAGATGACCAGAACGACGAGGGCGACCGACAGGACGAGCTCGAACTCGACGTCGGCGATCGAGGCGCGGATCGTGGTCGTCCGGTCGGTGAGAATCACGAGATCGATGCCCGCGGGCAGCGCGGCCTTGAGTTCCGGCAGCAACTCGTGCACCCGGTCCACGACGTCCACGACGTTCGCGCCGGGCTGCCGCTGCACGTTGACGATCAAGGCCGGGGTCGCGTTCATCCAGCCCCCGAGCTTGGTGTTCTCCGCTCCGGAGATCAGCGTCGCCACGTCGCGCAGGCGCACGGGCGCGTTGTTCTTGTAGGCGATGACGACCGAACCGTAGTCCTCGGCATTCGCGATCTGATCGTTGGTGTTGACGGTGTAGGCGATCGTCGCACCGTCGAGCGTCCCTTTGGGGCCGTTCTGATTGGCGTTGCCGATCGTCGTGCGTAAATCGTCGATGTTGAGCCCATAGGCGGCGAGCGCCTTGGGGTTGACGATCACGCGGATCGCCGGCCGCTGGCCGCCGCTCACACTGACCACGCCCACACCCTTCAATTGCGACAGCTTCTGCGCGACACGGGTGTCGGCCAGATCCTCCACCTGGGTGAGCGGCATGACCTTGGAGGAGATCCCGAGCGTCAACACGGGCGCGTCCGCGGGATTTACCTTCGCGTAGATGGGCGGCGCGGGCAGATCCTGGGGCAGCAGATTTTGGGCGCCGCTGACCGCGGCCTGGACTTCCTGCTCGGCCACGTCGATCGCGAGCGAGAGATTGAACTGCAAGGTGATCACGGACGCGCCGGCCGAGCTCGTCGAGGACATTTGATTGAGTCCGGGCATCTGCCCGAATTGCTTCTCCAGGGGCGCCGTGATCGCCGAGGTCATGACCTCCGGGCTCGCGCCCGGGTAAAAGGTCTGGACCTGGATCGTCGGATAGGCGACCTCGGGCAGCGCCGAGAGGGGCAGCTGCAGGAAGGCGATGAACCCCACCGCCAGCAACGCGATCATGAGCAGCGTCGTGGCGACCGGGCGCAGGATGAAGATGCGCGAGGGATTCACAAGTTGACGGCGGCCCCGTCGCGCAGCCGGTCGCCGCCCTCGGTCACGACCTTCTCGCCGGCCTTGAGTCCTTTACTCACCGCGACTTGGTCGCCGTCCGTCGTCCCGAGCGTGACGGGACGAACCGAGACCGTGCGATCGCCATTGACGACGTAGACGAAATCCGTCTGCACGCCCTTGGGTGCGCCACGATGCACGGCGGCGACCGGAATGATGACCTGGTGCTCGAGCAAATCCAGCAACAGCTGCACGTTCACGAACTGGTTCGGAAAGAGGCTTCCGTCGGCATTGACGAACTCGGCCCGCAACTTGACCGTACCCGTGGTCGTATCGATCTGGTTGTCGGCGGTCAGCAACTTTCCCTCGGCGAGCTTCGCGCTGTTCGTGCGGTCGTAGGCCTCGACTTTCAGGGGGCCGCCATGCATGCGGCGAAACAGGGCGTTGACGTTGTCCTCGGGGATGGAAAACAGCACCGTAATCGGTTGCAGCTGGTTGACGACGACGATGCCGTTGGTGTCCGACGGGGTCACGTAATTGCCCTGATCGACCTGGCGCAAGCCGACGCGGCCCGTGACCGGCGCGACGATGTGCGTGTAGGCGAGATTGACTTGGGCGGTCGCGAGCTGGCCCTCGTCCGATTCGACCGTCCCCTCATCCTGGGCGACGGTGGCCTTTTGGGTATCGAGCGTCTGGACCGCGATCGAATCTTCCTTGACCAGGCCCTCGTAACGCTGCAAATCCAGCCGGGCATCGGCGAGGAGGGCCTGATCGCGGCGCAAGTTGCCCTGCATCTGTTTGACGGCGGCTTCGTAGGGGCGCGGATCGATCTGTGCCAGCAAATCGCCCTGATGGACCAATTGGCCCTCCGTGAAGACGATTTTCTGCAAAATACCGCTGATCTGTGTCCGCACGGTGACAGAGGCGAGCGGCGTCACCGTCCCGAGCGCCGGTACCCGCAGTTGGATGTCCCCGAGGTGCGCGGTCGCGAAGGCCACCGCGACCGGGGCGTCCTGGGGGTTGATCGGTTTCGTTCCCGACTTCGAGGGTCGCCCGGCTGCCGGCCCAAATGCCTCGGGGGGCGCCTGCTGCTTGTGTTGCAGGTGGCGCACGACCAAGATCATCACGACGAACAGCACGACGGCGCCACCCATGACGAGCCAGCGCGTGGGTAACTTCTTTCTAGACACGTTTGTACCAGTGGCCGTTGCTAGCCGCAAAGGCGCACATTACCATGCCCGCGAGTTTCGACGAATGCAAAAGCTGTTTTCCGAACATCCCAGGCTCTGGATCGCGACCGGCGTCGGTCTGTCGATCTACCTTGTCCTCCCGACCCATTGGTCGACGATCAGCCGCGTGCTCATCGCGTGGAACGCCGGGATCGTCTCGTTCATGGGCCTGCTGTACTTTTGGATGACGCGTTTGTCGGCCGAACAGATTTGTTCGCGTTTCATCGAAGAGGACGAGAGCGCGCCGGTCGTGCTCGTGATCGTGATCGCGGCGGCGCTGCTCAGCCTCGTCGCCATCGTCGCGATCCTCTCCACGGTGCGCCACTTCACCGGAACGGAACGCCTGTTGCACGTCGCGCTCGCCGGCCTGACGGTTGCCGACTCCTGGCTGGTCGTTCCCATGATCTTCACGGTCCAATATGCCGACATGTTCTATAGCGCCACGGCCGAGGACCGCCCGCTGTTGTTTCCGCGAACGACCATGCCGGTATTTTGGGATTTCGCCTATTTTTCGTTCACGATCGCAGCCGCCTGTCAGACCTCCGACGTGTCGACGACGGGCCAGGCGGTCCGCAAGCTGGTGATCGCGCAAACGCTGATCTCGTTTCTATTCAATGCCTCGATCCTCGGGTTTGCCATCAATGTCTCGGCGGGGCTGTTCGGGGCCTGACGCTTCTTTGCACCGGACCCACTGGTACCTGCTCTTGTTGCATGGAATCATTCTGGGGATGAGTACCGAGACTCTCAGTGCGACCAAACCCCGGTCCCGGCGCCGGGTTTGGGTGCTAGTTGCCGTCGTCCTGCTGCTCGTCGCTGCCGGCGTGTTCTATCAGGTGCGCACGTTCGTCGGCGCGCCGCAGGTCCGACGCGGACGCTTCGGTGACGCCGGCACGAACCAATCGGTCAGCGTCGCGAGCATTCACCGCGGCGACGTTCGAATCCTCATGAATGCGCTCGGCGCCGTGACCCCGTTGACGACCGTGACAGTCAACACCCAGATCAGCGGTCTGCTCATGAAAGTCGGCTTCAAGGAAGGGCAGTTGGTGCACAAGGGCGACTTCCTCGCGCAAATCGATCCGCGGCCCTACGAGGTGGCGCTGGCGGAAGATCAGGCGCAGCTCGCGCGCGACGAGGCGATACTCGAGCAGGCGCAAATGGATCGCGACCGCTACAAGACCCTGTCCGATCAGAGTTCGATCGCGCGCCAGACCTACGAGGATCAGGTCTGGGTCGTCAAGCAGGACCAGGGCACGGTCGATTACGACAAGGCGCAGATCAAGGCACAGCAGCTAAATCTCACCTATTGCCACATCGTCGCGCCCGCGGACGGTCGCGTCGGGCTGCGCCTGATCGATCCCGGCAACTACGTCCAAACCTCGACCACCAGCGGGATCGTCGTCTCACGCTGCTCAATCCCATCTCGGTCATTTTCTCGGTTCCCGAGGACGCGATTCCGCGGATTCAGGCGCGTCTACACGCCGGCGCCAAGCCCTCGATCGTGGTCTTCGATCGGGCCAACGTCAAACAGCTGGCGGCCGGCGAATTCGCCTCGATCGACAACGAGGTCGACACGACCACGGGGACGGTTCGACTGCGCGCGAATTTCGACAACGCCGCCGACGTCTTGTTTCCGAGCCAATTCGTGAACGTGCAAATGCTGCTCGACACCTTGAAGAACGTCGTGACGGTGCCGGTGGCGGCCGTCCAGCGTGGCGCGCCCGGAACCTACGTGTTCGTCGTCGGCGAGGACAACACCGTTTCGATCCATGTGGTTAGCTTGGGACCCCAGGATGGCGGCTATTACGCCGTCGATGCCGGTCTCTCACCCGGTGATCGCGTCGTGACCGAGGGCGCAGACCGATTGCGCGACGGGGCGCGTGTCACGATTCCCGCGCCGACCGCGGCCGGCGCCGCACCGTCCGCCGAGCCGCAGCACGGGCGTCATCATCGCGGCGATCGCCCGGGCACGCCGGGCGATTCCTCGGGCGGCGACGACGCGGACGCCGCGGCGCGCCGCGAGCGCTGGCGCCAGCGTCACCGGCAGGACAATCCAGACTCTTCGGGGAATCCGCCGGCGCCGCCCGCGCCGAAGAATCCTTGAAATAGGCCATGAATCCATCCCGGCTGTTCATCCAGTTGCCGGTCGCCACATCGCTGCTGATGGCGGCGGTGTTGCTTTCCGGGCTGTTCGCCTTCCGCCTCCTGCCGCTGTCCTCGCTGCCCGAGGTCGATTATCCGACGATCCAGGTGCAGACCTTCTATCCCGGGGCGAGCCCCGAGGTCATGACCTCCTCGGTCACGGCGCCTCTCGAGCGCCAGTTCGGCCAGATGCCTGGGCTCAATCAGATGACCTCGGCCAGCTCCGGCGGCTCCTCGGTGATCACCCTGCAATTCAGCCTCGATCTCGGCCTCGACGTGGCGGAACAAGAAGTGCAGGCGGCGATCAATGCCGCGAACAACGTGCTGCCGAACGATCTGCCGACGCCTCCCACCTACGCCAAGTTCAATCCCGCGGACGCGCCAATCATGACGCTCGCGGTGACCTCGAAGACCTTGAATCTCATCGACGTCGAAGACCTGAGCTTCACGCGGCTCGCCCAGAAGATCGCGCAACTGCCGGGTGTCGGCGTCGTGAGCATCTCCGGCGGCCAGCGCCCCTCGGTGCGCGTGCAGTTCAATCCGCGCGCGCTTGCCAAATACGGTCTCAACATCGACGATCTGCGCACGACGATCGGCAACGCCAACATCAATTCGCCGAAGGGCAGTTTCGACGGACCGACGCAGGCCTCCTCGATCAATGCCAACGATCAGCTCACGGACATCGAGGGCTACAAGAACATCGTCGTCGCCTATCTGAACGCCGCCCCCGTGCATTTGTCGGACGTCGCCACCGTGATCATGGCGCCAGAGAACAAGAACCTCGCCGCCTGGGCGAACAAGACGCCCTCGCTGATCCTGAACATCCAGCGCCAGCCCGGCGCCAACGTGATCCAGGTCGCCGATGCGGTCAAGAGGCTGCTGCCGAGCGTCGTCGCAGACATGCCGCCGGCGCTCGAAATCAGCATCTTGAGCGACCGAACCCAAACGATTCGCGCCTCGGTCGCCGACGTCGAGTTCGAGTTGCTGCTCGCCGTGGCGCTCGTCGTGCTGGTGATCTTTCTGTTCCTTCGCAATCTGCCGGCGACGCTCATTCCCAGCCTCTCGGTGCCGCTCTCGCTCGTGGGCACGTTCGGCGTCATGTATCTGCTGCATTACAGTCTCGATAATCTGTCGCTCATGGCGCTGACGATATCGACGGGATTCGTCGTCGACGATGCCATCGTCATGATCGAGAACATCGCGCGCTACATCGAGAACGGCGAGGCGCCGATGGCCGCCGCGCTCAAGGGCTCGCGCCAAATCGGCTTCACGATCATCTCGCTGACCGTCTCCTTGATCGCGGCGCTGATTCCGCTGCTGTTCATGGGCGAGATCGTGGGCCGGCTGTTCCACGAATTCGCGATCACCCTTTCGGTCACCATCGTGATCTCCGCCGTGGTCTCGCTGACCCTGGTGCCGATGCTCTGTGCCCGGCTTCTGAAGTTGCACCGGCTGGAGAGCCGCCCGCGCTGGGACCGGCAGGCAGAGCGGGCCGTCGACTGGATCATCGAGCACTATGCCGCGGGTCTGCGCTGGGTACTCGCCCGCCAGCGGCTGACCTTGGTCGTGGCGGCCTTGACGCTGCTCGTGACCGTGCTGCTTTACGTGACGATGCCGAAGGGTTTCTTTCCGGTGCAGGACACCGGCATGATCCAGGGCATCTCGGAGGCCTCGCAGACGATTTCCTACGAGGCCATGGCCGCGCGCCAGCAGGCTCTTGCCGCCGCGATCCTCAAGGATCCCGACGTCGCGTCCTTGAGTTCCTTCATCGGCGTGGACGGCGGCAATTCGACGCTCAACAGCGGTCGATTGTTGATCAACCTCAAGCCGCACGCGGACCGTAGCCTGACGGCAAGCCAGATCATCCGCCGCTTGCAGGGCGAGGCCGCCGACGTCGTCGGCATCACGCTGTACATGCAGCCCCTGCAGGACATCACGATCGATTCGGCGGTCAGCCGTACGCAGTATCAGTTCGTCGTCGAGAGCACGGATCCGAAAGACTTCGCCGACGAAATCCCCAAGCTCATGCAAAAACTCGGCGAGTTGCCGCAGCTCGCCGACGTCGCGAGCGACCTGGAGCAGCAGGGCTTGGCCACCGATCTGGTGATCGACCGGGCCACCGCGGCGCGATTCGGCATCACGCCGGCGACCGTCGACAACGTGCTCTACGATTCCTTCGGGCAGCGCATCGTCTCCACGATTTATTCGCAATCGAACCAATACCGCGTCATTCTCGAGGCAGATCCTGCGATTCAGAAGTCGCTCGCGGGACTCTCGGAGCTGTACCTGCCCTCATCGACTTCGACGACGAACGGCCAGGTCCCCCTGTCGGCGGTGGTCCAAGTGCAGCAGCACGCTGGGCCGCTGCAGATCACGCATCTTGGCCAGTTTCCGGCGACGACGATCTCCTTCAACGTCGCCCCGGGCTATTCGCTCGGCGAGGCGGTCGATGCGATCAAACGGGCGGAGAAGGACATCCATCTTCCGGCAAAATTCGTGACGGCGTTTCAGGGCACGGCGGCGGCGTTCCAGAACGTGCTCACGAACGAGGGCTTGCTGCTGCTCGCCTCGGTGATCACGATGTACATCGTGCTGGGCGTGCTCTACGAGAGCTTCATTCATCCCGTCACGATCCTCTCGACGCTGCCCTCGGCGGGCATCGGCGCGATG
>Ga0116226_10004653_pt1 | contig 12170 bp, 9 predicted proteins | sample S1TSphfallax_FD_89692 | JGI IMG/M metagenome (GOLD analysis project Ga0116226, IMG submission 89692) | Host-associated microbial communities from peat moss isolated from Minnesota, USA - S1T2_Fa - Sphagnum fallax MG | ecosystem: Host-associated > Plants > Peat moss > Unclassified | place: USA... | reverse complement strand
CACGAGACTGGCTCCCCCTTGTGGGTGGCTTAGTTTAATTGCGAATTGCGAATTGCGAATTGCGAATTGCGAATTGCGAATTGGTTTCATGCCTCATGTCAAGTTAGCATCAGCAGTGGGATGGATGCAAAAGCCCCAATCCCCATTTCCTCATCCTATTGATTTGAAGTCCTCGCAGTCTTTCATCCCAGAGCTAGACGCGAGTAGTGTTTATAGTTACCTACTATTAAAGCAAAAATGTACCTCATAGAATCGGAGACTAGAAAGAAAAATGAGGTCTTAAAAAGTAAAAAAACAACTCCCATAAATAAATTTAGTTGCTCTCAAAGCATTTTATTTTTCTTTCTTTTGCCTTCTTCCGTAGCCTAGCTAAAGTTTTGGAATTCGTCATCATGTATGAACTACTTCAAGCTGTCTTCAACGGTGATGAAAAGACTACTTTGCATCAGTTGATTTATACATTGAGTGCTTCAGGTAAAGTTTATTTTCTGAGAAATGAGATATTGCAAGCTTTTGCCGATTACTGTCATGAATCCCAAAAGCCAGCCTATTTTTACCACTCTTCTTCTATTGGCAAACTGATACAGTATACCCACGAAATAATTATCGAAGAAAAAAGTACGTGGTTCGTGGTTCGACCCAAAATTGCTGACCAGGAAGTTTGGCGACTGACAGCCGATTTTAATAACTTCGAGCAGATGACACCGCAAATACTGCTAGATGTAAGAGATCGCTTAGTCAACCGCTACCAACCCAACATCCTCGAAATCGACCTCCATCCCTTTTACGAGGGTTCACCAAAAATCGACGACCCCAGAAATATTGGTCAAGGTTTAGCCTTCCTTAATCGTTACCTGTGCAATCAACTATTGGCTGACCCCGAATATTGGTTAGAAATGTTGTTTAAAGTATTACAGGGGCTACAACACGATGGAATTCCTTTGTTATTGAGCGATCGCATTCCCTCCGGTATTGAGTTAGCTAAACAAATTAAGCCAGCGCTTAATTTGCTAAATGAGCGATCGCCTGATGAACCTTATGAAAAATTCCGCTTCGATCTCCAAGAACTCGGCTTTGAGGCGGGTTGGGGTAACACTGCGGCGCGAGTCTCCGAAACCCTAGAACTCCTCGACCGACTTATTTACTCTCCAGAACCTGGCATCTTAGAAGCATTTGTGGCCCGCGTCCCCGCTGTCTTTCGCGTCGTCCTCATTTCCATCCACGGCTGGGTTGCACAGGAAGATGTTTTAGGGAGAGATGAAACACTCAGTCAAGTTATCTACGTCCTCGAACAGGCTCGCAGTTTAGAAAACGAACTCCGTGAACAGATCAAACTCGCTGGACTCGACCAGCTAGGCATTAAACCCCATATAATTATTCTCACTCGCCTAATCCCTAACGGTGAAGGTACATTTTGCTACCTGCCTCTAGAAAAAGTCCAAGATACTGAAAATGCTTGGATATTGCGCGTTCCTTTTGGTGAATTCAATCCAGAAATCACCAACAATTGGATTTCTAAATTTGAGATTTGGCCTTATTTAGAACAATTTGCTCTAGATGCAGAAAGAGAATTACTAACTCAATTCAAAGGCAAACCTGATCTTTTTGTTGGTAACTACAGCGACGGGAACTTAGTGGCTTTTCTTTTATCTCGCCGGATGAAAGTTACCCAGTGTAATATTGCCCATTCTTTAGAAAAGCCTAAATATTTATTTAGCAATTTATATTGGCAAAATTTAGAAGATAAATACCACTTCTCGGCACAATTCACCGCCGATTTAATCAGCATGAATGCAGCCGACTTTATCATCACATCCTCCTATCAAGAAATTGTCGGCACACCAGACACCATCGGTCAATACGAATCATACAAGTGGTTTACTATGCCGCAGTTATATCATGTGGTTGATGGAATTGATTTATTTAGTGCTAAATTCAACTTGGTGCCACCGGGAGTAAATGAAAATATTTTCTTTCCCTATAGCCAAAAAGAAAACCGAGATTCTCAGCTTCGCACAGAAATTCACGACCTCCTCTTTACCCGCAAAGACCCCCAACTCTTTGGTCATTTAGATCACCCTAATAAACGACCAATCTTTTCTGTTAGTTCCATCAGTTCAATCAAAAATCTCGCGGGATTAGCCGAGTGCTTTGGTCAAAGTCAGGCGTTGCAAGAGCATTGTAACCTAATCCTCTTTAGTAGTAAACTGCATCCAGGTGAAGCTACAAACCCAGAAGAAGCAAAAGAAATCCAAAAACTCCACAACATTATTGATCAACATCATCTCGATGGCAAGATTCGCTGGATCGGGATGCGTATTCCTAGCAGCAACCTCGGCGAAGCTTACCGAGTAGTTGCAGATTCCCAAGGAATTTATGTCCACTTTGCCCGCTTTGAATCCTTCGGGCGGAGCATTTTGGAAGCGATGATTTCCGGCTTGCCAACTTTTACGACTCAATTTGGTGGCTCTTTAGAAATTATCGAAAACCAAGAGGATGGATTTAATGTTAATCCTACAGACTTAGGAGAAACAGCAAGAAAAATTTTAGATTTTATTGAACAATGCGATACTCATTCGGAACATTGGTACGAAGTCTCAGAATGGATGATTCAGCGAATTCGTAATCGATACAATTGGCATTTACATAGTAATCAGTTACTACTGCTGGCAAAAATGTTTACTTTTTGGAACTTTGTTGCACCAGAAAATAACGAAGCCAGAGATCGCTATATGGAAACTTTATTTCACCTCATTTATAAACCTAGAGCCGAAAAGATTTTGGAAAAGCACATGGAGAGTCATTCGTAATTGGGACTGGATTGGGGATTTTGAGTGGATGAGGGGGAGTTAGAACTTGAAGCATTAGGCTCAAAGACTGATTCATCCACCTCTGAATCAAATTTCCCAATTCCCAATTCCCAATGCCCAATGCCGGCAGTTGCTCCATTTGGGGAAACCCCATCGCTCTTAGGGTCTCCCCTTCTCCCAAAGGGAGAGGCTAACGCCAAGGGAGAAGACCACACTGCCTCCCCAATTCCCAATTCCCAATTCTCTACTTTATGCAAACAAAAGATCGTTCTCGCCATTTTATTTACACAGACTGGATATTAATCGAAACCCAGTTTGACCTTGACCAATTGCAATCTAAAGAAACCGTCTTTACAATCGGCAATGGATACTTGGGAACAAGAGGCAGTTTTGAGGAAGGGTATCCTCATGCGTTGCCTGCGACTTTCATTAACGGTCTCTACGACGATGTGCCGGTGGTGTATACCGAACTGGTAAATTGCCCTGACTGGCTACCCTTGATAGTAATTGTGAATGGCGATCGCTTCCGTCTCGATCAAGGTGAGATATTGAGCTACGATCGCCAACTTGACCTCCGTCAGGGATTACTCAGCCGGACTTTGCGTTGGCGTTCTCCCAGTGGGAACACTATAGACATCAAGTTTGAACGCTTTGCTAGTCTTGCAGATCCGCACGTGTTGGCGCTACGTTGCCATATAACGCCAATAGATTTTGATGGGTTAATCGAAATTCAAGCTAGTATCAACGGCTATCCCGAAAATCAGGGTTTCAATCACTGGGAAGGACTAGATCAGGGCAAAACAGACGAAGGAATCTGGTTGCAACGCCGTACCCGCCACTCTCGAATTGAACTTGGTATGGGAGCTAAGGTGACAATATTAGGCGCACAAGCATCTTTACAAGTCAATACTGCACCTGGTTATCCGACCTTAAGCACTACCTTCTCGGCTAAGGCACAACAGACTGTAACAGTAGAAAAATTAGTAACAGTTTTTACCTCGCAGGAAATTGATACCCCAGTCTCAGCCGCTCAAGAAAAACTCACACACTTGTCGGACTTCGCAACCCTCCTAAAAGCCAATGAGCAGGCATGGGATGAGGTTTGGCAGCAAAGTGATATCCTCATTGAGGGGGATAGCACAGCTACTTTTGCTGTTCGCTACAATCTGTTTCAACTGCTGATTGCTGGTTCACGCGATGATGACAAAGTGAGCATTCCTGCTAAAACCCTTTCGGGATTTGGCTATCGCGGTCATATATTTTGGGATACAGAAATTTTTATACTGCCTCTTTTTCTGTTTACCCAACCAGCGATCGCCCGAAATTTACTCAGTTATCGTTGGCACACCTTAACAGGAGCTAGACGCAAGGCAGCCCATTACGGCTATAAAGGGGCAATGTTTGCCTGGGAAAGTGCTGATAGTGGAGATGAAGTAACACCACGTTGGGCCCTGGGAAATGATTTTTATGGTGAAGACGTGCGGATTTGGTGCCGCGATCGCGAAATTCATATCAATGCAGATATTCCCTACGCCGCTTGGAACTACTGGCAAACCACTGGTGATGATGAGTGGATGCAAAAGTCTGGTGCAGAGATTATCTTAGATACCGCTATCTTCTGGGCTAGTCGGGTAGAATTCAATCCGGAGCGCCAAAAATATGAAATTCGGGGAGTGATTGGAGTGGATGAATACCATGAACTCGTCCACAATAACGCCTTTACAAACCGCATGGCGCAATGGCATTTAGAGAAAGCGATCATAGTTTATGATTGGTTAGTTCAAAAATTCCCCGAACGAGCCAGGGAATTAGAAGAAAAACTACAACTCACCGCCCAAGAGCGATCGCACTGGCAAGATATTATCGCCAAAATATTGTTACTCTATGACCCATTAACAGAACTCATTGAGCAGTTCGAGGGATTTTTCCAATTAGAAGATATAAATTTAGCAGACGATCAAGGGCGCGATCGCTCCATGCAAGCCGTCTTGGGTGTTGAGAAAACTAACAAATATCAAGTAATCAAACAACCAGATATATTGATGCTTCTTTATTTAATGCGAGAATCAGCAGATTTTCCCTACAGCGAAAGAGCATTGCAGACAAACTGGGACTACTACGCACCCCGCACCGATATTACTTATGGTTCCTCCCTCGGCCCAGCTGTCCAAGCCATCTTAGCTTCCGATTTGGGCAAATCAACCGAAGCTTACGAACTATTTATGCACGCATTAATGGTGGATCTTGAAGATAACCGAGGTAATACCAGCGATGGAATTCACGGCGCTAGTGCGGGTGGTATTTGGCAAGCTGTAATTTTCGGATTCGGTGGCATCCAAATCACCGAAAATGGCCCCGTAGCCAATCCTCATCTGCCCCCAGGCTGGACACGCCTGAAGTTTAAATTGCACTGGGGCAATAAATGGCACGACTTTGATTTACATGGCGCATCGGGCATGGGGCATGGCGAAAAGGAACAAGGAGATAAGCAGATAAGTAATTCCCAATCCCCAATTCCCAATCCCCAATCCCCAATTCCCAATTCCCAATCCCCAATTCCCAACATCCAAGGATTCATTTTTGATCTAGATGGTGTGCTAACAGATACAGCAGAACTTCATTATCTAGCTTGGAAGAAGTTAGCAGATGAAGAAGGTATACCGTTTAATCGACAGGACAACGAAGCGTTGCGGGGTGTATCCCGTCGGGCTTCCCTTATGCTGATTATTGGGGATAGACCATATACGGAAGCTCAAATCCAAGAGATGATGGAGCGGAAGAATCGCTATTATGGGGAATTGATCCCAAATATGACATCCAAGGATTTGTTACCAGGTGCGATCGCCCTCTTGGATGAACTGCGACAAGCTGGTATTAAAATAGCCATTGGTTCAGCTAGCAAAAATGCCAGCACAGTGATTGAGCGATTGGGCATTGCCGATAAAGTCGATGCGATCGCTGATGGTTATAGTGTACAGCAACCCAAGCCAGCACCCGATCTATTTTTGTACGCAGCCAAGCAGCTGGGACTTGAACCAGAACAATGTGTGGTTGTAGAAGATGCCACAGTCGGTATTCAGGCGGCTCTAGCTGCTGGCATGTGGGCAGTAGGACTCGGCCCTGTTGAACGAGTTGGAGCCGCTCATGTTGTTTTGCCCAGCCTAGCAGGTATCAAATGGGCAGATTTAAAAGCCAAATTCAGTGACATTGCCAAACAAAAACATTCGGGGACTTCCAAATAAAATTTATTGGAAGTATCTCAATAAGTCAAGTCTTGCATTACTTCTTTACTAAAAAATATGCTGTAGCATACTCAGGCAATTGCGTGATATGCTGCCCAAATTCTTGTTGATTCTTAAAGATACCTGCCAAAAAATCTAGTTGATAAAGATTAGGTAAAAAGGCTCCACCTGTATCGGCTATGACTCCCATTTGTAGATGTTTGCGACCACTGTTAGTATGCTCGATCACAATCACTTTACCTAAACCGATATTCAAAACATCTCCAGCAAAAGTGACTCCGGGTTTGATAGAAATTTTTGCATCTATTTTGTATCCATAGCCTTTAATAGCATCAACTTCTCTAAAATACCAATAACGCTTTTGTGCTGTTGCCTTCAATCCGCGAATGTAAGCCATTCCATTATTTCTATCTACATTAAAAAATGCCTGATAACCATCTGTAAAATTAATCAGTATTGTTCCTTCCATAATTGCTTCTTCTAAGCCATTTCTGGTTAGATAAGCGAGACTGCTAACTTTTCCAAATTCTCTACCACCTGGTTCATAAATACCTGACAAAACATCCTGCTTAGTGTATTTAGTATAGAATTTATCGGTATTAGCACTTTCCTTTAAACTATAAATTGGTGTATTAAAAGTAGATGTTTTTTTGCGAGAACCGGGATGAGTAAATACAGCATATTTGGTAATTCTTAATTGTTTTTGCTGTTTATTCTTTGGGTTGTAGGCAGACCATTTAATAACTCGAAAATTGGTATTGATAAAGTTAGGATCTTGTAAACGAGTAGCTCGATGATTAGCAATATCCTCTTTTAAGACAGCAATCATGAAATTCAAAGTTTTGAGAACATCTGGCAAAGTAACGCCTTGAGTGGCAAGCATTCCTGTACGAAGAATATCTGGATCTTCTGAAGAGTAGTCTTGAAAATATTTTCTAGTATTAACGAGAACAGTTAATAAATCTTCTTGATTGAAGTTAACCTTACTATTTGGCAGTTTTCCTGGGGTAACAACTTGGCTGCCATTAATGCTAAATTTATATTTTTTGAACTCATCAACAACTGGATAGGGTGCAGATGTTGCTAACAAATACTGCTGAGATAAAAAAGCGTTGTGCTTACCTATAATCTCATCAGAAGATATTTTTTGAGCTACAAAAGGATTTTGAAAATTTGAGGTGAGGGAAATCTGTGATGGAGGGGGGGCAAAATTATCTGGCTTTTGTTTATCTAGTTGTTTAGTTTTTAACTGAGTATATAGATGGCTACTGACTAAACTGACAAGCAATAAGGCAGCACAACCTGCTGTGAAGCGAAATTTTTGGCTGAATAGGATTTTCATAACTTGAAAAATCAATTTCTAATGCTAAATAATCAATGTTATGTTTCTACCACCTCACGCACTAATTGCGCCAACTTTTCGGCACTATCGGGAACTGCGATCGCCTTTGCTTTTTCCCCCATTTTTGCTAACTCTTGCGGTGAATGCAACAAATTCAATACATGACTTTGCAATGCTTGTGCCGTCAACTCCGATTGTTTCAGTGTTAACGCCGCACCAGATGAAGTAAATACGTCTGCATTGTAAGACTGATGGTCTTCTGCGGCAAAGGGGTAAGGAATCAAAATCGCTGGCGTTCCACACACTGCTAATTCTGTCAAGCTACCTGCACCAGAACGACTAATAGCTAAAGTAGCTCGGTGCAACAACGCCGCCATATTGTTGTAAAAAGGTAAGGCTATGTACTGTGGATGTTTGAGACTATCCGCTTCTGGATCGCGATCGCCAGTTAAATGGACTACATAAACACCGGCATCAAACCAAGCATTTGCAGATTCGCGCACCAACTGATTGATCGCAACTGCACCTTGGCTACCACCAAAGACGACAATTAAGGGAACACCATCAGGAATAGCTAAATCCAGGGGTGCATCAATTGCCCCATCGAGAAATTGTGTTCGCACGGGAGTACCAACACAGACGTTTTTGGCACGGGGCAAATATTTAGCAGCTACTTCAAATCCCAAGGCTACCGCACTACACCAAGGGCCAAAAAAGCGAGTTACTTTACCCGGTAAGGCGTTAGATTCGTGGAAAACTACTGGTAAACCGAGGGAACGCGCCGCAATGACAGCAGGCCCGGCAATGTAGCCTCCCGTGGTAAACACCCCTTGAAAATTTCCCTGTTTGAGAATTCGTCTGACTTTTAGAATCGAACCAGCTAGTTTAGCTAAAATGCGAATCGAGGAGAGTCCAAACCCTTGCTGAAAGCCCTCAACTGCAATAGTATTCAAGTGATACTCTTTAGGGACAAGCTGAGTTTCTAGCCGATTGGGTACTCCCAGCCATTCTATTTGATAATCTGGAAGTTTTTGTGCCAGTGCGATCGCTGGAAACAAGTGCCCACCAGTCCCACTGGCAGCTATTAATAATCGGATCGGTGCGTTTGCCATCAAACCTCTACCGTTTAGCGTCTAGCTTAACTAAGATAAAACAATTTCCTCACTTTCTCTCATCAAATCAGTAAACTCTTACCAATGACTAAAATTATTACCGCCTTAGTGAAACGCCAACTCACATTTCCAGCTAGTATAGGGTTGGTTTCGTTCCTGCTAACCCTTGGTTTAACAAGTGGTTGGCAACGCACTCAAGCGACGACACCACAGCAATTAGTCCAAGCTGATACAGCCCAAAATGCACCAGCCGATCTGAAAAACTTGTTGACACAAGTTGATGCAGCCGCTAGTCGAGGCGATGTCAAAGGGGTGTTACAATTCTACAGCCCCAATTTTACTCAGGGGGATGGATTAAATCTCCAAACCCTGGAAAAGTCTTTGATTTCACTTTGGCAACGATATCCCAAATTGCAATACAGCACAAAACTACTATCTTCACAATCTGAAGGCAATGGGATGATTGCCGAAACAGAAACAAAGATAACTGGTTTACCCTCCGGTAACAAGAATAATTTGACTCTCAATGCCACGATTAAATCGCGTCAGCGCATTGAAAGCGGCAAAATCGTCCGCCAAGACATTTTGGCAGAACGCACCCTACTTACCTCTGGTAACAAGCCGCCCCAAATTGAGATTAAATTACCACAGCAAGTACAAGTTGGTCAGAAGTATAATTTTGATGCGATCGTCCAAGAGCCACTTGGTGATGATTTTCTACTAGGAACGGCCCTAGAGGAATCTGTCCAACCAGATAAATTTCTCAACCCCACACCCGTGGATTTGGAATTACTAACATCTGGCGGACTGTTTAAAACCGGACAAGCACCATCTACCCCTGGTAGCCAGTGGGTTTCTGCCGTCATCCTGCGGGGTAATGGGATGACAATGGTAACTCAGCGCCTGCAAGTAGTGAATAAGTAGTTATTTGATGGTTCCATCCAAGGGTGGAATTCGACGCAAATATGGTGGTTCTACAAATCGTCACGGTGTCCGCAAGGCTGATCTGTTAAAAAGTAAAAAGATAATCCCCATAAATAAATTTAGGGGCTTTAAACCATTTTTCTTTTTCTTTATTGAACGTGCGTAAAACCCCGTCCCCTTGTGGGCAGGGATGTAAGCGCGGTTAAATTAGGGGGTTCGATAGCGAAGCGTTAGCGAGTCTTCTCCCAAGGGGAGACGCTAAGAGCGAACGAGCGTCTGCCCCCTAATTTAACACTATCCGCGTTGCTTCTTTTTTGCAATATTGAAGATTAAAATTTTAGGAGTAAACCTCTGTCTTTAAAATTTATTACCGTTCCCCCCGAAACTTCTCAACCCCCCGCAGGTTTAATTGTCACTTTGCATGGTTGGGGAGCTAATGCTGAAGATGTAGCATCTTTGTTACCCTTACTCAACTTACCTGATTACCAGTTTGTATTACCCAATGCACCTTATCCTTATCCCTATTCCCCTATAGGAAGGGCATGGTATGACCTGCGGGTGGAGAATATGTATGAGGGATTGGCAGAAAGTCGGCAACTGCTAAGAGATTTTTTGGAATCTTTAGCAAGTAGCACTGGTGTACCTTTATCGCGCACCATTTTAAGTGGATTTTCTCAAGGTGGAGCGATGACTTTAGATGTCGGATCAAAATTGCCCTTAGCAGGTTTAGCTGTCATGAGCGGCTATTTACATCCTGATGCACTAACGCCAGCTAAAAGCGAGATTCCGCCGACTTTAATCACCCACGGTAGATATGATGAAGTTGTACCACTAAAAGCCGCTTTGAAGGCACAAAAAACCTTAGAGTCTCTGGAAGTGGCGGTTGAATATCACGAATTTGATATGGGGCATGAAATAAATCCACAAACCTTAGAAGTGCTACGGAATTTCGTTGTGAATAGAATTGGCTAGTCAAGATTACGAATTTTTGATAAATTCTGGTATAAATGCGGAAAATTTTCACAAAATTAATGACCTCTAATGAGTAATATATATAGGGTGGCTGCGTTCAGCGCAACTTAACCCATGCTGAAGGCGAGTGCTGCATAAGGGAGGGGCAAGCATTATGACAACTCTAAGCATTTCCAGGAAAGAAATTGCTGCCATAACTGCGGCAGAAGTAGAAGAACTGGCGACACGTCTGGATCTGGATAATTACACTAATGCTTTTGATGGTTTAAATGATTGGCATCTATTACGAGCGATCGCATTTCAGCGTCCAGAGTTAGTTGAACCCTATATCTACCTCTTAGACTTGGAACCCTACGATGAAGCGTAGTTGAGAGTTAGGAGTTAGGAGTTAATATCCCTAACCCCTGACTACTATTCCATCTCTACCATGCCTAATCCCCAATCCAAAATTCCAAATCTCAAATTGAACAGGGTTCTAATAGGTGTAGGTGGCGGTATCGCTGCCTACAAAATCTGTGAATTAGTTTCGACGCTGTTTAAAACTGGGGTGGAGGTTCGAGTTATCCTCACCCGTTCCGCACAAGAATTTATCACGCCTTTGACTTTAGCAACCCTATCTCGTCACCCCGCCTACACAGATGATGATTTCTGGAAACCAACTCACTTTCGTCCATTGCATATTGAGTTAGGTGAATGGGCAGATGTCATAGTAATTGCTCCCTTGACAGCTAATACATTAGCAAAGTTAGCCTATGGGATGGCGGATAATTTACTCACAAATACCGTGCTGGCTTCTACTTGTCCCGTGCTGTTAGCACCCGCAATGAATACGGATATGTGGGAACAGTTATCGGTGCAGCGAAACTGGCAACAGCTATTAATCGATAACCGATATCATGGAATGAGTACCGCATCAGGATTATTAGCGTGCGATCGCGTTGGTTCTGGTAGATTAGCAGAACCACCAGAAATTTTGGCTCACATCCAATCGTTGTTACACACTCAAGGCAAACGAGATTTCGTAGGTAAACGTGTGTTAATTAGTGCTGGGGGAACGCGAGAGTTTCTTGACCCAGTCAGGTTTATTGGTAATCCTTCCACAGGTAAAATGGGATTAGCTTTAGCGCAAGCAGCACTTTACCGAGGTGCAAGTGTCACCCTTGTGCATGGGCCAGCTAATTGGGATGTACCATTGGCAGTGCAAGCAATTCCCGTCATCAGTGCAGAGCAGATGCAGCATACTATGCTGGAATGTCTACCCAACGCTGATATCATTGTCATGTCAGCAGCCGTGGCAGATGTGAGGCCAAGAGATTATAGTACAGAAAAATTGCCCAAGCGATCGCTCCCCCAAGCTTTACCCTTGGAACCAGTACCGGATATAGTCGCCCAATTAGCACAACTTAAACAGCCGCATCAGATATTAATTGGTTTTGCTGCACAAACTGGGGATATTGTCAAGCCAGCATTAGAAAAATTACAAAATAAAAAATTAGATGTGATTGTTGCTAATCCCATCGATCAAGCTGATAGTGGTTTTGGGAGCGATAATAATCAAGCGATATTTTTAGATAGCCAAGGACATCAGCTAGCGATCACATCTTGTTCTAAATTAGAAATGGCGCATCAATTATTTGATTTGGTCAGAGAGTATTTATAAAGTAAAAATAAAATTCTTGTAGGGTGTGTTAGGCGCATACTTCGATATGATTTGTCACGAGAAATACAATCTGAGCGCCTAACGCACCGTGTTATATAACGGTGCGTT
>Ga0116226_10004652_pt1 | contig 12173 bp, 14 predicted proteins | sample S1TSphfallax_FD_89692 | JGI IMG/M metagenome (GOLD analysis project Ga0116226, IMG submission 89692) | Host-associated microbial communities from peat moss isolated from Minnesota, USA - S1T2_Fa - Sphagnum fallax MG | ecosystem: Host-associated > Plants > Peat moss > Unclassified | place: USA... | reverse complement strand
GGAGAGATATGTGGTCTTGGATAAGATATAGGATATATGGATTTCTCCTTTTGTCTTTGATGTTGTTGATGTTGCTTCTTCAACAATTTTGTTGTTTGTTGAGGATTAATATTGCCCTTCATTGCAATATTTTTTTGTCTTTTCTACCAGTTATGTAAAGTCTCTTTCTCCTCAACATCATTAGATTGAAACATCAAAACTAGTCTTCTGGTTATCCTAGTCTTTGGTTATTTCTTTTTTTTAAGAGAGATGTGTGTAGGGTTCAAAGGTATTTTATTCTTGATAAACCTTTCCCTTAGATTTTTCTTTTTTCTCTTGTCTTCTTGTGGTTGTTTTGCTTGCCTCTTCTTTTTTTGTGGCCCTATTATTTATAGTGGAAACCACTTTTGAAACAAAACTTTTAAGATTATGGCAAAATGGCATACGTCCTTTTTTGGTTTTCTTTTGGTTGTTCCTTTAATAAAAAAAATTGACACTTTTTCATTGTGATCAATTCCTTGACCAATTGAAAATACATAATTGTAGCCCAATTGACAAACTCTCCATGATCTGCTCTAGATATCATCATGGTAAATTTATTGCTAAAACATTGCATTTTATATTTCTGATATATAATAGGCAAAATTGTAGCAATTCTATTGGCATACTCTAACTTCATATTCTTTACAACCCACCCTTCATTGGTGTTGTAAGTATCTAGGACTTTATCAGCTATGTCTACCAATGTTACTTTGGCATTTGACATCTTTGCCTTGTCTACCTCTATCTCTCCTCTATGGTATATTTAAAAAACATTTGCCAATAGATGTTTGTCTATAATTCTCTATTCTTCCCCCCAACATAACCTTGATTTTGTTATGTTCAAAATCTAACTTCCTATTGTTCAAAAGTTCAACCAGAATGTTGTGACATTGAGTCTTCCACTCAACTTCAAACAAACATGCCAATCTAGCTATGTTTGCCTAGGTTTTCTCTTCCTTTCTAGAGCTTGTCCAAAATAAAATATTTTGCGAATTACTATTATAAATTTACTCTATAGGGGTAAAAATATAACTAAGCTCATCATCCTAGTGAGACTGCACCTTCTTCCCACACATATTTGTAGCCATTGTTTGTTAACTTGTTTTCTTTGTGTGCTTCTTGTTGGGAATGTGGACTTTCTTTGGAATCTGCTCCCAAGTAGGCTCCTCTTGATGTAATGGCACTTTTTGATCTTGTTGCAAATCATCCTTTTGTTTCTTTTCTTTAGAGTCAAAAATGGAAATCAAATCAATTTCCTCACTAGGACTTGCCTATCTTATGGGCTTCCTAAAGTTATATCTCCTCAAAAGTTTCATTACAATTTTTTTCATTTTTTCTAATTGCTTCAAAAGCTTTCCAAACTTGGATATTGAAAAAGATTTATGAGAAGAAGAAAAATAATAAATAGGAGAAGGAAATGGCAGACCTCTTTCTGGAGACGTAAACTACAAAGGCAAAATATTTGCAAACTTCTATTATTATTTGTTTTTCTTCTTTCTCTTCTTTCAACTTATGTAATTTCTCTTTGGGTTGTTTTTGTAATTTCTCCACAAAACTTTCATCTACACTCATTGTAGAGACAAAAAACAATAAAATTTATTTGAAGAAAATGAGAATGAAGAGGTGTTGTGTTATTTGTTGCCTTCTAGAACACAATCATCTCGTTTCATGAAATGGCGTTTCATTTTTTGCTCTTAAGTTTAACGTTTTAATGATTTATCTTTTTTTTTTGTTTTTTTATGCTTGTCATCTCCTGTGAAAATTCAAATTAACAACAACATGGGCTACAATTAATGGTTGTTGACCTAGGAATTATGTGCATGTGGCATTAGGTTTTTCTAATGATGGCTTTAAATTTGATGACTTGGTGTTATCTATACTACAAACTTCTTTTGTCCTATGCTAAGTCATTAGATTGACAAAATTTTATTCTAATGAGACAAACCTATTTAACCCATAATCTAGTAACTGTGAAATTACATAATAATGGTTTGTGAACATTTTCATAACATGTTAACTGATCAAATTTATTGAGGCTTCTTTTAATAGTACTATCTAATTAGTCCTAATGATCTTTATCTTTTTCCAACCTTTTGAGTTTTCATTAAATTTCTTTTCCATGTAATTTGAATCTATAGATTCTAAAGAGGTTCAATTCTCTAAACTCTGAATCCCCTTCAGTGTTTGATCCACATATTGGTATGGCTTCAGCTTGTTAACATTGACTAATATTGGATTTAATTCAAAATTATTAATAGAAACAAAAAAAAATAGTATTATTGGGTAGGCAATATTGTACCCTAAATGGATCAAACCATCTTTTCTTGAATTTTCCTAAGTGTGTTTTTTCCCTTGGGAACCCATAAAACATAATCTTCAAATTGGAATCTTATATCTGTTTTTCTATTGATTCCACAAAAATTTGCTCCATTATTTTGCTCCCACATTGTTCAAAACCCCCAATTTGTTCTCTTGTAACTTCTCTAGTTTTATAATTATGGCTATTAGTACTATAGTTGGTTCTACATCTCTATGATCCCCATTAATAGTTGGTAGAATATATTCTATTGGCATTAGAAGATGCAAAATTGATTAACTGGTAAGGTGTATAACATGTTGTCACCTTGTAAGCAATCCTATATGAAAACAAAGTTATGGACATATGTTCATCCCAATCTTTTTTTTTTTTCATTGATTGATTTGGTTAATAGTCTACTAATGATTTTGTTAGTAGATTTTGCTTGTCCATTTCCCTATGGATAATATGTACTTGAACTAACTTGCTCCAACATATTTTTTTCTATCATATGTTTTATTACATCATTGATGAAATGTATTCCTTGATCTGTAACTATGGTCAATGGACATCCAAATTTAATAAAAAATACTCATACATGAATCTAGTAGTAATTATTATAGTATTGGTTTTGAGTGCCTTTGCCTCTACCCTCTTAATTGCATAATCTATAGCTACTAGAATATATTTGTATCCTATTAGTCTTCCTACTAGTTTAATTGGACCTATAAATTTAAAACCCTGCTTCATAAAATGTTCTTCTATAAATGTTGTTACCAACTTGGCCAAACTTTTTTATTTTAATCCTTTAATTTTTTGACAATTGTCACAACTTCTTCAAAATTCATGAGTGCACTTGAATTGAGTTGGCCACCAATATCCTACATCCAAAATTTTCTTTATAGTAATATTTGTAGCAAAATGTCATCTTGCCACTCCATGCAACTCCTTAAGAATATTTTTTGCTTTTGAGGTGGTCAAACATCTGCACATTTTGTTGTCTTGTCCCACTATGTACATTATTTTTTTTTCAAAGTAAAGGGTTCTACCTTTTTGGCCAACTTTTGTTTCTAAGTTAAGTTTAAAGTTTTTGGCATTTTACTTGTATTTAGATAGCTTGTAACTTTTTGCATCCATTGAGGTTGTACAGAAAATAATGATGCATCAACAATCCAATTTGGGATTCCCAATGGTTTTGAACTATATGGTAATTTGGATAAAACATTAGCAACTACATGTGTTCTACCAAGCTTGTAGACTACTATGAATTCATACTTAAAAAATAACAATCATCTAGCTATCCTTCCTAACACATGTGGTTTGTTGATTAAGTATACCAGAACCATGTGGTATACATAAAAAACAAATTTGTTTCCCAACAAAAAATGTCTAAACTTATGCAAAGCATAAACCATTGCCATGTCTTATTTATATGTAGTAGTATGACTATGTTCTACTTTATTTAATAGTCTAGAGGCATATGTTATAGGCTGGTCACACTTACCAATTGGGTTTTGTGCCAACATTGCACCTATTGCCAATAATGATGCATATGTGTGCACATGAAACTCCAACTACCAATTTGGAGGTATCAGAAGTGGTGCTTCCATGTATTTTTACTTGATTTGATCCTAAGCTTTTTGACACTATGGTCAATATAAAGGGTTTTATTTTCCTCTTTACCCTTGTGATTGGTGCCATGATAAAGGCAAAAGTCCTTGATGAAACATCTATAAAATTGAGCCATACAGTTAAAGACTTGAATCTATTATGGGTTTGTAGGTATTGACATACTCAATATTGCATGAACCTTCTTAGGGTTGGTAATTTTCTTTCATTGGAAACTATGAACCCTAAAATCAATCTTGAAAAGACCATAAAGGCACATTTTTCTAGGTTAAGATTGATTTTTTTTTTTGCATTTATGAAAGCAAATGTTGAGCTTCATCAAATGACTCTCCACATCACTATAAACCGTGAAGTCATCTACAAATATGATCATGAATTGGTCTAAGTATTCTTTGAAGGTTGTGCTAACTGATTTCTGGAAAGTTGGTGGCCCATTTTTGACACCAAATGGCATTATTATCCAAACAAAAACTCCCTAATCTATTATGAAAATTGTTTTGTATTTATCTTCAAAGGTTATACAAATCTAATGGTATCCTAAGTATCCATCTAAAAATGAATTGGCTTCATACCTTGCTATAGTATCCAATACCTCATTAGAAAATGGCAAAAGATATGGATCTTTTTTTATTACCTTGTTCAACTTTCTAAAATCCACAAAAAAATTTCATCTTTCCATTAGTTATAGGCATTATCGCTATAAGTGATAACCATGTAACTTCCTTTGTTGGTTGAATTAATCTTGCTACTAATAGTTTGTTAATATCCTATTTGATAGTTGCAACATAGTTAGGGTTCAATCTAGACCTTGCTTGATGTGTTAGTGGTATTGAGGTGTCTAACTCAATTCTATGTTGAACCAACTATGGAGGTATGTTTTTCAAATTCTTATAAGTCCAAGCAAATGCATATTTGAACTTCTTGAGTAACATTTGAAGCTTTTCAAAATTCCCTTTATCAATTGTGCATTCAAAGCTTTTATGTATTATGGATTTGCCTCTATGTTAAAATTCAACTTAACAAGTTGTTTTTTTTCAGTCAAAGTTCAACTTGTTATATGAAGATTCTATACTTGTATTTTGGTCGGTGTTTCATCCACTTGAATATCATTTTGGGTATGATGATAATAGGTTTCTAGACAAACCTTATCTTTTAATGATATCTTCGATTTGACATAAAAGTCTTCTAATTTTGTTGTTGAAGACACCACTTTTGTTGCTCTTTGATATGATGTCCCTTACTCTAATCAAGATTTTTCATCGATTCAAATTTTTGACACTCCAACACTAAGTAATGAAATTGTCTCATCTAAGATAGTGCTTATGCTAATTAATATTAGCTTTAGTTTTGTTTCAATGATTAGATCTTCTTCTTCATCATATGTTAGCCCTTCTAGCAAGTCATAACAAATAAATATTTGGGTTGGTTTTTACTCTTAGTTTTTTGTTAATTGATATTGTTCTAACTATTCCATTACCTTGAAAAATAATGACATTGTTACCCCAGTCATGTGTAATCTTTGCATCTCTAAACCAAGGTCTTCCCAACAACATGGAATAGCTAAAATCTATCACATTATTTTGCAAAACAATAAATGTGGCTACATATGGTATACCATGTATGTGAATCTTCAATTTTTTTATGATTCCAAAAGGTTTGGTCATATTTTTATATGCCATTCTAAGGTGGTATGGAGCTAATATTGGTTTGGGTAAACCTAATTTTGTTCAAAGGTTTTCTGTTATGATTTTTACACCTACCCCTCCATTTAACAAAACATCTTCAACAATGTTCTTCCCAACTTATACTTGGATAACTGCCATATGGGATATCTACCTCTATAGTTGTAGTATCTACTTCAAAATGTGTCTCAACCATTGTGGCTACACTAAGTTCTGATATCACTTTACTAGTTATTCTGACTTTAGTTTTTACCACATATATTTTTAAAGATTTGGTGTTATCTTTAACAATTGACCTAACCTCAAAGTATAGTAGTTGCCAACATCTATTTATTGATATCTTGGAATATTTGTTCCATAAACATAATTATTTTGATAGGATTAATAAACAAACTTTGTGATATAATTGCTTATGTGGACACTTCAAATTCTGGTACTCTTGCCCAACTTGAATTCCATTGTGTTTTTTCCTTTTGAATCAGATTTATTGGTGGGTCTTTTGCTTACATCTCCTATGTAGTCTTTATAAAAGATTGTTGCAATTTTTGCTATTTCTCTTAGTCAGCAACAAATTTTTTATTGATTGGCTCTCTATCCTTGAACACCTATTATTTAGTAATCTTGTTCCTAGTGATAGCCATGTTGACATCCATTGTATGAACTGATGGATTTGCAACCTTGGGCTCTACCGCATCTTGTTTCTTTATAATCTTCATTTTTGTTCTTAAACATATTATATGTGCCATTGTACTTAAGACAATCTATGATCTTATGTCCAATGTCACCATAGATATGACAATAATACTTCATAGGTTTTTATACTTTGATCTATTGAGTAGTAACCTCATAAATTGTAGGAACATAATCTTCCTTTTTTTGACTCTACAAGTTTCAACATTATGATTTGTTTTGTGACAATTTATACAATACATTCCTATTTTCTCTATCTTTGTTTAAGTTTTTAAGTTAATATTGTCTTACTACTTTGTGGTGTTGATAGATTATTTGTGGTCTCTACTTTTTTTTTAATTCTTCACAAACCAAAGCTGCTTCCTTGTGCTATTATAAGGTTTCTCTCTTCATGCTTATTGTTGTTACATGTAGATATGGTTGTAATCCAAATATGAAAACAATAATTAGGAAACTATCTATTGTCCTATGTTGAAGATTATTGGCCAACTTCAATAATCTTTCATAATAAACTTCCACTCTTTCATTCTTCTCTTCCTTCATGTTCTTCAATTGTAGGTAAACTTGCTCATCATTCTAAACTTTTTTATACCTTTAACAAAAAGCTAATTATAAATCTACAAAAGTACAATTTGGGTAATCTCCCATATAATTGTTTCACGAGTTAGACACAATATTTCCAAGGGTAAAACTAAACAAATTAACAAATTTTGCATCTTCTATTTCACCATTTCTTTTGATGGGAACTTTAAAAACTTTGACATGAGCATTTGGGTCAAAATCCTTCACATATTTAGGATAATTAAGTGGTTGATGATAAGGTTTGTTTGGTGGTAATGGTGGCATGTCTAGATGCACCATTGGCAATCCAAAATACATTGGAGGTCCTAGTGGTCCTAGTGGGTTTGAGCCACCTCTTCATGGATTTGATGGTTAATGAACAAAATTTTTGTTCACCTATTTAGGCATATCTTCATGCACACTCACAAGTTGTGTTCCCCTTGGAGTTTGTGGTCTGGATCCGATACCAACAATACTATGGACTGGTGTTGATACAAATCGAGTTTCAATAACTATAATTATAAACTAAGGCATTGCCACAAAATATAATGTTATAGATCTTATTAATTCCATTTTGAAATTAGAAGTTCTTACATAGGTAACTCCAATATTGTTGTGATGTAACAAACTTAGTGCATGAACTACATAAATAGGTATTACATCTGCCATAGTCTGAGCTCTCATTTCCACTCTATTATCTTTCTATATCTATTCTTTGAGTCTATTTGGAATTTTGACCTTATCATGGTACAAATCCTTTAGCTCAATATATCCATGGTTCTTTGCTCTTGCAGGCATAGTTATGACATTCTTGGTGCGAAAATGTTATGGAAGCCCAAAGAAGCAAGAATTTTAAAGAATTTTATAGAATTTTAATTAGTAAACAGTGTAATTTGGTAAACATTCGTGAGTAAAGAATGTTATGACAAGGTGTTAAATGAAGAATTTTAAAGAATTTTAAGTTGCAAAATGAAGAATGTCATCACTAGGCTTGCAGGTTATGGATTTAAATTTTGGAAATGTTCAACAAATCCTTTCTTCACATTATCTTCAACAAATGGACATTCATTGATTTGATGCCCAATCTCATGGCAATATGTGCAATGTGGAAAGTTAGGTCCCATAATTTTATTCACATTATGAATCCCTTTACTTTAATCCCTTAGAACTCTTCTAACAATACTTCCATTCTATTGATTAAGTTTGGGTTCACTATACATCACTTTGATAGCCATAAGTACACCTTTTGCTACTATTGGTTTTGTTTTTAATAAGACTACAACTTCTTGTCTAATTACAAGTACCGACTCAACTCCTCTAGACATTCCGATACCTTGAATTTTGGTCTTTTGTTCAACCACATAAAGAATCGAAGGTTCAAAATTTTGAGCTTTTTGTTCAAACTCTTCATTTTCCTAGTCCTTTCGATAGTAAAGAGGTCAAGTATATATGTACCTTGGTATTACTTCCTCCCTTTCTAACATGTCAAGTCTTTATTCTTCTTCTTGAATCAAAACATGATAGTTATGTTGTTGCATTAAACCTAGTGATTCTAACGCAACTTTCTATCAAGGTTTATATTCCTGACATTTCATTTAAACTCAACTTGTGAGTTTGCATTTTCAATCTGACATTATTCTCTTTTAGAATTTTGTTGTAAACTATTGGTGCACCTTTGTGTTTCATTAGTTTGCATTTCACAAGGAATAATCGGTGTTGCCTAAAGCGTTTTATGGCCTATAGGTTTCGTTTTTGTCCATGGATGTATTTGTTTTGTTTGAAAAACTATTTTAAGTGTTACAAATTATTGATCCTCACAATTTGCACTCAAATTATTGTTGATGACAACACCATTTTCCACTTGTTCATGTAATAAAACTTAATATAATTGTTTCCAAGACTTCTAGTTACAATTTTATTTTCCATGTCTCCACATTCTAATTCTAATTTGAACAAACTCATGCATTATACCAAAATCCTCATAGTTAGCTACTATGTTTAAATCTACTTCCTGAACAAAAAATTATGATCAATATTTGAAAAAATAAAAATAAAAAATGAACCTAAAGTTCATTATCTATTTAGAGAAACAAGATTTTTAGTAATAAGACATAAACAACATATTAAAATTCACTCTAAATTCAAACCTTGGGATGGTCGTTAAATGGTATATACAAAATCTTTAATCCTATATTTTAATTTAAATATGGACTGAAACATGTGATAAAAATAATACTAATAAAATACTCATTCAGATCTACTCATAATTTCAAAATTAAAATCCAATAACGAAAGTATGATAAAAAACATCAAAACAACAAATTTGGTTATGGAAGGGAAATTTTTCCAAAACACAAAGTGTTCTTGTTTCATACTTCATCAAAATTCAATGTTATATGATGAATACAATCTCTTCCTCTTCTCCAAAGATATCCATAAAAAAAATGGTCCTATGTTCTATTCAAATTCAAATGATGATAAAAATTATGTAATTTAGTTAGTAATTCCTAAAACAATAACTAGGTAAATAGAAATATACTAATTATTATCGCTAATAATTACTCCCTTGACAACTTCAAATGGACTCAATGGTTCCTCAATGTTTAACATCCTTGGAGCATTTTTGCAACCTCCTTCAGTTTCAATTGATACATGTATTTAGAAAGAGGTTGTAAAAAAACAATGAAAATGTTATAAGCTTCATAGCAACAACCCAACATCACATGATGATCCGCAACGAACATGGCATTCTAGTCCAAAAGTGACACACAATAATGGGTAGGAAATATTGTAGCTTGTTGCAAAGTGGCAGCGATGGTAAGAGCTTGCCATTCGTGATGATCGTTGAGGAGCATGATGTTACGTTCGACAAGTGAGGCACAATAGTAATTAAAGAAACGTTGGCACATTGAAATTCAAGCCACAAAGTGATGGTGATGGCAAAACTCAAAGAGGTAGACCATATAGAATGGTGGGCACGAACTTGTAGAGGTGCAAGAAAAGTTCAAAGGTTTTCCTTAAAGGGTTTAGTGTTTTCCTTAGAGGTCTCCAATAGTAATCCCATCTAGGGTTATGTATGGTAATTAGAAGTCTACAATAATAATACCAATTAGGTTACATAGGGTTTGAAACTTCAATGTTTGATATTTCAAATTTAGAGCCTACATTATGGACATCCAAAGCTGGCCCTAATTGGCTTTTCAATCCAATTTTAACATTATCATCCATGTAGGCCTATGTCCATCCATGAACTTTGGATTCCAAAATACATGTAAAATTGGGCCTACATTTGAAATGATTACATTCATATGCATTTGAAAAGATTTGAATTTACATCTTTCATAAAAAAACAAGTCTCAAAGTTGTTTACTTTTAGAACTTTACATTATTCAAGGAGGAAATATACCTAAAATTGATTTTGTACAAGCTATTTAAGCCATGTGGTTATTTACCCAAAACCCTACCCAATTGCAATTACATGATAAATATCAATGCCAAACATTATTACATTTTGATTTTCCATCATATTTATAATGCATCCATCTTGTTTGACATGTACAAATGAATAACTTTGATTAAAGACACGTCATCAAAATCCATGATTTTTAGGGCCAAAAATGCATTTGAACCAAAAACGTCTAAATCTAATGTAAACATGAGTTTATCCAATTTCACAATAGAATTTTCTTTTAATTATCAATATTAAGATCCCTTCAAATTTTGAGAAATAACCACCCATGTTTCATATGAGAAAAGGACATTTGAAAAAAAAGATTGTCCACAAGTAGATTTTGAAGGTTTAAAACGTGCAAAAGGACTCTTGAAACATCTTCAATTTGCATGAAATTTTGATTATTGAAACTTTGCAAATGTTGTAACCCATTTCACAAAAAAATTTGAATTTTCAAATTATAGTCTTCCCATAGTGATTTTTCAAAAATAAATTAATACAAATTTTAAGCATTGTTCACGAACATTGTGGCTCCTTTTATTGTGATTGCACCCATAAGGCACAACGCCATTCTAGTTCTAGGACCAAATTGTGGGCCCAATTCAAGAAGGCCACAAATGACAATGCAATATCCTACTATAGGACCAAACAATGGTTCCAATTTTATAGGGCTAACATACACAATGTCATTGCCAAATGTTGGACCAAATGTTGGTCCCAATTTTTCTAGACCAAATTTTAATCCCAATTATACAAGGCCTTTTCCACAAGGTCTATGAAAATTGTATTATCTTGCACTATTTGAAAGGCTAGTGACACAAGTAGTGTTGTCTCCACCTGAAAGATTTGAAAAGCTAGTACATTTGCTAATATTATCTATCGACATTACACAACCCAGCCAAGAGGTGAAATAGTTGTATGATTTCCATAATCAAGAGTTTTGAGCTTATAAACAAGCAAATGAAAGGGCATGCTTATGAAATTGTGGTGGAAAATAGACAAACAAAAAGGTTTGAAGCCCCATGTGGTAGAAGTGACTACTAAAGAATGGGACTTGTGATGGGAAAATGTTTGAGATGATCTTTTGAGGTCCATAGTTCCCCATGTCCTTGATGTTTCTATTGCAAAAGATAATGAAAGCAAGGAGTCCTTCACTCACAAAAATTGCAACTACAAGGTTGGAGTCTAAACAAACATTGGCAAAGATAGTAAAAACCTATACTAAACCCTTCACATATGAAAATAAACATGAATTTTTTGTTTTCATCAAAAAGTTTTTCCACTCTATTTTGGCAACATATTATACCATCCATCATGCAAAATTTCCCCTAGGCTTCATGGTGTTTTTTTGAAGTACTATGAACCAAATGGGTCATTTGCCGTATGTTTAGGTCAATGTGTATTATAATATTCAAATAATTTTAAAGATACATTTCTAGATTGCAAGCAGTGGATTATTGTTTTGGAGGAGTGTAAAAGGGTGAAAATGTAGTGTTCAAACATTACCATCTTCATGAAAGCAATGTCATGGAAAACAAATGCAAGTTACTTCTACTTCCAAAAAAACTACTATCACTTGCTAACTTTACTACAATTACTTAGATAGTAGGTATGTAGCATTTCATGTATAAGGTAATGATTTTTTTTTTAAAACTTGTTTTCAAAGGACAATCCTATTGTCTAATCATGTCACTTATCTAACTAGTGAAATTTATGATGAATAGTTTATAATAAAAACAAGATAAAGGAAGGGCTGGAAGTAGTTACCTTCCAAACTATCTAGAATACCTTCAAATATAAATAATATAGTTTAGTGGGTCTATAGGCCTCCAACATATATTAT
>Ga0116226_10004651_pt1 | contig 12173 bp, 14 predicted proteins | sample S1TSphfallax_FD_89692 | JGI IMG/M metagenome (GOLD analysis project Ga0116226, IMG submission 89692) | Host-associated microbial communities from peat moss isolated from Minnesota, USA - S1T2_Fa - Sphagnum fallax MG | ecosystem: Host-associated > Plants > Peat moss > Unclassified | place: USA... | reverse complement strand
GAGCGGGATGGGCGACCGGTTTTTTGGCGGGGATATTAGCTGGCCGCTTGCGTTGGTTGTTGCGGTGGTGGCTGTTGTTATCGCAGGAATGGTGGGATTCGGGCCGGAGGCGCGGGGGGTTCGGATGGGTGCTGAGGCGGAGTAAGGAAGCGGTTCTTTTTGAAAAAAGAAGCAAAAACCTTTTCGTGGCTGTCGCCGGGTAGTCGGCGACCGCCCCGTAAAAGCTCTTTGGTTCTTTTTTTCAAAAAAAGAACTGCTTCCTTAGGTGCGATTCCGAAACCGCTCCACCGCCGCCACCAGCGCCCGTCGCACCCCAGGCTCCAAAGCCGAATGCCCCGCATCCGGGATCACCGTCAGCCGCGCCGCCGGCCAGTTCGCCGCAAGTTCGAACGCCGTCACCGGCGGGCACACCATATCATATCGCCCCTGCACGATTTCGCCCGGCAGATGGCCGATCGCGCCCATGTGGCCGAGCAGGCCCTCGGGCGGCAGAAAAAGCTCATGCGCAAAATAATGCGCCTCGATGCGTGCAAGCCCGAGCGCCGTGCGATCCTGCGCAAAGGAACTCACCGTGTCCGGGCTCGGCAGCAATGTGCTGCAACTGCCTTCATACACCGACCATGCGCGCGCGGCCGCCATATGGATCACCGGATCGGGATCGGTCAGACGCCGCAGGTAGTTGCCGAGCAGATCATGGCGCTCGGCCTGCGGCAGAAAGCCGGCGAAGGCCGCGTGGGCATCGGGAAACACCTGCCGCAGGCCATGCAGGAACCACTCCACTTCCTGCCGGCGGCCCAGGAAAACGCCCCGCAGCACGAGTCCCACCACATGGGCCGCATGCGCCTGCGCATACGCCAAAGCGAGGGTAGACCCCCAGGAGCCGCCGAACAGCAGCCAGCGATCGATGCCCAGATAGGCGCGCAGGCGCTCGATATCGGAAACCAGCCGCGGCGTCGTGTTCGATTCCAGGCTACCGAGCGGCCGCGACCGGCCGGCGCCCCGCTGATCGAAAATCACGATGCGCCAATGGCCCGGATCGAAGAAGCGTCGATGCACGGCCCCTGCTCCGGCGCCCGGCCCCCCATGCAGGAACAGCACCGGGCGGCCGCGCGGGTTGCCCACCTGCTCCCAATACATCACATGCCCCTCGGTCAAGGGCAGGTAGCCGGTTTCGAAGGGCCCGATTTCGGGAAAGAGGTCGCCACGTGGCATGCAGCGGACTCTAGAGCCGCCGCGTGTAGAAATGAAGATTGGATCGCATGGCGTTGTCCTCTTCGGAGAGCCGGGGCAGACGGGACCCTGCGATGTTTGCAGAGGTATTGGCCGATGGTGCGGATTTTTGTGGCGGCGGGCGGGGTGATGGGGGCGGTCGCGGTTGCGATGGCGGCGGTCGCGGCCCATGCGCTGCCGCAAAAACTCGATGCAGCAGGGCTGGAAGCGGTGAGGAATGCCATCCAAATGAATGGCTGGCACGCCCTGGCGCTGGTCGCCTGCGGGCTCTGGCTCGCGCGCGCTTCGGGCGCGGCCGGCCTGCTTGCCCTGTTGGCAGGCTGCGGCTTCCTCGCAGGCAACATATTGTTTTGCGGCGCGATTTACGCCCATCACCTGGCCGGCCTGGCGCTCGGCCCGCTCGCCCCGGTGGGCGGCGTCGTGCTAATCCTCTCCTGGCTGCTATTGTCCGCGTCAGCAGCCTCCATCAAGTTGGAAGCGGCGAAGAAGTAAAAGTTTTTTGCTTCTTTTTTCAAAAAAGAAGGCTTCCTTGCCTGATGACTGAGATTGGAAGCGCCTACCAAGCCGCCGAAGGCTTCGCAGATGTTCTGGCCGAGTCGCTTTCCCGCCGGGGTGTCGCCGTCACCGCATGGCACGGCTTGCTGGCGCTTTCCCCCGATCCGCCCGTGGATATGCCCTGGGCCCTGAACATATGGACGAACCCGCGGGAACTGCCCGCCCCCAGCATCGGTGCCGCCGCCGATGCCCTGCGCGCGATCCAGCGCAACTGGGGTTTCTATCCGTTCGATTTCGCCGGCCGCGCCGCCTTGATCACTGCCCGCCTGCCGCCGCTGAAACCAAAAACGCTGGTGTTCCCCTGTGCCGCCCCCACCGCCCATCTCGGCGCCTGGACTCTTCTGGCGCCGGACCGTCTGCTCGCCAGCCCCACTCAGACGAGCCCCTTCGTGAACGGCGCCGTAGCGTTCGCCGAAGATCGCCAGGGGCCGCCAAGCCGCGCCTATCTGAAATTATGGGAAGCCCTCACCCTATGGCGCGACACGCCAAAGCCCGGCGAACTCTGCCTCGATCTCGGCGCATCGCCGGGCGGATGGAGTTTTACCCTGGCACGACTCGGTGCGCGCGTTGTCGCGATCGACAAGGCCCCCCTCGATCCCGCGGTCGCTGCGATGCCCGGCGTGACCGTGCGGCAGGAGAGCGCCTTTGCGCTCGATCCCCAGCAGGAGGGCCCGGTAGACTGGCTGTTCTCCGACGTCATCGCCTACCCCGCGCGCCTGCTGGCCCTGGTGCAGGGATGGATCGCCTCCGGCCGCGTGCGCAAAATCCTGTGCACCGTCAAATTCCAGGGCGAGACCGATCACGCCTCGGCCGAAGCCTTCGCGGCCATCCCCGGCGGCCGCCTGCTCCATCTCTTCCACAACAAGCACGAACTCACCTTCCTCTGGGGCCGGCCTTCCCAATCAGGCCGAGCGATGATAGAGCCTCCCCCCATCGGAGCGTAGCGCAGCCTGGTAGCGCATCAGTCTGGGGGACTGGGGGTCGTGGGTTCGAATCCCGCCGCTCCGACCATTTGCCGGTCCGGGCCAGCTGTCACCCTTGCGACAAACTCAGCACATTGCCGTCGGGGTCGCTGAACCAGGCTACCTTGGCGCTGCTGCCGGGTGCGCACCAGATTCCCAGCGCGTCCTGCCCGAACCCTTCGTACACCTTGAACGACACGCCCCGGTCCTGCAGCGCTCTCGCGGCCTCCGCGATGTCGGGCACTGCCCAACCGAGCACGGTGTGCGGCGCCGCCACATGCTCGGCAACCGTCGATATCCTCAGCATCGTGCCGTTAAGATCGAAGACGGCCGCAAAATCGTCCTCATGGACCAAGGCGAACCCAAGCGTAGCACCGTAAAAAGCTTTGGATCGCTCGCGATCCCGGGTGACGATGAAGGTCGCGGCCTTTGCCGAGGTCAGAGGTCCCATGATATTTGTCCGATCCAGGATGCTCGATGCTCGGGCGGAAGGTTTGATCATCCCCACTGCTCCGTCAACGCACCTGCGCCCCATCCCCTACCATCGCGCGGCTTGACAGGCCATGGTGTGACCCGGACGGTGCGGCCGTTGCCAACAAACAAAGACTTCTTGAGGAAACGAATGACCAGAGCCACCACCGCCTTGCTTGCCACCTGCGCCGCATTTGCCATCAGCCAGGCCGCGTATGCCACTGACGTGACGGAGACCGTGACCACAACGGCGCCGCCAAAAACCGTATGGCACCTGATCGGCAAATTCGATGCGATCGTGAACTGGCTGCCCGGCGTGGTCAGCAGCCCGGCCGACAAGGGCAGCACCGTGGGATCGGTGCGCACCATCACCCTGAAAGCGCCCGGCGGGCCGACCGTCGTGGAAACCCTGACCGCCCACAAAGGCCATAGCTACAGCTACAAGATCGACAAGGTGGACCCGAAAGTGCTGCCCGTCTCCGGCTATACCTCCACGATCTCCGTGGTGAAGGCCGATGGCGGCTCCACCGTTACCTGGACCGGCAGTTTCACGCCGGCGGGCGGGGCGGACGATGCGGCCGCTTCCAAAGCCGTCAGCGGCCTTTATCGGAGCGGCCTCGATAACATCAAGACGCTGGTGGAGAAGTAACACCCAGCCGATCTGCCAGGTGCTTCACCACCGATTCGAACATCTCGGTGGTGAGCCGCCTGGTGGACGTGTTGTAGCGGGACACATGGTAGGTATCTGCCAGGATCATGCCAGATGGCAGGGCGTGCACGGCGCCATGAACGAATTTGGCGAAGCCGGCGCGCAATCCCTGTGCCCGCAGGATGGCGCCATGTGCATCGCCGCCGATCGCCAGCATCGCGCGCAGCTTGGGCAAAGCGAGTTCGGCGGCCAGAAACCGGTTGCACGTGGCGATTTCCAGGCCCGTGAGCTTGTTGGCGGGCGGGGCGCAGCGGGCGGCATTGGTAATCCGGCAGTTCACCAATTCAAGGCCGTCGTTCGGGTCGGCGCGGTATGTGCCGCGGGCAAAGCCGAATTTCAGCAACGTGGTATAGAGCAGGATGCCGGCGTGATCGCCGGTGAAGGGGCGGCCGGTGCGGTTGGCGCCGGAAACGCCGGGGGCCATACCGACGAGGAGGAGGGGTGCGTCCTCGGGGCCGAAGCTGGGGACGGGGGCATTGAACCAGTCGGGGTGCGCGGCGGCGGTGGCGGCGCGGTAGGCAGCCAGGCGTGGGCACAATCCACAGGAAGGCAACGGGCTCTGCCCCCCATTCTTCAAGAAGGGACCCCCGCTAGGGCCGGGGGCCCCAGACCCCATTGTTCGGCGGGCGTTGCTTGCAACGGTGCGCTTTCAATAATCGCGGGGTCTGGGGGCTCCGCCACCAGCGGGATCCCCACCTTGACGAATGGGGGCATAGCCCCCGCCTTTCACATTTGCTCGTGAGGCTCCACAAGGGCATCAGCCTTCCCCGGCACCCTCGGCCGAGGCTCCATCTGCCGCCGCGTAAACTCAGGCGCTATCTCCGCCAGCTCGAAAAACTGGTCGGCCTGCCGGCGCAGCTCGTCGGCCACCATCGGCGGCGTGGTGCGAATCGAAGACACCACCGAAACCCGCACCCCACGCCGCTGCACCGCCTCGATCAGGCGTCGGAAATCGCTGTCGCCGCTGAACAATACCGCGTGGTCGATCTTGTCGGCCAGCTCCAGCATGTCGATCGCCAGTTCGATATCCATGTTGCCCTTCACGCGGCGCCGGCCCGCAGCATCGGTGAACTCGCGCGCGGGCTTGGTCACCAGCGTGTAACCGTTATAGGCCAGCCAATCGGTGAGCGGCTTCAGGGGCGAATATTCCTCGGTCTCCAGCACCGCGGAATAGTAATAGGCCCGGATCACATGCGCCTTCTTCCGAAAATACTCCAGAAGATTGCGGTAATCGACATCGAACCCAAGATTACGAGAAGCAGAATAGAGATTTGCGCCATCTATAAAGAGACAAACGCGCTCCGTGGGTAGAAAATGCATTCGATGGCCTTCCAATACGCCCAGCACCCGGCCGATTGATGCCGGGGGGATTTTGCTTAACACTTGATGCTATGATTCCAAACCGTAAAGAACACAACCAGTTTCCAATATATATTGCAATCGGCGCAAACCTGCCCCACGCGGACGGATCATCGCCCTTGCAAATCTGCGAACGCGCCGCCCTTGCTGTGGCTGCCATCCCGGGACTCGGCCAGGCCGTGCGATCCCGCTGGTTTTCCAGTGCGCCTATTCCGGCCGACGCCACGTCGCCACGCTACATCAATGGCGCGGTACGTCTACTGGGAAAGATCACAGCGGAAGCCCTGCTGGCCGCGCTGCAGGCCATCGAACGCGCCGAAGGGCGCGTGCGGGGCACACCCAACGCGCCCCGCACGCTCGATCTGGATATCATCGCCATGGGGGATCTCGTGCGCTCGGCGCCCGATCCGATCGTGCCCCACCCCAGGGCCCATCTGCGGGCCTTCGTGCTGCTGCCGCTGCGGGACCTGGCGCCGATGTGGCTTCACCCTGAGTCGGGCGTTTCCATCTCGGCGCTGATTGCGGGGTTGCCCGAACAGGATATTCGGGCGGCAGAGTAGGCAGGCAGGTCTTTCGTAAAGAAAAGAAGCAAAAGACTTTTGATCCTCCGCCTGCTTCACGATACGGGAATTGGCCGGCATGGATGCCTTGCGGCGGTGCCGCAATGCTCTTACTTACGGGGTTTCGAAATTCAGCCGATGTTGGAGAGCCCGTCTTATGGCGCGTGTAACCGTTGAAGATTGCGTCGAGCGCGTTCCCAACCGCTTCGAACTGGTTCTGCTGGCAGCCCAGCGCGCCCGCAACCTGAGCCGGGGCGAAGAACTGACGGTGGATCGCGACAACGACAAAAACCCCGTTGTGGCGCTGCGCGAGATTGCCGAGGAGACGATCGAGCTGCCGAGGCTGGAACAGGACCTGATCAAGAGTCTCTCCCGCTCGCCCGAGCCGGAACCGGCGGATGAGGAGGTGCTGGACCTGATCCCGACCGACCAGAATATTTTCGGCCTGCAGGATATCTCGGCCGAGGAAGAGGCCGCCAACCTGCCGCAGGAAGATCTCTCGCCCGAGGATATCGAGGCGGCGATCGAAGCCGAACTGGGCGGCCGCGGCCGCCGCTGACGCAAATGGCAAAAGGGGACGCGGCGATGCCTGCATTGACGTCCCCCCATCTGCTGCCCCCTGCGGTATCGCGCGCGCCTGAAGGCACCTCCGGCGCCGTTGGGCCGGGCGAAAATCATCTGAGCCGGCTCGTGCGCGCCTATGCGCCGGGTGCCGATACGGCGCTGATCGAAGCCGCCTATGGGCTCGCCTGCCAGGCCCATGCGACGCAACTGCGCGACAATGGCGACCCTTATATCACCCATCCGCTGGCGGTCGCCGAAATCCTGGCCGGCTACCGGCTGGATGTGCCGAGCATCTGCACCGCATTGTTGCACGATACGGTGGAAGATACCGCGATCACGATGCGCGATATCGAGCGCGGGTTCGGCCCCACGATCGCAGGATTGGTGGATGGCGTTACCAAGCTGACGCGGCTGGAACTGCAATCGGACCGCACCAAGCAGGCGGAGAATTTCCGCAAGCTGGTGCTGGCCATGAGCCGCGACATTCGTGTGCTGCTGGTGAAACTCGCCGACCGGCTGCACAACATGCGCACGCTGAATTTCGTGCAGAAGATCGAGCGGCGGCAGCGGATCGCGCACGAAACATTGGATATCTATGCGCCGCTGGCAGCCCGCATCGGCATGGATGCGATGAAAAGCGAGTTGCAGAACCGTAGTTTCGCGGCGCTGGAACCCGAAGCTTACGACACGATCCAGGCGCGGCTGAATTATCTGCGCGGCCAGGGTGCGGACGTGATCGAAGAGGTGAAGCGCGAGCTTTTTTCGGTATGCCGCGAGGCCGGCATCGACGTGCTGGAAGTTTCGGGGCGCGAGAAAAGCGCTTTCTCCATCTGGCAGAAAATGCAAACCCGCAACGTGGCGTTCGAACAGCTTTCGGATATCATGGCGTTCCGGATCGTGGTACCGACGCGCGAGCAATGCTACATGGCGCTCGGGGCCGTGCATAATTCCTATCCGGTGATTGCCGGCCGCTTCAAAGACTATATTTCGACGCCGAAAACGAACGGCTACCAGAGTTTGCATACTGGCGTGACCCTGCGCCAGCCGCGCAACCAGAAGATCGAAGTGCAGATCCGCACGCAGGACATGCACGACGTGGCGGATAATGGCGTGGCCGCCCACTGGAACTACAAGGAGGGCGATCACGAGCCGCCGGGCGAGACGCAGCGTTTCGGCTGGGTGCAGGATCTGCTGGAAATTCTGGAAAACTCCGGTGCGCCCGACGAGTTTCTGGAAAACACCAAGCTGGAACTTTATCAGGATCAGGTTTTCTGTTTTACGCCCAAAGGCCAGCTGATCCAGTTGCCGAAGGGCGCGACACCGATCGACTTCGCCTATGCCGTGCACAGCCAGGTGGGCGATACCTGTGTGGGCGCCAAGATCAATGGCCGCCTGATGCCGCTGCGCCACGAATTGCAGAATGGCGACCAGGTGGAGATCATGACGGCGCGCGGCGGCACGCCCTCGGCCTCCTGGGAACGCTGGGTGGTCACCGGCAAGGCGCGCGCGCGCATTCGCCGCTATGTGGCACAGCAGCAGCGCGCGCAGACCATCGAGCAGGGGCGCAGTGCGCTGGCCAAGGCGTTCCGGCAGGAAGGGCTGGACGGATCGGAGAAGATCCTTGAGACGGCGCTGAAGACGTTGAAGTGCCAGACACTGACGGATTTGTATGTGGGCGTGGGCGGCGGCCATATCGGGCCGAAGGATGTGGTGCACGCCGCCTATCCGGAGATGCTGGCAGCATCGCGTGGCCCGCGGATGATGCCTTCCCTGCTGGCGCGGCCGCCGGCGGCGCGCGCGCCTTCGCGTGACAGCGGCATGGCGATCACCGGCCTCGTCAGCGGCATGGCCGTGCATTATGCGGGGTGTTGCCACGCCTTGCCGGGCGATCCGATCGTGGGGATCGTGACGACAGGCAAAGGTGTGACCATCCACACGAAGCGCTGCCCGACGCTGGAGAGTTTTGCGGCGACGCCGGAGCGCTTCATCGACGTGGATTGGGATTACGTGAGTTCCAGCACCGACGGGTATGGCAGCACGCGCAACAAGACGAATACGCATACCGGCCGCATCAGCGTGATCGCCACCAATGAGCCGAGCACGCTCGCGAACCTGACGAACGCCGTGGCGCGCCAGGACGGCGGGGTGACGAACTTGAAAATCGTCAATCGGCAGCAGGATTTCATTGAGATATTGGTGGATGTGGAGGTGCGGGACCTTCGGCATCTTTCGATGGTGATTGCGGGGCTGCGGGCGGTGAACGGGCTGACCCAGGTGGAAAGGGCGCACGCATGATTTTGGGGGTGGGCGCCGATCTGTGCGATATCCGGCGGATCGAAAAAGTGCTCGCCCGGTTCGGCGAAAAGTTTACCCAGCGGGTGTTTACCGAGGCGGAGCGCGCCCATGCCGCGCGGCGCACGGAAAAGCTGCATGCGGGCACCTATGCGAAGCGTTTTGCGGCCAAGGAGGCGTGCTCGAAGGCGCTCGGCACGGGCTTCGCGCAGGGTGTTTTTCATTCCGACATGGGGGTGGTGAATTTACCAAGCGGACAGCCGACGTTGGCGCTGACCGGCGGGGCGCTGGCGCGGTTGCGGGCGATGACGCCCCCGGGCGTTGAGGCACAGATTGCGCTGACGCTGACGGATGAACCGCCTTATGCGTTCGCGCAGGTGATTATCTGGGCGATTGCTCGTAAGGAAGCACTTCTTTTTTGAAAAAAAGAAGCAAAAAACTTTTATGTCCTGCGCCAGTTTCACGTTGCGGGGCCTGAAACCCGCGGAGAAATGAAAAGTTTTTTGCTTCTTTTTTTCAAAAAAGAAGTGCTTGCTTTGTCTTTCAATGAGGGGTTCTATTTGCGCTTATTACCCGAAATCAAAGCGCAGCTCACCTTCCAGCGCAACCTGGCGCGCTGGCTAGGCTGGCGGGATGCGTTGCGTTTCCGAAGCACCATGTTCGCGTCGCGCCGGACTGGCGGCAAGACGATACAACTGCATCCGCCGCATTTGCTGCACCCGGTGACGCTGCGGCTTTCTTCTACCGATGCCGAAGTGTATGGGCAGGTGATCACGGCGCGCGAATACGAGGCGGTGGTGCATGACGATGCGAAGGTGATCGTGGATGCCGGCGCCAATGTGGGGCTGACGAGCGCGTATTTCCTGAGCCGGCTGCCCCTGGCGCGGGTGATCGCGATCGAGCCGTTCCCCGAAAATGCGGAAATGTGCAGGCGGAACCTGGCACCTTACGGCGACCGGGCGACGGTGATCGAGGCCGCGCTATGGAGTTCCTGCACGCGGCTGGTGCTGGATTATGGGAAGGGCAATGATTGGGGCGTGCGTGTGCGGCCGGTTTTACCCGGCGAGGCCGGCGAGATCGAGGCTATCGATATGCCGGCCTTGGGGCTGGGGAGGATCGATATTTTGAAAATCGATATCGAAGGGAGCGAGGCGGATTTGTTTGCCCAGAATACGCAGGCCTGGCTGCCGGGTGTGGGCAATATCGCAATCGAACTGCATGGGGCGGCGTGCGAAAAGATATTTTTCGAGGCGATGGCGGAATTTACGTATGTTCAGTCGCAATCGGGCGAGTTGACGATTTGCAGGAATATGAGCCGGAAGTAGGGTGGGTTGTTGGCCCACCCGCCCAGACGTGCTGGTATTACTTGCTGAGGGGCCAGGCATAGGCGCCCTTGGGCATCTGCAGCGCAGGGGCATCGGAACCGAACGTTGCCTTGAATGTCTGTGGCTTCGTTGCGCAGGCCACGCCCTTCTTTGCCGTCAACAGGATCGGAACGCTGAATTTTATCTTGCCGGTCACTTCGGACCCGGTGAATTTGAAGGTCGAGCTGACTGCAACGGTCGTAAACAACTGGGTGTAGCTTGCCTTGCCATCGGTGATCGCGGCGAGATCGCCACTGAACCCGACGCCGTAACCGATGTCGGTTCCACCCAGACAATAGACGGTTCCGCCGTCGCTCAGCCCGGTAATTTCAAATCCGCCGCCGCTGGCGGCGCTGACGACAACCTCAACCTGATCCCCTTCATCGTTGGTGCCCGTGTAGGTGCCGATCTTTTGTGCGAAGGCAGGTAGAGCGATCATGCTTGCGGCAATCGCAACCGCATACGGACTCAAGTGCTTCATAATATGATGTAAGCTCCCATTTTGGCTGAGACGCTCCGCTTGCGCCGCGGCAAGGCGAGCACGGATCGAAACGGCGTGTCAATTAATTTTCAGCAGAGATAAGGCACACGCACGAAACGACGGAACTTGCACGTGTTCCTCGGGGAAGAAGATAAGTCGCGTCAATAAGATAGAGGCCGCAGGGTGAGTCTGTCGGCGGGCGAGAGCAAGCACGCTGGCTGGCTGTGGCGGCGATGGTGCAATGCCAAAGCGCATTGCACCCTAAGGTGCGTCGGGCAATTCCATGCTCCCCCTGGTGAGGGTATCGAGGGTTTCTGCAACCTGCTTTGCCACCGGCCCGAGCACGCTCGCCCAATCGCGCTGCATATCGAGGGAAGCGGTGCGCGGACGCCCCGCATTCACCTGGGAAGCTGCTTGCAGCAAACCCGTGGCGAGGCCAGGCACCGATGGTTCGGTCGCGATGATCTGCGGTGAGAGCGCGCTTAATCTTGCGGCGGTTTTGGTGGCAAAACTGTTGGTGACGGAGAGGCCGCCGCAGGCTGCCATTTCCAGCACCGGATAGCTGGTGTGGGGAGAGAGCATCGGGCAGAGCAAAACATCTGCGCCCCGCAGCAGATTTCCGTAATCGGCATAACCGACCCAAGGCGCGGGGCGTAGGGTGTGCCCGCCGCCGAGATCGAGCGGCGGCACGGCGCCGCGTCCGCCGATCGAAACGAACTCCCAGCCCTGGAATGCGGGATCGCCCGCAATCTCGCGCAGCGCCAGCAGGCCGAGGCCGAACATGTTGCGGGTGTTGGTGGGCCGCGCATAGAACAGAAGGCGTTTCTTGCGGGCGGCGCTGTGGGTTTCGGGCAGGTTGAAAAGGGTGGCGTCGACAGCAGGTTCGAACACGATGGCCCGTTCACGCATTGCAGGATCCGAGAGGCGGCCGAAGGGTTGAGTGAACAGGAATTCGGCGAGCAGGCTCTCGTTCACGATCGGCCAGAAATCCATGCCGTAGGTTTCGATGGTGCGGGCGAAATTGCTGGACCACGCGTAAAAGCCTGCTTCGTATTCCTGCAGCATGTAGAAGAATTGCTTGATGGGCAGCCGCGGCAGAACCGGCTTCAGTTGCAGCGCGGTCGCCCAGTGCGTTGCGAGAAAGACGTCGCGGGGGGTGACTTCCAACGGCGCTGCGGGGTCTGCGGCGGTGGCGAACGGGATATCGGGGGCAGTGGTGCCGAGCAAGGCCGCGGCGTGGCCGGCAAACCAGGCGGGGTCCATGGAATGGGGTTTGGCCGTGGAGACCAGGCGCACGCGCACGCCGTGTTGGGCCACGCGCAGGGCGAGGTTGATGACGGTGTTGGGGCCGCCGGTCATGCCCATTTTTGTCCAGGCGGTATCGAGGACGTTCAGGCGCATGGAGGTGGCGTTTTGTTCCGGCGCGACGCGGACATGCATGGGGCCTGGGTAGAGCACATCGACCAGGCGTTCGTGGAACAGGGGGCGGTTGGTGAATTGGAGGAGGTTGCGGCCGAATTTTTCGGGGTCGTCGCGGAGCAGGCGGAGGTGGCGGAGGAGTTTCATGAAGCCAGGAAGTAAGACTTCTTTTTTGAAAAAAAGAAGCAAAAAACTTTTAATTCCTGG
>Ga0116226_10004650_pt1 | contig 12174 bp, 7 predicted proteins | sample S1TSphfallax_FD_89692 | JGI IMG/M metagenome (GOLD analysis project Ga0116226, IMG submission 89692) | Host-associated microbial communities from peat moss isolated from Minnesota, USA - S1T2_Fa - Sphagnum fallax MG | ecosystem: Host-associated > Plants > Peat moss > Unclassified | place: USA... | reverse complement strand
CGCTGCAGATCGGTCTCGAGCACTACCCCGGCACGATGATCTTCGTCTCGCACGACCGCGAATTCGTCGGCGGCCTCGCCACCCGCATCATCGAATTGCGCCCCGGTTCGCGCAGCGCCGACTTCAAGGGGACGTACGACGAGTATCTCAAGCAGCAAGGCATCGAGGCCTGAGGCCGATGCAACGCAGACGCCGGTGAGCTTGCCCGAGGCCCTCGCTACCGCGCGTTCCCTGGCGGCCGCCGGCGACGACTCGGCGGCGCAGCGTGCCTTTCTCGAGGTCTTGCGCCTAGATCCCGGCAATCTCGCCGCTCTCGTCGAACTCGGCAATCTGGCGCTCGCCGGCGGCTATCGCTCCGCCGCGCGCACGGCCTACACGCAGGCGGTGGCCCTGCATCCGGACAACCCGCTCGCGCGCGTCAATCTCGCCAATGTCCTGCGGGTCGACGATGAATGCGCCGCGGCGGCGGTGCATTACGAGGCGGCGCTCGCGCTCGTCCCGGGCCTGCACGAGGCGCATCAGGGACTCGCCTGGATCCTGCAGGACAGCGATCCTGCGCGCGCCGAGGCACATTTTCAGGCCGGGTTCCGAGGCCATGCGCTCCGAACCCAGCCCTATCGCGGCCGCGGTCAGGGGGTTCCGGTGTTGTTGCTCGTCGCGGCACGCGGCGGCAATCTGCCGACCCAGCTGTGGCTCGACGATCGCCGTTTCGCTGTCACGGCGATCTATCCGGATTTCTTCGATCTGGATCAGCCCCTGCCGCCGCATGCGCTCGTCATGAACGCGATCGGCGACGCGGATTTCTGTGCCGACGCACTCGCCCGCGCGGAAGTCCTGCTGCGCGCCACGACGGCCCCCGTGATCAACCGGCCCGAGCACGTGCGGGTGACGGGACGCGTCGAGAACGCCGCTCGCCTCGGCGCCATCCCGGGGGTGCGCGCGCCGCGCACTGAATTGCGGCGGGCGGCGGAACTCGCCGTCGATCCGGTGCTGCGCTTTCCCCTCCTGCTGCGCCGTCCGGGCTTTCATACGGGACAGCATTTTCTCAAGGTCGAGAGCCGCGCGGCCCTGCCCGCGGCGCTGGCCGAACTGGGGGCGGAAGATTTGTTCGCGATCGAGTATCTGGATGCGCGGGGCGGCGACGGCCTGGCGCGCAAGTATCGCGTCCTGTGCGTGGGCGGGGTGCTCTATCCGCTGCACCTGGCCATTTCCCGCGACTGGAAGATCCACTACTTCAGCGCGGCCAATGCCGAGAGCGAGGCCTATCGTGCAGAGGAGCGGCATTTTCTCGAACAGATGCCGGCCGCGCTGGGCGGTCGCGCGATGCGAGCGCTGGCGGCGATTTTCGAGGCACTGGCCTTGGATTATGCCGGCATCGACTTCGGACTCGCGGTCGACGGCTCCGTGCTGCTGTTCGAGGCGAATGCGACCATGGTCGTGTTTCCGCCGCCACCGGACCCGATTTGGGATTACCGGCGCCCCGCGATCAACGCGGTGCTCGAGGCGGCCGCGCGATTGGTGCTGAACCGGGCGAGTGGTCAGCGCCTGCCATAGGGCCCCGCCCCCAGTCGGCCGCGCACTCCGTCCCACCAGCCGCGCAACAAGGCGGACAGCTTTTCTTTCTTGCGCGCCTCGTAGAACAGGATGCGCTTGGCGGGCGTGACGCAGGCGAAGAGGCCCGCGATTGCCCAGATGCCGTACGGGTGGCGCCCGTCCTCGCGCAGCATCACGGTCTGATTGCGCGCGACGTAATAGCGACGGGCGGGCGCGTGATTGCTGGTCCACTTCTGCATCCAGAGCAGGCGGTGCAAGCTGGGCGCGCCGATCGCATGCGTCATCAGCGGCGTGCGCGTCTTGATGACGCGGTAACCCTGCGCCCGCGCGCGCAGGCAATATTCGGTGTCGACGTAGTCGATGAAGAAGTCGGCACGAAAAGGACCGACGACCGCGTGGCTCGCCACCCAGAGCAAGGATCCCGAGGTAATCGCCCAAGGCACCTCGTCCCAACGCAAATCACCGGGCAGCTTGACCGCCGCCCGTTCCGGGCGGTGCCGCTCCCGAAAGGCTGCGCCGACGACGGCAACCCGTTCGGGCTGCGGCGCCGTGGCGCGCACCGCGAGCAAGGTGGCGACCAGGTCCTCGTCCGCCTGACTGTCCTGATCGAACAGGACCACCGACAGGAACCCGAGTGCCTGCGCGCGCTCGATGCCGATATTCAAGGCCTGGGCCAGGCCGAGGTTCGTCGCATTGTGCACGAGGCTCAGGCGCGCGCGCAGACTGGGAGCGGCCTTGAGACCTGCGAGCATCGCGAGCGCGGCGGCGTCCGAGCCGTTGTCGACGATGACGACCCCGCCCACCTGGGCCGCGACACCGGGCAGCCGGTCGGCGAATCGCGCCTCCGGATGATAGGTGACGAAGACCGCGCAAACGGAAGCGGGCGAGTTGGCCACGGCCGACAAGGGAATCTCCGGTGAATGGGTAGCGCGGCCGTCGCCTCCGGTGGCGCAGCCGCCGCCTCCGGCGTCAATGCCCGTCAGTCTGCACCTTCCAAGCCTCGTCGATGACATAGGCATGCACGGCGGCGACGTCGCGCGCGCTGAGCACGTCGTCGAAGCGGCCCATGCCCAGCGCCGACAAGGCCCCACCGCGGACGATTTGCGCGAAGATCGCATGCTTCTCCGGCGTCAAACGGCGCAGGTCCGGCAGCATGCCGGGCCCCATCACGTGACAGCGTGAGCAATACCGGTTGTACAGGACTTCGCCCGCGGCGAGATCCGCCGGCGTGCCCATGTGCGGCGGCGGTACGGGGAAGGGCTCGGTCTGCCGTTCCGGCGGCAGCGGCACCGCTCCGCCGTCGAGGCGCAGCGCGATGATGCGCCCCTGGTTGCCGTAGCGCAGCGCCGCCGACCCTTCCGGAAAGGGATAGCCCATGTCGCCGCCGCCGTAGCCCGCCATCAGCGCGACGTATTGCACGCCATCGACCGTGTAAGTCATCGGCGCGGCCATGATCGAGCTGCCGAGTTCGATGCTGTTGAGAAGCTTACCGGTGTCGGCCGCGTAGACGTTGAGCCGGCCGCGCACGTCGCCCTGGAACACCAGCCCGCCGGCGCTCGACAGCACGCCGCCGTCCCAGCCGCTCGCTGTCGGCACCTCCCAGAGCAGGTGGTTGTGCACCGGATCCCAGGCACGCAAGAAGCCGCGCCGACTCACCAAGGACTCGTCTTGGCGCAGCGCGTCCAGCGGCGGCAGCTTGCCGTAGAGCGAGGCCAGATCTTTCGGATCGTAGAACTCGGGCAGGAACGCAGGACTCGTGAATTGGCCTTCCACGAGCCCCGCGCGCCGCTGCTCGGTCTCCACGATCACGTTCGGCGCTTCCTGTACGGGGATGAATACCCGCTGGTTCACGGGGTCGAAGGACATGGGTTGCCAGCCGTGCGCGCCGCCCTCCCAGGGAAAGACGAGCTTCGGCGCGCGGCTGTAATCGACCGCGGCAGTCACCTGTGGCCGACCCGTCTTCGGATCCAGTCCGCTGGTCCAGTTGACGGTGGCGAACTGATTCGCCGAGACGAAAGCGCCGCTGGCGCGGTCGAGCACGTAGAAGAAGCCGTTCTTGGAGGCTTGCATCACGACTTTGCGCGGCGGCTCGCCGGCGCCGCCGGCCAAGTCGGCGAGGATCAGTTTCTGGGTGCTGTCGAAGTCCCACATGTCTCCGGGCGTCGCTTGGAAATGCCAGGCCAGCGTGCCGTGGTCCGCATGCAGCGCGAGGATGCTGTCGGTGTAAAGATCGTCACCGCCGCTGCGCCCGTCCTGTTTGATGTCGTAGGGCGAGGCATTGCCGGTGCCGACGTAGACGAGGTCGAGGACGGGATCATAGGCGATGCCGTCCCAGATCGTGCCGCCTGCGCCATGATCCCAGCGATGGCGTGGATCCCAGGTCGCCGCCGCCGCCGTCAGATGCGCCTGATCCTGCGGTCCCAGCGCGGGATTGCGCGGCACCGTATAGAATCGCCAGCGCAGCGCGCCCGTCGCCAGGTCGAAGCCGGCGACATAGCCGCGGACTCCGTGGAAATCCCCGCCGCCCGCGCCGATGACGACGAGCTTGCCGGTGACGACCGGTACGCCGGTGATGGTGTAGGGCGTTTTCGGGCCGCGCGCCGGCAGGGTGTCTACCTTCCAGATGCGCGCCCCGGTCGCCGCATCGAGCGCGTGCAGAAACCCGTCGAGCGCGGCGACGTAGACCCGGCCCTGCCACACGGCAAGGCCGCGATTGACCGCATCGCAACAGGCGTAACGGCCCCACTGACCGTCGACTTGCGGGTCATAGGTCCAAAGCTCCTTGCCGCTCGCGGCATCGAGGGCGTAGACCTTCCCGAAATTGCCCGTCGTGTAGAGCACACCGTCGACGACCACCGGCGTCGCTTCGAGGCCGCGACGCGTGGGCAGTTGCACGGCCCAAGCAAATCCCAGGCGCGACGCATTCTCGGTATTGATCCCGGTCAGGGGCGAATAATAAGTCCCCTGGGCATCGCGTCCCGTCGTGAGCCAGGCGCCGGGTTCGTTCGCAATCTGGTCGAGACGCGCGCGATCGACGGCGCCCGCGCTTGTCGGCGTGCCGGCGCCACTGGCGGGCGCGCACGTCGCCGCGCCGGGCAACAGCGAGACGAGCATCAGGGCGGCGAGCGCGAGCCGGGCGCTCGTGGCGGTGGCGGGCCGCGCGGCCCGGGGACGGGTACTCTCACTCATCAAGACTCAACTCCTCGGTGACGATGGATGACTCGCAAGCTCGCTTCCTGCGAGCGTCGTGGCGACCGGCTCCTGCAAGAGCCCACGCAAGGGTCCCACGAAAGATTCGTAATGTCGCCAGCGGCCGGCCGACGAACCATGAATTTTTTGGCGGACCTGCCACTTGCTTGCCGTGATCACGGTGCGCTCGGTGGCGTGAAATTCCAGGCAACGCGGGTCCCAGGCCAGCCCTAAGAAGTCGAGCAGGCGGCGGATGCAGCCCTCGGTGTCGGCGATCAGGGCTTCGTAGGACAGCTCGAACAGTGCCGTCGTCGGCAGCAAGCCGCGCCAGTGGTCGGTGATGCGGCGGTACTCGCGGTAATAGTGCGCGAGGCTGCCGAGATCCTTGGCGTAAGCGCCCACGTGGGCAAAGTTCTGAAAGTAGATCGATAAACAGGTGTCGATCGGGTGGCGCTGCAGATGGATGATGCGCGCGCGCGGGAAGACGCTGTGGATCAGGCCGGCGTAGAGGAAATTCGCGGGCATCTTGTCGACCACGCGACGGGCTTCGGCCCCGAGCGGGCCGATCAGGGCAAGGTAATCGGCCGCGATGCCGGGCAGCAGCTGCGCGATCGCCTCCCGGTCGAGACCGCACTTTTGCAGCCGAATGAACGCCGCGTCCCAGAACGCCTGCTCGCCGACGCCGACGATGTCGGGGTGGGAGGCCAGAATCTGTTCGAGCAGAGAGGTTCCGGAACGGGGCATGCCGACCACGAATACCGGTTGCTCGGAGGGCGAGGCCTGCGCGCGGGCACGCGCGATCGCAGCGGCATCGACGCCGGCGATCAACGCATCGACGCGGCGGCTCAACTTGGCGCCGTCGTAGGCGGGTGTGTGGCGCTTACCGAGCTCGTTCGCCGCGGCGTATTGCGCGAAGGCCGCGCCATACTCCCCGACATCGTCGCAATACTTGCCGAGCGCATAGCGCAGGCCGATCTCGTGGCGCAAGGGCAGGGCCCGCGCGAGCAGGGCCTCCACGCGCCGGCGCCAGCCCGCATCGGCAGCCGTCATCTTCCGGTGCGTGGCGATGCCGATCAGGGCGCCGCAACTCTCGGGCTGGACGCGTAGCGCCTGTCCAAAGCAGTCCTCCGCTTCGCCGAAGCGGCCGCCGTCCGCGCACAGCTCGCCGAGCAAGGTCCAGGCATCGACGTCGTGCGGTGCCGCTGCGAGCGCCGCACGGCACACGATCTCGGCCTCGCGCGGCAGTCCCCGCAGGCGCAGTAGCGCCGCCTTGCCGACCTGGGCGGCCACATGGTCCGGGCGCAGGGCGAGGGCCGCCGCATAGGCCGCGGCCGCTTCCTCGTGGTGACGCAGCTCGGCATGCAGCGCGCCGAGCTCGCAGAGCCGTTCGGCCGATCCCGGATCGAGTTCGACGGCGCGCGCGTACAAGGCCAGCGCCTCGCGTCTCGCCCCGAGCTCGCGCAGCACCTCCGCAAACCGGCGCATCAGCGTGACGTCCTGCGGCGCGAGCTCGAGCGCCCGGCCGAGACTCTGGAGCTGTCCCCGCAGCTCCTGCGCCTTGATGTCCAGAGCGCTCATGGCCCGGGCGCCGGCTCGCGATAGCGGTGCACGGCATCGCCGAGCGCCGCCGCGAGCGGCTGCAACCAGGGCTCGTAATGGCGCCAGTGCGTGAGCCCCTCGCCGTTGAGCGGACGGCGCACCTGTTCGGAACTCGCGCTATGCACCAGGCGCCGGCTGCGATGAAACTCCAGGCAGGCCGGCTCGAACTCGAGTTCGCAAAACGCGAGCAGGCGGCGCACGCTGCCCTCGAGGTCGGCGACCACGTCTTCATGGTGGACGCGCAGCACCCGTCCCGGCAGCACCGCGTCCCAATGCGCCATCAGGTCGAGGTAGGTGCGGTAATAGCGCGCGATGTCCTCGATCGAATACGTGAATTCGTGGCCGCTCGCGAACAACTGTTTGAAATTGCTGAAGCAGCAGGCCATGGGCTCGCGGCGCGCGTCGATGATCCGCGCGCGCGGCAGCATGAGATGGATGAGCCCCAGATGACGGAAATTATTGGGCATCTTGTCGATGAAAAAAGGCTTGCCGCTGCGATAGATGCGCGTCTCGGCGAGATACTGTGCGCCGAGACGCCGGAACTGCGCGGGTTGGAGCTCGGTGAGGATGCGTGGATAGCGCGGCCGCAGCCCCTGCACGATCTGCGGCAGATGCAGAAGCTCCTGGGTGCCGTCGACCGCGGAATGCGCGCCCAGGATTTGTTCCAGCAGGGTCGAGCCCGCGCGCGGCAGGCCGACGATGAAAATGGGGTCCGGGTCCGGCGCACCCCAGTCCCGACGAGTCGCGAAAAATTCGCGCGTGCAGAACTCTCGCTGGCGGCGGGTATTGTTCTCGGTGATCTCGGGCCGGTACAGGCTTTCCGCCCGCTTGAGCCGGTTGCCGAGCGCGTAGCTCTCGAACGAGGCGGCATACTCACGGCGATCCTCGAGCGCCTTGCCGAGCGCGAAGCAGAGGTGATAGCGGTCGACGGCGCCGAGGTCGGCGCGCGCGAGCGCTTCGCGCAGCCGCGTCAATTCGGCGTCGTCGAAGCGGTAGGTCTTCAGGTTGGCGAGGCTCCAGTAGGCGTCGCCAAAGTCCGGACGCAAGGCGGCCGCGCGCCGGTAGGCCTCGATCGCCTCCGCCGTTCGGCCCGTCGAGCGCAGCGCATGGCCGAGCGATCGGTGCAGATCCGCATCCTCCGGGCTGGCGCGCAGCAGTTCGCGGAAGGCCGCCGCTGCCTCGACGTGTTGCCCGAGGCTCGCGGTCGCCGTCGCCCGCAAGCTGGCGAGCACGGGATCGGCGGGTTCGACGGCGAGCAGACGATCGAGCTCCGCGCGCGCCGGTTCGAAGCGACCGAGCTCCATGAGGACGGCGGCGTGGTCGCGGCGCGCGGCTTGGTAGTCGGGCGCGAGCTGCAGGGCGCGGGCGAGCAGGCCCAAGGCTTCATCGTAGGCCTTGCGCGTGATCGCTATCCGCGCCAGACGGCGCAAGGCCTCGACGTGCTCGGCGCCACCCGCCCCGGTGGGAGCTTCGCCTAGTGGAACATTCATGGGCACGACCTTGATAACGAAAAAGGGCGGATCTTTCGATCCGCCCTGGATGCTACCGCAAGCCGGCCTCGGCGGTCGGCGGGCTAAAACTTATACCCGAACTTCAAGGTGAGGACCCTGGGCCGCAACGGGATCTCGGACTTGATGAACGCGCCCGACGAGGTGTTGGTGCTGGCGTCGGAGTTGGTCAGGTTCGAACCCGTGACCTGTGCCGTCCAGTTGTCCTTGGCCACGCCGATCGACCCGTCGTAGGTCGTGTAGCCGGGCATCGTGTACAGCAGCAGGGTCGTCGTCGGCGGGTTCTGGCTCGGGCTGTTGCCGTTCGGATAGCTCGCCGGCTCGTTACGCTCGGACGCGATGTGATTCGCACCGATCGTCACGAAGCTCTTGTAATCCCCGAAGGCCACGTCGTAGCGTGCACGCAGGTTGAACTCCAGCGGCGGGGAGAAGGCCGGCGACGTGCCGAGCACGCCAAAGGGGTTGGTATACGGCTGGCCCTTGATCTGCGTGACGCACTGGCCAATCGGCGTCGGATTGCCGGAGGAGACGACGTTGCTGGACAGACAGGGCGAGTCGGTCTGGCTGGAGCTGTTCCAGGAACTCGACCCCTGAACCGTGAGAGCCTCGGTCACGCGCGCCACGAGCTGCAGCTCGACGCCCTTGACCTCGTAGCTCGGACCGTTGACGGCGAATTGCGTGTTGCCGAGATGCACGGGATCGAACAGCAGGATCTGTACGTTGTTCCAGTTCATCTTGTAGAGCGAGGCGTTGACCTGCACGCGGTGGTCGAGGAACTCGCTCTTCAGGCCGATCTCGTTGTTGGTGAGGCTGTCCGATTGATAGCCCTCGGGCTTGTCGTACTGGTCGGTGGCCGATTCGCCCGCGATGTAGGGCGCCTCGCCCTTGAGTTTGACCGCGCCGTTGGGGAGCGTCTCGGTGCGATTGAAACCGCCCGGGCGGAAGCCTTGCGAGAACGTGTAGTAGACCATCGTGTCCGGCGTGATGTGCCAGGTCAGGTTGCCGCGGCTGCGCGAACCCGTCTCGCTCTTGTTGAGATTGATACCGAAGCCGCAAGGGGTGGGAACCGTGTTGGTGCAGGCGCCGTTCGCATGGTTCAGGATCAAGGGGCTGGTCGTCTCGCTGTAGAACTCCGAGCCCTCTTCGAACTCGTCGTAGCGATACCAGCGCGTGCCGCCGGTCACGGTCAAGACCTTGGGGATGATGTCGAAGTCGATCGAGGTGAACAAGGACGTTTGTTTGTAGCCGCGCTGCGCATCCTCGCCGAACGCCGTGCCGCCGGTTTCGCGCAGGCTCGGGTCGGTGGCGTAGTAACCGGGGACCGGACCGATGGCCGAGAGGCAGTCCGGACCGCCGGCGTTCGAGATCGCGAGGTTGCCCGCCGAGCACTGCGGGATCGGCAGATAGTTGAAGTCCATCTTGTCGTCGATCACGAACTTCTCCCAGTATGCGCCCAAGGTGCCGCGGATCCGGTTGTCCTCCGAGCTCGAGACGCGAAATTCATGACTCTGGTGGGTGTTCTTGACGTTATCTAGCCAGCTGCCCACCGGTGCGTAGCAGGTGGTCGCCTTGTTCGACCTGAAACCGGCGTACGGCGCATTCTTGCCCGTGCAGTCGTAATACGCGCCGGCGGCGCTGGTGAGGTAGTTCGAGTAGTCCGCTTGTTGCTGGATGTGCCGGTCCAGGTAATTCCCCGCATACACCAGCTTCAAGTCACCGAGGATAGCGACGTCCGGGATCTTGCCGTTCACGGTCCACGAGGTGCTCTCATAGCGATCCTTGTCGTATTGCGGCGTGAAGGCCGTGATCTGGTAGGCGCCCAGGGGCTGGCCGGTCGAGGCGGCCGGATAATCCTCGAAATACCCATCCGCCTGCATGTTCTGGTAGTTCTGCTGCAGGAGCAGGTTCCAGTCCTCGCTGAACTTCACCAGCGCCGACAGGCGAAAGCCGGTGTAGGTGATCGGGTTCTCGTTGGAGCCCACGAGGCTGTTGTTGTTGGCCGAGGGGCAGACAGTGCCGGTCGGGCACAGCGAGGCCGGCAGGGCGATCGTGCCCGGCACGTTCGAGATATAGCCACCGCGATGATCATCGAAAATTGTCGCACGAACCGCCATGACGTCGGGGATCACCGGCAGATTGATGGTCGCGTTCAGGTTCGAGTTCGGATCGCCGCCCGCGGTCGTGCCGTAGCCGGCCTCGACGTTGCCCTCGGTGACATCCAGCTTCGGCTTGTTGGTGATGTAGCGAATCACGCCGGCTTGCGCGCCGCCGCCGAAGAGGGTTCCCTGGGGTCCTTCGAGGACTTCGACGCGCTCCATGTCGACCATGTAGACGTCGAGGTTGCGCGCCGGGAACTGCAGCGACTGGTCGTCGAGGTAGACCGCGACGTTCGGAAACGGCGCAGTCGTGGATTGCGACTGACTGGGCGTGCCGCCGCCGCTCAAGCCGCGTATGTACATGTTGCCCAAGCCGGGACCGTTGCCGCTGTAAGTCACGTTCGGCGTGTAGCGCAGCAGGTCGTCGAACGTCGTGACGTTCAGCTGCTTGAGGGTGTCGCCGGTGATCGCCTGAATCGTGATCGGCACGTTCTCGATCGACTCGTCGCGCCGCTGCGCAGTCACCGTGATCTCTTCGATCCCGGTCGTGTCCGAAGCATCGGTCGGCGCTGCGCCGTGCGCCGCTCCCATGCTGAGTCCGGAGCCGAGGATCGTCGTGATGGCTAGTTTGAGTTTCCGATTGATGAGCATTTGCTCTCCCTGATTTGTTCTTGACTCGATTGCACTTCGTATCGCGCGATCACGGCTTCATCCCAGCTCGCGTCGGCGCTTGATTACATTGCCGACACTAGCAAGTTCCCGCGGCGCTGGTAAGTCCTCGGGCGTCTTTGAAACGTCGCAAAATCGAGGCTTTTTCCAGCGACGCAGAGGAATCGCCCAGAGTTGGTGCAAAGCGTCGAGCAAGGCGCCGGGCGCCGCACCACTTGGAGGCGGGGACGCCACGCCGCGTTAGTTCCCGACCCCTGAGCGTGACCATCGGTTTGCGCCCGGAGGGGAGCGCTGCCATGATCTTAGGCTATGTACCGCCCGCCCGCGTTCGTCGAAGACGATCCCGAGGAGCTGCACGCCATCATGCGCAGCTGTTCGCTGCCGGTGCTGGTCTCGCCGGTCCGCGAGGGGGCAGGATTCAGGATGGCGGCGACGCACATGCCCCTGATGGTGCTGGGCGATCGGCTCGTCGGCCACCTCGCGAGGGGCAACACGCAGTGGCAACTGCTCGCGCCCGAGCCTGAATCGCTCGCGATTTTCAGCGGCGTCGACGGCTACGTGAGTCCCTCGTTCTACGCGACGAAGCGCGAGACCGGCCGGGTCGTGCCCACCTGGAATTACGAGGCGGTGCATGCTTATGGGCGGCTGGAAGTCATCGAGGATACGACACGGATTCTCGAGGTGGTGTCGTCCCTGACCGACCACCATGAGGGATCGCGCAAGAATCCCTGGAAGGTCGCCGACGCGCCCGAGGATTATATCGCCCGGCAATTGCACGGAATCGTCGCCGTGGTCCTGCACGTCACGCGTCTGCTCGGCGTGCGCAAGCTCAGCCAGAACAAGACGCACGCGGACTTCGACGGGGTTCTTGCCGGCCAGGTCGAAGAAAACCCGGTGCTCGCCGAGCACATGCAGCGCGTGAAGCGCGACTGAGCGACCCCTGCTGGTAGGGGGTTCGCTGTCCAAGCCAGCCTTAAAGGGAACATTAACTTGCTGAGAGGACTATGATCCTACTGGCGCCGGCCAATCGAGCTGGCGTCTGGAGAATTAGCACAGTGTATCCCTCTCTACTAGCGGTCGCCGTCGGCGTGGCGGTAGCGTTGTGGGCGCTGTACGCTCGTCGACGGGCACGCGTCGCCGAATTGGAAAACGAAGTCGCATCACTCAAACGTGACGTCCAGCTGCATCGCTCCTTGATCGATGCGCTACCGGACTATCTATACGCTAAAGACCTCGAGTGCCGTTTTGTGATCGCAAACAAAGGCGTTGCCGAGGCCATGAAGTCCACGCCCACTGAAATGATCGGCCGCTGTGATTCCGATTTTTATCCGCCCGGCTTGGCCGAGTCGTACCTGGAAGACGACCAATTTGTCCTGCGCTCGGGCGAGCCGTTGATCAACCGCTCCGAACGCTCAACGGACAGCCAAGGCAATGACATCACTGTCTTGACGACCAAGGTACCGCTCCGGGACGACCACGGAAAAATTATCGGCCTGGTTGGTGTCGGCAAGGACATCACGGCGCGCGTGCGCGCCGAGGAACAAGCGCAGCTTGCGCGT
>Ga0116226_10004649_pt1 | contig 12174 bp, 9 predicted proteins | sample S1TSphfallax_FD_89692 | JGI IMG/M metagenome (GOLD analysis project Ga0116226, IMG submission 89692) | Host-associated microbial communities from peat moss isolated from Minnesota, USA - S1T2_Fa - Sphagnum fallax MG | ecosystem: Host-associated > Plants > Peat moss > Unclassified | place: USA... | reverse complement strand
TCGCCGCTTGAGATTCCCCGCGCGCGACCTTGGCGGCGCGCTGCTGCTCCTGATCCCGTTCGCCGCGGCGGCTCCATTCGCCGCGCCGGCCGAAACTCCCGCGCCGGCAGACCCCCCGCTACCGCCAACGGCCTCGGCGCCCGAGCCCGCGCCGAGCGTCGATCTGCACGCCGAACTCGCGGCCCGCGACCACGAGCTTGCCGCGCTGCGCTCGGAACTCGCGCGCGTGAAGGCGAAGGCGGCCGAGGCTAACGCCGGCGCCGGCCCGCCTGCTGCGGCCGCTCTACCGCCACCGCCTCCCGCAAGTGCTGTTGCGGCCGCGCGTCCGCCGGCCATCCCCGACAGCGTCGGGGGGGATGCTCCGCCGCAGCCGCTGCTGATCGCAAGGGGACTCGTCCCGCCGCTCACCGCCTGGCAGGTCGAACTCGTCACCGCGGTCGGGATGCTCGCCCTAGGTTTCGGACTCGGGTGGCGCACACTCGATCGACGCATCCGTCGCAAATACGGCGGCCTCAAGATTTACTGATCGATCCGGTGGGGCATCGAGACCGTGCAGATCGCAACCTGGAACGTCAACTCGCTGCGGGTGCGCCTGCCGCATCTGCTCGACTGGCTGGCTGTGAACCCAGTCGACATCCTGGCACTTCAGGAAACCAAACTCCCGGACGCCGACTTTCCGCAAGCCGCGCTCGAGGAAGCCGGGTACCGCGCGAGTTTCAGCGGCCAGCGCGGCTACAACGGCGTGGCCATCCTCACGCGCACGAGCTTCGCCGACAGCGTCGCCGACATCGTCACCGATGTCCCGGGGCTCGAGGATCCGCAGCGACGCGTACTCGCACTCACCGCCGGAACAGTGCGCGTCATCGACCTGTACGTTCCCAATGGGCAGTCGCTCGAGTCCGAAAAGTACCCTTACAAGCTGCGCTGGCTCGAGGCGGTGCGGGCCTGGATCAGCGCCGAGGCGCGCGCCCACGAGCGGCTGGTGGTTCTCGGCGATTTCAACATCGCGCCCGAAGATCGCGATGTTCACGACCCCAAGGCGTGGGAAGGTAGCGTGCTCGTGAGCCCCGCGGAGCGCGCGCAGCTCGCAGCGCTGCAACAGGCGACCGGGCTCGTTGACGTCTTCCGTCGCTTCGAACAACCCGCGCGCAGCTTCAGCTGGTGGGATTACCGAATGCTCGCATTCCGCCGCAATCACGGCCTCAGAATCGATCTGATCCTGGCGAGTCCGGCGCTGGCCACGCTCTGCAGCGCGTGCCGGATCGACACCGCGCCGCGCCGACTCGAACGGCCTTCCGACCACGCCCCGGTGATCGCGAGCTTCTAGCAGGCGCGTAAAAGTCGCGCCTTTTGCGCGCCGAGGGTGAAAAAGGTCAGAACGACCTTTTTCACCATCCTGCTAGTTCATTAACATACTGCCATGCTTACGCCGGGACACCTCGGATTGCCCCCCGAGTCGCGCGAACTGAGGAGCGCGTCGCGGGGGGCCGGCGCCGGCCGCCCTAGACTTCGGATCCCTCTCCACGCGAAGACACCGATGCCGAGTGCACGCCGCAGCGACTATGACGTGACGAATACGGTGCAAGTGAGTTCGGCCGAAGCGGTGTCCGCGGCGGTCGAGACTCTCTACGCAGCGACCTGGCCCGGTGCGGATTTCACCGCGATCGCTGCCGCGTATAAGGAACTCGATCGGATGTTCGACGGCCGTGCGCCCGGATTCCACGGCATCGATACCGTCTATCACGACCGCCAGCATACGCTCGACATCTCGCTTGCCATGGCGCGCCTCTGTGCCGGCTACGAGTTGCAGGTGCGGTCCGACGAACGCTTCGGCGCGGAACGCGCCGCGGTTGGCATCATCGCGGCCATCTTTCACGACATCGGCTACCTGCGCCGCGTCGATGAGCGCAAGGTGGGCAACGGCGCAGAGTTCACCCGCAATCACGTATCACGTGGCATCGAGTTTCTCACCGGCTACCTACCGACGCTGGGGCTCGCGAAGTGGGTGCCGGTGGTGGCGCAGATCCTGCACTTCACCGGCTACGAGGTTCCCTTCGCCCGGATCGAGACCCGCGATTCCCGCGACCGCCGGCTCGGCTTTCTACTCGGCACCGCCGACATGATGACGCAGATGGCGGACCGCTGTTATCTCGAGAAGTGCCGCGACCGGCTGTATCCGGAGTTCGTGCTCGGCGGCGTTGCGCTGTCGGTCGGCGCTAACGGCGATCGCAAGGTCCGCTATGCCTCGGGACTCGACCTGCTGCGGCAGACGCCGGAGTTCATGGGCGAAGCGCGTCGCAAGCGTCTCGATGGCGATTTCTCGCGCGCTTACCGCTATCTCGAGATCCTGTTCGAGGGCCACAACCCGTACATCGAGGCGATCGAACGCAATGCGGAGTTCCTGAATCAGGTACTGCGCAGCGAAAGCTGGCAGATGCTGCGCCGCAGGCCGCCGGTGTTCGCCGCGCATCCCGATCCGATGGGCAACATGCGCGGTCAGATGCTTTCGTACATCAAGAAGGCCTGGTCAAAGTCGTGAGCTTCAGCCGCTGAGCTGTCGCGCCGGCGTATCGACCGCGGCTACGTAGCGCGCATGCAGCGCCGGAAGCTGCGCCAGCAGCAGCTCGCGGCCGCCGAGTGAATCGGCGGCCAGCAGCGCCCGTCTTAGCACCTCTGGCGTGAGCGCAGCGAGGGCGGGCACGCTCACCGGCGCATAAGACAAATGCCAGGGTTCGGGCCGCACGCCGCCGCGATCGGTGGTGTAGGGCCGGAAGAACCCGTGACGCGCGAGGTTCTGCTCCAACCAGCCATCGAGGGCGGCAAACGGTCCGCCAGGGGCGAATTCCTCGGGCACCAGTCGCGCCCGGTAACCGGCGGGCGTCGCAGCGCTATCGATCACGTCGAGTTCGCTGCCCCAATGGTGACGACTCGCTCCGGGCAGCGCCGACCACAGCAGTATCGCCTCGATCAGCTCATCAGGAGCGAGCGCCGCATGGACGAGTGGCTGGCCGTCCGGCCCGAGCAGCGGCCGCTCGCCACGGTACTTGGCGTTCCAGATGGCGCACTGCCGGTCGAAGTCCCGAAAACTCGAGACTACCTCGAGCGCGATTCCGTCCGCCGCCGCCGCCCGCCGCAGTGCGATAAAGGCCTCGCCGGCCGCGGGCTGCAGCGTACAGCCAGTGCCAGGCAGCGGGGCGACGTGCGTACGCGTTCGCCCGGTGAGTTCGAACTCGTCGAGAACTACTGCGGTGCCAGAGGTTCGCATCCGCTAATTGTAGGCGAACGCCGACAGTTTCCGGCGTTCGACGGTGACGCGTAAGCTCTCCCGCTAACGTAGAATCGGGCCCATAGTGAATCCGATCGGTCTGAAACAAAAATACGTCGCGGTAGCGATCGGCAGCGCGCTCATCGGCTCCGCGTCCCTGCTCGCGCTCCTGACTTACCAGAATCACGTCGATGCGGCGCGGCTCGGTCAGATGGCCGCCGCCGATGTCCGTGACCAGGTGGCGACCGAACTCCAGGCGCGCGCCGAGGCCGTCGCCCGCCACGCCGCGGACGCGGCAGCCGCCGGGTTGGCGGCGCACGATCGGAGCGCTCTCGCGCGCGATCTCGCGCCCATCGATGCGGATGGCACTGTGGACTCACTGGTGGTGGATTCCGCCGCCGGCGATCGGTTGTTCGCGTGGCAGCGACCGCGCGAGCTCCCGGCTTCCGGCACTGCGGCGCCGATCGTCGCCGAGGCCGTGCAGCCCATCCGGGCGATGCTGCCGGCGGGTCACGGGGTGACTACACCACTGACCGTGGGCGAGCTGCGGCTCCGGCTGCGCAGTACGGCGGCGGATCCCGCCGCCGGCACGAGCGCCCGCATCCGGCTCAATGCCGGGGAACATCTGCGCGCGGTGCTGCTGTGGGTCGCGGCGCTCGGCGGCGTCGGGCTCGCGCTCGCGGTGAGCTTCGCGTTCTGGGCGGGTCGTCGACTCGAGCTACCCATCGGCGCCCTCGTTCGCGCCGCCGAACGGATCGGTCAGGGTGACTACTCGCGACCCTTTCTGGTGGCGCGACGCGACGTGATCGGTGAACTTCAGGAAGCGCTCGAGCGCATGCGTCAGCGCCTGCGTCAGACGACCATCAATCGACACTATTTGACGAGCGTGCTCTCGAGCATGACCGATGCGGTGTTCGTGACCTCGCCCGACGGCGTGATTCGTATCGCCAACCGCAGTGCCTGCAAGCTACTCGGCTATGCGGAGGAGGAACTCGTGGGTCGCAGCATCTCGGTGGTGCTCGACGAACCTGAGCGAACCCGATTCGACCTGGCCGAGGCCGCGCAGTCGACCAGCGAATGCGTGGTACGTACCCGCCAGGGTCAGACCATCCCCGTATCGTTCGCCGGATCCCAGATCGCGAGCGACGATCCGCAGTTCCAGGGCCTGATCTTCGTCGCCCGTAACATCACCGATCGAAAGCGCGCCGAGCGGCGGATCCGCTACCTCGCGCGCTACGACACGCTCACCAAAGTGCCGAACCGGATGCAGTTCCAGCATCTCCTGCAACAAGCCATCGCGCGCTCGTTCAAGGCCAACCAGTCGATTGCACTGCTGTACCTCGACATGGATCGCTTCAAGGAGGTGAACGACACCTTCGGCCACGCCGCCGGCGACCGGACGCTCGAAATTCTGACCGAACGGCTGACGCGCGCTCTGCCGAAAGACACGGTGGTCGGTCGCCTCGCCGGGGACGAGTTCGCGCTGTTCGTCGACGGCCTCCCGCAAGACGGCGACAGCCGCGGACCGATCAGCCATCTCGCGCGGATGATCCTCGCGGACGTCGGCAAGGCCTTCCAGCTGAACTCGCAGGAGGTGTACGTCACCTCCAGCATCGGCATCGCGTTCTGCCCGAACGATGCCGAGAACGTGATCGACCTCATTCGAAATGCCGATGCGGCCATGTACTACGCGAAGCAGAACGGCGGCAATACCTTCGCCTTCTACGCCCCGGAGATGAACGCGGCAGCGGTCGAGCGGCTGATGCTGAAGAGCAAACTGCGTCGCGCGCTCGAACGCGACGAGCTCGTGGTGCGCTATCAGCCGAAGGTGGATCTTCGGGACGGCCGTATCGTGGGGGCCGAGGCGCTGCTGCGCTGGAGCCTGCCCGGACACGGCGACATCTCCCCCTCGCAGTTCATTCCGCTCGCGGAAGAGACCAACCTCATCCTCGGTATCGGCGAGTGGGTGTTGAACCGGGTGTGCCTCGATTACAGCCGCATGCAGCACGAGGTCAGCAATCCGGGCCGCATTTCGCTCAACCTGTCGCTGAAACAGCTGCGCCAGGCAAGCTTCATCCTGCGCTGCCGGACGGTATTCCGCGAGCACGGCGTGTCGCCCACCTCCTTCGAGCTCGAGATCACCGAGACCACGCTGATGGCCGATCCGAAGCGCACGGTAGGACTGCTCGATGAGCTGTATGCGATGGGGCTGCACCTGTCGATCGACGACTTCGGCACGGGCTACTCCTCGCTGTCCGCTCTGCAGCAGTTTCCGATCGGTACGCTCAAGGTAGACCAGTCGTTCGTGCGCGACGTGGCCGATGACGCGAACGACGCGACCATCGTGCGCACCATCCTCGAGATGGGCCGAAGCCTCGGCATGAACGTGGTCGCCGAGGGCGTCGAATCCTCGCGCCACCTCGAATTCCTGCGCGCCCATCAGTGCCAGTACGGCCAGGGACGACTGTTCGGTGAACCCTGCTCCGCAGAAGAACTGCTGACACTGCTCGTCGCCCAAGTGCATGGCGGTCCCGCTTTCGCCCACCTCATTCCCCAGTCCGGCGCCCGTCAGCCGAACCTCAAGAGCCTTCGGGGCTGACGCCGGAGCGAGGTCGCGGGGGCGGCCTTCACCCGCGCGACCTCGCGAGCAGTAGAGCGTGCTTCACCTTCACGACGTCCGGCTGCGGCTCGGGTCCCGGATCCTGTTCGAGAACGCGAGCGCGACTCTGCTGCGCGGCGAAAAAATCGGGCTCGTCGGTAGGAACGGGAGCGGCAAGTCGAGCCTGCTCGCGCTGCTGCGGGGCGAACTCAAGCCAGACAGCGGTGACGTCGAGGTCCCGCCACGGCTCACGATCGCGGCCGTGGCGCAGAACGTTCCGGCCTCGAGCCAGAGCGTGGTCGACTACATCTGCGACGGCGACGAAGAGCTGCGCGGCATCGAGCGCGCGGTGGCAGCGGCCCGCGCGGCAGACGACGGTGAGCGCGAGGCGCTCTTGCATCTGGAATTCGAACGCGTCGGGGGCTACACGGCGCGCAGTCGGGCCGCCGCCCTCGCGAGTGGGCTCGGCTTCGAGCCGCGCGACGTCGAGCGCCCCCTCGATGAGTTCTCCGGCGGCTTGCGGATGCGCGCGAGCCTCGCGCGTGCGCTCATGCGCCGTTCGGACCTGCTGCTCCTCGACGAGCCCACCAATCACCTCGACCTGGACGCGGTGCTGTGGCTGGAAGGCTGGCTCGGGACCTATCGCGGCACTCTCATCGTGGTCTCCCACGACCGGGAATTCCTCGACGCCGTGGTCGAGCGCATCCTGCTCCTGGAGGACGCAAGGCTGCTCGCCTATGGGGGTAACTACTCGACTTTCGAGCGTCTGCATGCGGACGCACGTGCGCGTCTCGAGTCCGATCGCAGCCGCCAGGAACGCGAGATCGCCCGGGTGCAGGGGTTCGTGCAGCGTTTCCGCGCCTCGGCGAGCAAAGCGCGTCAGGCACAGAGCCGCCTCAAGTGGCTCGCACGACTCGCCGAGATTCCGCCGCTCGCGGACGCCGAGAGCTTCGAATGGGCGTTCGAGACCCCAGGAAGACTGCCGCGTCCGCTGCTCACGCTCGACGGCGTCGCAGCGGGATACGGCGAACGTCGGGTGCTCGCAGGCATCAAACTCGAACTCGCGCCGGGTGATCGCCTGGGGATTCTCGGCCGCAACGGCGCCGGCAAGTCCACGCTGATGCGGGTCCTCGCCGGTACGCAGCCTGCGCTCGCGGGGACCGTCGTCGCCGCCCCGGAGTACCGACCTGGCTTCTTCGCCCAGCTCGAGCTCGAGCAACTCGATCCGCGCTCGAATGCGCTGCAAGAGCTCGCCCGCCGCGCCGGGCCGCCGCTCGCCGACGCCGGTGAGCAGGCGCGGCGCGATCACCTGGGACGCTTCGGTTTTCGCGGCGACCGGGTGTTCGAGCCGGTGGCTCAGTTCTCGGGCGGTGAGAAAGCGCGGCTCACGCTCGCGATTCTGGTGGCGAGACGTCCCAACGTGCTGCTGCTCGACGAGCCCACTAACCACCTCGACTTCGATATGCGTCGTTCGCTGCTGCTCGCGTTGCAGGAATTCGCGGGGGCGCTGGTGGTGGTATCGCACGATCGCTCGCTGCTGCGGGGCGCCTGCGATCGCTTCTGCGTCGTCGGCGATGGTCGGGTGACGGAATTCGACGGCGATCTGGAGGATTACGCCAGTTGGCTCGCGGCACGCCGCAGCGGCTCGCTCACGAGCGTGGCGGAGACGGCCGGTCGCTCGCGCCGCGACGAGCGCCGGGTCGAAGCCGAGGCGCGTAATCGGCTGACCGGACTGCGCAGCGAACTGCGCCGGATAGAAACGGCGCTCGAGCGGCTGGGAGCGGAACGAGGCGTACTGGAGCAGACACTAGCCGATCCGGCGCTCTACACCGAGGCACGTCGGGCGGAGCAGAAAACCAGCGCCTTGCGACATGCGGCCTTGGCGTCGGAGATCGAGGCCCAGGAGGCGCGCTGGCTCGAACTCACCGAGACCCTGGAGAAAGCGGGCGGACCTCTTGGTCCGCCCGAAGGGGGGTCGCACGTCAGAACGGACGCTTGACGCTGCGAATCGTACGCCGCAGTCCACAATTGTCAAGCTTGTGTACAGCTATTGGCTATACAAGGGATTGTTGCGTCCAGGATGGGCAGGCTTTCGTTACTCCCACGCAACGCTCAGTGTGGCTTCCGAGGCCGCCGATAGAATCGGGTCCATGTCCGAGGAGTCAGCGATCCCGTCAGCGGCGCCAACGCTCGGCCCTCGACGTCCAACGGGCCCGAGGCGCCGCTGGCGCTGGGGCCTCATTGCGCTGCTCTGCGTCTGGGCGGTTACCGGCTGGTACTACGCCGTACGCCCGCTGCCCGCGGGGATACGAACCGCGGGATCCTGGACGGAGTTACCGAGCGGAGACCTCCTGTTCCTGCGCGACCTTACCGCGGCCGATGCCTACGGCCGACCGATCGTCGAGCAGCAGATCTTTGAGCGCGCGCTCACGATCATCCACCAGGCTCGGGCCTTCATCGTGCTCGATTATTTCCTGTTCAACGACCGCAATGGCGGCGCGGCGGCGGCGCCACTGCGACCGCTGTCGGCAGAGATCGAGGCAGCGCTCCTGCAACGCCGGCGCGAAGTCCCGGGCCTAGAGGTCCTGTTCATCACCGACCCCATCAATGATGGCTACGGTGAATATCCCTCGCCGAGCCTCGAGCGTCTGCGTCAAGCGGGCGTCACGGTAGTGCGGACGGACCTCGATCGGCTTCCAGACCCCGACCCTTTGTACTCGGGCCTGTGGCGGCTGTTCGTTCGCTGGTGGGACGCACTCCTCCCCGGGACGGAGGCGTCCGGGCTGCGCGCGACCGCCCGCCTTCTGAACTTCAAGGCAAACCACCGCAAGGTCCTCATCGCCGACGACGGCGGCGAGCGACTGGTCGGACTCGTCGGCTCGGCGAATCCGCACGACGCGAGTAGCGCAGACTCCAACGTGGCCCTCAGCCTCAGCGGCCCGGTTCTGCAGCCGCTACTCGACAGCGAAGTGGCGATCGCGCGCGCCTCGGGCCTCCGCGTCGCGTTTCCTCCCGTCGCCCGGACCGGCACGGTCGTATCGGAGCGGGATTTCCTCGCCGGTCGCGCGTCGCGAGCGCAGATCCTGACGGAAAGCGCGATCGGCGGCGCTTTGCTCGAGAGGCTCGCCGAATCGACCCGTGGCGACTCCGTGGACGTTGCCATGCTGTACCTGTCAGACCGGGAAATCGTCGAGGCGCTGATCGCTGCGGCCGCGCGCGGCGTGATCGTGCATGTGCTCCTGGATCCGAACAAGGATGAGTTCGGTGAGGAGCGGTCGGGTTTCCCGAACCGCCAGGTCGCCAGTGAACTCGTGGCGGCGAGCGACGGTGCGATCAAGGTCCGCTGGTATCGCACGCACGGCGAGCAGTTCCACACCAAACTAGTCGCGATCTGCGGCCCCGAACGCGTCTGGTTCACACTCGGCTCCGCGAATCTCACGCGCCGTAATCTCGGCGATTTCGACCTCGAGGCCAATGTCGCGGTGGAAACCAGCCGCAATGCGAAGCCCGGAGCGGACGTGCTCAACTGGTTCGACACGCTGTGGTCGAACCGAGCCGCCGCCGGCACCGAGTACACGGCGCCGTACGAGGTCTACGCGGATCCGTCACAGGGTCGCTACTGGCTCTATCGCTTCGTGGAAGGGCTCGGGGTCTCGAACTTCTGAGCGTCCGTCGCGACGGCGCTCGCGGTCTGCACCACCACTTGTGATAGAGCGGCGCGCAGGGCGGTCTCGAAGCCGTCGATCGCGGCACTCAGGCGGTTTGCGCCAGCCGGTTGAGAGGCGTCCGCAGTGAAGCTCGCGACGACCGTGCCGTCGCCGCGGCGTACGACCAGACAATCGAGGGTCACCCGCAACGTCGGCGGCGGTGCCGCGGCGACGGACGCCTTCGTGTCCCCCGCCGTGGCGCCATACTCCGCCTCGAAATGCCGCAGGGTCATGCGCAGGACATAGTCCGAGACGACCGGCGTCCGATCATCCTCCACGCTCGCGAACCGGCCGCTCGAGCGTAGGGTCTCGACCGCCAAGGCGTCGACGACCTCCGGCAGCGGACCCGCCCAGCGGCTGTTCGCATACGCGTCGAGACGGTGATCGGCGCGAACCACCACGATCCGATCGCTCTCGAGGCCAGGCACGGCGAGTGTGTGCGCCACGCGCAGCGTGCTGCCGGGCAAGGGGCTCCCGGGTTCCGCCGACGCCGCAACCGCCGCCGGTGCCGCGCGCAGCACATAGGCCTGTTCGGCCGGCGCGCTGCTGTGCAGACCGCCACTGCAACCGCTGAGGCTCATCAGGAACCCGCAGGCCAACAGTGCGCCGGTCGACCGCGTACCGGCGACGCGCCGGATGCTCATGGGGGAATCTCCAGACCCGCCGGCGCCGGTTGGTAGAGGAGGCGCGAGGGGTTCTCACGCAACGACTCCGCCAGTGCGCGGAACTCCTCGGCCGCCGCCCGTCCGTCGCGCACCAGCGCTTGGATCTGCGGCAGGCCCTCACGGGTGAACTCCCGCACGTCGCCTCGATTCTCGGCGATCATCTGATCGAGCTTGCCGGTGGTCGAGGACAGGTTCTCGGCGACCTCGCGCATGCGCTGAACGGTCTCGCGAAGCTCGGGCGCCGACTCCTCGGTGACGCTGCGCAGATTGGCGGCGACCGCGCGCACGTCGCCCGAAGCACCATGCAGATCGGCTACCAGCCGGTCGATTTCATTCATGGTCTGCGGCAGATGGGAGGTCGCGCGATCGACATTATGCAGCGCGGCGGTGAGCGCGGCGATGTTGTCGTCGGACAAAAGGTTCGCCGCGCGCGTCGCAACGTCCCCGACGCGCGCGACGAGCTCAGGCAGGCTGTTGACGAACGCCTCGAGCGTCGAGCGCGCCGAGCGGATCACCGGGTAATGCTGGCTCGGCACCGCCGGCGCGGCCTGTTTCGTGCCGTCGTTTTGAAACAGGTCGATATAGAGCAGCCCGGTGATGCCCTGCAGCGAGAGTTCAGCCAGCGTCTTGTCGGAGATGGGGGTATCGGCGTCGATGTCGACCGTCACCTGCACACGGGTGGCGGCCCGCGTATCGACCCGCAGGCTCACCACCCGACCGACCTCGACGCCGAGATAGCGCACCGATCCACCGCGGGTGAGGCCGAAGACGCTGCCATCGAAGTAGATCTCGTAGCGCGTGTAGTCACGCCGTTCGTTGGCCTCGGAATACCAGTAGACGAATAACCCCGCCATCACCACCACCAGCACGACGAACGCGCCGACGACGGTGTAGTTCGCCTCACGTTCCATCGGTACTGACCTCGGCGGAGGGCCGGTAGCGGCGCGCGCGCTCACCATGGAAATACGCCTGGATCCAGGGCTGCGGACGGTCCACGATCCCCTCCAGCGTATCGCTCACGAGTTTGCGGTCTACGATCACGCCGACACGATTACAGGTACGGAAGATCGTGTCCAGATCGTGGGTGATCATCACCACCGTGAGCTTCAGTTCCCGCTGCAGGTCGAGCAGCAGCCCGTCGAAGGCCGCGGCACTGATTGGATCGAGACCCGCGGTCGGTTCGTCCAGGAACAGCAGTTCCGGATCGAGTGCCAGCGCCCGGGCGAGCGCGACGCGCTTGATCATGCCGCCGGAGAGCTCGCTCGGATATTTGACACACGCCGCGGCCGGCAACCCGACGAGCAGCAGCTTCAGTCTCGCGAGCTCATCGAGATCCCCCGGCGGCAGCTTGAGCTGCTCGATCATCGGCAGCTGCACGTTCTGCAGCGCGGTGAGCGAGCTGAAGAGCGCGCCGCCCTGAAAAGTCACTCCGTATCGCGCCTTCATCGCTGCGAGCTCCGCGGTCTGAAGGCCGCTGAGTTCGCGCCCGTAGAGCCGCACCTGACCGGCTTGCGGCCGGCGCAGTCCCAGGATCGTCCGCAGTAGCACCGACTTGCCCGAGCCCGAGCCGCCGACGATGCCGAACACCTCGCCGCGCCTGACTTCGAGGTCGAGGCCGTCGTGGACGATCTGGGTGCCGAATCGGCTCACCAGGCCGCGCACCTCGACGAGCGGGGTAGCCATCAGATATCGAGCCTCTCGAAGAGCACGGCAAACAGCGCATCCGCCAGGATCACGAGGAAAATCGCCTGCACCACGGCTACCGTCGTGAGCCGCCCGAGCTCGCGCGAGGAGCCGCTTACCTGCAGGCCGCGGTAGGTCCCCGCCATCGCGATGAGCACGGCGAACACCGGCGCTTTGAGGATCCCGACCCAGAATGTAGTGGGTGCAATGGCTTCCTGCATCCGGGAGAGGAACTGGGTGAGCGGCATGCCGAGG